>Ga0308160_10004087_pt1 | contig 15849 bp, 14 predicted proteins | sample PhyFR1_FD_201036 | JGI IMG/M metagenome (GOLD analysis project Ga0308160, IMG submission 201036) | Phyllosphere microbial communities from UC Gill Tract Community Farm, Albany, California, United States - DLSLF.R1 | ecosystem: Host-associated > Plants > Phyllosphere > Unclassified | place: USA...
GTGGCGAGCAGTGCGGCGCCAGCCAGCACCACCGCTGCGATGAGCTTCTTCATGAATGGTTCCCCTAAAGATCTGAATATCCAGACCCTGACACCCAGAGCCCGCTGTTCGCCGGTGGTTGACCCCAGCCAAAGAAATGGCGGTTGTGATGGCGATGTTGACTCAATCTAGCGGAGTTTCCCAGCTTGGTGCCAGATCACGTGGATTTTGGTCACTGGTCGACGTGTGTTCACCCTCGACATCGGCGGGACGAGCAGCGGCGCGGTCGCTCGATTCCGGCATCAACCGACCGAAAGCCCTGATGAGACGGCCTGAGCGACGCCACACACGTGCGCTGTGCGTGAGATCAAGAGTCTTTGCGCTCGAACAGGATCGTCCGGCGCCCCTCGGAGTGGGGGCAACGTGCCGGTTCGTTTTGCGGAGGTTCTGCCGTCACCGAGTGGCGAGTGGCTGCTGACAGTCGAACGTCAGGGGCTTCGTTTTCGTCTGCTGGACGCCTGGAGTGGAACTCGCCTGCACGGCTGCCTTCGCGTACTTCGCCTCGCCGAGGAAGGCCACCCGGAAGGTCAGGCTCTCGCCGGGGGCGAGCAGTGTCTGCAGTTGCGCGACCGGGTGCCCACCGTCGGTGGCCGTCTGCACCGCGGTCGTCTTGCCGTCCTTCGTCGCGCCCAGGAAGATCGCGTCCTCGGGCGCGTACGCGGCGAGCAGGGTCTTGATCTTGCCGGGGTCCACGCCGAAGTCGCCGCCACCGGTGACGTACCGCGGCAGGCTCGTCGCGGCATCGGCCGGCGCGGTGTTCTTGATCGTGATCTGCACGACGGACGTGGGGCGACCGTCCTTGCGGCACACCGAGCTGCCGACGGAGACGCTCTTGTCGAGGTAGTAGTCCATCTTCGCGCCGGTGCCGTCGTTCAGGTAGACGGCGAACTGGCTCGAGTCGGCGGTCGCCGTCGGGAGCTCACCGGCGACCGGGGTCCCACTGATCCTGCGCTGCTCGGCGTTGTCGGCGCTCCAGAGCCGCAGACGGCCCTCGTCCGAGCTCTGGGTCAGCGCAGACACGAACGCCTTCGTGTCGAACCCGCCCGACGAGATCTTCTCGAACACCGCGCCGGCGGCCGACGCGAAGAACGCGTCCTGCACCACCGGATCGGGGTACTTCGCGTAGACGTCGCTCAGCAGGAGCTTCACCGCGTTGTCGGACGTCAGGGTGTCACCGGTCGGCAGCTGCACCGGACCGGTCGCCTTGAGGATGTAGCTCAGCGTCACCGGGTCCATGGCGATGACCCCGTCGACCTGCTGCCCGAACTTCTGCTTCCACATCTCCCGCGCGAGCTTCGCCGAGACGTCGAACCGCGGCGTGAGGGTGACGTCCTGCATGTACTCGCCGGTGATGTTGCCGTAGAGCCCACGCGTGTCGGCGGTCAAGGGCAGGACTGGCTGGTCGTACGGCCCGAAGTCTCCGCTCGAGGCCTGCGCCGACAGATGCAGTGATCCGTCCTTCGCCTCGAGTTCCGCCACTGCGCCGGGGATCCCGCCTCCGGCTCGGAGTTCGGCGTTGTTCTGGAACAGCAGCAGGTAGTTCCGGTCCCCGTCGTGACCGAGCATGGCTGGCGCGAGCTGCACGATGCGGTTCGCTGCGACCGCCTGCTCGGAGGCAGTCGACAGCGCGTTCCGGAGCTGTCCCACGGCGGTGGTGACCGGCGACAGGGTTCCGCTGGTGTCGATCCGTGCCGCGTCGGTGCGCGCCTGCTCGAGCGTCTTGGTGGCCTTCGCGACCGCCGGCTGCGCATCCTCGATCGGCTGCAGGTCGATCCGGCCGTTCTTCGGCGCGAACGAGTCCGACCCGAGCTTCCCGACGACTCCGGCCACCGGGCTGACAGCATCGCGGGCCACATCATCGACGACGACCGACACGTCCCGCACGGCCCGCAGGTTGGTTCCGAAGAACGGCACAGCCTGCGCCGCACCCCAGACCGGGTCACCGGTCAGCGACCGAGCCGACGCGGCTTCGTCCTCCAGGTGGCGTGCGGTCTTCTGGGCAGCGCCGGTGTCGCCGCTCGTCAGCTGGGTCCGCAGCGTGTCGACGTCCCCGACGGCACGCTCCAGGTGCCCCTTCGCGAGCAGGCCACGCACACCGACCCACGCGACGGCGAGGATCAGCAGCAGGACAAGGGCGAGGACGACCCACAGGACGATCCGGGCCCTGGACCCCCGGCGTGCTGCAGTGCGTCGCGACTCGGGCTGGTCGGACATGAAGCGATCCTACGGTTCCGTGGGTCCAGCACCCATCACTTACGGACGGAATCCGCGTGTTCGCGGTACCAGTCGATGGTGCTGCGGAGCCCGTCTTCGAGCCCGATCTGCGCCGTCCACCCGGCTTCCGCCAGCTTCGACACGTCGAGCAGCTTCTGCGGCGTCCCGTCCGGCTTGCTGGTGTCCCAGACCGTCTCACCCTCGAAACCGACGATCTTGCCGATCGTCTCGGCGATCTCCTTGATGGTGACGTCCGAACCGGTCCCGACGTTGACCTGGTCAGGACCGTCGTAGTGCTCCATCAGGTGGAACACGGCAGCCGCCATGTCGTCGACGTGCAGGAACTCGCGGCGGGGCGACCCGGTCCCCCAGTTCTCCACCGTCGACGCACCGCTGCGGGCTGCCTCGTCGTACCGGCGGATGAGCGCCGGCAGCACGTGGGAGCCGGTCGGCGAGAAGTTGTCGCCCGGGCCGTAGAGGTTGGTCGGCATGGCTGAGATCCACGGACGACCGAACTGTCGGCGGACGGCCTGCACCTGCAGGATGCCGGCGATCTTGGCGATGGCGTAGGCGTCGTTGGTGGGCTCCAGGTGGCCGGTGAGCAGAGCGTCCTCGTGGATCGGCTGCTCGGCCATCTTCGGGTAGATGCAGGAGGAGCCGAGGAACACGAGGCGCTCGACACCCTGCTCAACCGCGGCGTCCATCACGTTGACCTGGATCTGCAGGTTCTCGCTCAGGAAGTCGTGCGGGTAGGTGTTGTTCGCCATGATCCCGCCGACCTTCGCGGCGGCGAGCACGACGTGCTTCGGCTGCTGCTCCGCGAAGAACGCGAAGACGGCGCTGCGGTCCTTCAGGTCGAGCTCGGACGAGGTCCGCCCGACCAGGTCGGTGAATCCCTCCGACTCGAGCTTGCGGAGGACCGCCGAGCCGACCAGGCCGCGGTGCCCGGCGACGTACACGCGATCGGACCGGTCGATCGGACCGGGGGTGAAGTCGGTCGTGGACATCAGGAACCCCAGCTCTCGAGTCGGACTTTGTCGATCCACGGACGCCCCTCGTGCTCGAGCGCCGAGATGTCGGCGTCGACCATGATCCGTGCAAGCTCGGCGGTGTCGACCGTGGCCTCCCAGCCGAGCTTCTCCTTGGCCTTCGAGGCGTCGCCGACGAGGGCGTCCACCTCGCTCGGCCGCAGGTAGCGCTCGTCGAACCGGACGTGGTCTTCCCAGTCGAGCCCGGCGTGGGAGAACGCCGTCGTCAGGAAGTCCTTGACCGTGAAGTCACCGCCGGTCGCCAGGACGAAGTCGTCCGGCTCGTCGACCTGCAGCATCCGCCACATGCCCTCGACGTACTCGGCGGCGTACCCCCAGTCGCGGACGGAGTCGAGGTTGCCGAGGTACACGTGGTCCTCGAGGCCGGCCTTGATCCGAGCGACGGCGCGGGTGATCTTGCGGGTGACGAACGTCTCACCGCGACGCGGCGACTCGTGGTTGAACAGGATGCCGTTCACCGCGAACATGCCGTAGGCCTCGCGGTAGTTCCGGGTCACCCAGTAGCTGTAGACCTTCGCTGCGCCGTACGGGGATCGCGGCCAGAACGGCGTCTCCTCGTTCTGCGGCGGCGGGGTGGCACCGAACATCTCGGACGAGGACGCCTGGTAGAAGCGCGTGTGGATGCCGGAGACGCGGACCGCCTCGAGCATGCGCATCGTGCCGACACCGGTGACGTCGCCGGTGTGCTCCGGCTCGTCGAACGACACCCGCACGTGCGACTGCGCGGCGAGGTTGTAGACCTCGTCGGGCTTCAGTTCGCTGAGCAGGCTGACGAGCCGCGCACCGTCACCGAGGTCCCCGTAGTGCAGGAACAACTTGGCATCGGGGTTGTGCGGGTCCACGTACAGGTGGTCGATCCGCGATGTGTTGAACGTGGACGCACGACGGATGAGTCCGTGCACCTCGTACCCCTTGCGGAGCAGCAGCTCGGCCAGGTAGGAGCCGTCCTGTCCGGTGATGCCTGTGATCAAGGCCTTCTTACGCAACTTGGTCCTCTACTTCACGTCGTTGATTCGAACGTGCGGCTCAGAGCCGCTCCGCCTTGATTTTGTCTCGCAAAGCCGTACTGGGGCCCGACACGATCTTGCGGATGAAGAACGCGTCGTTGGAGGCCACCAGTGGCCAATCCTCCGCAGTGAACACCCGGATGAGAGTCGGATCAATCAGATGCAGGTTGGCGTACCGCCAGTTCCCTGGCCCGACGTAGTCCTCGAAGCCACCCGCTGGGGTCGACGACGCGAACCGCGTTTGCATGATCAACGATTGGTAGAACTTCTCCTCCGGACAGAAGATCGACGCGAAGTAACGCTCGACCTCCGGCGTCACCAGCGCCTCCATCTCGCGAAGGCAGGTGGCGGTCAACGCGAAGTGTGTCCCACCGTGGCCCACTCGAAGTCCGTCAGGCACGCGCGGAGCCCGCCGCATGCTCAAGGGGCCGTCGATGATCCGTATGAGTCCGTTCCGGATCTTCCGGAGGACCCTGTTGTTCGTCCGCGTCGACAGAAGACGTAGGTCGCGGTGATGACGGCGGTCGATCTGGCTACGGTACTTCTGCTCGCTCTTCGATATCTCGAAAGCACGGAGGTACTGCCGCCCCGGGTGGTCCACTAGCTGCGCGATCAGCTCGCCCATTGCGCGAAGGGGATAGTCGGACCCGGAGAGCAGGATCAGGTAGTCATCGTCGTCTGCGAATTCGAGACCTCGCTCCACGAGTTTCCGGATGGCCCGCACTTGCGAGTAGCCGCCCCAGTTGACCTGGACCCTGTCCTCGATCATCCGGACGTTGGACCTGCCCGCAACAGCTCGCCTGAACGCCGACAGTTCGACCTTTGCATCGACATGCACGATCACTTCGTGCGGTGACAAGGCGTCGACGAGCTCCCGGAGGTGTTCCGCGTCTTGGAAGGTGTAGACGAGGAATATGGGCTTCACTGTCGACCCTTCATGGTGGAGGGAAACCCGGTCCACGCCGCGGCGCGACCCGTCTCCTGAGTGGCCGAATCTACCGTACGAGGGTAAGGCTCGGTCACCCGTCGAACCGGGCTTCGGTGGCCCACTAGGCGGCCTTGCCGCGACGCCCCAAGATCCCCCGGCGCCGAAGGATCTCAAGTGGTGGGAAAGCTCGACGCGCAACGAGGACCCACCCTGCAAGGAGGACGAGCCCGACACTCCCACCGGCGACGTTTGCGAGTGAGACTGATGAGTCGCGGAAGAGCGCGAGGAGCGCGAAGTAGAGCACGAGCGCGAATGCGGCGGGCTGGGCATATCCGAGCACGAGTCGCCGGAGACGGATCGCTCGGACTCGACGGGCCGCGAGGATGTGGACCACGTGCCTCCCAACCGTCGCTGCGATGAGCGCCACAAGGGCGAAGACGTACTGCTGGTGGACTGCGACCATCGCCACCCCGACGGCACTGAGAACGAATGCGATGGCCTCGGACATCCAGATGGCCCGGAACAGCGCCGCTGATTCGAGCGCACCGGCCAGGAGCACCATCAAGGGCTGGACAGCTCCGAGAACGGCGAGCAGAGGAAGGATCTGAGCTGCGAGTCCCCACCCCGGCCCCAACGCCACGTGAACGAGTTCTGGTCCCACTCCAGCGATGACTGCACCCAACGGCAACGTGAACCAGGCAACGAGGCTCAGCATGTCGAGCCATGCGGCTCTCGCGGCCGACGAGCCGATTTGGTAACGACGGAATTCCGGGTAGATCACCTGCATCAACGCGTTCTGGAGTTGCGAGAACGGGATCGTCGAGAGGACATCAGCGCGGTTCCACGCCCCGAGCACACTGGCTCCGACGAACTGACTGACACTCCACCGAGGGGCGTTGCCGGAGATGTACTGGAAGACCGAGACCGCGACCAGCTTGGTGCTGAAGCTGACGTTGTCGGACCGGAGGGCGAGTCGGCCTGGTACGAGATCACCGCGGAGCCGGGTGCCCGCCCAGAGCAAGGTCCCCCACTGTCCGATGATTGCCGACACGGCGAGTGATTCCGGGCTTCGGAAGAGGAGCACCGCTCCGGCACCCGCGGCCATTCCGACGACGTTGGAACAGAAGGTGGCGATCGCCATCTCACGAAAAGCGCCCTGGCGGCGCAGGAGGCCCGTGCTCAAGCTGAGGAACGGCATCACCAGCGCGCTCAAGGCGAGGAGACGAACTGCGCCGGCGGCCTCTGGAGCGCCCCAGAATGCGCTCCAGAGATCGGCTGTGACCAAGGTGAAGAGTGCCGCCGCCACTCCGAGGAGCAGCGCGTAGGTCGCGAGGGGCCGTGTCGACGAACGTTCCGCATCAGGTGCACGAGCGGCCGTCTGCGACAGTCCACCGGAACCCAGGAGGTTGACGAGTGCCGCGATGGAAAGCGCAACGCTGTACGCACCGAAGACGCCGGGAGCAGCGAGCCTCGACGTGAGGGCCGCGTAGCCGAGTTGCACGACGACGGTGAGGAGTTGCAGCCCGTAGACCCATGATGCCCCCGCCATGAGGCGTCGCCCGTTCGACGTCACGAAGAGGCACCCGCGACCAGACGGCCGAGACGAGCGGTATCGAGGCCCTTGTCCTCCTGGTAGGCAAGCCAGCGGCCGGAGTCGGGCACATGGTGCCACCAGGGGGTCCGAGCGATGACGGGAGCCCGCGACACGAGCGCGGCGAGGAAACCGAAGGAACTCGGTGCCGCTACGACCACCCGAGCTGCCGCGATCTCAATGAAGTCCTGATCGCGCTCCCCTCCGTCGCTGATCGACACTCCGACTTGCTCCAGGTCGCGCAGGTCTGCAGCGTCGCCCGATGTGAAGAGCCTTATCGGCATGCTGCTGAGAGCTGGCACGCCCCTGATCTCGTTGATCAGGCGGTCGTAGTAGTCGAGACCGATCCAGCGGTCGGGATGTGACTGAGGGCCGATGTCGCCGCGCCGAGCGTGGACAGCGATGTAGTCCGCACTCGACTCGAGGCTCTGGAGATGGTCGCCGAGGTAACCCCCGAGGACTGCGCGTCGGAGCGGTTCTGCAGCCGGCGTTTGGTCCCAGCGCCGCTGATCCAACGCCAGGCGCCCGATCCACGGACGGCTCGAACGAGGTGCTGCACGACTCGTCGATCCTTGGAGAGCGTGAAGCGACCAATCGTCGGTCTCGAACCCAGTAGCGGCGAGGCGATGCTCGAGCACGTTCTCGGACGGTGCGGCAGCAGTCAGCTGCGCCAGGTCGAAGAGCCCTTTCGTGTCCTTCGTCACTTCCCCGCCGAGGTACGGCACCCCGAGATCGGCGGACCAGAGGTAACCCGCGATCCACGTCGACAGCTGATGGCCGAGATCGGGGTACGGATCGATGCGCACACGGAGTCCCAGCAAGTTTCGCGGAGGTGTCCAGTCCCCGGGCGCAGTTCGGCCAACGCTCCTCCTGCGAAGCTCGTTGGCGTTCCTGCCCCGCTCGATCCGAAGCGAAGCACGCAGGGGGAGCGTACTGATCGGTCCGATCCTCACGGCCGTCCTCCCTTCGTCCGGCCCCAAACCGCGTGGGCGTCCGCTTGGTCAATCCACCGGGTGCGCCAGTTCAGCATCTGAACCATGAGATCGTCCTGTCGAAAGGACTCGTCAGCGAAGCGACGGCCTGCGGCGATCGCGTCGAGGCGGTCGGTCGTGGTCGTCTCGGCCAGCACCTGCTCGATGGAACCGATGAGGGCCTCCGGCGTCCGTCCACGCAACAGGAATCGGCTGCTGCTCGCGGGGAATATCTCGTCGTACCCGGGGTGTTCGGTCGTCGCATGGATCGACCCTGCAGCCAACGAGATGGGCAGCCTGTTCGAGAAGTAGGACGCTTCGCCCGCGAAGTGATCCCAGTTGGCGCTGACCCAGCCTGAGGTGATGGCCTCGTCTTGCGCTTCGAAGGGCACGGGCCCCTTGGCCGTCGTTCCGTCCCAGCCTCTCCCGAAGACAGCGAGCCGGTCTCCGAAGTGCTGCTGCATCAACTCGACGAATCGAATGCGTTCCCGCCAGTCCGGCAGACCTCGGAGCCGAGGACGATTCCGATTGGCGACGATGACGACGTCGTACGGGCGGTCCTTCCGGATCGGTCGGTCGAAGTTGGCGCTCCTCGTCGGTTCGTAGGCCGAGGGGATCCAGCGGACGTCGGCGCTCCCCGCCCTCCGGAAGTTCTCGCTGAACCCGCTGCTCCCCACGGTGAATACGACGTCCGCGGCCCTGCCTGCCGCCTTCGCTTCGGGAGGGATCGGATGGAGGTACCTCGAGTAGGGATCAGCCTCGTGGTAGATGAAATCACCAGGACAGGCTGCGCGCAGGGCCGCGAAGTGCTGCCGACGCAGTCCGGTGTGTCCGAGGTGCTGCATGAGCAGGATGTCCGGGCGGAAATCCGACACCCGTCGCACGAGCTCCTCCCGGTGACGCTCGGCATCTCCACCGTTCCGGATCGCGTCCAGGACGCTGAAGGTCGCGAGTGAAGCGACGCGACCGGCCCTGACCAGCGCTTCCAGCGGATCACGGAAGCCGAGCTGGCGGAAACCGCCGAACTCGTTCGGCACGTAGAAGATCCGTGGAGACGATTCAGACATCGGGTGCACCTGCCGCCTCGTCAACGGCGAGCCGGACACCCTGTCCTCGCAAGGCGTCCCAGTGCGCGCTCAGTTCTCCTTCGCGGAATCGAGGCCTGAGGACCTTCGCCGGGTTGCCGGCGACGACCGTGTTCGCCTCGACGTCCTGCGTGACGACTGAGCCAGCCGCGATGACGGAGCTGTCCCCGACCGTGACGCCGGACAAGATGATCGCTCCGAACCCGATCCAGACGTCACTTCCGATCGTCGTGACGGCGCTGAGGGTCGGAGTGTCACCAACCCAAGGACTCGCTGTGATGGGGACCCCTACGACCGTCATGTCGTGATCACGTCGACCGATGATGGCCGCCCGATTGGCGATGAGGACCGCGTCGCCGATGCTGCCGTCGACTTCGATACGGACGTCAGACCCGAGATGGACATCCGAGCCGATGGTCAGCGACGTCGGCGCCCAGAGACGGACGCGTGCGCCGAAGCGCAGGCCGCGCTCGCAGGACACGGTCGTCGGCAGCGCACGGAACCACCGCCGCCGCCGGATGCCTGTCAGCACTCCTCGGATCACGGGGCAGCCCTTCTTCGTCGTCTGGTGGTGCTGGTGGTGGTGGTGGCTCGGTACACCGCTGTGTACTCGGCGACTCCCCTGGCGGCATGGAAGTCGATCGTCGGACCGCTACTCGCCACGGCTCCCGCTCGGAGACGTTCGCTCCACTTCGCCGGTTCCCGTTCTGCGAGTGCGACGACACCACTCTGCCCCACGGCCCACCGGAGCCCCGGAACGTCCGAAACGATCGCGGGGAGGCCGACGACCAACGCTTCGGCAAGCGCAACGGGCATGCCCTCGTGACGGCTGGGCATCGCGAACACGCGCCCAGCGACGAGCGCTTCTCCCGGATCAGCTACCCCGCGAGCGACGAGGAGTCCTGCTCGCTCGAGACGTTCGAGGAGCTCTTCTTCAACGGGCCCGGCATCTTCTTCGGAACCGACGTGGGCAACGCGGAGGTTCCCGAGGAGCGCTGCCTCGAGTGCGATTTCGTGGTTCTTGATCCTCGAGCAGTTCCCCACGATGACGATCGGGGCTGAGGGCGCAACCGCCGACTCGGCGCGCTGACGCGCCAGATCGAAGAACCTGTCCTCCACCCAGTTGAAGATCACCTGGGGCCGACGGCCGAAGCGCATCTCATTCCCCGCCACGTCAGGGCTCGGAGCGATCAGAGCACTGATCAATCGGTCAGCGACGACCGCCTGCAAGGCACGACGCACAAACCATCGACCGCGCGCGTCGAACACGTTGTGGATGGTCCTCACGATGGGGAGTCTCCGATTCACCCTCCGGAAGGCGAGAACTGTCTGCAAGTACCGGCCCTCGGTGTGGATGTGCACGACATCCGGCTCGATGTCAGTGAGGAGGTGCCGCAGCACCTCGCGCCCAGCGGTGGTGTGCAACGCGCGGTCGGTGGTGGTCACCGAGTAGCCAGCGTCCCGGATCGCGCTTTCGAACGGGTGTTGCCGGCCCACGCCGAGGACATGACCGTCAACACCCGCCGTTTCGAACTCCTGTGCTCCGGATACGAGCATTCGCTCCATGCCACTCGGTTTGAGATCCCCGAGGACGTGCAGGACCCGAATCCTGGGCTTCACCCGTGCACCTCAAGCCGCCGCGAGCCGCGGGACGCGGGTACTTCCGGGGAGATCGCCTCGGGGAAGTCACGGTCGAGGAACGCCAGGGCGAGGGGCAGACAAGTCCACCACTGCCATGAGTACGTCCAACCGTAGACGAGGAAGCACACGAGCACAGCTGTCAAGAACACGTCGCGGTTGGCCCTGAACCCTGCGAAGAACCGAGGCAGGAAGATGACCAACATCGCACCGAGCCCGATCAGCCCCTCCCGCAGGTACACGGTGACGTACCAATTGTGCGGGGCGAAGACCACCCATCGACCAACGCCCTCGAATCTGCCGAAACCGTGACCGAAGGGTGCTCCGAACAGGACAGTCAGCGCGCCCTCGCTCACCGACTGCACGATGAGCCCGATCCAGCTCGTGAGTCGCGCGGAGTACGTCCCGGTGTTCGATGCTGACCCGGCGAACTCCGCCGCGATGCTGCTCGACGACGACTGAGCAGCGGACACCAGGACGCCCCCGACGATGAGCACCCCGAAGAGCAGCACGAGCTTCTGGCGAAGCGCGCGAGGTCCGCGAAGCAGGAGAACGACCGCGACTGCGAGGGCCGTCACCCAAACAGTCCGCTGCTGGCTGACTATCACGAACACCATGAACAAGCCGAACAACCAAAACCAGCGTGCCTGAGCATTGCGTTGCCAGAGCCGGAGGGCAAGGACTGCGCAGAGCGTGAGGAGCAGGGCTTGGCCCGAGACCAGAGGCCGGCCAGTCTGGCTGAGTTCTCCACTGACGAGCACGAAGTCCGCGGTCCCGCCCAACCCGTACCGCGCGACGTGGTAAAGGCCGACGACGCACAGACCGACACCCTGCACGATGACGAAGAACTTCTCCGCGTAGACGACCTCGGATTGCGGCCAGGGACGCGTCACAGCCCAAAACAATATCCCGAGGACGTACAAGAACCCACGTGCTTCGTTCACGGCGACGCCGAGCCCGAAGGTCGCGATCCCGTGCACGAGCGAGATCGCGAGCAGTGCGACGAGCACCGCACCGGCGATGACCGCAACAGGTGGGAAGCGCCGGACAACGGCCCGAGCGTCCAGGAGTCCCGCGACGATCAGGCTCACTGCAAGCCCGTCGCCGAGGGTGATGGTCGTGCCACCGAACGTCCCGATCGTTCCGAAGTTCGGGTACTCCCAGGCCGTCACGGCGTACAGGGAGGCGGCCCAGTAGACGATGCGCGGCTGCATCCGCACCAGGCCGATCGCGAGGACCATCAAGATGATCGCCACCACGAGGAAGAGCAAGGTCGTCATCGGCTTGCCCCCTTGTCGCGAATCGTACGGCGGAGGGTCCGAAGCCACCAGAGCGCATAGGACGCTGTGTAGAAGAACCACCACGAGCGCCCACCGTGCCGGCGCAGGTAACGCCGCAGCGAGCGTGGATTGCCCGCGCCTTTCTGACTGGTGAACGAGCGCCAGGCGGTGATGATGGATCGATGCGAGACGGTCGGGTTCCGGCTGCAGGAACCGACCGTCCCCCCGACCACCCAGATCGGCACACCCCTCGAAGTCGCCCGCATCCCGTAGTCCACATCCGCGTACGCGTGGCTGAACCCTCCGTCGATCGGTCCGACCACCCGAGCGACATCGACCTGTAGGAGCACGACATTGCCGTTGAACGCGTCGACTCGCACCGCCTCCTCGACGCGTTCTGGCGGCTCGACGAGAGCGAACGAGAGCGGGTGGATTCCCGCCCGGCGGAGGCCTCCGTACGTCAGCTCGCCCGAAACTGGGTCGACGGTACTCCCGATCAGGATTCCCCCCGGCAGACGAGATCCCGCTTCGAAAAGGGCACGGAACCCGAAGCGCTCGAGCTGGACATCGTCGTTGAACCACAGCAACCAGTCGTCGTCCTGGACGTCGTTCCGTGCCAGCACCGCTGCCTCAGCAGTGGCCATGGACAACGCCCAGAAGGCCGAACCGTCACCTTGCAGCACCATCAGCAGGTCCACGGCAGCGTTGGCCTGTGCGATGGTGTCATCTGATGAGCCGTCGTCGAACAACGTGACGTCGTACTCGATGCCCGCACCGGAAGCTGCTTCGTGGAGCGAACGCAACGCGGTTCCGGTGGTCTCAGCGCGGTTGTGGCTGGCCACGATCACGTGCAACTTACTCATCGTCGTCCTTGACCGCTTCCTTAAGACCGCTGTGGAAATACTGCGCCATGTTCTCGATGGAGTACTTCTGAGACGCCCGGCGGCAGCTGTCTTGCATCGTCGCGAGCGTCTGCGGATCGCGAAGGAGCATCACGACCGACCGGGCGGCGGCCTCGATACCATCAGACACGACGCAGGTCCGGCCGGGCTCGAGGTAGCCGAACTCCGGTCCGTGCAGTGAAGAAGCGAGTGTGACGATCGGTCGGCCTGCTGCGAGGCTGTCGATGGCTGCCAAGCCGACTCGACCCGGAAGCAGGAGCAACTCGCTTTCGCGGAGCATGGCCGCTTTCGCCCGCCCGGAAACAGCGCCGCGGTAGTCGAGCCACGGAAGCCGGTCAGCGGCGGACTGGACCACACTTCGAAGCCGTCCGTCGCCCCCGACCGCCAGGCGGAAGGCGGGGTCCGCACGGTGCGCAGCCTCACCGATCGCTATCAGCTCGCTTATCTTCTTGCTGACGTCGAGGCCGCCGATGAAGCACACCTGGTGCTCAGACGTCGTCGTCATGACGGATCGGAGGTCCTCCTGCAACTGCCCCACGTCGATGCTGTTGTACAGGGTCGTGGTCCGCCTTGGATCTCGACCGATCCCGGCTGCCCACTCGGCACCTGATGGCGTGTACGCGAAGAACCAGGCGGCCTTCCGCGTTATCAGGCGGCTGTACAGGCGTTCGAGGCGGGACGGTACCTTCACGACGTCGGGACCGTGACCCCACAGCGCTGTCTTCCGCGCCATGCGGGGCCAGAGCAGCAGCAGCGGGACGTCGAGATTCCGTCGAGCTTGTTCCACAACGATGAGGTCTGCTCGCCAGACGTCGCGAGGCAAGGCTCGGAAAGTCAGTCGCTTTCCGAGCAAACGTACCTCTCGCTGCCGGATCTTGCGCAACCACGGGCGGTCCCGAACGGCATCTCGTCGTTGTGCGAGCGTGCCCGATGGTTCTCCCCCGAAGACGGTGAGCTCATCACCCTCCGCAGACAGCGCTTCCGCCAACTTGTCGAAGAGTGGCGCGCGGTACGCCGGAACGTACTCCTGAACGATTGCGAACCGTCGACCTGTCACCTCACACACCTGCCTTGAGGACCTTGGCCCAAGCGGCGCTGTAGCGAGTGAGTCCGAAGCCCTCACGCGAGGTTGCGAGCGCTCCGGCTGCAAGGCGTTCGCGATCACGCTCTGACGACAGGATCTCCCGACAACGATCGGACGCTGCCTCCCAGTCCCCCGAGGCGACGAGGAATCCGTTCTCGTTGTCTTCGATGACGTCACCGAGGCCGCCGACGTCGTAAGCCACGACAGGGACGCCCAACCGCATCGCTTCCAACACCGTCAAGGGTTGTGCCTCGTAGCGGTAGGTGCTGGGGAAGACGAGCACGGCTGCCGTCGAGAGCACATCGTCGCGCTCCTCATCGAACAGAGCACCCGTGAAGTTCACTCGATCGCGAACGTGCGGGGCAAGGAGCGCGCGGAGACCATCGAGGTACTCCTCCGACGACGCGCGCCCGATCACGACGGCGCGCGATCCCGGCGTGCTGGCGAGGCACCGGTTCGCGATGCGCATGAAGTCCTCAGCACCCTTGCCGGGGATGAGATTCGACAAAAAGACGATCGGCGATGCGTCGGAGCCAGATGCGGGCTTCCGCTCCTTTGCCGACACAGCGTTGGGGATCGTGATGAGCGAGTCGTTGAATCGCCGGACGTCTGCGACCATCGACTCTCCGAGAACGACCACGGAGGTAGCGCCACCGAGGAGAAGAGCGACCCCGCGGCGTTGCATTGCGCCTCGATCAGCAAGCTCGCGGTACCCCGATGTGTGCACGTAGGCGATGTAGGGACGCCGCAGCACTTGGAGTACTGCGCTCATGATCACGTCGACCCAGAACGACGGCGGCCGGTTCGTTGTGAAGAAGACCACCACCGCGCGTCTGTTGCGTCGGAGTGCGTTCCCGAGTCGGAGCAGGAGCGAGAAAGCGCTGAGGACCTTCTTGAGGCTGGTTCCGCCGATCTCGTCGACCGACTTGCTGAATCGTCGATCCACGAGGACCGCCCGCAGCCCGGAACGAGAAATCGCGTCCAGGAACGTCCTCGTCATGATCGTCGATCCGTGCACCGGCGGGGGAAGCTGGCTGATCACGACGACGTCCGCGCCTGCCTCAGCCATGTTGTCTCCGAAGCGCGAGGAGCAGGAACTTCACGTTGCCGAGCAAGTACCGTCGCCAGAGGCGTCGTGGCTCACGGGAGAGTCGGTACAACCATTCCAGGCCCGTCCGACGCCAAAGTTTCGGGGCTTCGACCACGTCTCCAGACACGAAATTGAAGGCAGCTCCCACCGCCAACACGACTGCGGGGTGCCGCTCAGCGAGTCGCTGGACCTCGTAGTCCTGTTTGGGCGTCCCGATACCCACCCACAGCATGTTCGCTCCCGAGTCCCGAATCAACGAGTCGATCAGTTCTCGATCGCTCGGTTCGAAGTCGGTGAAGGGCGGACTGAATGATCCCGCCACCACTGCATCGGGGTAGTCCCGCGCGATTGCCTGTTCGAGACGGGCAAGTGAGGCGTTGCTTCCGCCGAGGAGGAAATGACGGATGCCGTGGGACGGGTCCGACGAGAGCAGCTCGCGGAATGCGTCTGGACCCCGCAGGTGGGCCACCTGGCCACCCGCGCGACGGGCGATCCAAGCGAGAGGCGTCCCGTCGGCGATGTTCAGCCCGTCCGACTGGAACAAACGCAAGTAGCGCTCATCAGCGGTCAACGACACGGTGTAGGCGTTGACGAAGTGCACCGGCACCCCCACGTCGTCCAGGTGGTCGGCGATGAGCCTCAGTTCGTCGACGATCGTCGATCCGAGCACCGCGACCAGTGGCACGCCCGCGACGAGCACCGTGGGAAGGGCCAGCAGGTTGTCGCGGGGGTTGGCCTTGTTCTCACCGTCGGACTGGGCGTCGCTGTGATCAACCATCTAGTACGCACCCCGGCTGTTGGCGATTGCCTTAAAGGTCTTCCAGAGGATGAGGAGGTCTGCCACGATCGACCAGTTCTCCACGTAGTACAGATCGAGCCGCACCGAATCCTCCCACGACAGGTCGGACCGGCCGCTCACCTGCCACAGGCCGGTCATGCCGGGCTTGACGAGGAACCGACGGTGGACGTGT
>Ga0308160_10004090_pt1 | contig 15843 bp, 17 predicted proteins | sample PhyFR1_FD_201036 | JGI IMG/M metagenome (GOLD analysis project Ga0308160, IMG submission 201036) | Phyllosphere microbial communities from UC Gill Tract Community Farm, Albany, California, United States - DLSLF.R1 | ecosystem: Host-associated > Plants > Phyllosphere > Unclassified | place: USA...
AGACCACTCTGGTGAGTGTCGGGCTTGCAGGTAGGTGTCAGGTGCGGCAAAGGCGGCCAGAGCATGATGAAGAGCAGTTGCAATATTCCCATTTGGATTCATCTTCTGACTCTGAATCAGACTCAAGCTGTGAGGCAATTGATTGAAGGCGAGCGGAGCGGCGTAGTGCAGGACCAGGGGATGGTGATAGTTGTGGTGATTCTTCACTGATTACTGGGGCTGGTAAATTCTGTTTCATTTGCAAGTCGTCCAATTCCTCCTCTATCTCCTCCAATTTTGGTGTTGAAGGTGGTTTGCCAAGGTTGCTAGGTCCATCTTCAATTTCAACCAGTTCCAAACCGGTGTTGGTGTTGTTTGACAATGGAAAGATGACATCTCGCGTTTTGACAAGCTTGCAGCGTTCGTTGTCCCAGATTCGATAAGAGGATGTACCAGTGATGTATCCTAGAAGGATGCCCTTGTTGTAGCGAGTGTCTAGCTTTGAGATGACTTCATGTCGACGGTAATAGACCTTGCAGCCAAACGGTTGTAGGTGCAGGTGTGATTTCTTCTTGCCATACCACAAGTCATCAGTAATATTATTTGATGGTTTGCAGGGTGTTCGATTTCGTATATAAGCAGCATATGATGCCGCTTCTGCCCAGAAGGTTGGTGGAAGTGTACAATCTGTGAGATAGGTCCGAACCAGGTTAAGGATTGTAAGGTGAACCCTTTCAACTCGACCATTTTGTCGATGAGATCCTGGCGGTACAAGCAAATGTTCAATTCCCTTTTGTCTATAGAGGCCATGACTGGGTAGAGGTACGTTTCGAACGTGGCTAGGAATGTCGGTTCGTGGTGATCTTCTGCAGTCTCGTTGACTTTTGAAGCTAATGGTGCAGGAATAGAATTCATCACGACGGCGGATGTCTGCGAAGAGTCGCCAGCCTCGTCTGTACCTCGATTTGGGGTGTTCGTAGGTGCGACCGCTGTGAGAAACGCTGTCCTATCCTGCGAGAGATAAGAGGTGATCAATCCAGCGAGGTAAACACCGTAAAGAGGCGAAGTACCCCCATATCCAGCAGCTGCGATCATCCCAATAAACAAACCTGCCATGAACATCAAGATCAACCCCTGTCCTCCCCAGCTCCTTCCCTCCCACCTCCCTTTCCTCGCCATCAAGCCCATATAAACAGGTTTCAAGACCCATCGGCCGATCGGTACAGCCACCACCGCCAACCCGACAGTTACTCCGATTGCCCGCCCAACGCCGACGCCAAGCTCGTTCCCGCCTGTTGAACCTGATCCGAGGACGGAGAGGATTTTAGCAAAGATGAAAGCTACGACGTCGTCCATTACGGCTGCGCTGAGCAGGACAACACCTAGTTTGGATTGACGGAGATCGAACCCGATAACTCGCGGTTGGAGGACGGTGAGGATAGTGCCGAGGGAGGTGGATGATAAAGCTGCTCCTGCTGCGAAAGAGTGGATGAGGGGAAATCCGAACGCGGGCGTAAGTATGAATGACAGAGCGATCGGAGCCAACAGTCCAGTCAAAGCAACACAAACCGATAGGGGCAGTAATTGAACCAGAGCCTCGAGTGAGGTAGTCATCCCGCCTGCATATCAGTCGCATGCTCTGCACATATTTGTAAGGGAAGGGCTCACCTTCAAAGACGACAATCAACAAGCCTACATAGCCAATCCCGACAATAGCTTCCTCATACTCCTCTCCCAACCATCCCGCAACAGGCGTGCCATAGATGATCCCGATCAAGATCTGACCCAATAAACCCGCGCTGACGAGTCGTTGGGCAAGCCATCCGAATAGATTAAGGAAGTATAGAAAGGAGGTAAGGATGACCAAGAGGGTTGGCGAAGGTTCGTGATATATATGAGAAGACCACATTCATTTCGAGACACCAGAATGCAGAGCTTTATTGAGTATTGATGGAGTATAAAATGTACACGCGACGATGCTGTTGAGAATGGGTAATGTTCTTGACAGGGGGTCAATGATCGATGTATTATATATGTGGATTCAAGTCAACAAGTGGAGCGGCGGGGCGATGTGGCACATTTCAAAACTCAGGGGTAATCGCCAAGCATTTGGCGTCATTTACTGCAAGCCCCCGGCAATAGTGCCGCCGCTTGCGCTTATCGGTTTCCTGCATAGGCATCGGTTACATGGTGGTGTGGGGGTGGCGGTCGTCGACTTCAAAAATTTTATGCATGTATATTATGCCTCTTAGGGGGTTACATGGTGGTCTGGAGGTGGTGGTGGTCGACTTTCTATGGGTCCAGCGGCCATCTTTTACACGTCTTCCAGCCACAAGAGATCGAGGCGTGATACTGATATCTCAGAAACCCACTGCCAAGCCTGCTCCTCAGATACTCCACCAGGATCACAAACTCCCGCGCCCATTGTAGCCGCTTTTCCAGTCTCGCTCGCGTTCTCGTCGACTTCATCCATTCTGTGACGGGAGGCATGGCACAAAGTCTTGTAAAATTGTCTTTCTCGATCGTCCTCGGGTGTTGGATGCCGATTTTTTTATGGTTGCATGAGAAGTGAAAACCCAGGGTGACCCGAGCCCTTAACACGAGAGCAAATTTCTCACCATGTCTTAAGCCATGATACTTAAACGCACCACCTTGACAAGTAAAAATGGGTATGAGCGTGTATGCTGACCGTCCCTTAGTCAATTGAAGCAGGAAAAATCGTCCGAAAGTGTCGGATTCCAGGTGACCTAACCCTTGTAGAGTAGAATAGCCAGATCTTGCTTGAAACAAACGTGGTGCCAATGTCTCACTCGTTATGTTTTGCCCACTCATGTCGCTCCTCTGCCGGTTCCACCACCAATTATCTGTTCTCCAGCGGCTTTTCCCGTCCAGAAGTCTTAAGCCTGAGAGTCCAGCAATCACATTCAACTAGACAGTGTTACGACAGCTATTGATTGGGCGACATCACTTGCTCCTGCTTGCATCCTCCACTACCGCCGGTTTGCCATCCTGGGCATCGTTCTGCCAGAGGAACGTCCTTCAATGCCTATTGTCATCAGTAGAGCTTAATTGAGCTCCATGTAAAGAGCCTACCCGTGACTCTATGTGTTGACCTGACATCGGTAAGTCATTGTGCCATAATCAAGTTGAGCATACGCACCACAGCCCATCCACGTCTTCTTCCCACAGGCTTCGCATATGATCTGCCTGCACATTCTGATCAGGTGATGGGGTGTAGTAAATAATGAGGAGTGTAAAGCGCGTAGGTCGAGTGCAGATCGGGCGGTGGAATGAGAAGCGGGTGGAAGGGTTTAGAGGTCGAAATTAAGTAGTTACCGGAGCGTTGCTTTGGTCGAGTGAGCAAATGACGTAATTGGTACTGGAACCGATGGCAACCCGGATGTTAATAGCCGCTTCGGAATCACATCGCGTTTCTCTAAGCCTTCGGATTTTGCACTATCGTAATATGCATTTCTTCCGAATGGCTTTCACTGCTACGTCACCAACGCATACGGCAGCCGATTGGACGTTCCGACTCACTAGGTGCACAGTTCCCAATAAATCTTCTCCCCGCTATCCGAGCTCCAATCATGCTTGGACGATGGCTGAGTAGATTACAGGTCCAGCTCGCGCCGAACTCGCTGACAGGTCCTCTTCTCCTGATCACCTTTTGTGCCGGCGTGCTTGACACCACTACATACTTCAACTTTGGCACTTTTGCTTCCAACCAAACAGGGTGCGTATTTGATGTGCTATGCTCGAGGGCTGATGAACCGTAGGAATACCCTCATTCTTATCTCGGTACTCTGTGGACTACACCCCGGCAAAGCGGATATCGCATTGACCGGCGCTTCTCTACTCGCCTTCTTGGTCTCTGCTTTTGTTTTTGCCAGGGCGTCCCTCATACGCGCACCGCGAAGTCGCAAGCGGGGATGGATACTTTTCTCGCTGGCAATACAAAATGTGCTCCTTCTCATACCGGCCGCTCTGTTATCAAGTCGTGTGGTAGCCTTGCCCGGCCAGAGAGATTGGGCACTAATAGCGCTGTTGGCTGCCAGTGCAGGAATCCAAGTTGTGCTGGTGAGCATTCTTACGAGTAATCTATCCTTGAGACCCTTTTCTGATGCTGAGGACAGGCTCGCACGACCGAAAATCCTGAAATCCCATCTGCGATGCTTACATCACCTTACATCGATTTCATGATCGATCCAAACCTCTTCAAGCCGATACGAGGGCCTGATTCGCGCTCACGGAACGTCCGGTTGTCGTATCTGGCGAGTCTGATAGCTGGAGGTTTTGTTGGAGGTGGCCTGCAACGCGCTGGTGGGACATTGACCGTGATCTGGGCGGCATTCGGGTTGAAGATGTTGGTCATGGCGTGGATCTGTCTCGTGGAACGTGATGCGGAGCCGCTGGCCTAGGACATCTTTGTACTAGCTATTACTGGATGTGAGCGGGAACCTATACTAGACAAACTCTCTTAGCTCGATCCATCACGAATGGCCAGTCTCGATGTCGCATTCGACATGACTTTCTGTTCTAGGGCATATTTTCCATTCTCGAGTACAGAGCACATTTTGTGCAGAGTAACAGCTGGTCTGTGATGGTCGTCGACAGTGGCTTGAACATTCAGGTGAATCTGACGGCCTATAAGCCTGATGGCCCTCACTTCTTCATTAATCGTCTGCGAGACTATGCTGCGATCCAGGTACTTCTAGCCGGGTGCAGCCCGCGGAATGTCCAATATTCTGCAGCCTAGAGCAACCAATCTCTTCGTCCACAGCGGTGTAGCGCATCATGGTCTACTCCCTTCCCGACTGATGTCTACCTGCACCTTACCGGGAGATATCTAGTTCACCAAAGACGCACAGTCAAAGTTGCATTTTCAGCTGGATTCAGACCGTGAATATACCGGTGAAAGGCGTCTTTACACACTATTGCCTAGAGAGAGGTGATTTAATGCATCGGTGTAACGACATGTCACAAAAGATCCTCTTCTAGATGGGCATCATACCGCTGAGCGGCGTCAATATATAGCGCTTGCCTTCTGCATTAGGCGGAGGCATGCGACCCCCACGCAAATTGATCTGCAAGGAGGCGTGTAAGAGACGAGGCGTCCCCAGCGAAGCGTCCCGAGTCTCTCTCATCGCACGGAAGTCGGCCTCGGTAATGCCGTTTCCGACGTGTCTGTTACTTCCCGCCTGTTCGGATATCAGACTCATACAGGACTTGTCACGCCCAGTTGGGTAGTCATGGCCTAACGAGTCAGCTGGATAAACTGGACAAGGCAAGTGACTTACCCGAAAAGACCCTTACATCTGCCCCAAGCTGGAGGATGCGCTGTATCGAGGTGTACAGTTGTGCCGCGTCGCCTCCGGGAAAGTCGACTCGCGCAGTACCAACGTCAGGTCTACAGTGTTATCATGAACATTCTAAGAATGACTTGTGCCGAGTCGTGACGTACAAGAAGATGCTATCCCCAGCGAACAGGCTGTCTCCGATGAAGATACCCATACTATCAGGGGTATGGCCCGGTAGCCCGCAAGTCTTCACCGAGATATTTCCCAGGGAGAATGTACCCCCATCTTCCAAAAACCCGTCAAAGCTCTGTTCAAAGTCGGCAGGCTTGAAACCATAAATGGACGCGAATGACTCTTGAATCTGAGTGACTTTATGCCCGATATAAACGGGCGGGGAATCCGGGAGTAGCTAATTTCAGCTTGTATACAACAGGTTTCATTATAGTCCCACCTGTTTCAATGCAAGGGCGCCGGTCGCATGGTCCGCATGCACATGGGTTTCCATGATCCTGATGACTCTATATTCTTTCTGCTTCACAAACGCAGCAAGGGCTTGCGCAGAGCTTGCGTCGACTTTGCCGGAAGCCGGATCGTAACCCAGGACTGAATCAATGATGACCGCATCCTTGGTAGAAGTGTCGACTGCGATATACGTCCAAGTCGACGTCGCTGCATCGAAGAACGCGTAGACTAGAGGTGAGCCAGCTATTGAGGTAGGCTCTGCTGTAAAGTCGGGCACCAAGGCGGTCATTATGGATGTTTCGCTAGGGAGAACGCCAATCTGGTCGGTCATCTGCCAGTTATCGATGACTAGATTAGCAGGGCGCGGCAATACGATAGGTTTAGTTCGGAATCGAACCCAATGACATCATGGTATTGCTATTCCGGATTGGCGATGAATGAGTGGCAGACCCTTTATACGGTAAAACCCAATCCGCGCCTAACCGGCTTCCGAATAGCCTGTGACGTGAATCCGAATGCTGTCCGAATTCAGTTGTACGATGGATTGCCTGTTCGATCCGAAGATTCAAGTTGATATCCAGCTGAGGGAACGAGTATTAGGAGCGCGGCCTTTGCCAGTTCGTCAGCGGATTAGTCATGCCATCAGCCCGTCGGCCATCCTCGCCACCATCCATGGCATATAAAAGGCTAGATTTGCAGGATGATATTCTTCATTCACTACGACTTCAATCTCACTCTCTAAACCTCTGGCAATCCATTTACACTACAAGAATATCAAACATAACATGGCACTGACATCCTCCGACATCGAATCCGGGACCGTTGTTGATATTCCTGGACTGTACAACGACGTTGTTAGCAGCTTCAAATGGCGAGACATTACTGCTACCATACCTGCACGACGTGGCAGGCCTGAGAAGGTCCTGCTCGCCGGTGTGAATGGCATCGCAAGAGCAGGTGAGTGTCCTCTGGTCTACTTGTGTGCAGAGCTGATTGTAGGTGAGCTGGTCGCTATCATGGGCCCCTCTGGTTCGGGCAAGACTATGCTTCTCAATCGACTTGCACACCGAGCGATGCCGCCGAGCGCCAAGATGACGGGCGATGTCTTGATCAATCAAACTGCCGCCGACATTGGTCGCGTCCGACAGACTTCTAGCTATGTGGAGCAACAAGATCACCTCATCGGCAGCATCACCACTAGCGAAACTCTCAAGTTTGCCGCCAAACTGGGCCTCTCTGAGTAAGCCTGATCCATGCAAATTGATGCCCTCGGCTTATGTTAGATCAATCAACAAAACTGATTTGCAACAGCGAGTCGACACACTCCTGTCTTCTTTCGGCCTTACCAACCAGAAAGATATGATCATTGGCACACCCATCCAGAAAGGCCTCTCTGGTGGTCAGAAGCGACGGGTATCGGTAGCGAGCCAGTTGATTACTTCGCCCAAGATCCTTTTCCTCGACGAGCCGACGAGTGGCCTCGACAGTGTTGCATCATATGAGATCGTGTCTTATCTCAAGGAGGTCGCTCGGCAATACAAGGTGGGTTGCGGCTTGAATCTACGTCTTCAACTGCCACTGATGACCAGCTCATCGTCATTGCGTCAATTCACCAGCCTTCTACCAAGACGTTTAATGTATTTGACAAGGTCTTTCTCATGGCCAAAGGTCAGCTTTGCTATGGCGGGGCCCGCAATAACATTGCGCAATACTTCTCCTCCATCGGATTGCAGATGCCAGCTATGACCAACCCCGCCGAATGGATTTTGGAAATCGTCGACACCGACTTTGCCAAAGATCAGCAAGAGGGTCTAGCCCGTCTTGCCGGTATTACCGGTGCATGGAAAGCAAACGAGTCTTTCGAAGAGGACACGTCAAAGGTCGTGCTCAAACTTGATAGACCATCGAAGAGGGCTCAGTTCAAACAACCCTTCCATATCCTTCATCGCAACTTCATCAAGTCATATCGGGATCTCATCGCGTATTGGATCAGAGTTGGGATGTACAGTGGTCAGTTATGTTCCTTGGCAAAGTTCAGCAAAGCCGATGCTAACTTTGTAGCTCTAGCCATTCTCATGGGTACCACCTGGCTTCGATTGGGATTATCACAGGAAGATATCAATGCTCGTATCACCGCCATCTTTTTCAGTGGCGCTTTCCTGAGCTTCATGGCGGTAGCATACATACCCGCCTATATTGAAGATCAAGCGATGATGTTCAAAGAGCGCGCCAACGGTCTCTACGGTCCCCTTTCTTTCCTGGTAGCCAATTTCCTTATCGGTCTCCCTTATCTTTTCATCATCGTCACCCTATTCTCTGTCATCGCTTACTGGATGGTCGGTCTCTGGCCCACGGCTACCGGCTTTTGGACCTTTGTCGGCTTCCTCTTTCTCGATCTACTCGCTGCAGAGTCCATGGTGGTTCTTGTCGCCTCTGTTGTACCCAACTTCATCGTCTCACTCGCCCTCACCGCCTTCGCCAACGGCCTTTGGATGGTAGTCAATGGTTTCCTGGTGCCAGAGAACATTCTGAACGTCTTCTGGAAGTCGTGGGTCACCAAGATCAATTACCAGAATTGGACGTTTCGTGCCATGATGTGGAACGAATTTCGACATCAAACTTTCAGATGCGGGGAGACAGCATGTTCCTTCCCTTCGGCCGATGGCAAAACGATCTCTGGCGAAAGTGTGTTAAAATATTACGGTTACACCGAAGGCCATCTTGGGGCATATGCGGGTTATATCATTGCCATTGTGGTGGGCTACCGAGTCTTAGCTTGGGCAGCACTTAGGTCAAGGCGATGAGAGGTGTACCATTCGCAATTCACAACGAACCTGATCATATTCTTCATCCCTGTCTGTTACACCAGTGATTCCTCGTATATTTTCTCGTGAATTATCTTACGTTACGTTTCTATTCTTTGTTAGTGTTACAATTAGTGTGGCTTCCCATTTCTGTTTACGTATTTAATGTATGTATCTATTTACTACTCTATGATTATCAGCTTTGTTTGCGATGATCGGCTCGAAAGCGCCACACCGACTCACGTGATCACGGCCCGATCTGCCCGTTTTCAGACTTCCTTCGGAACTACTCATATCCAGGGCCAGACTCACTTCCCTTGTTCATCAATAGTTTCCAAATATGCAAGTAGAGAGGAGTTATAGCGAGCGATCATCTCCGTGGGAGTACAGCAGGAGGCTCGAAACTACTATGCTCGATCTGATACTTGCTTGGAATCTGCCGGGTGCGGGATCGAAGTAGAGCGAATGTTCGAGCGCCACACGCAACTCAAAAGACAGCCTGTCTCTATAAAGACTGATGATACACACACCCCTATCGTTGATCGTATACGTTGCGAAGTTATTGTCAGCACAGTGATTGGTGAAGGTCCAAATCGTAGATTGCCAAGTCATGTGAGGTGCTACTGCTGGACAACTCTCTTGGAGGATTTGGGGCAGGCCGGCTCAATCGCCACAAAGGGTGATTTCGATAGTGAGCGTTTGAGCTTCACGTCCAGTTCAGCCACCAACTGGAAATGATACCCACCTTGGGGATAATCTACGACATTACATGCAGTACTGGGGCACAAGGCCACAGGCCTGTCTAGTGTAGATGTGTCGATCGTGGTAGCAGCAGCCACCACTTGACTTGGAACGGCTGAACGCCAACATTAGCGAGCGAGGCAATCTATCTAGTATCAGTCTGAAGTATGTTACATGATAGAACCATATTCTTACACCCGCAAGCAATTATTTGGACATGCACACACCGCCCCCTCCCGCAGCAAACTGCAGTCCATACACATTTGATGAGGGGTCAACGACTGTACAGCCGGCACCCGCACTCCCAGATGGACTTAAGCCAACTAAGTATCTGCGTTAGGTAATGAGAGAATGAGGGATGACATGGTGATAATGTTGCAAGAGGAGTCGCAAGGTGATTCAGCTTCATGTCGGGACTCCGAATTGATGTAATGGCGTATCTACCATCTACTCGTAGCAAGGTTGTACTATATTAGTAGTCGTGTGTGTACAGCTATGTGGAATATGACAACTCGTCGTGGACTTCTAGTCAAGTTGTATGTGTCAACATTTACGTCAAGGAAACCTACATTGACCCGTCTTCTAAGTCTGCCTCTTGGAACTCTAGTCCTGATCCCAGATAGTCGAATGATGCTTTGAGCCCTCCTGTTGGGACTAATGTGGGGAGGTTACGGGCAGTCCACTAAGCTGTGCGCGAGCTGCGTTGAGTTGATGGTCCAGGATCAATACTTGTTGTTCCAGGAGTGTTACCTGTTGCTCTCGACAATTGCCTCTCTTGACGTATCCTCCGCTAATTGTCAGCCTTGGTGGTATGGGATCAGAGAAGTGGAGATGACATGCTTTTTCCTTACTCGGAAAGTCCGCGCACCGCACCTATTCCGTATTTGTTTCTTCTCTGCGCTGTTAATCGCCGCATACACCTCATCAGCTACATCCCATCTCCACTTCTCGCATCCTCGATGTCCCACCTTGGCTGATGAGCTTTCTATTTTTGACACAATTGTTCGCTTTATAGGAGCGATTTTTCTAATCTTACCTTGGGCCAAAACGGAGGCGTAAGCTTGCTTGGCGGGAAGACGCGTCATATACCCTGATGGGCCGGGTGGTAGTCGATGTACAGGAGGAGAGACGGGTTGATAGGGTTAATAAGGGAATCGCCGGTAATGGCTCTATTCCAGTTGCGCAGTCGCGTCGCAAGTTTGGATACATAGAGATACGTCCGAATTGCGACTATGATGAGGGAGAACGTATTTTTGGGTTTGACTCTGGAGTTGGTCATTGCCGAAAACATCGCCGCTTTGTGTATGAGGTACTCGGTGGACGGGGCGTTGGACCGGACTATTAATGTCCTGTCGCCAATCGGGGCAATGGGGGGCAGAGTGGTAGTATTGTTCCGAATTTGTCCGAGGTAAAGGCAATTGCAAGCACTGACTACTCGTGGGTGGATTTCGGGGTGGATAACCGTAGTCGACAAAATTGGAAGAAGAGGGTAAGGGTTGGGTTGATTGGATTTGATATTCATCGGCGGATCGGCTTTGGAGGTAGTGGTGTTGCTGGTGTGAAGTGGTCGAAACGCCAATCTCGATAGGGTAGCTGGGAGCTGTATCACTAGAGAGATTACAAAACTTGAGAGGTGGCTGGGTATCAGCTAGAGAAACGCAGACGATGAGAGGATGTAATAACCAGAGTCTGCTGCATCGAGTGAGAACCCGGTATGGTCGAGGTGAAGGCGTAGCTCAAGACCAGACGCTAAGTATCTCGAGCCGAGATAGTAATGTCATTGGCTCGTATGGGGAGTTGCCAGGGGAAGATACCCGAGTGATAACCGTTTCGTCCGTGTAATACTAGTTGTAGTCAATTCGTTAGCCAAGTAACCGGAAGGAAAGGAAATGCCTGGGAATAAGTAGAAGACAAAGATCGAGATTCAGGGACAAAACTAAACTTGAAGTCATCTTGCCAGGATAGGTATTTGACCAAGAAGGGTGTATCAAACATACGACAAGAGTACGACCTTATAGCGCAGTGACCTGAAACAATGCCTTGGTGCTTCCATGGGCTGATTATGCTTCTAGCTCTGGGGGGTATGTGAAATCTAGTTCCCGTACTTACTCGGCTCACACGTCCCAGGACATGCTCACGGCGGACATTCCCATCCCAACGATGAGCATGCATCTGGGGAAGACACTCACGCAGACCACGGTCCGGACGGCACCTCTCCTGAATCTTCTGCGCACAACTCTACATCCCACCACGAAGGCCACGCCCACAGTCGAACCGGAAGCAATAGAAAGGCTTCTCGTTTTGGAAACGTCAATGTTCTGGGTGTCCTCGTTCACACTGCAGGAGACGCAATCAACAGTGTAGCAGTTAGTAGGTGTCTGTCCCCTAGAACATAACATCGCAGTACCGTGTTGACAACCAGTCATATCCGCCGGTATCTACTTGGCGACAGGCTTCGTCTATGCCGACCCGATAGCCTCATTCTTTGTCGGTTGCATGATCGTCGGCACGGCATGGCCGCTTATCGTAAGATCTGGTCGAAGTTTGCTCGTCGCAGCCCCTGATACAATCGATGTGAACGGCGTGAGGGAAGACGTCGAGCGAATCACTGGTTCAGACTCGGTGCATGATCTCCACGTTTGGAGTATCGGTTCGTCACTCCTCGCTCTCGCATTTACCCTGATGCTAAGAATCCAGATAGCAAGATCAGTATTGCATCTCTACACCTCAGGTAATTTAGCCCGTGAACTGCGGTTCGGTATACTCACGCTCAGGTGCGATAATGACTCAATCGCCTCTTTCGACTCAATGTCTGAAAACATTCGAAAGGCAAGTCAATGCCCTTGTGAAAGGTATCATACTAATGTTCAGTGCCTGCATCTCTGGGGCATACACAGCGTCACCATCCAGCCCGAGCCACAAGGGGCCTCGATATCAGGGAGTCTACCAGCATTTGCAGAGGACCCAGTCGATCGGTCAGCCGCTGCGCTCAATCCGACCGATGGGGCCGTGTCGCACTCAGACTTCCCTCGGACAAGATCTGCGATGCCCTGCGCGAGGCAATGCGCCTACGCCTGTCCCGATCAGCTGGCGTTGTGAGCGGAGATTAAGCTAAGAAACGCGCAGATGCAGAGCAGATTCTCCGTCTATGTCGACAGGCTCAACATAATGAGCATATATATATGTATGCTGCCTCTAGAGAACGTGGGGGGAGAACGCATCGGTATGCATGGAACTGAACCTGAGCTCGGTTGCCATCATTTGTGCTGCATCAGTTCACCTACTTGAGAGCATTGCCACATGTGTGCGAAGTGACAAATGAGACAAGACAACATGTAATATTGAACGAGCGTTGCGCATGGGACCAAAACCTGGGTGATGCATCGTGACCCGTCTAGACCGTGCTCTCAAGAAAACAAAAACTGTCGAGCGATCACCGAAATCTACAGGTCAGGCTTAATCGATTTCGGTCATCGGGACTTTACTCACCATGGATCCTGGTACTTTCTACCACAATGGGCCGCTTAAGGGTCGCATAGGATTTGCCATCGTGCTACAGGCCTGGCACACAGAGTGCCCTCATCCAGGAAGACTCGATTGACGAGGAGGTCGGCACTGTAACAGATGGGCGGGGCAGTCAAAAGGGTTTTCAACTTAGCTCCTTCGATTGGCGACGTGCGCCGTGGTCTAAAAGATTGCAGGGGTCATCTAGGGTTTCATATGGCCGATGAGAGTCAATGATGATAGACTTTCAGGAACGCGTGATATTGAGGCATTTTGCGCGATATTTTAGCGGGCCGCCATACACACAAACTCAATGAATTACCCTCGCGGCCGACTTTACCACTCACCTATCTATGTCGAGCACAATGAGCAATTCTTGCGGTGGTGGATGCTGCGGCTCCAATGTCGAAGTTAGCGGCGTACCAACCGAATTGATTAATCTCGATGCACCGGTACTGAAGGAATTTGGGGAGGAAGTGAGGATGACAGCCCGATCCGAGATCGACAGGCAGCTTGTCGATCTTTGTAATCCGATCAAGGCAGGTGCAGACTCCTGGGGCGCCCCTTCGCACGAGGTCACCTCAGCCGGGAAGACTCTCGGGGATAGGTGTGTGAGTGGATGTGCTTGGAAAGAACGTGAACGTGGAGAAACAGCTAATCCGACAATCGAAGGTATCGTCATCGCCCAACAGCCAATCCAGAGTTCTGGCGAGGGTTGTCGGCCACAGCAGGATAGCGTCAATGATACTCATGGGGACGAAGGGTGTTGCGATGAATGCGACGGGTCGAACGACACGAATACAGAAGACGCATGTTGCACTAAAGACACATCTACAATCGCGCTTACCGATGCGTCCTCGGAAGCCGAAATCACACCTCGTGGCATCTCGGGACCCGCCCAATTTTCCAGCAAGGCGACCAAAGTTTCCGTTCAAGACCATAATTTTAGCTCGCCTGAAGTAGGCAAATCATGCTGTTCCAGCAAAGCCAAATCTTGTTCGGCATCGAACACTGTACCAGTGTCCGTAGATGCTGTAGCCACGGGCTGCTGCTCCTCAGGCGCCGCCGACACGGAGTCAGAGTCAGTTCCTTTTCAGTCGCCCAGGAGGGTGCAAACAGTTCGTAAAAGTGAGCCACTTACTTGTTACTCGCTGCATAGAAAATAAGGCTGACATACAGTAGTCCAACAACAGCCTATCTGCCCCTGTTGTGTCAATGGCATGCTTCAGTCCAATCTCAATCGTACGTCGTCCCGTTCCGCCCAGAAACGCTCTCGACTCATCCAGCAGTGCTTAACATCCTCGCGTCCCGTGTTCACGAAGCCCAGAGCCATTTGACACAATGCTGCATCGCTTTTGCGAACATGTGTTGCGCCACTTCACGAAGTGATAATGGGCGTTGTGAGTTCGAGTGCGACGGTACTAGCGAGAACTCGGCTCTCTCAAAAAAAACAGCCTACGAGCCCGCCTACGGTGCTGACACCAATGAGGAGATGAAGACGGATTCAGTCGCTGCCCTCTCCTTGCTCCCGGACGTCGATATGAAAGAGTCCGCTATCCTTGAAGTCATCGGAATGGATTGCCCGGATTGTGTCTCCAAAGTCACTCGCGCTGTCGATACTCTCTCTGGGGCGGAAGTGGTAAACGCCGATGGTGTGCGAGGTCTGTTGAATGTACGATACGATACTAGTGAGTATTGATTACCCGAATGTCCGAGTGAAGACTCACCACATGTTCTAGACCGGATCGATCTGAAAGCCGTCAAGACCTTCGCTGCCAGAGCTTCCGGTTTCACTATCAATGTCTTGGACGCTGCTCCATTGGACGCCGGGAAAACCCTTTTGCTGTCACTATCGTTTGAGCGACTGCCACCTGCTAGTGTCCTCGACGCGTACGAAGTACTCGCCGGGACTGACACCGCCCACAGCCGGTATGGATGGCGATCGTGGGCAAGCAGGCTGTTGAACGCCAAGTCTGCCGGCGGCCAGGTCGATTTTGTGTTTCACTTGGACTCTCCCCATCCGGTCAGGCCCCGAGACCTCCTCAAAGAGCTAGAGCCGTATGGTGCCAGCTTGCGACAACATAGGGACGACAAAAACGTCAACAGAATCAACCGCGACCTGATAAGCATCTCGCTCCGCACCCTCGCGTCGTTGATCTTTACCATCCCCATCCTCATACTAGTCTGGTCGCCGTTGCCGATGCTGTCAAGTACGGCATCTCAATCAGCCCAGCTGGCTCTCGCCACCCTTGTCATCATCGTCGCATGGCCAATCTACTCCGGATCGTTCAGATCCGCTTTCTACCTCCATCGAGCCGATTTGGGGGTCCTCACCAGCTTCGCCACTTTGACGAGCTACATCTTCTCTGTGGCTGCCTTTGGGTTTGAGCTGAGCGGCAGAGAAATCGGGGAGCCATTCTTCGAGACAGTGGGATTGTTGATCACGTTGATCTTTGCTGGAAGGATTCTACAAGCGAGCACAAGGAGGTTGGGACTGCAGGCGGTCGGAAACCTGGGTCGGCTACAGCCTGAGCAAGCTCGATTGGTCCCCGCCCTTGCCGCTGAGCAGAGCATCGATGTCTTGTAAGTCTTTGTATCAACCAATAAGCTTGATCATATCGATAGCATCGCTGATGATCAGGCTGCTACATTACGATGATGTGATTCGCGTCAATCAAGGAGAGATTGTACCGACCGACGGCGTAGTCATTCGCGGAGAAGGCACAGTTGACGAATCATCTTTGACTGGCGAATCAATGCCAATCCCCAAGTCGAGCGGATCGACTATGACCGCAGGGGCCGCTCTGACAGACGGATCCGTAGACATGATCGTCACTCGCCTCGTCCCTGAAAACACAATCTCGGCTATTATGGACGCTGTTTCTTCCTCGTCGACAGGATCGGGGTATCAGGACCTTGCAGATCGGATGGCTGGGTGGTTATTGCCCATTGCCAGCGCGTGCTGTTTGGCCGCTTTCATCGGGTGGTTGTTGGTCGAAAGGCTAAGGAAGGGTCAGGAATGGGGAGAAGCTATCATCATTGCTGTTGGGTAC
>Ga0308160_10004091_pt1 | contig 15839 bp, 8 predicted proteins | sample PhyFR1_FD_201036 | JGI IMG/M metagenome (GOLD analysis project Ga0308160, IMG submission 201036) | Phyllosphere microbial communities from UC Gill Tract Community Farm, Albany, California, United States - DLSLF.R1 | ecosystem: Host-associated > Plants > Phyllosphere > Unclassified | place: USA...
ACCAGGGGCATGACGACAACGGCAAGCCGGTGGTGATGGTCGACACCCGCAACGACTTCGAGGTCGACGTCGGCACCTTCGAGAACACGGTCGACTACCGCATCGCCAAGTTCACCGAGTTCCCCGAAGTGATTGCCGCGCACAAGGACGATTTCGCCGGCAAGACCGTGGTCACCTTCTGCACCGGCGGCATCCGCTGCGAAAAGGCGGCGATCCACATGCAGAACATCGGCTACGACAACGTCTACCAGCTGGAAGGCGGCATCCTCAAGTACTTCGAGGACGTCGGCGGCGCCCACTACACCGGCGACTGCTTCGTGTTCGACTACCGTACCGCGCTCAACCCCAAGCTGGAACCGACCGTCACCACCCAGTGCTTCGCCTGCCGCGCCGTGGTCACGCCGCGCGAGCAGCTCTCGCCGCAGTACGTGTACGGCGTGTCGTGCCCGCATTGCGCGGACAAGAGCGTGGCTGCCTGAGGATGGCGCGCGGCGCTTCCCTGGTGCGCGGACTCGTCAAGAAGGCCGCGCTGCGCGCGGTCGCCTTTATAGTGGCGCGTCCGCGACTGGACGACTTCCTGCGGCGCCAGATCTACCGTTTTCCCCGGCTCGCCGGACGCGTGCGCGCGGCCGTGGCGCATTCGCGCCGCGCCGACTGGCAAAGCCTGCCGGTCCTGCTTTCCGACGAAGCCGAGCTTACCGGCGACGCGCGCCAGGTCCTGCAGGACCTGCGCCGCGCCATCGACCGCACCCGTACCCCATAAGATTCCCCGATGCGCATCATTCTCGACCTGCAGGCATGCCAGGCTTCCAGCATGCACCGCGGCATAGGCCGTTATTCGATGGCGCTGGCACTGGCCATGGCGCGCAACAGCAGCGGACATGAGCTGCGCATCGTCCTGAACGAAGACTATCCGGACAGCGTGGCCGCGATCAGGCAGGCCTTCGACGGCCTGCTGCCCCAGTCGCACATCGGCACCTTCGTCACGCCGGTGCCGGCAGGCGAAGTCGATCCGCGCAACGGCTGGCGCGTGCGCGCCGCCGAGCGCGTGCGCGAGCACTACCTGGCCAGCCTGCGTCCGGACGTCGTCCATGTCGCCAGCCTGTTCGAGGGCCTGGGCGACAATTCGGTGGTCTCGCTGCTGCACGGCGAAGGTCGCTTCGACACCGCCGTTACGCTGTACGACCTGATCCCGCTGATGCGCAAGGAGCGCTACCTTGCCGATCCGAACATGGCGGCCTGGTATTACCGCAAGCTCGAAAGCCTGAAGAACGCCGAACTGCTGCTGGCCATTTCCGGTTCGGCACGCGAGGAGGGCATCGAGCTGCTCCAGCTGCCGCCCGAACGCGTGGTCAACATCTCGTCGGCCGTGGACAGCATCTTCCGTCCGCGCGCGCTGGGGCCGGACGAGCGCAGCGCTCTGCTGGCGCGCCATGGCTTGCGGCGCGAATTCATCATGTACACCGGCGGCATCGACTATCGCAAGAACATCGAGGGCCTCGTCGAAGCGTACGCCAGGCTCCCGGTGCGCCTGCGCCGCCAGTACCAGCTGGCCGTAGTCTGCAGCATCCGCGATCCCGACCGCTTCCGCCTCGAGCGGCTCGCGGCCCGGTTCGGACTGGCGAAGGACGACCTGGTGCTGACCGGCTTCGTTTCCGACGACGACCTGGTGTCGCTGTACAACTGCACCGCGCTGTTCGTGTTCCCTTCCCTGCACGAGGGATTCGGCCTGCCGGCGCTGGAAGCCATGGCCTGCGGCGCGCCGGTGATCGGCTCGAACACGAGCAGCATTCCGGAGGTGATCGGCCGCGCCGATGCGATGTTCGACCCGGCCGACATCGATGCGATCGGCGCCGCCATGGCTGGCGTACTCGCCGATCCGGCGCGCCAGGCCGACCTGCGCGCCCATGGCCTGACGCAGGCACGGCGCTTTTCCTGGGATGCCAGCGCGCGGCGCGCCATCGACGCGTTCGAGGACGCACACGCGCGCCGCCGTACCGCGCGCGAACTTGTCGCCGTTTCCGCCGCCGCGGAGCGCAGGCCGCGCCTGGCCTACCTCTCGCCCCTGCCGCCGGCACGTTCCGGGATCGCCGCCTATAGCGCCGACCTCCTGCCCGCGCTGGCCCGGCACTACGAGATCGACCTGGTGCTCGCGCAGGACGAGGTCGAGGAGCCGGCCCTGGCCGAGAGCCATGCGCGGCGCTCGATCGCCTGGTTCGACGCCAACGCCCATGTCTACGACAGGATCGTTTACCACTTCGGCAACTCGGCCTTCCATACCCACATGTTCGACCTGCTGGAGCGCCATCCCGGTGTGGTCGTGCTGCACGACTTCTTCCTGAGCGGCGTGATCAGCCATGCCGAGGCCGAGCACCGCCTGCCGAACAATTACTGTCTGTCGCTGTACCAGGCCCATGGCTACGGGCCGCTGTTGGAGGAAAAGGCCGAGGGACGCACGGCCTCGGTCATGACCTACCCCTGCAACAAGGCCGTGCTCGACCGCGCCCTTGGCGTGATCGTGCATTCCGCCTACGCGGCCGGGCTGGCGAACCGTTGGTATGGCGCCGGCTTCGCCGATGCCTGGCGCGTGGTGCCGCTGGCCTGCCTGGAACCGCCGCAACCGGACGCGGCGGCCAGGGCCGCCCTCCGGACCGAGCTCGGCTTTGCCGACGGCGACATCGTGGTCTGCTCTTTCGGCATCCTGTCCGCGCCGAAGTGCAACGACCGCCTGGTCGAGGCCTGGATCGGCAGCGCGCTGGCGTACGATCCGCACTGCCATCTCGTGTTCGTGGGCGAGATTGCGCCGGGACGCTTCGGCATTGCCCTGCGCGACCGCATCGCCGCGCACCCGCGCATCCGCGTCACCGGCTACGCCAGCACCGCGCTGTACCGCAATTACCTGAAGGCCGCCGACGTCGCGGTCCAGCTGAGGCAACACTCGCGCGGCGAAACCTCGGCCGCGGTATTCGATTGCCTGTCGCATGGCCTGCCGACGGTCGTGAACGCCCATGGCTCAGCGGCGGAGCTGCCCGAACATGTCTGCCTGCGCCTGGAGGACAGCTTCAGCGGCGCCGCCCTGGGTGCGGCGCTCGAACGCCTGCGCGGCGACGCGGCGCTGCGCGCCGCCCTCGGAAACGAAGCGGCGGCCTACATGGGGGCCACCCATGCGCTGCCGCGCGCAGCAGCGCTCTACCGTGACGCCATCGAACATTTCGCGCGCGACAGCCGGGGCCAGGCCGAGCAGGACCTGCTGGCCGCGATTGCCGCGCTCGATACCGACGCCCCCAATGCCGACCTGCTGCAGACGGCGGCGGCGATCGCCGCCAACCGCCCGCGCAGCGGCCCGCGTCGGCTGCTGCTCGATATCGGCGCCCTGGAGCAGGACGGCGGGACGCCGCAGGCCAGGCTGCTTGCATCCCTGCTTGGGCAGGCGCCGGACGGCTGGCGCATCGAACCGGTGCGCCACGACGGCACGCGCTACCGCTATGCGCGCCGCTTCACGCTCGACCTGATCGGGCGTGCGGACCTGCAGTTCGAGGATACAGTGGTGGATGCAAAGGCGGGCGACGTGCTCGCCGCGTTCGACGGCAGCGCGCTTGCCGTGCCTCCAAAGTGGCTGGCGCGTGGTGTGCTGGGCTGCCGCTTCGGGCTGGAAACGGCCGATGGCGTGTCCGGCCTCGGCCGATGGCTGGACATGTTGCCGGACCAGGCCGCGCCAGGAGCACGGGCCTGAGGGCGGCCCCAAGGCGCCCCTGGCCCGGCGGCTTCAGTCGGCCATGGGCAGGCGCCACGGGCGCGTTTTCTTGTGTAGCGGCCGCTTCGGCACCGAGGAAATATCGTTCGAAAGGAAGGCCAGTACCAGTTGCACGCCCATCAGTATCGGCAACGCCGCCAGCATGACGGTGCCCGCTGGCGTTTCCACACCGGCGCGCGAGGACTCGATCCAGTGCACCGCACCGTAGGTCAGTCCCGAGAAGAACAAGACCAGGCCCAACGGCAACTCGATCGACGCCAGCGACATGTTACGCAAATAGTAGTTGTAGAAGATGCGCTTGCCGAAATTGCGTACGTGCTTGAGCAGGAATTCGGTGACGATCTTCGATATCTTCAGGTTGCTCACCTCGTCGCCATAACTGGCGTCCATCGGCACATCGGCCACCACTGCCTGCAGGGTATTCAGGCGGAACAGCATGTCGGTCTCGAAGAAGTAGCGGCGGCTGATCTTGTTGAATGGCAGGTGGCGCGCCGCGTCGACATGAATCGCGGTGAAACCGTTGGTCGGATCGAACAGATCCCAATAGCCGGAAGAGAGCTTGGTCATGAGCGACAGCACCGCATTGCCGAACAGGCGCATCGGCGGCATCGCGCCGATCTGCTCGAGGTCGAAGAAGCGGTTGCCTTTGGTGTAGTCGGCCTCGCCCCGCAAAATGGGCGCTGCAAAAAGCGGGATCAGCCGCGCATCCATTTGTCCGTCGCCGTCCACCTTGACAATGACGCTCATGCCATCGGCGATTGCGGCCCGATAGCCTGTCATGACCGCCCCACCGACCCCCTGGTTCTCCTCATGCATGATCACGACCACGCGCGGATCGCTACAGCTGTTGCGTACAAGGGCACCCGAGCCATCCGGGCACTTATCATCAACGACGTAAATTCGCGAAACCTCGGAACCGATGCCAGCAATAACACCCAGGATATGTCGGGTAACGCGGTAACTCGGGATGACAACAGCGATGGCGTCGTGGTGAATCGTGCTCATGTCTATGCTCAACAAAGGAAGGCGCTATTATTGCTGAATACAGTCGAAATGCCAATTCGAAAGAATTGCCCGGCTGCTAGCAAACAAAAATCCTGCACGCTTCGCACAACCCGCAGCCTGTAATGGCTGAGAGCCGCATATAATGATGCGCTCTTTCGTCCGGTTGGATTGGCAACCGATCAGACGACATTCGTCCAGCCAACGCGCGCCGGCGACGAACGTGTTCTCCCTCTCCACCCGGGGCCCTTTGATCGTCACGTCTCCGTTGCTTTGAACAGAATGTTGCGATGATATAATTATTTATTCATCTATCCTTTACGCGCTTTGCTACCGTCCGGGACGCTCGTCGCGTCCGGAGATTGGCGTGCACAGTAAGCAGCCACCTACTCACTTCATCTATGACCTGTTCCCGTCTTTCCCCCGCCCCGCCTCATGGCGGGGTGTTCACTTGCAATCAGTCGAAAAAAACATGATCACACTTCCCATGTTCGCCAGCGTCTGGCGCTACCGCGGGTTCATTGGAGGTAGCATCAAGCGCGAATTCCAGATCAAGTACCGTAACTCGCTACTGGGCGCTGCCTGGACGATCCTCAGTCCTTTATCGATGATCCTGGTTTACACCATGATTTTTTCACAGGTGATGGGGACGCGCCTGCCTGGAGCGGCCGGCAGTTTTGCTTACAGCATTTACTTGTGCGCAGGCGTCCTCACCTGGGGGCTGTTTGCCGAGATCACGACACGCAGCCAGACGGTATTTATCGAAAATGCAAGCTTGATAAAAAAGCTCCAGTTTCCCCGGCTGTGCCTGCCCGTCATCGTCGTTCTCAATGCCGGCATTAATTTCGCCATCATCTTTGGTTTGTTCAGCCTGTTCCTGGCGCTTTCATCGAATTTCCCTGGCTGGATATATTTCGCCATTTTTCCGGTATTACTGGTGCAGATCGTGCTGGCAATCGGAATCGGCATGATTCTTGGCGTTCTCAATGTCTTTTTCCGTGACGTCGGCCAGTTCTTCACCATTCTTTTGCAGTTCTGGTTCTGGTTCACCCCGGTCGTCTATCCCGTAGCCGCACTGCCGCCCGGGGTGCGCGACTGGCTGTCCTGGAACCCGATGGCCGGCGTGATCGGCGCGTACCAGAACATCCTGGTACACGCCCAGGCCCCGGACTGGGCGGCGCTGATGCCGGCAACCGTACTTGGCGTGGCCTGCTGCTTGATAGGCCTGCAATTGTTCCGCAAGCGTGCGGGTGAAATGGTGGACGAACTCTGATGGGTAGCATTCGCGTTAACAAACTGGGCAAGGCCTACAAGCAATACGAAAACCGTTGGAGCCGGCTGGCCGAGTGGCTCATTCCGGATGGCACGATTCGCCATCGGCTTAAATGGGTATTACAGGACATCAGTTTCCAGCTTGCACCGGGTGAAGCGGTGGGCATCATCGGCATGAATGGTGCCGGCAAGAGTACCTTGCTGAAGATGATCACCGGCACTTCGCAACCGACGACCGGCAGTGTGACCATGACCGGCCGCGTCGCTGCGCTGCTTGAACTGGGGATGGGTTTCCACCCGGATTTCACCGGACGGCAAAATGCCTACATGGCAGGCCAGCTGATCGGCCTCGCAATCGACGAGATCACGGCCCTGATGCCGGAGATCGAAGCGTTTGCGGACATTGGCGAGTACATCGACCAGCCGGTACGCGTGTATTCCTCCGGCATGCAGATGCGCCTGGCCTTCAGTGTCGCTACAGCGAAGCGCCCCGACGTCCTGATCGTCGACGAGGCGCTGTCGGTCGGCGATGCCTATTTTCAGCACAAGAGCTTCGACCGTATCCGGGAATTCCAGAAGCTGGGCACGACCCTGCTCATCGTCAGCCATGACCGCGCCGCAATCCAGTCGATCTGCGACCGGGCTATCCTGCTCGACCGCGGCGGCATTGCCAAGCAGGGTTCGCCGGAAGAAGTCATGGACTATTACAACGCGATGATTGCCGAGCGCGAGAACTCGAGCGTCGAACAGGTGGTCACCGCCGAAGGGCGGGTCCAGACCACTTCCGGTACCGGCGAAGCAAGCGTCACGGACATCACGCTCGAAGACGAACACGGTGCTCCTCTGGAAGTGGTGAATGTCGGCGTGCCCGTGACCCTTCGGGTGCGGGTCAAGCTGAATGCCGACATACCGCGCCTTGTGCTCGGCTACATGATCAAGGACCGCCTCGGCCAGCAGATGTTCGGTACCAATACCCATCACATGGAAGCACCGCTGGAAAACCTGCGCGCCGGCGAGACGGTCGATTATCTGTTCCGTTTTCCCCTCAACCTGGGCCCGGGCAGTTATTCCATCACGACTGCGCTGACCAGCAGCGATACCCACCTTGCCCATAATTACGAATGGCGCGACCTGGCCTTCCTGTTCATTGTGATGAACATGAACCGGAAGGTGTTCGTCGGCACCAGCTGGCTTGAACCAACCGTAGAGATCAACCGATGAGCACTGCATTTTATCGCGCATTTGAAGACCGTCACCGCGGTTCGCGCGAGCTGATCAAGTCACGCCTGACTGCTTACCTTCCCTTCCTCGTACCGCTGATGGCATCGCGCACGCCTTCGGCGCTTGATCTCGGCTGCGGCCGCGGCGAATGGCTCGAACTCCTTGGCGAAACCGGCTTTGTCGCCCGTGGCGTCGACCTCGACGAGGGCATGCTGGAAGCCTGCCGCGAACGCGGCCTGAACGTGACGACCCAGGATGCGCTCGCCAGCCTGCGCGCCCAGCCCGATGCCAGCTTGAGCCTCGTGTCGGCCTTCCACCTCGTGGAGCATATTCCCTTCGAAGCGGTCCAGGAACTCATCGCCGAAGCATTGCGCGTCCTGGAACCCGGCGGCTTGCTGGTCATGGAAACGCCGAATCCCGAGAACCTGGTGGTAGCGACCTCGGGGTTCTACATGGACCCTTCACACCTGCGTCCGATACCGCCGCAGTTGCTCGAGTTCGTGGTCGAATTCGGCGGCTTTGCGCGTCATCGGGTCGTGCGCTTGCAGGAATCGCCGCAGTTGCACGGTACCGCGCCACTTGAATTGATGAACGTACTTAACGGCGTCAGTCCCGACTATAGCGTGGTGGCGCAAAAGGCGGCGGAACTGACGGTCACCGCGCCATTCGATACCGCATTTGCTGCGGACTACGGGCTCGACCTGTACACCCTCGCGCAGCGCTACCAGTCCCAGCGCGACGGCCAGCGCCGTGAAACCGAGACTGCCCTGGCCCATCTGGCCGACCGCGTGGCCGCCGCCGAAATGAATGCCAGCGGTTTGTTCCAGCGCACGCTGGAAACGATCAGCGAGGCGCAGGCCGCCACAAAACTCGTCCAGGCCGAACTCTACAGCGCCCAGCAGCGCGAACGCGCGCTCGAAGCCTCGGCCCATGCGCAGGCCCTTCGCGAAGCGGAAGCGCGCGCCGCCAGTTACCTGAGCCAGGCGCAGGAAGCCGGCGCACGTGCCCTGCATGCGGACCAGCGCGCCCTGGAAGCGGAGCACCTGGCTGCGGAAAACGCTGCCCTGGCAGAGCGCCGCGCAGACGAGGTACGCCAACTGATCGAGGAGCAGGCACGCCAGGCCGAAGCCATGGCGAACCAGTTCGCGCAGGAGTTCGAGCAGAAAATCGTCGAGTCGGTGCGGCAGGCGGAACAGCAAGCCGAACAACGGGTGCAAGAGGCGCGGCAGCAAGTGGAGCGGCGCGTGCAGGAAGTGCAGCAACAGGTAGAACGGCGCGCCGATCGCCTTCTGCTGGAGGCGCAACGAGGGGAACAGGAGGCGAAGGAACAACTGCTTCGGACCGAGCAGCAGTTGGCCGAGCTGAAACGCTATGCCGACAACAGCGCGCAGGCCCACGTCGTTGCCGATACCCATGCCCAGCATTTGCAATGGCAGCTGAACGAAATGACCGTGCGCCTGTTGGCCACTGAACAACAGGTGCGCGATGTATTTGCCAGCTCGTCGTGGCGGATGACGCGTCCGGCACGCGCGGCGATGACCCTGTTGCGCCGTCCCCTGGGCAAGGCGGATGTCGCCCGCATGGTCGAAGCCCGCGAGAAGGCGCGTGCCGGCAACCTGCTGATGCCGCTTGTGCGCACCCTGGTCCGTCGCCCTGCCGTACGCGCATTTGCCGTGCGCGCGCTAGCGCATTTCCCTGCGCTCGACAAACGGCTGCGTTCGCTGGCCCAGCGTTCCCGTGAAATCGCAGCGCTTCCGCCCGCCCCGGCTCTGCTTCCCGTCGCGGCGGCACCGGCGCACCTCGAACTTCCCGGACAGCCGCCGATCGCTCCAGCCCCTCTCATGTCACGCTCTGCGCAGAACGTTTTTGCCCAGTTGCAGCGCCGTGTCCTTTCCGACGACCACACAGAAATCTGATCGATGCGCCTCGTACTTGACCTTCAGGCCTGCCAGGCCAGTAACCGCGCGCGCGGAATTGGCCGCTACGCCATGTCGCTTGCCATCCATATCGCGCAACTCGCCGGCGGCCCCGGCCGCAACCACGATGTGCGCATCGTGCTCAACAACCGGTTCCCGGACAGTATCGACGCGATTCGGCATGCCTTCGACGGCCTCGTGCCGCACGAGCACATCACTGTCTTTGACGTTCCGGCGCATATCGCTGGCGCCGATCCGGCAAATGACTGGCGCACACGCGCTGCCGAGCGCGTGCGCGAACATTACCTGGCCGACCTGCGACCTGATATCGTGCACGTTGCCAGTCTGTTCGAGGGTTGGGGCGACGAAGCTGTCAGCTCGATCGCCCATGGCCCGGCGGGATCCGGCGCCAGTGCCGTTACCCTGTATGACCTGATTCCACTGGTGCGCCAGGAAGCCTATCTTTCCAATCCGCGCATGCGCGACTGGTACTATCGCAAACTGCAGTCGCTCAAGAGTGCCGACCTGCTGCTGGCGATTTCCGGTTATAGCCGGGATGAAGCGATTTCCGAACTGCATCTGCCAGCCGAACGCGTCGTCAATATTTCGTCCGCGATCGATTCGACCTTCGGGCCGCGCATGCTGACGAGCGATGCGGCCAATGCATTACGCCACCGTTACGGCCTGACCCGGCCATTCCTGATGTACACGGGCGGTATCGACTACCGCAAGAATATCGAAGGGCTGATCGAGGCATTCGCAGGATTGCCGGGCGCGGTCCGCAAGAACCATCAGTTGGCAATCGTATGCAATGTGGGCGATGCCGACCGCGAGCGCCTCGTGACACTCGCAGGACGCTGCGGCCTGGGACATGACGCGCTGGTGCTGACCGGCTATGTTCCAGATGATGACCTGGTATCGCTCTACAACTTGGCAACAGCGTTCGTATTCCCATCTCTGCACGAAGGGTTCGGTTTGCCGGCGCTCGAGGCGATGGCATGCGGAACCCCGGTAATCGGCTCGGATGCGAGCAGCATTCCCGAGGTAATCGGCCGTGCGGATGCCCTCTTCGATCCGACCGACAAGGCGGCCATGAGCGCGAAGATCGAACAGGTTCTCGTGGACGAAGGTTTCCGCACCAGCTTGCGCGCCCACGGCCTGGTGCAGGCGCGTCAATTCTCCTGGGATGCCAGTGCCGAGCGTGCGTTGTCTGGTTTCGAGCAATTGCACGCCAGCCGCACGGCACATGCATCGATGATCCCGAGCGTGCGCCTTGCGGGCACGCCGGCACGTCCGCGCCTGGCATTTCTCTCGCCGCTTCCTCCCGACAAGTCCGGCATTGCCGACTACAGCGCCGACCTCATTGCCGAACTGATCGGCGATTACGACATCGACGTGATCGCACAGTCGCAAGTTACCGACCCCTGGATCCTCGCCAATTGCCGCATCCGCTCCATCAATTGGTTCGAACAGCACGGTGACAGTTTCGACCGAATCATTTACCACTTTGGTAACTCTTCGTTCCACGAGCATATGTTCGGGCTGCTGGCACGTTTCCCTGGCGTCGTGGTGCTGCATGACTTTTTCCTTAGCGGGATCGTCAACCATATCGACCATATCGGCCTGGCCCCGCACGCACTGGTACATGCCCTTTATGATTCCCACGGCTACGCTGCGTTGATCGCGCAGCAGCGCGAAGGACGGCTGGCCTCGATCTGGGGCTATCCGTGCAACTATCAGGTACTCAACGATGCCGCAGGCGTCATCGTGCACTCGCGCTATGCGCAGCAACTCGCACAAGCCTGGTATGGCGCCGAGGCAGGCAAGGATTGGGTAGTCATGCCTTTCCCGCGCGCGCTTGGCCAGCCGGACCGGCAAGGCGCCCGCAAGCGGCTGGGGCTGGACGATGAAGTCTTCCTGACATGCAGCTTTGGCCTGCTCGGCCCGACGAAACTGAACGACAAACTGCTGGAAGCCTGGTTGCAGACGCCAATGGCGAAGGACCCTCGCTGCCAGCTTGTCTTCGTTGGCGAAAACGAACCCGGTCCATATGGCCAGGCGTTGAAGGAGGCGATTGCCAAAAGCGGCCACGCGAAGCAAATCAGGATTACCGGGTTCGCATCACGCGAACTCTATCTGGATTACTTGTCGGCCACCGACTCCGCCGTCCAGTTGCGCGGCAAGTCCCGGGGCGAAACGTCGGCCGCCATCATGGACTGCCTGGCCTATGGCGTACCGACCGTCATCAACGCCAATGGCTCGGCTGCCGAGTTGCCGGACACGGTATTGTTGAAGATCGACGACGAATTCACGCAGGCCATGTTGAGCGATGCGCTTACCAAGCTCTACAAGGAGCCTGGGCATGCGCGGGACTACTCGGGACAGGCGCGCAACTACCTTGCGACCCAGCATCACCCGCACCGCGTTGGGCGGAAATACCGTGATGCAATCGAACAGTTCTGCATGGGCAGCCCTTCTGCTAACCGGCGCAGGCTACTCGGCGGCATCGGACGGCTGGAGGCCAGCGCCACGCCGGCTATCGACGATTGGGCGGCAGTCGCCCGCAGCGTCGCCTTGAACCAGGCTCCACCGTTTGGTCCGCGCCAGTTGCTTGTCGACGTATCGGAACTGGTCCAGCGCGATTCCAAATCGGGCATCCAGCGCGTCGTTCGTAACATCCTTGAAGCCCTGCTCAACGAACCGCCTCCGGGCTACCGGGTCGAGCCCGTATATGAATCGGGCGGGCAATACTGGTACGCGCGCCGGTTTGCTTGCGACATATTGGGAATGTCCGATATGCCGCTGCAGGATAGCCTGCTCGAAACCGCCTGTGGCGACCGCTATCTCGGACTCGACCTGCTGCCGCACATCGTGCCGCAGAATGCCGGGATATATCAGGACTTCCGAAACCGCGGAGTCGACGTCTTCTTTGTCGTCTACGACCTGCTGCCGGTCCTGCGTCCCGACGTGTTCGTACCGGAGGCCGACGTCAATTTCGGACGCTGGCTGGATGCGGTCACGACGCTCGCTGACGGCGTGATCTGCATTTCGCGCGCCGTTGCCGATGAGCTTGTCACATGGTTGGAACAGCGTGAGACACGACGGCAAGCACCGCTCAAAGTCGGCTATTTCCACCTTGGTGCAGATATTCCGGCGACTTCATCGAATCGCGATGGAGACGATCAACCAAACGAGGTGTTGTCCGCCATGCTCGGCGCACCAAGCATCCTCATGGTTGGCACGATCGAACCACGTAAAGCGCATGCACAGGCGCTGGCCGCTTTCGAACGCTTATGGGCGGAAGGCACTGCCGTTAATCTTGTTATCGTAGGAAAACAGGGATGGATGGTGGAAGCGTTGGTCGAACGCTTGCGCAACCATCCTGAAAAGGGACGGCGTCTATTCTGGATCGAAGGGGCAAACGATGCTCTTCTGCTGCGTATCTATGCAGCTGCAACAGCCTTGCTGGCAGCGTCGGAAGGAGAAGGATTTGGTCTTCCTTTGATTGAAGCCGCGCAGCATGGCTTACCGATCATTGCACGCGATCTCGATGTTTTCAAGGAAGTCGCCGGAGAACATGCTTTTTATTTCAACGGTACGGCACCCGAGATGTTAGCGGCTCGCCTGGCCGAATGGCTCAGCCTCCACGCAAGCGGCAGGGTGATCGAATCGACTTCCATGCCTTGGCTGAAGTGGCATGAGAGTGCTCAACAATTAATTCGGGTGATCTCTTCAGACAAATGGCATGCTTGCGTTACTTTCGAAAACAAGCAGCTTTCGTGATCCAGCGACACAACTTATCCAAGTAACCTTCTGCTCCTATCGTAACGTCTATGCACGATAATAATTTGAACATGAGCTCCAAGCTCAAGACAGCCTGGTTTGCAGGCATCCTTTCGGTATTTGCGTATCTCATGCTCAGGAATGCGGGTATGCAACCGATCGTCATGGCCGACGAGTGGTACTACAGCAGCTTTTCCCGTTTGTTTCCCCTCAGCGAGGTGGCGATTCCCTCCTATCTCTACCTGATCGTTTCAAAGGGCACCCTTGCCTGTGGTGCCGGGGCCCTCGAGTGCGCACGGATTATCAACGTCATCTTCTTCCTGGCTGCCTCGCCGTTTATCTACCTGACGGCGCGCCGGTTCATGAGTCCCAAGCTTGCGAGCATCGTCGCGCTGCTGGCAGCGCTGGGGCCATTTAACAGCTACACGGCGTATTTCATGCCGGAGTCGATGTATTACTTCATGTTCTGGCTGCTTTCCTGGACGGCTTTCCGGTTCAATGAAAAGCCAGCCGCTGCGCGCGCAGCTCAACTAGGCGCCGTACTTGGCGCCCTGGCCCTGACGAAAGTGCATGCGCTCTTCCTGTTTCCCAGCCTGGTTTTGTTCATGCTCTACAGTATCTGGTCGGTATCGGGTGCCGCCGATAAACGGCTGCGTGACGCATTCATCCTGGTCGCGATTGCGATTTCGACCGCCGCGGTCATCCGCTTCGGTTTTGGCTATCTTTGCGCAGGGCGCAATGGTCTGAGTCTCTTCGGTTCCCTCTATGGAGCACAGGCGGCGAATTCAGCGGCAAGCAGTGTGTCGATCCTCCATATCATCAAGCCGGCCCTGTTCAATCTGCAGGGCCATGTGATCGGTTTGATGTTGCTCTTTGCCGTACCGTTTGCCATCCTGCTGAGCGGATTTGCCGGTTACCGCAGCGGCACGAGCGCTCATCGCGATCGCGTCCTGGCGATCTATACGGTGCTGGTTCTGCTGGCGTTACTGGCAACCACAGTCGGTTTCACTGCTCACGTTGCCGGAAATGGGCATGAAACGAATGTCCGGCTGCACATGCGGTATTACAACTTCTTGTTCCCGTTGTTGATCATGTGCGCCGCGGCCAAAATCCGTGAAGATAATGTACAGCTTCCGCGCACCTATGCTGTCATCGTTGCCGGCGTAGTTGGCTTGGTCGTTCTGTACGGCGCTTTTACTCAATGGAAACCTTACACGCCGAGCATGGTAGATAGCCCCGAGTTCCAGGGGATGACCAGCAACATCAAAGCGTTCTACTTGTTGAGTGCGATTGCCTGCATTAGCCTTTTCTACTGGATCTTCAGCCAGCGTCTGGGAGCCCGCGTGTTTCTCGGAATTTTTATGCCTTTGTTTACGGTGTGCGCCGGCTATGCAATCAACAAGGAAGTTCGTCAAGGCGGCAGCGAAACGGTATTTGATCGTGCCGGCATCGTCGCTCGCAACTTCCTGAACGACTCCCAGCGCGCGCAACTCGGTATCGTCGGTTCCGACGCAAGCGGTATTTTCCGCGCTCAATTCCATGTCGATAACCGTCAGGTGTGGCAGCTCATGGCCCCGCAAGGCGAACCCATCAATCTCCGCGACAAGCCTGCGGCGACCTCCTGGTTACTGGTTCTGGGCGACTATCCAGTTCCTGCTTCTGCTGCCGTACGCCTGAGTAACCCTGAGTTTTCCATTTTGCAGCTCAACGCCCTGTTGCCTGAGCGATTTGACTACAATTTCTCGGAAGGGCCGAATGGCATCATCGAGCGTCTTGTGGGCGTATCGGGCGTTGAATCCTGGGGGCGCTGGTCCGATCAGAAGACGGTGGAATTACACTTTTCGACACCGCTCCCGCGCCGTTTCGTCCTGACCCTGGTTGCGGAAGCCTTTGGTCCGAATGCCGATGAAGATATCCTCGTACAGATAGGTCAACAGACGCAAAACACGAGACTGGAACGCGCAAAGAAAAGCGTCAGCTTGCCGTTTGAAACCGACGGTACGCAAAGGACGATTCTCATCAATGTACCCAAGCCGACGTCTCCCAAGTCGCTCGGCATGAGCGAAGACGAACGTACGTTGGGAATCGGCTTCACCGCATTGCATATTGAAACCGGGAATGCAGCGCCCTAAGGGCAATCCAACGAAGGGATGAGCCTGAGTCCACGCATCGTGGTCGCCGATACGGCGGCAGCGATGCGTGGAACGCGACGACTTGCACCCTTCGCGCCCGCGGCAGCGTATTGTCTTCGTCGGCGCAACCTCGGCCAGCGCCGAGCATTGTGTCCGCCACTGGGTCCAGGCCGGACCGCTCGAACCGGTCCTCGTCGCGCTGTTCGACCATGGCCTACCGCCCGACCAGAAAGCCTGCCAACCGGACCTGCGCCAGTGTGCGCAGGCGCTGCAGGTGAACGCGCTCCCCGGTCCTGTTCGCCGAGGCGTTTGCGCGCCACATGGCCATGCAAGGCCATGACACCATTCTTCCAGACTGACGCAGAGCCAAGCATTACCGTGAGCGTGCGCCGGCATTGCCCTCTTGAAGCGCTTGCGTGAACCCGCGCACAGTCGGCATCGAGCTCCTGCCCTACCATGATCGTGACCGCGCTCACACGACCACTGCGCCCCACTACTTGCAGGACCGAAGTACACACCACAGGCTCACCATGGCAACCGGCTCCGACCGCGAAGACGACGACACCAAAGACCTCGACACGCAGGGCGGCGGCCAGAGCGTCGGTGTGCCCGCCGACGGCCAGCTCGAGGGTTCGGCGTTCAATCCGCTCGGCAACCCGGGCATGAAGCACTGGCAGGCCAGCTACATCGACCGCGAAGGCATCGAGGACCGCGGCAACATCTTCTTCGCCGCCGTCGAAATGACGCGCATGCCGATGG
>Ga0308160_10004092_pt1 | contig 15838 bp, 13 predicted proteins | sample PhyFR1_FD_201036 | JGI IMG/M metagenome (GOLD analysis project Ga0308160, IMG submission 201036) | Phyllosphere microbial communities from UC Gill Tract Community Farm, Albany, California, United States - DLSLF.R1 | ecosystem: Host-associated > Plants > Phyllosphere > Unclassified | place: USA...
CCAGGCGCGGGCGATGCGCGTGCAGCTCGCCGCCCCGCAGGAGATCCAGATCGACGGCGACCCCCGCGGCCTCGTCAGCGAGGTCGCCATCACGGTCGCGCACCACGCGCTGACCGTGCGCGTGCCGCCCGCGGGCTGAGCCCGGCGGGGGCCGGCGACACGGCCCGGACGCAGGAGGCGCGGTGCAGGTCGAGCCTGCACCGCGCCTCCCCCGGGCCCTCGCCCGGTGACCTCGTCGCTCGCTAGTCGCGCAGCTCCAGGTACTTCGCGATCAGCGCGCCGGTCGAGCCGTCTTGAGCCTCGAGGGCGGCGACGTCGCCGTCGACCGCCGGGGCGATCTGCAGCGCGAGCTGCTTGCCGAGCTCGACGCCCCACTGGTCGAACGAGTCGATGCCCCAGATGGTGCCCTCGACGAAGACGATGTGCTCGTAGAGCGCGATCAGCTGGCCGAGCACGCTCGGGGTCAGCGCCGGGGCGAGGATCGACGTCGTCGGGCGGTTGCCGCTGAAGACGCGGGCGGGGACGACCGCCTCGGCGGTGCCCTCGGCGCGGACCTCGTCGGCCGTCTTGCCGAAGGCCAGGGCCTTCGACTGAGCGAAGAAGTTCGCCATGAAGAGCGCGTGCACGTCCTGGCCGGGCTCGACGGTGCTGCCGTCGCCCGACTCGTCCTTCAGGGGGTGCGCCGGGTTGGCGACCGCGATGAAGTCGGCGGGCACGATGCGGGTGCCCTGGTGGATGAGCTGGTAGAACGCGTGCTGGCCGTTCGTGCCGGGCTCGCCCCAGAAGACCTCGCCGGTGTCGGTGGTGACGGGCGAGCCGTCCCAGCGGACGCTCTTGCCGTTCGACTCCATCGTGAGCTGCTGGAGGTAGGCGGGGAAGCGGTGCAGGTACTGCGAGTAGGGCAGCACGGCGTGGCTCTGCGCGCCGAGGAAGTTCGAGTACCAGACGTTGAGCAGGCCCATCAGCACGGGCACGTTCTGCTCGAGCGGGGCGGTGCGCATGTGCTCGTCGAGGGCGTGGAAGCCGGCGAGGAACTCACGCCAGGCGTCGGGGCCGATCGCGATGACGACCGAGGTGCCGATGGCGGAGTCGACGGAGTAGCGGCCGCCGACCCAGTCCCAGAAGCCGAACGCGTTCTCGGGGTCGATGCCGAAGGCGGCGACCTTGTCGAGGGCGGTCGAGACGGCGACGAAGTGCTTCGCGACGGCGCCCGTGCGGGCCTCGTCGGTGTCGTCGAGGGCGCCGGCGGCGGCGAGGCCGCGCCAGAGCCAGTCACGGGCGAGACGCGCGTTGGTGAGGGTCTCGAGCGTGCCGAAGGTCTTCGACGCGACGATGAAGAGGGTGGTCTCGGGGTCGAGGCCGACGGTCTTCTCGGAGACGTCGGTGGGGTCGATGTTGGAGACGAAGCGGACCTCGAGACCCTCCTGCACGTAGGGCTTCAGCGCCTCGTAGACCATGACCGGGCCGAGGTCGGAGCCGCCGATGCCGATGTTGACGACGGTCTCGATGCGCTTGCCGGTGACGCCGACCCACTCGCCGGAGCGGACCTTCTCGGCGAAGGCGTAGACCTTGTCGAGCGTGGCGTGGACGTCGGCGTCGACGTCCTGGCCGTCGACGACGAAGCCGGCCGCGGGCACGAGGTCGGCGCCCTCCTTCGGGCGGCGCAGGGCGGTGTGCAGCACGGCGCGGTCTTCCGTGACGTTGATGTGCTCGCCCGAGATCATGGCCTGGTAGCGCTCGGCGACGCCGGCGTCGGTGGCGACCTGGAGGAGGTGCTGGAGGACCTCGTCGGTGACGAGGCCCTTGGAGAGGTCGACGGTGAGGTCGGCGGCCTGGAAGGTGAGGCGCTCGGCGCGGTCGGCCTCGGCGTCGAACCAGGCACGGAGGTCGGGCGAGAAGCCGTCGGCGATGCGGGCGAGCTGCTGCCACGCCTCGGTCGAGGTGGGGTCGACGGGAACGGATTCGGTCACGGGTGGTCCTCCTGGAGCGGATGAGCGGTACGGCCCGCGGGAGACGCGCCGTCGCGTGACGGACCGGGGCCAACTCTATTGCTCCGCTCCGCCGTGCGCCCCGCCTCGTCCGATGTGCGACGGGGGCTTGCGCCGGGCGGGCGCAGGCGCGAGCGCCGGCGCTGCTGCGATGCGGGGCGGGTGCAGGGGCGGCGCTGCTCGCGCCCGGCCCGCGGACCCCCCTAGGCTGGCCCGAGGGGGAACGACAGATGGACGACAGCACCACCACGGGCAGCACCACCACGAGCACCGAGGCGCCGCCGCGCGGCCGTGGCCGGGTGATCGCGATCGTCGGCGGCGTGGTCGCCGTGGCGACGATCGCCATCGGTGCGGTCGGCTGGGCCCTCTGGCCCGGCGAGGCCGCGCCGACGCCCGTCAGCACCGCCACGCGCACCGCGCAGGCCGTCGCGCCGAGCACGCCCACGCCCTCGCCGACCGTGGCGACCGCCACGGGCTCGCCGACCCCGCGCCCCGCGACGGCGCCGCCGGCCGACCCCGCCGTCCCCGCCCCGTTCGTCACGCCCGTCGCCGCCGGCACGGTCGTCTCCGAGGGCGACGTCCGCTCGCCGAAGGGCAGCGTCGCCTACCACTGGCGGGCGACCGCGAACGGCGACGACACCTTCTCGATGGAGTACTCCGGCTTCACCTCGACGCTGCCGGTGCCGGTCGGCGCGACCCTGATCGAGATCGCGCCGAGCGTCGGCGACGGCCTCACGGCGCACGGCCCGGGCGACCTCCAGCTCGGCGGCCCCACGACGGAGCCCGCCCTCGCCACCTCGACCCTGCTCGGCACGAGCACGCCCGGCTACCTCGGCACGCTGGTCACCTACTCCGCCGCCACCGACGGAGCCGACCTGCCCGTCGAGATCGGCCCCGAGAAGGTGCTCGCCGTGACGCCCGTCAGGTGGTCGGTGCCCGACCGGCAGACGAACATCGTCGTCGCCGACTCGGGCTCCGCCGACCTCGCCACCGGCACCGTCGTGTCGTCGACGCCCGCGGGCGGCCCGCGCGGCTACCTCGTCGCGGCGGGCGACACCATCGACGCCGTCGCCGCGCGCTTCGGCATCACGCCCGCGGCGCTCATCTACCTCAACGCCGGCCTGCTCGTCACCGGCGACCAGCAGTACCTGATCTACGGCAACACGATCAACCTCGACCCCGACAGCGTCTGACCCGTCGCCGCCGGGGCGCCGGCGCGCGCCGGTCAGCCACCGGCGGCGCACCGGTCAGTCGCCGGCGGCGCGTCGGACCAGGGCCCCGAGGGAGGCGCGGGTCGCGTCGTCGACGCCCGTGACGGCGTACGCCGTGGGCCACATCACCCCGTCGTCGAGCTGCGCGCCGTCCTGGAACCCGAGGGTCGAGTACCGCGTGCCGAACTTGGCGCCGGGCTGGAAGAAGACGACGGCCTTGCCGTCCTCCCGCGCGTAGGCGGGGAACCCGTACCAGGTCTTGGGGCGCAGGCTCGGGGCGTGCTCGGCGACGATCTCGTGCACCATCTGCGCGATCGGCCGCTCGACGTCCGTCATGGCGGCGATCGCGGCGAGCGCGTCGGCCTCCTCCGCCGCCGCCTTGTCGGCGAGCTTCTGGCGCTTCGCCTCGACCCGCAGCTCGGCGGCGCGCTGCTTCATCGCGGCGCGCTCCTCCTTCGTGAAGCCGTCGTCGGCCATGTCGTCTCCTGTCTGAGGGGGGCGTGCCGCCCGCGCTCATGGTGACAGGCCGGGTGGAGGCGCACAACGCCGTTCGGCGGAACGGGCTGCAGGCAGACGTAACGAACCCGAAACCGACCTGGGCGTGAGCCGGAAACACGCCCTGGATACCGTTCGAGCCTCCTGCACACCACCCTCCGCCGCTCCTCCCCATGAGAAGGACTCCCTCCCGATGAAGCCCCTCCGTCGGCGCCTCCCGCGCGCCCGCAGCTCCGCGACGGCCGTCGCCCTGGCCCTCGCCGCGGTCGCGCTCGGCGCCTCCCCCGCCTCCGCCGCCCCCGTCCTCGCCTCGGCCACCGTGACGGCCCCCGCGACCGCCACGGTCGGCGACGTCGTCGACGTCTCGGTCGTGCTCACCGGCACCGCCGACGTCTACGCGTACGACCTCGAGGTCGGCTTCGACGACGTCGCCCTCGACTACGTCGCCGACAGCGCCACCTCGCCGAGCGGCGGCTTCGACGACGTCCAGGTGGCCGACGGGTCGCTCTCGATCCTGCACACGCGGCTCGGCAGCTCCCCGGCCCTGACCGGCGACCTCACCGTCGACCTGCAGTTCACCGCGGTCGCCGCGGGCAGCGCCGCCGTGTCGATCGACTCGGTCGAGCTGATCGGCGCCGACGGCAGCAGCCTCGTGGTCACGCCGACGGCCTCCGCCGTCGTCGCGGTGGCCGCCGCGCCGGTGGCCCCGCAGCCGTCCGCCAGCCCGACGGCCGGCGCGCCCGCGCCCTCGGCCAGCCCCACCGCCACCGCTCCCGTCACGGGCGCGGCCGCCGGCCGCCCGACCGCCACCGGATCCCGCGACGACCTCGCGTTCACCGGCTCCGACAGCTGGCCCCTCGTGGCCGGCAGCGCCGGGCTGCTCGTGCTGGGCCTGCTCGTCGTGGCCGCGGTCGCCCTCCGTCGCCGTGCGGCGGCGACCCGATGAGCGCCCGCGACCGGGCCGGGCTGCCGGCCCGCGACTCCCACGCTCCCCTCGCCCCCGCGACGCCCTCGTCGCCCTCACCCCGGAGACTGCCCGCCATGACCCCTCGCCGACGCACCGCCACGGTCGCCGCGACCTCGATCATCTCGGCACTCGCCGTCGGCGGGCTGGTCGTCGCGCCCGGCGCCGCCGCCGACGACGCGCCCGTCGCGGCGTTCCTCGCGCCGTACTACACGGAGCTCGACCTGACGGGCGACGACCAGGTCACCGCGGCCGACCTCGAGCTGGTCTCCGCCGCCCTCGGGGCCACCTCGCCCTCCGCCGAGTTCGACGCCGTCGCCACCGCCGACGTCGACGCCGACGGCGTGATCACCGTGGCCGACGTCGCCGCGGTGTCGCAGCGCGCGATCTACGACGACGGCGAGTTCCAGCTCGTCGAGGCCAGCGCCGTCGACATGCAGGCCGCGATGAACGCCGGGGTCGTCAGCTCGGTCGACCTCACCACCGACTACCTCGCCCGCATCGCGGCGTACGACACCGCGAAGGTCGACCCGGCCGCCGACGGGCGCCCGCTGCACTCGATCATCACGACGAACGACGAGGCCCTCGCCGCGGCCGCCGCGGCGGACGCCACCCGGGCCTCGCAGGGCATGACGAGCATGCTGCTCGGCGTGCCGATCGCCGTGAAGGACAACTACGACACCCTCGACATGCCGACCACGGCCGGCTGCGGCTGCTGGGACGCGAACCAGACCGACGACGACGCGACCATGGTCGCGGGGCTCCGCGACGCGGGCGCCGTGATCCTCGCCAAGGCGAGCCTCGACGAGTTCGCCTACGGCTTCGCCTCGGAGTACACCGCGGGCCAGCCCGCCGGGCAGACGACCCTCGTCGCCAGCCCGTACGTGACGAGCCGCACCGCCGGTGGCTCGAGCGGCGGCACGGGCGCGGCGATCGCCGCGAACCTCGCGGGCATCGGCTTCGGCACCGACACGGGCGGCTCGATCCGAATCCCGTCGTCGTACAACCAGCTCGTCGGCGTCCGGCCCACGGTGGGGCTCACGAGCCGCACCGGCATCGTGCCGCTGGCCCTCAGCCAGGACACCGGCGGCCCCCTCGCCCGCAGCGTGACCGACGCCGCGATCGCGCTCGACGCCGTCACGGGCGTCGACGCGAGTGACCCCGTCACCGCCGAGCAGCAGGGCCGCGTGCCGACCTCGTACACGGCCGCGCTCGACCCGACGGCGCTCGAGGGCACCCGGATCGGCTACGTCGCCTCGATGGTCAGCACCGACGCGACGACGCAGCGGCTCTTCGCCGCGTCGCTCGCGACGCTCCGGGCCCAGGGCGCGACCGTCGTCGCGGTCACCCCGCCCGCCGGGTTCGCGCGCGTGCTCTCCGAGTCGAGCGGCAGCACGAACGAGTTCGCCCACGACCTCGCCGCCTACACCCGTGATCACCTCGCTCCCGAGGTCACGGCGCGGACGATCCCCGAGATCCAGGCGTCGGGTCGCTACGTCCAGTCGCGGGCCAGCATCTACACGGCGCGCGCCGCGGTGACCGAGGCGCAGTACCAGGCCTGGGCCGGCCCGACCGGGTCGCACACGACGCAGATCGCCGCGGGCCAGCAGCTCGTCACCGGCATGCTCGACGGGGGCGACCTCGACGCGCTGATCTACCCCTCGGCGGTCGCCTACAACTCGTTCAGCACCAACATGCGCCTCAGCCCCAACACGGGCATGCCGGCCGTGACGGTGCCGATGGGCCAGGCGATCGCGGCCGACGCGACCGTCACCGGGGCGGGCATCAACCTCGAGTTCCTCGGCCGCGACTACGACGAGTCGACCCTCATCGGCCTCGGCTACGCGTTCGAGCAGGCGACCCACGCCCGCACGTCGCCGGCGCTCTACGGTCCGCTGACGAAGTAGGCGCGAGGAGCCTGCGGGAGGCGCGGTGCGGGGAGACCTGCACCGCGCCTCCTCGTCGTCGACGGGGGTCGCTTCCCCTTGTGCCGCACGAATGGATAGCGCTACTCTCCGATAGTGCGCATATCCGAACTCGCCCAGGAGGCGACCACACCGCTCACGGCGGTCAAGTACTACCAACGTGAAGGGCTGCTGCCCCCGGGCGAGAAGACGGCCCCGAACCAGACCTCGTACGACGACCGGCACGTGCGGCGGGTGCGCCTCGTCCGGGCCCTGCTCGAGGTCGGGGGCCTCTCGGTCGCGGCCACGAAGGACGTCCTCGCCGCCCTCGACGCCGACGACGCCCCGCTGGCCGAGGCGTTCGCCGCGGCCCAGCACGCGATGAGCTCGCCCCGGGCGCACGACGCCGCGCCGAGCCCCGCGGCCCGCGAGCGCGTGGCCGCGCTGACGAGCGCCGCCGGCTGGGCGACGACCGCCGAGAACCCCGGGCTCGACGCCGCCGCCCGCGCCCTCGACGGGCTGGCCACGATCGACTTCGAGCCCACCGACGACTACCTGCAGGCGTACCTGGCGGCCGCGGCGACGGCCGCCCGGGCGGACGTGGAGGCGCTGGGCGGCCGGCACGACCGCGACGACGTCGCGGAGCTGATGGTCGTGGGCACCGTGCTCGGCGACCCGCTCTTCGCCGGCCTCCGCCGCCTCGCGCACGAGGACGTCACGCACGACCTCTTCCCGGTCGCCGACCAGGACGGCCGACGCTCGTGAGCGCGTCGCGGCACGTGCTCCTCGGCGGCCACGGCGTCGTCGGGCGGGAGACCGCCCGCGCGCTCCGCGCCCGCGGCCACGACCCGGTCACGGTCGGCCGACGCCCCGTGACGGAGGGGGACGGCAGCTCGGTCGTCGCCGACCTCCTCGACGGCGACGACGTGCGCCGCGCGCTGCGCGGCGCGGACGTCGCCTACCTCGTCGCGGGCCTGCCGTACTCGACCCGCACCTGGCGCGAGCAGTGGCCGACCGTCGTCCGCCACGCCGCCCGGGCCGCCCTCGACGAGGGCGTCCACCTCGTCCACCTCGACAACGTCTACGCGTACGGGCCGGTCGACGGCCCGATGACGGAGGAGACGCCGCTCCGCCCGACCAGCCGCAAGGGGGCGGTGCGGGCGGAGGCGCTCGGGCAGCTCGACGCCCTCCGCAGCCGCGGGCTGACCGTGACGACCGCCCGCAGCGCGGACTTCTACGGCCCCGGCGCCGCCACCAGCGCGTTCCAGGGATTCGTGGTCGACCGCGTGGTGGCGGGGAAGCGGCCCACCTGGCTGCTCGACGCCGACCAGCCGCACTCGCTGACCTACACGCCCGACGTCGGCGACGCGCTGGCCGTGCTCGGCACCGACGAGCGCGCCCGGGGCCGGACCTGGCACGTGCCGACGGCACCGCCCCTGACCGGGCGGGAGTGGGGCGAGCTCGCGGGCGTCGCGTCCGACCGGATGTCGGTGATGAACCTGGCGACGCTCCGCCTGGGCGCGCTCTTCGCGCCGGCCGCGCGCGAGACGCTCGAGCTCACGTACCAGAGCACGGCCCCGTACGTCTTCGACTCGAGCCGCGCCTCCCGCGAGCTCGGCCTCACCGCGACCCCGGCGTCGGTCGGCGTCGCCGCCACGCTCGAGCACGCCCGAGCGGTGGCCCGGTGAGCGCCGGGCTGCGCCGGGCCGTCGCCTGGCACCCTCCGCTCATGGCACTGGCCGCCGTGATGGCCGTGTGCGCCGTGGCCTGCGTCGTCGGCCTCGTGGTCGACCCCCGGACGATCCTCGGCGCACCCGCGTGGGCGAAGCCGCTCAAGTTCTCGCTCTCGATCGGCCTCTACGCGGTGACCTGGGCGTGGCTGATCGCGCACCTGCCGCGCCGCCGGGCGCTCGCCGGGCGCCTCGGCACGGTCATCGCCGCGACGCTGCTCGTCGAGCAGGTGCTCATCGTCTGGGCGGTCGCCACCGGCACGACGAGCCACTTCAACGTCTCGGACGGCCTGCACGTCGTCGCCTGGGGCACGATGGCCGTCGCGATCACGGTCATGTACCTCTGCACCTTCGTGACGTCGCTGATGCTCGTCGGGCTGCGCTTCCCCACGCCGGCCCTCACGGCCGCCGTCCGGGCGGGCGCCCTGATCGCCCTCGGCGGGATCGGCGTGGCCTTCCTGATGACCGGGCCCACGGGGGCGCAGATCGCGAGCCCCACCGGCATCGTCGGGGCCCACGCGGTGGGCGTCGTCGACGGCGGGCCGGGGCTGGCCCTGCTCGGGTGGAGCACGGTCGGCGGCGACTACCGCGTCGCCCACTTCGTCGGCATGCACGCCCTCCAGGCCCTGCCGCTCGCGGCGCTGCTGCTCGGCGCGCTCGGGCGGCGGGTGCCGATGCTCGCGTCGGCCGTCGTCCAGCTCCGGCTGGTCCTGGTGGCGGCGGTCGCGTACGGCTCGGCGACCGTCCTGCTCGCGCTGCAGGCGTCGCTCGGGCAGTCGGTGGCCCATCCCGCGGGAGCGGTCGCCGCCGCGGCGTGGGCCGTCGCGGGGGCCGCCGCCGCCGGCGCCGTCATCGTCGTCGCCCGGGGCGGCGGCCGCGCCCTCGGCACACCGTCATCCAGGATGCGCACTGGCCCGTTCGGGGGTGTCGACCACACCTGACGGGCAGAAATACCGTGACGACATGACCACGAGCTCCGTCGACCTGGCGGGCGAGCTGGCCAGGGGCACGGAGTCGGCGCCGCCGGGGCCCCCCGCCCCGGTCGGGCCCGACCGCCGGGGCGGCGGCCCGCTCCGTCGGGGCGTGGAGCGCGGCATGGCCGCGACCCTCGCGGTCGCGGCGCTGCTGTTCGTGCTCCTGGCCCTGCCGACCTGGGCGGCGGACCACCACGCCGTCGCGCCCGCGCTGCTCGTCCTGTCGCTGGCCCTGGCCGGCTCGATGGTCGCGGCCCTGCCGCTCGCGCTCCTGCGGCACCCCGGCCCGGTGCGCACGGGCCTCTGGCTGCCCGTGGTCGCCTACGTCGGCCTGCTCGTCGTCGAGCCCTTCACCCTGCGCGACGCCCTCCCCGCCGGGTCGACGCCGTGGCTCCTGGGGCTGTCGCTGATCGCCTTCAGCTGCACCGCGGTCGCGGAGCCGAGCCCGGTGCGGGCCGCCGCGATCTGCACGGGCCTGGACCTCGCGCTGGCCTGCGTCTACGCCGGTCGGTCCACGGCGACCCACACCCTCGTCGACCTGATCGGGCTGGGCCTCCTGGCCGGCGCCCTCGTCCTCGGCGTCCGGGCGCTGCGGACGAGCGCCGACCGGGCCGACGACGTCGAGCGCCGGGCCCGCCTCCTCGTCGAGCGCCACGAGCGGCGGGTCGCGACGGAGGCCGAGAGGTCGCACACCGACGCCGTGCTGCACGACACCGTGCTCGCCGCCCTCCTCGCCGCCGCCGCGGGCGGCGCCTCCGGCCGTGCCGCGGCGATGGCCCGGTCCTCCCTCGACATCCTCGCCGCGCCCGACGACCGCCCCTCGGCAGCGCGCCCGACGCTCACCTTCGGGGAGGCGGTGTCGGCCGCGGAGGGCGAGCTGTCGGCGTTCCGCGGGCTCGCCCGTCTCGACCTGGCCCCGGCGCGCGACGTCCGCCTCCCCCACGACGTCGCGGACGCCCTGGTCGGGGCCGCCGTGCAGGCGCTCTCCAACAGCGTGCGGCACGCGGGTGGGGCCTCGGCCCGTGCCGACGTCGGGCGGGCGGGCGTCGCGCGGGCGGCCGTCGCCGTGCCGTTGGCGGGCGGGGGGATGCGCGTGACGGTCTCGGACGACGGCGTCGGCTTCGACACGGCCGGCGTGCCGGCGGAGCGGCTCGGGGTCCGCGTCTCCGTCCTCGAGCGCATGGCCGCCGCCGGGGGCACCGCCGACGTCGTCTCGGCGCCCGGCGAGGGGACCGTCGTCACGCTGGAGTGGCGCCCGGGGACGGCGGGCTCCCGGCCCGCGCGTCGGCCGGGCCGCGACCTGCTCGAGCTGATCCCCCGCCGCCGGCTCTACCAGGCCCTCGGCGCCCTCATCCTGGTCGCGGTGCTCGCCGCCTCGCTCGACGCGCTGATCGTCACGAGGGCCTACGGCTCCGTCGTCGCGTCGCTGCTCGGCCTGCTCATCCTGCCCACGCTCCTCCGCGGAGCCCGCGCCGGCACGATGTCGGACGCGGCCGCGTGGGGCACCACCGCGGTCAGCTGCCTGCTCTGCGCCGTGGCGACGATCGGGCTCGACCCGGCGACCTTCGACTGCGTGTCGATCGCCCGGTACACCTGCGGGGTCCTGGCCGGCGCGGTGATGGGGTGGATGGCGGGCCGCCGCGGGCCGCCCCTCGTCGCGGTGGGGGTGCTCGTCGTCCAGATCGCCGTGTGGGCCGGCCCGTACGGGGTGCTCCGGCTCGGCCTGGCGGCGGAGATCGTCATCGTCGTCGCCGGCCTCCTGATGCACCGCGCCGTCCGCCGCGTCAGCGCCGCGGCGGACGTGGCCGCGCGCACGCACCACGCGCTGACGACGACGCACGCTGAGCTCGACGCCTTCCACGCCGAGGGGCGCCGTCGGCTGCGGCACGCCCGGCGGACCGCCGCCCCGGTGCTCCAGCGCATCGTCGACGCCGCCGGCGAGCTCGACGAGGCCGCGCGGGCCGAGTGCCGCATGCTCGAGCAGGCGCTCCGCGACGAGATCCGGGGCCGCGGGCTCCTCAACGACGCGGTGCGGGCGACCGTCTCGGCGCATCGTCGCCGCGGCGCGCTCGTGCAGGTGCTCGACGACGGCGGCCTCGACGACATCGCGCCCGCCGACCTCGACGGCCTCCTCGACGACGTCGCCCGTCACCTCGAGCCGGTGCGGTCGAGCCGCATCGTCGTGCGGAGCGGAGGCCCCGACTCCGACACGGCCGTGACCGTGGTCGCCCTGACGACCGACGAGACGGCCGCCGCCCTCGGGCTCGACGTCGACGACGAGGTCGACCTGTGGGTCACGATCCCGCGCCCGGGCACGGCCGGCGGGGAGCCTACGAGGAGGCGCGGCGGACCTGCTTGAGGTACCGGTAGACGGTGGGCTCCGACACGTGCAGGGCCTCGGCGACCTGGGCGACGCCTCCCTTGAGCAGGAAGACGCCGGCTCGCTCCACGTCGCGGACGGCCGAGACCTTCTCCTCCGGCGTCATCCGCTGCGGGTCGACGCCACGGGCCGCGACGATCCGCGCGACACCGTCGAGGGCGAGCTCGTCGACGGTCGTGCTCAGCCGCTCGGCCACCGCCGCGGCCCTCTCCGGCGCCCCGGGGGCGCCTCCCTCGGAGGCGCCCTTCACGAGGCCCGTCGTGGCCGTGATGGCGGCGAGCAGGTCGCGGGCCCGGGTGAGCGGCTCGTCGTCGATGTTGAGGCAGAGCATGCCGACCACTCCCCCCGCCTCGTCGCGGATGAAGAAGGTCGACGACCGGAAGGTGCCGCCCGTGCGCGACTCGGCGAGGTAGTTCGCGAGGTAGTCACGGTCGTCGTGCTCGTGGTTCTGCAGCACCTTGAGCACGAGGTCGGTCGCGGGGCCGCCGACGGTGCGCCCGCTGACGTGGCCGTTCGTGAGGGCGACGATCGACCGGCCGAGGTCGCTCGTGTCGTGGAGCACCACCTCGGTGCGGGGGCCGAGCAGTTCGGCGAGGAAGTCCATCAGCGGGAGGTAGGGCGCGAACTCCGCCCGGAGCACCCGGCTGCGGTCGACCACGGTAGGGCTCGAGGAAGACGTCATGCCCCGAGGTTACCGGTATGTAACAAAACGTTCGCAGTGTGATAATTTTCTCTCATCGTGCCGAGAGATCGGCTAGCTTCCGATGACCGACGACGTTCACGAAAGGCTCGACCATGACCCGACCCCGCACCCGCACCGCCCTCTGGGGCACCGTCGCCACCGGCGCCGCCCTGGCGCTCGCCCTCACCGGGTGCGGCGGGCCCAGCGCACCGCAGCCTGGCGACGCGAGCGACGACGCCTCGTCGGCGTCGACCTCGAGCATCCCCGACACGAGCGCGCTGCTCGACGCGGTCGAGGTCGACGCCTCCCTCGCCGCCCAGGTGCCGGCCGACATCGCCGACGCCGGCACCCTCACGGTCGGCTCGAACGTCCAGTCGGCGCCGAACAACTTCTACGCGGCCGACGGCTCGACGGTGATCGGCTCGGACCACGACCTCATCACGGCCGTCGGCAAGAAGCTCGGGCTCGACGTCGAGTACCAGAACCAGGACTTCGGGTCGCTCATCACGAGCCTGCAGTCGGGCCGCGTCGACGTCACGATCGCCGCCATGAACGACACCGCGGAGCGCCAGCAGGCCATCGACTTCGTCGACTACCTCACCTCGGGCATCACCCTCATGGTCCAGAAGGGCAACCCTGCCGACATCACCGGGCCCGACGCCCTCTGCGGCAAGACCATCGCGGTCGTGACCGGCACGAGCCAGCAGGAGTTCGCCGAGTCGACGAGCACGCAGTGCGAGTCCGACGGCGACGAGCCGCTCGAGATCACCGTCACCGACAGCGACAGCCAGAACCAGACGCAGCTGCGCACCGGCCGCATCGACGCCATCGTCAACGACCTGCCGAGCGCCGTCTACATCTCGAAGACCGCGCAGGACGGCGAGGCGTTCGAGGTCGTGCCCGGCGACGTCATCGACGGCGCTCCGTACGGCATCGGCGTCAACAAGGACGACCCCGAGCTGCGCGACGCCATCGCCGCCGCCCTCGACTCGCTGATCGACGACGGCACCTACGGCGAGGTCCTCGACGCCTGGGGCATCACGTCGGGCAGCGTCGCCGAGGCGACCGTCAACGGGGGCAAGTAGCGTGACGACGCCCGCACCGCGGGCCGGGGGCGATCTGGTCGACCCGGCCCGCGCCTCCTCGGCGGGGCGCGAGCTGCTGCCCCAGGTGCGCCTGAAGCACTGGGGGCGGTGGGTGAGCGCCGCGGTGATCGTCGTCGTGCTCGTCGCGCTCGCCTACGGGGCGTCGCAGGGCGACATCGCCTACGGTGACATCCCCTACTACCTCGTGTCGCCGATCATCCTGCAGGGCCTCGTCGGCACCATCGTGCTCGCCGTGGTCGCCCAGGTCAGCGCCGTCGTGATCGGCGTCGTCATCGCCCTGATGCGCATCTCGGCCAACCCCGTCGCGCAGGCGTTCGCCGCCGGCTACACCTGGCTGTTCCGCGGCCTGCCCGTCCTGCTGCAGATCCTGCTCTGGTACAACCTCGCCCTGATCTTCCCGCGGCTGACCGTCGGCGTGCCGTTCACCGACGTGGTGTTCCTCGACGTCAGCACGAACGACGTCATGACCACGTTCGTCGCGGCCTTCCTCGGCCTGGCCCTCAACGAGAGCGCCTACATGGCCGAGATCGTCCGCGCGGGTCTCAAGAGCGTCGACCGCGGCCAGATCGAGGCCGCACAGTCGATCGGGCAGACCCCCGCGCAGCGGATGGCCCGCATCGTGCTGCCGCAGGCGATGCGCATCATCATCCCGCCGACCGGCAACGACTTCATCAACATGCTCAAGGGCACGGCGATGGCCTCGGTCATCGGCTACCTCGAGCTGATCAAGGCCGCGAACAACATCTCGTCGTTCAACCTCCAGGTGATGGAGACCCTCATCGCCGCGGCCATCTGGTACATGGTCGTCGTCAGCGTCGCGAGCGTCGGCCAGTACTACCTCGAGCGCAGCTTCGACCGGCAGGACCGCCGCCCGGGCGGGCCGCCGAACGCGCGGGCCCTGCGCCGCAAGATCGCTGCCGACCTCGGCCGCGCACCCCTCGTGAGGAGCACCCCGTGACCGCGACGTCCACCCCGACCGCCGGAGGCGCGGCCAGCGCCGCCGAGGGAGCGCCCGTCCTCGAGGCGATCGGCATCGGCAAGTCCTACGGCAGCCACGAGGTGCTGCGCGACGTCTCGATGACGGTGCGCAGCGGCGAGGTGGTGTGCATCATCGGCCCATCCGGCGCGGGCAAGTCGACGTTCCTGCGCACGCTCAACCGCCTCGAGGAGCCCGACGCCGGCGAGGTGTGGGTGGGTGGCGAGCCCATGGGCTTCCAGCTGCGCGACGGCGTGCTGCACCAGCTGAGCGAGCGTCGGTTGTCGGCCCAACGGGCCCGCACGGCCATGGTGTTCCAGCACTTCAACCTCTTCCCGCACCTCACCGTGCTCGGCAACGTCGTCGAGGGGCCCGTGCGCGTCCAGCGCCGGTCTGCCGCGGAGGCACGGGCGGAGGCCGTCGCCATCCTCGAGCGGGTGGGCCTCGGCGACAAAGTCGACGCCTACCCCGGGCAGCTCTCCGGCGGGCAGCGGCAGCGGGTCGCCATCGCTCGTGCCGTCGCCATGAAGCCCCTCTTCCTGCTCTTCGACGAGCCGACGTCGGCCCTCGACCCCGAGCTCGTGGGCGAGGTGCTGAAGGTCATGGGCGACCTGGCCCGGGACGGCATGACGATGCTGGTGGTGACGCACGAGATCCAGTTCGCGCGCGAGGTCGCCGACCGCGTCGTCTTCATGGCCGACGGCGGCATCGTCGAGCAGGGGCCGGTCGAGCAGGTGCTCGGCGCCCCGCGCGAGGCCCGCACGAAGCAGTTCCTGCAGCGGGTGCTGTCGTGACGGCCGGTCCGGGCCGGGCCGAGACGCCCGGCCCGGCGCTCGATGCCTACCTCGGGTCGTTCGCCGAGCCGGTCGGCTACCTCAACTTCGGCAGCTACGGCCCTCCGTCCCGCGACGTCGTCGCGACGATGGGCCGTCTCGCGGCCGCGGCGAGCGCCGGGGTCCCGTCCGCCGGCCTGCACGCCGAGGACGAGCGCGCCCTCGCCGCGGTCTCGCGCCTCACGGGCCTCGACCGGGGAGGCATCGCGCTCACCAGCAGCACGTCGCTCGGCCTGATGCAGATCGCGTTCGGCCTGCCCCGGGGCGAGGTCGTGGTCAGCAGCGCGGAGTTCCCGTCGAACCTCTACGCGTGGTGGCGCTCGGAGGAGGCGGGGCTCACGACCGTGCGTCCGCTTCCCCCCGTGACGGGTGAGCCGCTCGCGCCGGTCACGCCCGAGCGCGTGGCCGACGCCGTCGGGCGCGACACCGTGGCCGTCGCCGTGAGCGCCGTCGACTTCCGCACCGGCGCCGTCGCCGACCTCGCCGGCCTCCGGGAGGCGGTCGGCGACCGGCTCCTCGTGGTCGACGGCATCCAGGGCTTCGGGGTCGTCGACGCCGACTGGTCGCTGGCCGACGCTCTCGTCGTCGGCGGCCA
>Ga0308160_10004093_pt1 | contig 15832 bp, 13 predicted proteins | sample PhyFR1_FD_201036 | JGI IMG/M metagenome (GOLD analysis project Ga0308160, IMG submission 201036) | Phyllosphere microbial communities from UC Gill Tract Community Farm, Albany, California, United States - DLSLF.R1 | ecosystem: Host-associated > Plants > Phyllosphere > Unclassified | place: USA...
GCCGGGAAGTCGTCGCCCACGTTGTACTCGAGCAGTTCGGGCGTATAGCCATGCCAGCGCAGCCGCTGCGCCAGGACCAGGGCGTTGCCCCAGTCGCCGTAGATGTTCATGTCCCGCGGGTAGAGCTGGAGCACCCGGATGGTGCCCTTGCTGGGCGCGGCGGGTTCCTCCGGGGGAAGCTCGTGGCCGTGGGAGAGTTCGTGCTGCGGACCGGTTTCCGGGGTCACGAGACCACCTCCACTGTGGTGATTTTGGACAGCTCGCGGCGGATGGCCAGCATGGCTGTGTAGGTGCAGAAGATCCGCTTGGGCCGGTCCTTGGCGCCGCGGATGAACGCGGCCAGCGCCGGAGCAATCTCCGTGTCGACGGCACCGATGGCGACGTCGTCGTACTGCAGGCGCAGGGCCATGTCGTAGGCACGGGAGCCGGTCAGCTGGTCCACCCCGCCCTCGCGGAGGGTGTCGAACTCGACGTCCCAGAGCCAGGACATGTCCCGGCCGTCCGCGTAGTTGTCGTTGATCGCGATCATCGTCGCATAGCCCGCGGCCGGGAAGGACTTGAGCCCCAGCCGGAAGCCGCTCGGGTTCTTGACCAGCACCAGGTCCAGCGGCAGGCCGTCCACCACCAGGCTCTCGCCGCGGCCGAACGCCGGCGCGACGTTGCCCAGGGCCTTGAGCAGGCCGGGGTGGTCCGTGGCGGTGCCGCGGACGGCGGCGATGGCCCGGGCCAGGGTCAGGGCCGCGGCGGCGTTGAAGATGTTGTAAACGCCGCGCAGTTTCATCGGCGTCGAAACGGTGGCGCCGTCGTAGTCGAAGTCGGCGTCGGCCGGGCCCACACGGCGGAGGACGACGTCGGCCGCCGGCTTCGCGGGAGCGTCCGGGACCGGGCTGCCCGGGGCGGAGCGCATGTCGTCGTCATTGGGGAAGGTGCTCAGCAGCGAGTCGTCCAGCCCGAAGTAGCGGACCTCCGGCCCGCCCGCGGCCGGGGCGGCGAGGCTGGCGGCGATCCGGGCCACACGCGGATCCTCGCGGTTCAACACGACGGTCCCGGTGGTCTTCGAGGCAATGTGCTGCAACAGGTCCGCGGTCTTGTCGATCTCGCCGAACCGGTCCAGCTGGTCACGGAGGACGTTGAGCAGCAGGCAGTAGCGCGGCGGGACCTTGTTGACGAAGTGCACCGCGTGGGCCTCGTCGAGCTCCAGTACCGCAATGTCGGCGTCGAGCCGGCCGCGCCAGTCCACCTCACCGAGCAGTGCAGCGGCGACACCGCGGGTGAAGTTGCTGCCGGTGCGGTTGGTGAAGACCTTCAGGCCCTGGCTCTCGAGCAGCTCCACGACCATCTTGGTGGTGGTGGTTTTGCCGTTCGTTCCGCTGACGACGGCGACGCCGAGCGGCAGCGTGGCCAGCGTCCTCTGCATGAAGCCGGGGTCGATTTTCTCGACCACCAGACCGGGAAGGGCGGAGCCTCCACCCCTGAGCCGGGAGACCCGGCGGACGAGCTTGCCGAGCGGGACGCTGAAGTAGAGCATGCCTTGTAATATATCCCAGCCGCGGCATAGAACCCGGCCCGGCGGCCCCGCCCGGTGCGGCCCGCGGCGGACGGCCGCACTATGCTGGCAGGATGACCTCCCCACTCTTCCCGCCCGGCTCCAGCGTGGGCTCGGGCCTGCGCATCGGCGTCCTGGCGCTCCAGGGCGACTTCCGCGAGCACCTGCGCGCGGTGGAAGCCGCCGGAGCCACCGGTGTCGGCGTCCGCCGGCCCGCCGAACTCGACGGCCTGGACGGACTCATCATTCCCGGCGGCGAATCGACCACCATCGACAAGCTCTCCCGTGCCTTCGAACTCCGCGAGCCCCTCGTCGGCCGGATCCGCGACGGCCTGCCGGTCTACGGCTCCTGCGCCGGCATGATCCTGCTGGCGGACGACCTCACGGATCCGGCCACCGACCTCGCCGGGAACCCGCAGCAGACCTTCGGCGGCCTGGACATGACCGTCCGGCGGAACGCCTTTGGCCGGCAGCGGGAATCCTTTGAAACGGACCTGGAGTTCAAGGGGCTGGAGTTCAGCGCCGGGGACACCGGCGTCGCCCCCGTGCACGCCGTGTTCATCCGCGGCCCATGGGTGGAACGCGTGGGACCCGGCGTCGAGGTCCTCGCCCGGGTGGAACCCACCGGCGCTGGAGCCTCCGGCGTGCTGGACGGGGCCGCTAGAATTGTTGCAGTGCGTTCCGGCAAGCTGCTGGCCACCTCCTTCCACCCGGAAGTGACAGGGGAAAAGCGCGTGCATGAACTGTTTATTCGAATGATCAGAGGAGAAGCGTAAAGCATGTCAGGCCACTCCAAATGGGCGACGACCAAGCACAAAAAGGCCATCATCGATAGCCGACGGGCCAAGTCGTTCGCCAAGCTGATCAAGAACATCGAAGTCGCCGCCCGGATGGGCGGACCGGACCTCGCCGGCAACCCCGGCCTGGAACTGGCCGTCACCAAGGCCAAGAAGACCTCGGTCCCCAACGACAACATCGACCGCGCCATCAAGCGCGGCGCCGGCCTCACCGGCGAGGTCGTGGACTACACCGAGATCATGTACGAATGCCGCGGCCCGCAGGGTTCCGCCCTGCTGATCGAATGCCTCACGGACAACAAGAACCGTGCCGCCTCCGAGGTCCGCCTGGCCATCTCCCGCAACGGCGGCACCATCGCCGACCCCGGCTCCGTCAGCTACCTCTTCACCCGCAAGGGCGTCGTGTCCCTGCCCAAGAACGGCCTCACCGAGGACGACGTGCTGATGGCCGTCCTCGACGCCGGCGCTGAAGAGGTCAAGGACAACGGCGAGAGCTTCGAGATCCACTCCGAGCCGACGGACCTCCAGGCCATCCGCGATGCGCTCAAGGAAGCCGGGATCGAATACGACACCGACGAGGCCGAGTTCGTGCCCTCCATGCAGGTCCCGCTGGACCTTGAGGCGGCCAAGAAGTTCATGAAGCTCGTCGACGCCCTCGAGGACCTCGACGACGTCCAGAACGTCTACAGCAACGCCGACCTCAGCGACGAAGTACAGGCCGCCCTGGAAGCCGAGTGACCCTTCGCGTCCTCGGCGTCGACCCCGGCCTCACCCGCTGCGGGATCGGCGTCGTGGACGTCGAACGGAACCGGCGCGCCACCATGGTGGACTTCGGCGTAGTCGGCACCTCACCGGAGGAAAGCCTGGACCAGCGGCTGCTGGTGATTGCCACCGCCATCGACGAGTGGCTGGATAAGTACCAGCCGCAGGTCCTGGCGGTTGAACGGGTCTTCTCCCAGCTCAACGTCAGCACCGTGATGGGCGTCGCCCAGGCCTCCGGCGTCGTCATCGCCGCCGCGGCCCGGCGCGGCATCCCTGTGGCCCTGCACACTCCCTCGGAGGTCAAGGCGGCCGTGACCGGCAGCGGAACGTCCAACAAGGACGCCGTGACCAAGCTGGTCACCAAGATTCTGCGCCTGGATGCGCCGCCGCGACCGGCCGACGCCGCCGACGCCCTGGCCTTGGCCATTACGCACGCGTGGCGTTCCGGCGGGGGAGTCGCCGCGGCCGGTGCCGCCACCGCACGGATCCCGACGGCGGCCGCCGCGTCCCGCTCGACGCTCACCCCGGCGCAGCGTGCCTGGGCTGACGCGGAGCTCAAAGCGCGCCGTGCCGCCAAGTAGCGGGCCAAACCCCGGCCCGCTTGGTACGGTATTCGTAGATATGTTCGGATAACTCAGGAGCCAGGCCTTGATCAGTTTTCTCCGCGGAACCGTTGCGCACGTCGGCCTCTCCTCGGCGGTGATCGACCTCAACGGTGCCGGCATGAGCCTCTACGCCACGCCGCAGACCCTCAGCAAGCTCCACGTCGGCGAGGAGGGCAAGGTCTTCACCTCGCTCATCGTCCGGGAAGACTCGCTCACCCTCTTCGGTTTCGCCAGCGACGACGAGCGTGAGGTCTTCGACATCCTGCTCAGCGTCAGCGGCGTGGGGCCCCGGCTGGCGCTGGCGGTCCTCGCCGTCCACGACCCCGAGGCCATCCGCGTCGCCGCGCACTCCGGCGACGGCAAGGCGTTCACCAAGGTCCCCGGCATCGGCCCCAAGGTCGCCGGCCGCATCGTCCTCGAACTCGCCGGCAAGCTGGTTCCGCACGGCACCGCCGACGCCTCCGCCCCGGTCCGCTCGGTCGAGGCCGTGTGGAAGCCGCAGGTGGTCGCGGCCATGACCAGCCTCGGCTGGTCCGAGAAGGACGCCACCAGCAGCATCGACAAATCCTTGGCCGACTCCCCGGAACTGGCCGAGCGCGGGAACGTCGCCGAGATCCTCCGCGCCACGCTGCGCTGGCTGGGCCAGGACGGCGCCCGCGCCGGGAACCGGGTAGGCACCCGTGGCTGAGCCGTCCCTCGTCGCCGGGGGAGAGGAGCCCGAGGAACGCGCCATCGAGGCGGCGCTCCGGCCCAAGAACCTCCACGACTTCGTCGGCCAGCACCGGGTCCGCAAGCAGCTCTCCCTAGTCCTCGAGGCCTCTCGGATCCGCGGCCGCAGCGCCGACCATGTGCTGCTCTCCGGCCCTCCCGGCCTGGGCAAGACCACCCTGTCCATGATCATCGCCGCGGAAATGAACGCCCCGCTGCGGATCAGCAGTGGCCCCGCCATCCAGCACGCCGGCGACCTCGCCGCCATCCTGTCCTCGCTCTCCGAGGGCGAGGTTCTGTTCCTGGATGAGATCCACCGCATGTCCCGGCCCGCCGAGGAAATGCTGTACATGGCCATGGAGGACTTCCGCGTCGACATCGTCGTCGGCAAGGGGGCCGGTGCCACCGCCATCCCGCTGGAACTGCCGCCGTTCACCCTGGTCGGAGCCACCACCCGTGCCGGGCTGCTGCCTGGTCCGCTGCGCGACCGCTTCGGCTTCACCGGCCACCTCGAGTTCTACGCCGTCGAGGAACTGGAACTGGTGCTCCGCCGCTCCGCCGGCCTGCTGGACCTGAAGGTCAACTCGGCCGGGTTCAGCGAGATCGCCGGACGCTCCCGCGGCACACCCCGCATCGCCAACCGCCTGCTGCGCCGGGTCCGCGACTGGGCGCTGGTCCACGGCGTGGAGCAGATCGACGCCCGCAGCGCCTCCGCCGCCCTGGACATGTACGAGGTGGACAAGCGCGGCCTGGACCGGCTGGACCGTGCCGTCCTGGAAGCGCTGATCACCAAGTTCGGCGGCGGCCCCGTGGGCCTGTCCACGCTGGCAATCGCCGTCGGCGAGGAAACCGAGACCGTCGAAACTGTCGCCGAGCCCTACCTGGTCCGGGAAGGCCTGCTGGGCCGCACCCCGCGCGGGCGGATCGCCCTCGCCCCCGCCTGGACCCACCTGGGCTTCGCGGTTCCTGCCGGGGTCTTCGGCCAGGAACCTTTGGACCTCTTCGAGGAAGACGGCGCCGGCGGGGAGCCGGCCGCAACCCATCCGTAACCGGCAATAGCACTCGCCCGGGGCGTTTTCCCTTTAGACTGGTATGACGCTCGGCACGTTCGGGCCTTCGTTTCCGCAGGGCGGCTCCCGCCAGCCGCCGCTGGCCGGCATGGGTTAGCTGCCGGGCCGTGCGCCGCGTGGCCAGGGACGAAGCTGACGGTGCTGTGAAACCAGCTTGCAAGTACAGAACGGAACTTTCCCCTTGGATCCAATGACAATTCTCCTGTTCGTCATGCTCGGCGTGTTCGTCTTCATGATGTTCCGCCGCAACAAGAAGACGCAGCAGCAGCAGGCAGAGCTCCAGTCGAAGTTCGGACCCGGCGTTGACGTGATGACCAGCTTCGGCCTGTTCGGCCGCATCGTCTCCATCGACGACGCCGAGAACAAGGTTGTCCTGGAGCTGTCCCCGGGCAACACCGCCACGGTCCACCGCCAGGCCGTGACCAAGATCGTCGAGCCGGTCGCCGCCGCCGAGGAGTCCACCGTGGTTCCCGACGACGCCTCCTCGCTCACCCTCGGCAAGGCCGACACCCACGACGCCGGCGTCACCGGTGCAGCCCCTGCCGCTGAGGCCCCGCGCGCCGAAACGCCGGAGGAAACCCTGCGCCGCCTGAACGATGAGAACAGGAAAGACAGCTAGTCTGCCTCCTGAGCTACCCGCGGAACCACGGTGCGCGGGCATCCGCCGGTGCGGGCCTGAGAGGTCTGCGCCGGCGGTTCTTCCGTAAACAATAGAAAGATCGACAATGGCACGAACTGGCCCTAAAAACTCAGCCCGCAGGGTGCTGGTCTGGCTTGGCGTTATCCTCGTCGCCCTGACCGCAGTCCTGGCCGGCGGCACCATGGCCGGACAGGCCAGCTGGGCTCCCAAGCTCGCCCTGGACCTCGAAGGCGGGACCCAGATGATCCTGGCGCCCAAGGTCGAGGGCAACACGGGCATCAACGAAGACCAGCTCAACCAGGCCGTGGCGATCATCCGCCAGCGCGTGGACGGCTCCGGCGTCGCCGAGGCCGAAATCTCCACCCAGTCCGGACGCAACGTCGTCGTCAGCCTCCCGGGTACCCCCTCCAAGGAAACCCGCGCCCTGATCCAGGCCTCCGCGGACATGAACTTCCGCCCGGTCATTCAGGCCGGCGCCGGGGCGGCCGTACCGGAAGCACAGCGCACCCCCGAGGACAAGCTGCCCAAGCCCACCGCCGCTCCCACGAACAGCAGCGACGAGAACTGGGTCACCGCCGACGTCTACAAGAAGTTCGAGGCGCTCGACTGCGACAACCCGTCCCAGGACAAGCAGGAACGCTCCGACCCGGCCAAGCCGCTGGTCACCTGCGAGCCCGCCGCCGACGGCAAGCCCGCAGTGAAGTACATCCTCGGCCCGGTGGAGGTGAAGGGCTCGGACATCAAGACCTCGTCCTTCCAGCTCCAGCGCGGCGCCCAGGGCGCCGTCACCAACGAGTGGGCCGTCGACATCCAGTTCAACGACCAGGGCACCGCCAAGTTCAAGACCGTCACCGAGCGGCTGAACCAGTTCTACGTCGCCGCCGGCGGCGCCACCGGCTCGGACCCGAAGTCCCAGTTCGCGATCGTCCTGGACGACCAGGTCATCTCCGCCCCGCGGTCGCAGGCCGTTATCACCGACGGACGCCCGCAGATCACCGGCGGCTTCACCGAACAGTCCGCCAAGGCCCTCTCCGACCAGCTGCGCTTCGGCGCCTTGCCGATCAGCTTCGACATCCAGAGCGAGCAGCAGATCTCCGCCACCCTCGGCGGGGAACAGCTCCGCATGGGCATGCTCGCCGGCCTCATCGGCCTGCTCCTCGTGGTCGTGTACTCGCTGTTCCAGTACCGGGCCCTCGGCTTCGTCACCGTCGCCTCGCTCGTCGTCGCCGGTGCCCTGACGTACCTCGCCATCGCGATCCTGGGCTGGACGGAGAACTACCGCCTGTCCCTGGCCGGCGTCGCCGGCATCATCGTGGCCATCGGCCAGACCGCCGACTCCTTCATCGTCTACTTCGAACGCATCCGCGACGAACTGCGTGAGGGCCGCGGCCTGGTCTCGGCCGTGGAGAACGGCTGGAAGCGCGCCAAGCGGACCGTGCTGGCCTCCAAGGCCGTGAACCTGCTGGCCGCCCTGGTGCTGTACTTCGTCGCCGTCGGCAACGTCCGCGGCTTCGCCTTCACGCTGGGCCTGACCGCGATTGCCGACCTGATCGTCGTCTTCATGTTCACCCACCCGACGCTGCAGCTCCTGGCCCGGACCAAGTTCTTCGGCGAGGGCCACACCTTCTCTGGCCTGGACCCCAAGCGCCTCGGCGCGGTGCCGCTGTACCGCGGCGCGGGCCGGATCCGGACCCCCGAGGACAAGCCGGTCGCCGTCGTACGCGCCAAGAACACCAAGGCCGCGGCCGAAGCCGAACGGCGCATGACGATCGCAGAACGGCGTCTCGCGGAACGGCAGGGGCAGGCGGACCAAAGCCAGCTCGCCGGCTCCGGCAAGAACTCGTCCAAGGAGGGCAAGTAAATGGCCAGCTTCGCTACATTCGGTAACGAGCTCTACACCGGCAAGCGCTCCTACGACTTCGTCGGGTCCAAGAAGATCTGGTTCCTGATCGCCGCGGCCGCCGTTGCGCTCTCGATCCTCCTCCCGGTGGTCAAGGGCGGCTTCAACCTCGGCATCGAGTTCCGCGGTGGCTCCGAGTTCACCGTCTCCAACGTCAAGGACCGCGACCCGGGCCTCGGCGAGAAGGCGGTCCAGGACGTCGTCTCCGGCAGCCTGCCGCGCGTGGCCAACGTCGCCGGCAACACCATGCGGATCCAGACCGACAAGCTCACCGACGACGAGACGCTCAAGATCAAGGACGGCCTGACCAAGGCCTACGGCGTGACTGACAATGAGGTGACCTCCACCTTCGTCGGGCCCACCTGGGGTGCTGATGTGACCCAGCAGGCCCTGCTCGGCCTGGCCGTCTTCGTCGGCCTCGCCGCGGTGCTGATGGCGCTGTACTTCCGGACCTGGAAGATGTCCCTCTCGGCCCTGGCCGGCATGGCGGCGACGATGTTCATCACCGCCGGCGTGTACTCGCTCAGCGACTTCGAAGTCACCCCGTCCGCGATCATCGGCTTCCTCACCGTCCTCAGCTACTCGCTGTACGACACCGTGGTGGTCTTCGACAAGATCCGCGAGAACACCGCGGACCTGCAGGCCTCCACCCGGCGGACCTTCGCAGAAGAGGTCAACCTGGCCGTCAACCAGACCCTGGTCCGCTCCATCAACACCATGATGGTGGCGATCCTGCCGGTCGGCGCGATCCTCTTCATCGGCGCCGGCCTCCTCGGCGCCGGCACCCTGCGCGACCTGTCGCTCGCCCTCTTCGTGGGCATCCTGATCGGCACCGCCGCCACCATCTTCGTCGCCGCCCCGCTGTACGCGTGGCTGCGCCAGGGTGAGCCGGACCTGGTCAAGCAGGCCAAGCGGGTGCAGCAGCGCCGGGCGGACAACGCCGCCAAGACCGCTGCCGCGACGGCCTGACAGGCCACCACAGCAGCACCGCCCGACGGGCCGGAGAACGTCCAGGACGCTCTCCGGCCCGTCGGCCGTTCGCGCCGGTTATCGAACTGTCCCGCCGCGGGAATACACTTGAATAATTAACGGGTTGGAAGAGGTTGCTTTCTTGGAAGAACGTTCGACGTCGGCGCCTGCAGTACCGGCGGAAGAGGCCCACGGCCAGGGATCACAAACCGGCGTGGCCGCTCCCGGACGCCCCGACGCGGCCGTGCCCGTCGACAACACCGGAACCCGGCCCACCTTCCCCGGCCGCCGCGAACGCACCCGCTCCCGCCTGGCCCGCCTCACCGGCCGCGGCACCCCCGCGTACTCGCCGATTCTGGAACCGTTGCTGCGCACCGTCCGCGCCAACAACCCCAAGGACGACTTCGAACTGATCCAGCGGGCCTTCGTGGTGGCCGAACGCTGCCACCGCGGCCAGAAGCGCAAGAGCGGGGACCCGTACATCACCCACCCCGTGGCGGTGGCGACCATCCTGGCCGAGCTCGGCATGAACGGCACCACCCTGGCCGCTGCCCTGTTGCACGACACGGTGGAGGACACCTCCTACACCCTCGATGACCTCAAGGGTGAGTTCGGTCCCGAGGTGGCCATGCTGGTGGACGGCGTCACCAAGCTCGACAAGGTCAGCTTCGGCGAGGCCGCACAGTCCGAGACCGTCCGCAAGATGGTCGTGGCCATGGCCAAGGACATCCGCGTCCTCATGATCAAGCTCGCGGACCGGCTGCACAACGCCCGTACCTGGCGTTTCGTCTCTGCGGAGTCTTCGGCCAAGAAAGCCCGCGAGACCCTGGAAATCTTCGCGCCGCTGGCGCACCGCCTCGGCATGAACACCATCAAGTGGGAGCTCGAGGACCTTTCTTTCGCCGCGCTTTATCCCAAGGTGTACGAGGAGATCGTGCGCATGGTGGGGGAGCGCACCCCCGAACGCGAGAAGAACCTGGCGGTCATCCGCAACCAGATCACCGAGGACCTGCGCGCGGCCAAAATCAAGGCCACCATCACCGGCCGTCCCAAGCACTACTACTCGATCTACCAGAAGATGATCGTCCGCGATAAGGACTTCGACGACATCAACGACCTCATGGGCGTCCGCGTCCTGGTCGACTCGGTGCGCGACTGCTACGCCGCCCTCGGCGCGATGCACTCCCGCTGGAACCCGCTGCCCGGCCGGTTCAAGGACTACATCGCGATGCCGAAGTTCAACATGTACCAGTCGCTGCACACCACGGTGATCGGCCCCGGCGGCAAGCCGGTGGAAATCCAGATCCGCACCCACGAGATGCACCGCCGCGCCGAGTACGGCGTCGCCGCTCACTGGAAGTACAAGGACCAGCCCAACCGCACCGCCGCCGGCCCGGGAAGCCCGCGCGACGGCGACATGGGCTGGCTGCGCTCCCTCGTGGACTGGCAGCAGGAAACCTCTGACCCGGGCGAGTTCCTGGACTCCCTGCGCTTCGAAATCAACGCCCGCGAGGTCTTCGTCTTCACCCCCAAGGGTGAGGTCATGGCCCTGCCCGCCGGATCCACCCCCGTGGACTTCGCCTACGCCGTGCACACCGAGGTGGGCCACCGGACCATCGGCGCACGCGTCAACGGCAAACTCGTCCCGCTCAACAGCGAACTCAACCACGGCGACTGGGTGGAAATCTTCACCTCCAAGGCCGAGGGTGCCGGCCCCAGCCAGGACTGGCAGCACTTCGTCAAGAGCGCCCGGGCCCGGAACAAGATCCGCCAGTGGTTCAGCAAGGAACGCCGCGAAGAGGCCATCGACCGCGGCAAGGACCTGCTCACCAAGGCGATGCGCAAGCAGAACCTGCCGCTGCAGCGCCTGATGACCCACGACGCCCTCGCCGCGATCGCCGAGGACTTCAAGTACACGGACATCTCCGGCCTCTACGCCGGGGTGGGCGACGGTCACACCTCCGCCCAGTCCGTGATGGAGCGCCTGGTCGAGAGCCTGGGCGGCAACGACACACCCGAGGACGATCTCGCCGAGGTCTCCATCCCGGCCCAGGTCTCCAAGACCCGGTACTCTGACTCCGGCGTCGTGGTTCGCGGCGTGGACGACGTCTGGGTCAAGCTGGCCCGCTGCTGCACCCCGGTGCCGCCGGACCCGATCCTGGGCTTCGTCACCCGCGGCTCCGGCGTCTCGGTCCACCGCACGGACTGCACCAACGTCTCCGGGCTGATGGACCAGCCGGACCGGATCGTCGAGGTCGAGTGGGCGCCCACCCAGTCGAGCGTGTTCCTCGTGGAGATCCAGGTGGAGGCGCTGGACCGCAAGTCGCTGCTCTCCGACGTCACCCGGGTGCTCTCGGAGAACCACGTGAACATCCTCGCCGCCAGCGTCCACACCTCCACCGACCGGGTGGCGATCTCCAAGTTCGCCTTCGAGATGGGCGATCCGAAGTACCTGAGCCACGTGCTCAGCGCCGTCCGCCGGATCGACGGGGTCTTCGACGTCTACCGCACCACCGGCAACCGCCGCCGCAGCTAGCCCCGGAAGCTAGCCCTCACCGGCTACCCACTGCCCTCGCGCACCCTTTCCAGCACCGCGAGGGCCGAGTTCTTGTACGGCAGCCGGGGCACGGCCTCGACCGCCCGGACGAGCAGGCCCAGGCGCACGGGCAGTTCCGGCGCGGCCAGCAGAGCGGTGAGCGCGGGCACGGCGTGTTCGGGCCTGACGTGCAGGGCGATGTCGACGGCGGTGCGCAGCGGGCTGGAGACCATCAGCCCGCCCAGGCTCACCACGTCCATGGTCCCGAGCCGCGTCTCGTGGAAGCTGCAGCCCCGGGCTCCGCGGAGGCTGGAGATGCGCCGGTTTGCATCCACGAGCAGCGCCAGCCGGTCCGGCTCCCGGGCGCAGCCGTAGATCCAGGCCGCCGTCATCCGGCCGGCCACCACCCGCTGCCGGATGGCGGCGGGGATCAGCGCCGCCGCGGCCCGCGCGCGCAGTTGCGGGGTTGCCGGAGCCCCGGGCGGCAGGAAGCCGCGCTGGGAGATCCGCGCCAGCACGCCGTCGGCCGCCATGGCCTGCAGCTCCGCCCAAGAGAAGAGCGCTCCCGGCGAGTACAGCACGGGCGGGTCGAGCCCCGAGGGGACGGAGGGGACCGGCGGAAGGGTCATTGAGCCATCGTGCCGCGGACCCCGGGCATGGAACAGGCCCCGGTCCCGTCATGTGGATAACGGGGCCGGGGCCCGGGCAACACCTGTTCGGGCCGCTGGGGCCCGGGGTATTAGGAGAGTTCGCTCGCGGAGCGCTCCAGCTGTTCCAGCCACGCCTGGCGGGCCTCGAGGGCCTCCCGGGCGTCCTTGATCTTCCGCTCGTCCCCGGCCTTTTCGGCCTTGGCGAGGTCCTCCTTCAGACCGGCGATGGCCGATTCCAGCTGCGAGAGCGCGCTGTTGGTGCGGGCCTTCGTCTCCGGGTTGGAGCGCTTCCAGTTCTCGTCCTCGGCGTGCCGGACGGCGTCCTCCACCTTGCGAAGACCGGCCTCGATGCGGCCCATGTCGGCGCGGGGAACCTTGCCGGCTTCCTCCCAGCGGTCACGGATGGACTGCAGTGCCTTCTTGGCGGCGGCGAGGTCAGTGATCGGCAGCAGCTCGTTGGCTTCGGCCAGGAGCGCCTCCTTCACCACGAGGTTCGCGCCGTATTCCTGGTCGATTTCCTCGTTGGCGGCCTGGCGGTTCGTGAAGAACACGTCCTGGGCGGCGCGGAAGCGTGCCCAGAGGGCGTCGTCGTCCTTGCGGCTGGCGCGCGGAGCGGCTTTCCACTGGTCCATCAGGCGGCGGTATTCGCCGGCGGCGTAGCCCCAATCGGTCGAGGAGGAGAGCGCCTCGGCCTCGACGATCAGCTTCTCCTTCGCTGCCTTGGCGGCGGAGTTGTTGCTGTCCAGCTGGGAGAAGTAGGCGCGGCGGTGCCGGTCGAAAACGGTGCGCGCGGCACGGAACCGCTTCCACAGGGCGTCCTCGTTGCTGCGACCGAGCCGGACGCCGCTCTTCTGGGCGGTCTTCCAGTTCTCGAACAGCTCGTTCATCCGGGCGCTGGAAGTCTTCCACTGCACCTGGGACGGGTCCTGTGCGGAGATCTGCTCTGCCTCGGAGACGATCGCCTCGCGGGCGGCGAGCTCGGCGGCGCGGACGGCGTCGTGCTCGGCCTTCTCGGACTTCTCCAGCTCGGTGATTTGGCCGGAAAGGGTGTCCAGGCGGCCCTCGGCGGCGCGCAGGTCGCCCACCATGTTCCGCTCGGCCAGCTGCTCGCGCAGGTGGGTCACGGTCTTCTGCATGTCCGCGGCGGGGGCCTTGGACGCGACGCGCTGTTCCAGCAGGACGATCTGAGCCACGACGTCGTCGTACTTGCGGGCGAAGTACGCCAGCGCCTCGTCGTCGCTCACACCGGGGTACTGGCCCACCGGGTGCTCGGCGCCGTCAATGGTGAGGAAGACGTGGCCGTCACCTTCCACGCGGCCCCAGCGGGCGGCCTCGGCGGCCGAGGTGCTGGGGGCGGCTGCGGCGACGGCGGGAGCTGCCGGCGACGGCGCTGCCTTGGGCCGTGCTGCGAAGGCGGCGGGGGAGGGAGCAGGGCGCGCGGCCGGCCGGGGGGCGGCCGCCGGAGCCGGAGCCGCGGGGGCCTCCGCCGCGGGGGCCTGTTCCGTCACCGGCGCGCCGGATTCGGTCTCGCTGGCAGCTGCTGCCACTGTTTCGTCGGATTTCTGACTGTCTGTCACCGCTAGAAGTCTTTCGCTTGGAGGGAAATACCGGGACCGATGCTCCGGGAGCACGGCTGGTTACTTCAGAGAGAACGAGTCTATCGTGACTGGTTCCACCGGCGCGCCGTCCGTGGCGCTGGTGCCGGGCTTGATGCCGGCGGCAGCGATCCCGGAGACCACATCCAGGCCCGAGGTCACCTTGCCCACCACGGTGTAGCCGCCGGCCGAGTCGGCCGGAATCACGGTGTCCTTGTAGACGATGAAGAACTGTGTGCCGTTGCCGTAGGCGTTGTTACCGGTGCGGGCCACCGCGATGGTTCCGGCCGGGTACTTGTTGTCCGCGGGGGTGTTCTCCAGGGGACCCCACGTGTAGGCGGGATCGCTGGCGCCGTCGCCGGTCTTGGACCCGCACTGCAGCACGCCGAAGGAGTCGGCAGTGGTCAGGCGGTGGCAGCTGACGCCGGCATAGAAGTTCTGGTCCGCCAGGGACTTGAACACCGCGGCGGCCTGCGGTGCCTTGGTCCCGTCCAGTTCCACGCCCAAGGTGCCGCGGTTGAGCTTGAGCTCACCGGTGAAGGTCTTCCCGGCGGCGGTCTCCGGCTTGGGAATATTCTCGCCGTTGCTGGCGGCCGGGGTCGGCGTCGCCGACGGTGTGCTCAGGCCGGCCTCGGCGGCCTTGAACTCGTCTTCGGTGGGGTTGCTGGCGAAGACGGTCAGCTGCAGGACCAGGGCCAGCACCAGCGCGGCGCCACCTGCGGCACCGGCGACGATGTTGTCACGCTTCCGGCGCTTGTCCTGGTGACGGCGCAGCTCGCGCTTGGCCTCCATCTGATGGACGCGCCGCTTTGCCTCGCGGGCACTGCGTGAACTCGCCGCCAAAAGTCCTCCTGGGGTCGGCCCGCAAGTACGGATACGTGCGGGAAAAAGCATAAACTGACTGCCGCACACAGTTTATGCACGACTGGCCGGTCCGCGGGCGACGCCGCGGCAGCCGGATCCGCCGTCGTCACCAGAGGAGAAAATTCCACCATGGCACGCACCGCCTCCCTGTCCGGATTCCCCGAGTGGCTTCCCGAGGAGCGGTTGGTGGAACTCCATGTCCTGGACACGCTCCGGAAGACCTTCGAGCTGCACGGCTTCTCCTCAATCGAGACGCGCGCCGTGGAAACCGTGGGACAGCTGCTGCGCAAGGGTGAGATCGACAAGGAGGTCTACGGCCTCAGCCGCCTGCAGGACGACGACGCCGACCCGGCCTCCGCGGCGACGGCCAAGACCGACCCCAACGCCCTGGCGCTGCACTTCGACCTGACAGTCCCCTTCGCCCGCTACGTGGTGGAGAACGCCGGCTACCTCGCCTTCCCGTTCCGCCGCTACCAGATCCAGAAGGTCTGGCGCGGTGAGCGTCCGCAGGAGGGCCGGGCCCGCGAGTTCACCCAGGCCGACATCGACATCGTCGGTGACGGGACCCTGCCGTTCCGCTACGACGTCGAAATCGCGCTGGTCATCGCCGAGGCCCTCAGCGCCCTGCCGATCCCCGACTTCCTGCTCCGGATCAACAACCGCAAGCTCGCCGAGGGCTTCTACACCGGCATCGGCCTGACGGACACCGCGGGCGTGCTGCGCAGCATCGACAAGCTGGAAAAGATCGGATCCGACAAGGTCGCCGAACTGCTCAAGAGCGAACTCGGCGCCACCGAGGAGCAGGCCCGCGCCGCCCTGGCCCTGGCCTCGATCCGCACCCCGGACACCGGTTTCGTGGAGCAGGTCCGTGCCCTCGGCGTCAGCAACGACCTCCTCGACGAGGGCCTGAGCGAACTGGAACAGGTCATCTCAGCCGCCGTGCAGCGCGCGCCCGGCAAGGTGGTCGCGGACCTCAGCATCGCCCGCGGCCTGGATTACTACACCGGCACCGTCGTCGAGACCGTCCTGGTGGGACACGAACAGCTCGGCTCCATCTGCTCCGGCGGGCGCTACGACGCCCTCGCCAGCAAGGGCAACCGGACGTTCCCCGGCGTCGGCCTTTCCATCGGCGTCACCCGCCTGGTCTCGCGGATCCTCAGCCAGGACCTCGCGAAGGCCTCCCGCTCCGT
>Ga0308160_10004094_pt1 | contig 15830 bp, 12 predicted proteins | sample PhyFR1_FD_201036 | JGI IMG/M metagenome (GOLD analysis project Ga0308160, IMG submission 201036) | Phyllosphere microbial communities from UC Gill Tract Community Farm, Albany, California, United States - DLSLF.R1 | ecosystem: Host-associated > Plants > Phyllosphere > Unclassified | place: USA...
GTCGACCGCCGAGTGGATGCCTTCGGCCAGCATGGCGGCGCTGCCGGTGACGGCGGCCACCGAGAACTTGGCGGCGGCGATGCCGAGGTTGGCGACGATGGCGGCGTAGATCACCTTGCGGCTGTCGGCCGGCTTGTCGTTCTTGTTGTTGTCCATGGATGAGAGGAAGAAGGTCGTGCTGTCCAGTCTAGCCAATTCGCCGCATTTGCCGGGCACGCTTGCATCCGTACCCCGCATGAGCACCCCGCATGAGCACACCGCATGAGCACACGTAACCTGCGCCAGCTGTTCGCGCCGCGCTCGGTGGCCCTGGTCGGCGCCTCGCAGCGACCCGGCAGCCTGGGCGCGACCCTGCTGGCGAACCTGGCGGCCGGCGGCTTCGGCGGGCCGGTGTACCCGGTCAACCCGAAGTACACCGAGCTGGCAGGCCAGCCGGTCTTCGCCAGCGTGGCCGACTTGCCGGCCGCGCCCGACCTCGCCATCATCTGCACCCCGGCCGCCACGGTTCCGGCCATCATCCGCCAGCTCGGCGAAAAGGGCACGCGCGCCGCCATCGTGCTGAGCGCCGGCCTGGCCGAGGCGCGCGACGAACGCGGCCGCTCGGTGAAGCAGGCCATGCTCGACGCCGCCCACCCCTACTTGCTGCGCATCCTCGGCGCCAACAGCGCCGGCCTGCTGTCGCCCGCCCTGGGCCTGAACGCAAGCGTCGCCCACAGCGGCGCGCTGCCGGGACGGATCGCCTTTGTCTCGCAGTCGGGCGCCCTGATGACGGGCTTGCTGGATCGGGCGCGCTCGCGCGGCGTCGGCTTTTCCCATTTCATTGCGCTGGGCGACTCGAGCGATGTCGACCTCGGCGACGTGCTCGACTACCTGGCCAGCGACGGCGCCACCGGCTCGATCCTGCTCTATGTGGAGCACCTGCGCCATGCGCGCAAGTTCATGTCGGCCGCGCGCGCGGCGGCGCGTAGCAAGCCGACCCTGGTGCTGAAGGCCGGCAGGACGGCGAACGGCGTGCGCGCCGCGGCCAGCGAAAGCGGGCTGCTGGCCGGCGCCGACGATGTGTTCGACGCCGCCATCCGGCGCGCCGGCATGCTGCGCGTGTTCACCACCGACGAGTTGTTCTCGGCGGTCGAGACCCTGGCCCATGCCAAGCCGCTGTACGGCGAGCGCCTGGCGATCCTGTCGAACGGCGCCGGGCCGGGCGTGCTGGCGCTGGACGCCCTGGTCTGCGGCGGCGGCACCGCGGCGCAACTGGGTCCCGAGACGCTCGAACGCCTGGCCGCGCTGCTGCCGGCCAGCCCGCCGCGCGCCAATCCGGTCAATCTGCTGGGCGACGCCGAGCCGGAACGCTACCGCGCGGCCCTCGAGATCCTGTTGCAGGACAAGGGGGCGGACGCCGTGCTGGTGGTGCACTCCCCGACGGCCACGGTCGACCCGGCCGCCATCGCCACGGCCATCGCCCCGCTGGCGCGCGGCGCCTCGCGCAATGTGCTCGCCTGCTGGCTGGGCGGCGACTCGGTGGCGGCGGCGCGCGGCATCGCCTCAAGCGCCGGCATGCCGACCTTCGACACGCCCGAGGACGCGGTGGCAGGCTTCCTGCAGATCGTGCATTATCGCCAGAACCAGAATTTGCTGATGCAGGTGCCGCCCTCGATCTCGCGCACCCTGGCATCCAGCCGCGCCACCGCGCGCGCCCTGGTGCGCGAGGCGCTGGCGGCCGGGCGCTACCTGCTGTCCGACCCCGAGACCAAGGCCATCCTGCGCGCCTACGGCATGGCGCTGGTCGATACCCGGCCCGCCGCCGATGTCGACGAAGCGGTGGCGGCGGCGAAAAACATCGGCTTCCCGGTGGCGGTGAAGATCCTCTCGCCCGACGTGATGCACAAGTCCGATGTCGGCGGCGTGGCGCTCGATCTCGATTCCGAGCAGGCGGTGCGCGCGGCTGCGGGCCGGGTGCGGCGCCAGCTGGCCGCGCTGCGCCCGGACGCGCGCTTCGAGGGCTTTTCGGTGCAGGCCATGGCGCGCCGGCCCGACGGCCACGAACTGATTCTGGGCGTGGCCACCGACCCGGTGTTCGGCCCGGTGATCCTGTTCGGCCAGGGCGGCGTGGCGGTGGAGGTGACCGACGACCACGCGGTGGCGCTGCCGCCGCTGAACGCGGTGCTGGCGCGCGAGCTGGTCGACCGCACCCGCGTGGCGCGCCTGCTGGCCGGCTACCGCAACCGTCCGGCTGCCGACATGAACGCCATTCTCGCCACGGTCGTGGGCGTGGCGCGGCTGGTGGCGGACATTCCGGAAATCGTCGAACTCGACATCAATCCCCTGATCGCCGATGCCTCGGGCGCCGTGGTGCTCGACGCGCGCATGCGCCTGGCCATGGCCGACCGTTCCGCCAGCACCCTCGACCGGCTGGCGATCCGGCCCTATCCGCGCGAGCTGGAACAGACCATTCCCTGGCAGGGCGGCTCGCTGCTGCTGCGTCCCGTGCGCCCCGAAGACGGGCCGGCGCACCTGAAGTTCTTCGACGCCCTCACGCCCGACGACATCCGCTACCGCATGTTCGTGCGCATCCGCGAGCTGCAGCCTTCGCAGCTGGCGCGTTTCACCCAGATCGACTACGACCGCGAGATGGCCTTCATTGCCACCCGACCGGGGGCGGATGGGCAGCCGGAAACGCTGGGTGTGGGGCGGGTGGTGGCCGACCCGGATAACACCTCGGCCGAATTCGCGGTGACGGTGCGGTCGGATTTGAAAGGCATGGGGCTGGGCCGCATCCTGATGGAAAAGCTGATCGCCTATTGCCGCGCACGCGGCACGCGCGAGATCGTCGGCGAGGTGCTGCCGCAGAACAGCCGCATGATCGGGCTGGTGAAAAAGCTTGGCTTCGAGGTGACGCCTGGGGAAGAGGGCGTGCGCAAGCTGCGCTTGCCCTTGGAATAAAATTTCACCAAGGCGTGTTTGGTGAAATTTTATTTCATCGATGGGGATTAGCGCCGGAAGCGCACGTCCTCGGTCACGACCTTCATCTCGGCGCGCGCTTCCTTCGGCTTCTTCGGCTTCTTCGGCTTTTTGACCACCTGGCCGCTGGCGTTCGTTTCCGGCACGCGGTGGTCCGGTGCGAAGCCGCTTTCCTCGACGCGCTTCAGGTTTTGCCCGGTGAGCATCTCGATGGCGGCCAGCTGCTGGACTTCGTCGGCACAGACCAAGGACACCGCCTCGCCCGAGGCGCCGGCACGCCCGGTGCGGCCGGTGCGGTGCACGTAGTCCTCGGCGACGATCGGCAAGTCGACGTTCACCACTACCGGCAAGTCGTCGATGTCGAGGCCGCGCGCGGCGACGTCGGTGGCGACCAAGACCTTCACTTCGCCGGCCTTGAAGCGTTCCAGCGCGCGCAGGCGGGCCGGCTGCGGCTTGTCGCCGTGGATGGCGTCGACGGCGATGCCCTTCGCTTCCAGCAGGACGACCAGCTCGTCCACGCCCTTGCGCGTCTTGGCGAAGGCCAGCACCTGGCCCCAGCCGTGCTTCTTCATCAGGTGCAGGAACAGCTCGGGCTTGCGCTTCTTGTCGACCGGCACCGCCCACTGCTTGATTGCTTTCACCGTGGTGTTGCGCGGCGCGGTCTCGATGCCGACCGGGTCGACCAGCAGCTTGGCGGCCAGGGCGCGGATCGGCTCCGAGAAGGTGGCCGAGAACAGCAGGGTTTGCCGCTTGGCCGGCAGCGCCGCCAGCACCTGGTCGAGCTCGCGCGAAAAGCCGAGGTCGAGCATGCGGTCGGCTTCGTCCAGCACCAGCATCTGCGTGCCGGTGAATTTCAGGGCGTTCTGGCGGTGCAAGTCGAGCAGGCGGCCCGGCGTGGCCACCAGCAAGTCGACACCCTTACGCAGGCGCATCATCTGCGGATTGATGCTGACGCCGCCGTAGGCGACCATGGTGCGCAGCGGCAGGCCGGCGCCGTAGGCCTGGAAGCTGGCGTGCACCTGCTCGGCCAGCTCGCGTGTCGGCACCAGGATGAGGGCGCGCGCAGCATTGCTGGCCAGCGGCGTGCCTTCCATGACCAGGCGCTGCAGCAGGGGCAGGGCGAAGCCGGCGGTCTTGCCGGTGCCGGTCTGGGCCGCGGCCATGACGTCGCGCCCGGCCAGCACGGCGGGAATGGCCTGGGCCTGGACCGGGGTCGGGGCCGTGTAGTTGAGCGAGGCGAGGGTGCGGGCGATCGGATCGATCAGGCCGAGCGAGGCAAACGACATGGAAACCTTGGGCAAGAGTGAATAGCCGACAGTTTACCGTGCCGCGCGCCGGCCGGTGGAAAATCGCGCGCCGCCCCTGCTGGGAAGCGGCATCAGCGGTCGAGGAAGCGGTCGAACACCGCCGGCGCGGTCGGCTTGACCGGTTCGTGCCTATCCTTGCAGCCGCTGGCAAGCAGGCAGGCGAGGGCGAGGGCGGACCAGCGCAGGATGGACAATTTCATGGCACACCTCCTTGGCGCCGATGATAGCGCCGATCCGGCGCCGGGCGCGCGCCGTTCAGAAGCGGTAGGACAGGCTGGCGCGCAGCACCGGATAGACCTTGTAGTCCGAGGCTTCGTCGGCCAGGCGCGCTTCCTCGACCGCGACGTCGCTCGCCAGCTGGTTGCACAAGGCGCTCTGCACGGTGCAGTTCACGCTGCGCAAACTGACCCGCGCCTTGCCCTGGTAAAAGGCGCCGAGGTCGCCGCCGAAGCTCCAGCCGCGCTCGGTGGCAAGCGCATTGCCCCAGCCGATGCCAAGGTAGGGCGCGGCCTTGCGGAAGTCGACCTTGCCGACCAGCACACCGACCTCGGCCGCCGTGTACACGCGCTCGTTCAGGCGGAAGGTGCCGTTCAGGTCGGGCGTGGCGAGGGCGTCGAAGCGGCTGTCGTTGAAGAACACGCCGCCGGTGACGCGGAAGCTGCTGCCGGCGCGCGGATACCAGTCGAGCAGGGCGTCGACGGTTTGCAGCTTGCCGTCGAGGTCGTATTCGAGGCGGCCCGAGCGCTTGGTGAAATCGTGCTTGAAGTAATTCACGCCGAGGCGGCCGTTGAGCGAGGGCGTGAAGCCATAGGCCAGATGGGCGCCGACGCCGGTGGTGCCGAGGTCGAGCGAGGCGCCGACCTGGGCCTGGGCGGCGCCGGCGGCCAGCAGGCCAATCAGCGCAAGGGAAAGTCGCGGGGTGGACATGAAAACCTCCATGCAGATGCGTTGCGATTGATTGTACTGAGTCCGCCGTGGCATCCGCACCACATGTTGAATTCCGCGCGGCATGTGTAAATGTGTGTTTCAGCGAACCAAGACGTTACGTTTCAGCTGATACAGTTCATTCATACAAGATCAACTTGGCAACGAAAAGGATTACGCGATGACTTCCCCACTCAAACTCCTGATCGCCGGCGTCGCCCTGGCGGCGTCCGCACTGCCGGCCATGGCCGCGACCAACGTCAGCATCAATATCGGCCAGCCCGGCTTCTACGGCCGCCTCGACATCGCCGACTATGGCCGTCCGCCGGTCATCTATGAGCGCCCGGTGATCGTGCGCGAGGTGCGCCATGTGCGCGTCGAGCCGATCTACCTGCGCGTGCCGGCCAGCCACCGCAGCAACTGGAAGCGCTACTGCGGCCGCTACGAGGCCTGCGGCCGTCCGGTGATGTTCGTGCGCGACGACTGGTACACCAACAGCTATGCGCCGCGCTATCGCGAGCGTCATCATCGTCCCGAGCAGCATCATGGCCGCCCGGGTCACCATGACCGCCGCGACCATCACGACCGCCATGATCGCCACGACCGGCATGATCGCCACGACCGCCATGGACGCGACCGCCACGATGACCGCGGCCATGGCCACGGCCGCGGTCACTGAATGCGGAGTTGACACGCCTCGAGCGGCCGCCGATCCTGCGCGCCGCTCGCGTGCACAGCCAGGTTTTCGGGGTACGGGCCACGCGATTTCCCCTGCCGGTGTATGCTTGCGCCCGTAACAAGATACATACGGATGGGAGGACAATTTGCAAAGTGAAATCGTGATCGTGGGTGGTGGGGCAGGCGGGCTGGAGCTCGCGTGCAAACTGGGGCGCAAGCTGGGGCCGGCCAAGGTGTTGCTGGTCGATACCCGGCTGTACCACATCTGGAAGCCTTCGCTGCACGAGGTGGCGGCCGGCACCCTGGATATCCACCAGGAGGGCCTGTCTTACCAGATGCTGGCCCACGACAACGGCTTCACCTTCGTCTACGGCCCCATGACCGCGCTCGACGCCGGCGCGCGCCGCATTACGGTCGGCGCGGTCAAGGCCGCCGACGGCGAAGACGTGCTGCACGAGCGCCACATCGGCTATGAATCGCTGGTGATGGCGGTCGGCAGCACCTCGAACTACTTCGGCGTGCCCGGCGCGCGCGAACACACGATCTCGCTGAACGCGACCGAGGACGCCGAGCGCTTCCGCCTGCGCCTGCTGCGCCTGATGGCGGTGGCCGAGCAGGCGCGCGAGGAGCGTCCCGACGCCGTGGCCGCGCTCGACGTGGTCATCATCGGCGGCGGCGCCACCGGCGTCGAGCTGGCCGCCGAGCTGCGCGAAGCCTCGGGTGTGTATGCCACCTATGGTTTCTCGCGCCTGCAAGTCAAGCGCGACGTGCGCATCACCCTGCTCGAAGGCGCGCCGCGCATCCTGGCGCCGTTGCCCGAGCGCGTCTCGTCGGCCGCCCTGAAATTGCTGGGCGAGCGCGGCATCAACGTGGTGACCGATTGCCGCGTCACGCAGATCGACCCGGATAAGGTATTGGACAACGCCGGCAACGTGTATCCGGCCAACCTGGTGGTGTGGGCGGCCGGCATCCGTGCGCCGGAATTCCTGTCGACGCTGGGCCTGCCGACCAACAAGGGCGGCCAGATCGAGGTCGACGCGAATTTGCGCGTGAAAGGTGTGCCGGGCGTGTATGCGCTGGGCGACTGCGCCGCCTGCATCGACGAATCCGGCAAGCCGGTGCCACCGCGTGCCCAGGCCGCGCACCAGCAGGCCGACTATTTGCTGAAGGGCTTCGTGCGCGCCGCCGGCAAGCCGGTCGATGACAAGCCCTACCGCTACCGCGACTACGGTTCCCTGGTGTCGCTCGGCAAGACGACCAGCGTCGGCAATTTGATGGGCTCGCTGCGCGGGGCCAGCTGGTTCGTCGAAGGCATGATCGCGCGCTTCATGTACACCAGCCTGCACCTGATGCACCACCAGGCCGTGCTGGGATCGATGCGCACCGGCGTGCTGGCGATCGCGCGCTTCCTGATCCGCCGCACCACGCCGCTGGTGAAGCTGCATTGATGCAGTAAAGCGAAGCGCATGAAAGGAAAGGCCGGCAATGCCGGCCTTTTTTCATTGGCGCTGTCACCGTTAGCTGTGGATGAGAACTGAACTGCTGAGCTGAGTCGCTGTCCAACGCCTGTCATCCTCGACAGACAAGGACCATGAAAGCGCCCCGTTTCCAGCAGTGGTACGCCGAGCTTTTCTCCCTGAACCAGCCGCAGCGCCGGCAAGTGCTCGACGCCTTGCGGCCGGCAGCCGGGCGCGACAACATCAACGCCCTGGTCGAGCAGCTGCGCTCGCCCGGGCGCCGCTGTCCGCGCTGCGCCAGCGACTCCTGGCACCGGCATGGTCACGCGAATGGCCGGCAGCGCTACCGCTGCCGCGCGTGCGGGCGCACGTTCAACGACCTGAGCGGCACGCCACTGGCCAGGCTGAGACTGCGCGAAAAATGGCTGGATTACCTCGACACGCTGCTCGACGCGAGACCAGTGCGGACCGCCGCGGCGCGCATCGGCGTGCACCGGAATACGGCCTTTCGCTGGCGCCATCGATTTCTCGATCAGGTCAAGCACGACCTGCCGCCGCCGCTGGGCGGCATCGTCGAAGCCGACGAAATGTTCTTGCGCGAATCGCAGAAGGGTGCCCGCACACTGGACCGACCGCCACGTAAGCGCGGCGGCGCGGCACGCTCGCGTGGCATCTCGCGCGAACTCGACTGTATTTTGGTGGCGCGCGACCGCAGCGGAAACACCATCGATGCTGTCACCGGGCGCGGGGCGTTGACGGCTGCGCAGCTGGAACGCCACCTGCTGCCCCGTATCTCCCGGGAAGCCCTGCTGGTGTCCGATGCGAATGCCGCTTACCGCAGTTTCGCGCGCAAGCATGGGATTGCGCACCAGATGGTCAATCTGTCCGCCGGCGAGCGGGTGCATGGGAGCAGCGCCGGCGCCATCCATGTCCAGAACGTGAACGCCTATCACCAACGTTTCCGGGGCTGGCTAGCGCGCTTCCATGGCGTGGCCTCACGCTATTTGCCGAACTACCTGGGTTGGCGCCGGGCACTCGATGGTGGACGAGTCACTTCTCCCGAACAATTGCTAAGGCTTGCTTTTTAACGCATCCACAGCTAACAGTGACAGCGCCTTTTCATTTGCCCGGCACTTGCCGCGGCAGGACCATGGTCAGGGCGGCGCCGCCCCCCGGCCCCGGCCCCAGCCTCAGGCTGCCGCCCAGCACGCGGGCGCGCTCGCGCAGCAGGCGCAGGCCGTGGCAATTCAGTGATTCCGACGGCGCCGCGCCCGCGGCCAGCCCGGCGCCATCGTCACGCACGGTGAGCATCAACTGTTCGCCGTCGTCGTCCAGAATCACCTCGACCTTGCTGGCATGGGCATGCTGCACCACGTTGCGCAGGCCTTCCTCGGCGCAGCGCAGCAAGGCCACGCCCTGGGCGCGTGCATAGGCGTCGTCGTCGTCGGGCAGGCTGGCGCTGGCCTTGATGCCGTGTTCCTGGCTGAATTCGGACACCAGCTCTGCCAGGGCGGCCTTGATGCCCAGGAACTCGAGCTTGTCGTTCCACAGGTTCAGCTGCACCTTGCGGTTGGTCTCGATGATGTTGTTGAGCAGGCCCTTCATCTGGGCGGCACGGTCCTTGGCCTTGTCTTCGCTCAGGTTCTTGGACAGCAGGCCCAGGTGCATGGTCAGCGCCGTCATCGACGAGCCCAGGCTGTCGTGCAGCTTGCGCGCCAGCAGGCGGCGCTCCTCGTCCCAGCAGCTCATCAGGTGGCCAACCAGTTCGTTCAGTTCGGCGGTGCGTTCGGCCACCTGCCGATCCAGTTCCGGGTCGGGGTGGTGCGGGTCCGGTGCGGTCATCGTAGGCTCGGTTAAATGTTTCCCAAATCATACAACAGAGTCGGCCGGGAAGCGCGCACTGGCGCCGCAGCGTTCTCCAGCGTGCGCTCCCGTACAGTAAGCATGCGCATTTCGGATCAGGCTGGAGGTGTCGTCAAAAATTATTATATTTACCACCTTCAAGGAGAAACCATGGCAACGAAAGCGACCACCACCGTTGACGCCGTCGAGCTGCTGACCAAGCAGCACCGCGAGGTCGAGGACTTGTTCGAGCAGTTCGAAAAGCTTGGCGATAATGCCAAGGCGAAGAAGAAACAGCTCGCCAACCAGATTTGCCAGGCGCTGATCATGCACACCATGATCGAGGAAGAAATCTTCTATCCGGCCACGCGCGCGGCAGGCGAGGAGCAGGAAGAAACCGAAGACATGATCGACGAGGCGGTGGTCGAGCACGCGTCGGCCAAGGATTTGATCGCCCAGATCCAGGAAATGGATCCTGAGGACGATTTATACGATGCCAAGGTCAAGGTGCTGTCGGAAATGATCGACCACCACGTCGAGGAAGAAGAGAAGGAAATGTTCCCGAAAACGCGCAAGCTGAAGCTGGACCTGAAGGTGCTGGGGCAGGAGATGAAGGCGCGGCAGGAAGAGATCGAAGCGTCGATGTAAGGCGCGGCACTGGGGCTCGGGACGGTGACCGTACGGTGGCCACCCCGGGCCCACGCGTAAGCCGGCATGGTGACATCCTCACCCATGCCGCAACCACGTCAACACGGTGCGTACGGCGAAACCGCGTGGGCACGAGTGCCTTGCGCGGCCCGGCCCACCCTACATCATCGTCACCGAATCGGGTTTGGGTTATTTAACCGGCCGCACTGCGCAAGGGCGCGGGTTCGCCCAACGCGCCCAGCAACTGGGCAATATCCACCGGCTTCACCAGGTGCATGTCGAAGCCCGCCTCGAGCACGCGGCGCTGGTCCTCGGCCAGCCCGTAGCCGGTGAGGGCGATCAGGCGCATCGCCTGCGTCTCGGGATGGGCGCGCAGGCGGCGCGCCACCTCGTAGCCGTCGATGCCGGGCAAGCCGATGTCGACCAGCGCCACCTTCGGCAACTGCGCCATGGCCAGCTGCACGCCGTCGAGCCCGTCGGCCGACTGCAGCACCGGGTAGCCGTACACGTCGAGCATGGTCGCCATCATTTCGCGGCCGTCCTCGTTGTCCTCGATCAGCAGCACGACGGGTTTGATGCTTTCCTCGTTCGCGGCCACGCTGGCCGGCGCGCTGGCCTGGGCCGCGTCGGCGCGCGGCAGGCGGATGGTGAACGAAGAACCGGCGCCGCCGCCGGCGCTGGCGACGGCCACGCTGCCGCCATGCAGCTCGACCAGGCGGCGCACCAGCGACAGCCCGATGCCGAGCCCGCCCTGTGCGCGGTCCAGGCTGATCGTGCCTTGCACGAACACGTCGAACACATGCGGCAGCAGGTCCGGCCCGATGCCGACGCCGGTGTCGCTGACCGTCAGCAGCACGTCGCCGCCCTCGGCCGCGATGCGGATATCGATGCTGCCGCCTGCCGGCGTGTATTTCAGGGCATTGTCGATCAGGTTGGTCGCGATTTGTTCCAGCCGGGTCGGGTCGCCGTCGACCCATGCCGGGGCCAGGTCGACGCCGATGCGGTAGCCGGCGGTGCGGCCGGTGGCGCGGAAGGTGTCGAGGCAGGCGCCGACCAGACTGGCCAGGTCCACGGCGCGGCGCGTCAGCAGGATCTTGCCGGACATGGCGCGCGACAGATCGAGCAGGTCGTCGACGATGCGCGACAAGTGCTGGCTCTGGCGCCCGATGATCTGGCGTGCGCGGCTGGCCGTCTCGGGGCCGGCGCCGGGCATGTCGATCAGGGCGGCGGCGCTGCTGATCGCCGACAGCGGGTTGCGCAGCTCGTGGCCGAGCATGGCGAGGAATTCGTCCTTGGCGTGGCTCTTGCGCTCGACCGCCTGGCGGTCCTCGATCTCGCGCAGCAGGCGCTCGTTGGTGGCCGTGAGTTCGGTGGTGCGCTGCGACAGGTCTTCGGTCTGGCGCCGCAACTGCTCGTTCTTGTTGGCCAGGGCGACGAAGACCGAGACCTTGGCATGCAGGATCTGCGGGATCACCGGGGTGAACAGGAAATCGGCGGCGCCGCGCTGGTAAGCCTTCAGGCGGTCGATTTCATCGGCCAGGAAGGCGGTGACGAAGATGATCGGGATGTCCGCCGAGCGCGCGCGCTGGTGGATCGCCTCGGCGGTCTCGAAGCCATCCATGCCGGGCATGTTGACGTCGAGGATGATCACGGCAAAGTCGTGCAGCAGCACCTGGCGCAGGGCTTCCTGCCCCGAGCGCGCCGACAGCACCGTGTAGCCGGTGTCCAGGGCCCACTGGTCGAGCAGGCTGGTCAAGGCCAGCAGGCTGGCCGCGTCGTCATTGACGACCAAGATCTTCGGTTTGTCGGTGGTTAACACGTCGTTCCTGCTGCGTTGGTCGATGCAAAGGGCCTTGTCCCTGCCGGATCGCTAGGATAGCAGAGTGTGACCGCTTTCCAATGGTAAAGACACGGTTGAGCGGCGTCGAATGATATCACGGCAATTTGCAATGTTTGCAGGCAATCGTGCGCGCTTCCCGCCGGGGCGCGGCAGCGGTCCCACGGCGCTTCATGTACGGCACCGCACATACCGTTTCGCGGGCCTGTGCGATAGTCGAAGCGTGTCCAGTTCAACCGTGTCAATGGAGGACAGGCGCGCCAACTTGAAAGGACAAATTATGAATATCAATACGATTGTCAATGAACAGTTCCACGGTAAATCGTTCAAGGAACTGGTGGATTGCCCGCTGACCGCGCTGTGCAACATCGGCCCGAACCAGGCCAAGGCCCTGGAAGACGCCTTCGGCGTCACGACCATCGGCCAGCTGGCCGGCTTGAAGGTGGTGGCGCATGCGGTGGCCATCGAAATGATGGCCGGCGTGGAAACCCTGCCGCAAGGCGATGCAGCCAAGGAAACCCTGCTCGACGACGCCGTCGAGATGACGTTCCCTGCCAGCGACCCGATCTCGGTCGATGCCGGCATCACCCGCATCGAAGTGGCGCCGGACAAGGTCGACGCCAGCCGCGACCACCAGAGCGCCAGTGCCATCGCGGCCAGCAACGAGCAAGCCGTGGGCGAGACCTGCGTCGGCATGAAGGACAAGGAGCCGGGCAGCGCCTGATTCTTCTTGGTAGTACGTTCCAGGCCACGGCGCCTGGCGGCCCGCACCGCGCGGACTGCCAGGCGCCGTTGTCGTTTACGCAGGGGTAGGGTGGACCGGGCCGCGAAAGGCGGGTCTCCCGTCCACGCGTTCAAGGCACGGGGACGTGGGGCGACAGCTCGCAGGATGGTTGAGCGCGTGGACGGCAAGCCGTTCACCCTACGAGCGTGTGAATAAATCGCCATGGCTGCGTTGCATCGTCTCGCCGTACGTTCGTACTGTCTTCGACTCTGCGCCGGTAGGCCGTATCCCTTGCCCTGACAATTTATTCACACGCTCTACATACGACATGCGCCGGCACCGCGGCCATGACAGGAAATCCGGACGGTGGTGCCAATAAAAACGGCGCCGGGCTGGTGGGCCGGCGCCGTGGAAGGCGGTTCTCCGCGCGAGGCGGCTGGCAAGGCTTCAGCGGTGCTGAGCCAGCTCAGCCACCTGCTTTGGGGGCGATTTCGCGGCCACCTGGCGCGCGCCTCCGGCGGTCGAGCAGAAACGGTTCTTGCCGGCACGCTTGGCTTCGTACAGCGCGTAGTCGGCGATGCTGATCAGAGCGTCCACCGATTCGGCGTCGTCCGGATAGATGCTGATGCCGATCGAGGTCGACAAACGTAGCGTCAGGTCGTTGATGAAGTAGGGTTCCGACAGTGCCTCGACCAGCTTGGCGGCCGGCCCCTGGGCGTCGGCCAGGCTGTGGATGTCGCCCAGCACCACCATGAATTCGTCGCCGCCCAGGCGCGCCACCGTGTCTTCCTTGCGCGAGGTGGCCAGCAGGCGCTGCGACACCATCTTCAGGATGTCGTCGCCATAGGCATGACCATAGGTGTCGTTGATCGCCTTGAAGCCATCGAGGTCGAGGTACATGATGGCGGCCTTGGCGTGGCTGCGGTTGGCGTGCTGCAGCGCGGTCTCGATGCGGTCTTCCAGCAGGCGCCGGTTCGGCAGGCCGGTGAGGGCGTCGTGCAGGGCCAGCTCTTGCTGGGCCTTGGAATACTGGGCCAGCTCTTTATAGAGCAGGCGCACTTCGAGCATGTTGTGGATGCGCTTGTGCACCTCCAGCAAGTCGAAGGGCTTGCTGATGAAGTCGCGCGCGCCGGCTTCCAGGGCCGCGATCTTGAAACTCGGTTGCGCCGTCAGCGCCAGCACCGGCAGGTAGCCGCCTTTTTCGATTTCCTTCAGGCTCTTCATGACCTGGAAACCGTTCAGACCGGGCATTTGCAGGTCCAGCAGGATGATGTCGTAGTTATGCTCGCGGTGCAGCGGGCACACTTGTTCAGGCTCCATGGTCGAGCTGACATCGGTGTAGCCCTCTTCGCGCAATATCTCTTCCATCAGCTCGATATTGTCTGGCGAATCGTCCACGACCAAAATTTTGGCGTTCAAAATGTCTTGTCTGCTCGGCATGCTTCTCTCGTCTAAATAGGTACTGGAAGGACGCAAGTTTCACTAAGGAATCCAACTTTCCCATCCAGGCCAGTCTAGCAAAAGCACTAAAATTTCTTGTAGGACAGCGCCGCGTGCGCGGGTAGGAACATCACATTCGTGATTGGCCGGGCGGCGGACGAACTAATGATGCTACAGCGGCAATCAATTCGCTCGGCTCGACTGGCTTGGAGATATGCGAATTGAAGCCGGCCTCGAGGGCGCGCAGGCGGTCTTCGGAACGGGCAAAGGCGGTCAGCGCGATGGCCGGGGTCAGCCCGCCGCGGTCGCGCCCCAGGCCGCGCACCCAGGACAGCAATTCGAAGCCGTCGACCTCGGGCATGCCCAGGTCGCTGATCAGGAGGTCGGGCCCGTCGGTGCGCAAGGCCTCGAAGGCTTCGCGCGCGCTGGCGGCGATGCGCACCTTGGCGTGGCAATCGGTGAGGATGCGCGCGATCAGCTCGCGTGCGTCGCGGTCGTCGTCCACCACCAGCACCGACCTGCCGGCCAGGTCGACCAGGGTCATCTCGGGCGTGGCCGGGGCCGGGGCGCCAACCAGGCCGGCGCGGCTGCGCTTGGTGGGCGGCGCCGCCTTGGCCAGCGGCAGCTCGATCGAGAAGCTCGATCCCAGGCCTTCGCCCGGGCTCTCGGCGCGTACCGTGCCGCCGTGCTGCTCGATCAGGTGCTTGACGATCGCCAGGCCCAGGCCCAGGCCGCCGTGGCGGCGCGTCATCGAGGCGTCGGCCTGGCGGAAGCGCTCGAACACGTGGGTGATGAATTCCGGCTTGATGCCGGCGCCGGTGTCGCGCACGGTGATCAGCACCGATCCGTCGCGCTGGGCCAGCTCGACGACCACCTGGCCGTCGCGCGGCGTGAACTTGATGGCGTTCGACACCAGATTCCACACCACCTGCTGCATGCGCGCCGGATCGCCGGCGATCATGCCGGGCTGGCTGTCGTAGCGCTTTTCCAGGCGGATGTTCTTGGCGTCGGCCGCCGGGCGCACGGTTTCGATGGCCGCGTCGAGGAAGGTCGAGGGCGCCAGGGTCTGCATGTCGAGCAATACCTTGCCCGAGGTGATGCGGCTCATGTCGAGCAAGTCCTCGATCAGCTGCGCCTGCGAGCGGGCATTGCGTTCGATGGTCTGCAGGCCGCGCTGCAGGTCGGCCTCGTCCTTGCCGCCGCGGCGCAGCACCTGGGCCCAGCCGAGGATGGCCGACAGCGGGGTGCGCAGCTCGTGCGACAGGGTGGCCAGGAACTCGTCCTTCATCTGGCTCGAGCGCTCGGCCTCGGCGCGCGCCTCGCGTTCGCTCTCGAGCAGCACCTTGCGTTCCTCGGCGGCCTGGCGCGCCGCCTCGTACAGGCGGGTATTGTCCAGCGCCACGGCGGCCTGGGCCGCGATGCCGCGCACGATGCGCTCGGTGCGTTCGGTGAACACATCCGGTTCCGGATGGCCGAAGAACATGGTGCCGATGGCTTCGCCGCTGGCGGCCGTGACCGGTACCGACAAATAACTTCTGACGAGCGCCTGGCCGGACAGCATGCCGAACTGCGGCGGCGTCGGGCCATAGCGCGGGTCGTCGGTGATGTCGCTCGAGCGCACCAGGCCGGCGCCACGGAAGCTGGGGCCGAACAGGGCGGTCGCATGCGGTTCGCCGAAACTCTGGAATTCGTTGGCGGTGGCGCCCGACAAGGTGTACAGCGAGAACTTCGGTCCTTCGCCTTCCTTGCCGTGGTAGAAGAAGGCGCCGAAGCGGGCGCCGGCGATGCCGCTGGCGGCATCGGTGGCCGCCTGCAGCAGCGAATGCAGGTCGCGCGTCGAGGCCAGGGCGCTGCCGGTGCTGTTGAGCAGCTCGAGCACCTTCGATTCCTCGCGCAGGGCCTGCTCGGCGCGTTTCACCTGGTCGACGTCGGTATTCGTGCCGAACCAGCGCACCACCATGCCGCGCCGGTCGCGCACCGCGTTCACGCGCGTCAGGAACCAGCGGTACTGGCCG
>Ga0308160_10004095_pt1 | contig 15824 bp, 24 predicted proteins | sample PhyFR1_FD_201036 | JGI IMG/M metagenome (GOLD analysis project Ga0308160, IMG submission 201036) | Phyllosphere microbial communities from UC Gill Tract Community Farm, Albany, California, United States - DLSLF.R1 | ecosystem: Host-associated > Plants > Phyllosphere > Unclassified | place: USA...
GCCGCATGAGCCGGAACGTCTCGGGGTAGAACCGCTGGACGCGACCGCAGGCGAGCAGGACGGCGTTGAAGGTGTTGACGTCCGGGAGGATGCCGCTGTCAATCGTCATCTCGGTCCAGAGGTCCAGTGCGCGTTCGGGCTCGGGGTGCGTCGGATGGGCGCAGGCGGCGATCATCTCGGTGTAGAGGCTGCGCGTCGGCGTCGAATGTGCGACGAGCCGCATGTGGCCAAACAGATTCCAGCCGGCAGCCCGATGGGAGGGGGCCTCCGAGTGGACCAGCCGAGTGATGACAGCGTGGTAGACCGCCTGCGGGGCCGCGAGATTCAGATCCTCGAGCTCGTGCAGGACCGTCAGCGACATGCGGATGTCGTTCAGGGTCAGGTGAGCCATCACACGCAGGCCGTGCAAGGCCGTCGACGGCTTCTGGTGTACTGCGAGGGGCGAAAGCTGCCAATCAGCGATGAACTTGGTCGCAGGAACGCTGCGTGCAAGCAAGACACTCTCGAGGACTCCGACCAAGTGGAAGGTGACGCACGCTTCGTCTCAGCGTGGGCCAGTAAGCGATCGACTCCCTCCACGTGGCCGCCCTCGACCAGGAACGCGCCAATGTCGGCAAGCATCTTCTGCGCCTCGTCAAACTTGGCTCCGGCAGCCCAAGCCGTCTCCAGAGCCTCGAGTGCGAGATCGCCTCGCTCCCGGAGGAGGACCAGCCTCTCGGACTCAAGCTTGCTGAGAGGCAGAGTAGTCCTCGACCGTGTCTCGAGGGCGAACTTCCGCCTGGCCTGGTTGCCGGCCAGCCGGTCGTACTGACGGCGGACGTAATCCGGCATCTGCTGGCCGTCAGCGACGGCGATCTCGGTCGTCAGGAAGGAGCGGACGAGGCCCTCCCACTCGCGGTGAGTGAGGAGACCAAGGTCGGTAGCGCTGGCCTCGCCCGCTGAGTCGCTCGCTGCGAGGGCGATGTTGATTGTGTTCTTTGCTGTGTCGAGCAGGGTGAGGCTCGCCGACGGCGCCGGGACCGCCTGAGCCAGAGCGCTCGCGGGCTTGAGCGTATCGTCCGGTCGCCGCACCCGCTGCCGTGCAAGCTTGGTCAGGCGCGGATCGTGGTATGGCTTTGGCGGATCGACGATCGTTCGAAGTAGGGCCGCTGCGGACGGGATGCCGTCCGCGATCTCCCCCGTCGCCACGGCCGAGGTCGAGGATGGCCGGGCGTGCTCAATGGAGGCGGTCGGTGACTGCTGCGAGCTGCTGCCATCAGAGGGGGCATCCCGAGGCGGGAGACTGGACCGGATGCGACTGCTGCTAGTCCACGTCGGCCCGTCGTGCGCAGAGTTGCTGCTCGCAACGGCGGCAGAGGATGCATGTGACCTTGTGAGATCACCGTCCTCGTCGACCTCGAGTGTGGCCGCCGCGGAGGAGGTTGCCGAGGTCTGGACGCCGACCATCTCGAGAGTCTGCTCCTCAGTCAGCTCATCGATAGAGCTGTCCGACTCCGGTGCAGCGAGCGAGCGCACGCGCTCGTCGACAGTCTCCTGGGCGACCTCGAGGTCGAGGGCCTCAGCCGGAACGCCAATCGCGCCAAAGAGAGCCTTGCGCCGCCGTTCCTGCCCGGCGAGCGCACCAAGCAGCCTCAGACGCTCGTCGGCGACCTGCGCCTTATCCTCGGGCGAGAGGGCGGCAAACTCCTCCTCGGTCGCGAAAGCGGCCGTCGGAAGGGGCTTCTTGGCCTTGAATGTCGGCGACGCGACCTCGGGCAGGTTGCCGAGCGTCGTCCCGGACGCCATGAGGTTGGTGTAGAAGTCGTCAATCTGGTCCTCTGTCAGCTTGGGAAGGCCCTCGAGACTTGCCTGCGTTGCGAGCCGGAGAGCGTATGGCGACGCTCTGGTCAACCTGGGCAATCTTCACACAGGTCGGACCTGCTGCTCCGGAAAGCCCAAACGCACGGCAGTCATGAGCTGTTTGTCCGACCGCTGCAAGGCCTCCTCGAAGTAGCGCGTCTGCAAATCGATGCCCTTCCGACGCGTCTTGAGACTGTGGCCGGCCTGGTGCTTCAGCTGCTCAATAATACTCTCAGCACTGGCGAAAGGAAGGCAAAAGGTCAGCGTCGGTGGTGTGAGCGAGCTGAGCCCGGAGCCAGAGGGAGCGCAGGCGACGAGGGACCCACTCGAGCTGCTCGTCCGTCTTCTGGCGCGGAACTTCCCGGTCGTGGAAGATCTTGCGCTGAGGCGTGATCCGCTTCTTCTTGTGAGCGTCCAGCTTGCCGAGTCGGCCAACCGAGACCGAGAGCTCGCGGCTCGACGTCGACGTAGTCGAGGTCGCCGGCCGGGCGAGCGCGCGCAGGCGGAGGGCGAGCGGCAGCATGGTTGCAAGCGCAAGACCTGAGACTCCTTGGCCTGATGCTGGTGAGGGGCCGTGGCCTGCTGTGTCGGTCCTCGCGACGAAGGAGAGGGAGCTCGGTTGCTGGGAGAAAAGGCGTCGTCCGTCGGGCTCGAGGTGTCGGTCGGGGTCGGAGAGTGCCGCTCGGAAAGTCGTTCAAGGCGGCGGCGGCGGCCCAACCCTAACTTTGCCAGGCTGCGCGCGGCGGCACAGGGACCACCGGCCAATCGCCGAGTCGCCTCCCCTCTCCCCTCCCCAGCAGCAATACCGAGCTCCCTTCCCACGCCGCCCTCCCTCCCCTCCTCTGCTCCCTCCCTCAGCTTTCGCCTCTTATGTCCACCAACCCGTCCTCCCACGTGCCGGCGACCGTCTCGGACCCCGCTCCGGCCGGCGAGTCGTCCTCGGGCAAGATCACCCAGGCCGAGCTCGAGGCCCATGGCACGCAGAAGGACATGTGGATCCTGATCTCGGGCAAGGGTGCGGCTCGCTCGCCTGTTTACTGGCCTGCCCCTTTGGTGGACCGGACCGAGGACGCTCGCTGATGCCATTCCTCCTCACGCTGAACATCGTCCCAGTCTACGACTGCACGTCTTTCATGGACGAGCACCCGGGAGGTGCGTCCCTCCCAGCCGTGGCCCTTTCAGACGCGCTCCCTGTGGCGAGGCGCGTGCGTCGTGCCGGGCTCATCGAGCTGACCCGCCCCTGCCCTTCTCTTTCGCCCGCTTTGCCAGGCGACGAGGTCATCATCTGCGAGGCCGGTCCGTCTCCTGCTCTCGACTGCTCCTTGCTGTCGCGCCTCCTCCGGGGTGTCCCTGTTTCTGCGCCGTCGCTCATCGTTCGACTTTCCCTCGTGTCCACCTCCTCTTCCCGCCGCGCGTGTCCGTTCACCTTCCGACGCCGATCGGCCCTCGCCCCTCGTCCGCATGGTCTCTCGACTCGACGCTCCATACCGACACAACATAGGCAAGGACGCGACCGAGGCGTTTGAGGACGTCGGCCACTCGGAGGAGGCCCGCAAGCTGCTGAAGGACATGTACAAGGGCGACTTTGACGGCGTCGTGCGTCACCTGTCGCGCGTCCTCTGCGCCCGAGCGACCGGGGGTCTGACGCTTACCTGCCGCTATGCCACGCTCCGCAGATCAACAAAAAGCTCCAGAAGAAGCACGTCCCGGGCACCAAGCCCGTCTCGCCGTCACAGCAGACGTGCGTCCCTCCAACGGCTGCGCTTGGCTCTCGCCCGTCGTCCCGCTCTCCCATAGCCGGCCTGGACTGACACGCTCGACACAACCTCCATCCGATCCGGCAGCAACTACATGTTCCTCTTCCCGATCGCCCTCTTCGTCGCCTACTTGGCCTGGCGTTTCACCCTCGCCCAGTAAAAGACGAGAGGCCGCGGTCAGAAGTCGAGCGGAGGAGCTCGGGCAAGGGCCCAGCTTGGGTCATGCGGGTCTGGCAACTGCGGGCGAGAGCGTCCGTCCTGGCCGTCCGTAGTAGAGTCGCGATCGGGCGGGCGCCCACTCGTTCACTCGTTCCCAAAGGGGTGCCGGTGCTCGAGGGCCGGTTGCTTTCAAGGCCGGCCAGAGGAGGGCTTGCCGCTATAGACATAGGACTGCCCCCCCTTTTGTCGATGCCTTGCAGTTGAGGCAAGCCAGGGCGTCCGGCGTAGTCGGAAGAGCCCATCAATCAGGCCGCCGTCTCGTCCGTCAGCCAGCGCAGGTTGTTGCGCATCGGGGTCCAGTTAGGGAAGATCTGGTGGAAGGAGGGTCAGCGACGAGTGTCGACGACGGCTCGACGGGCGACGGCCGGAAAGACTGAGGCAAAGCTCTGCAAGTCGGAGGCGAAGGACATACCCTGGCTTCGACCCTCGCTTGGACGAGCGCCATCGGGACTGGCCCGTAGTCCCTCGAGTCGGTCGAGTTGCTCAGGTTGTCGCCCTGGAGCCAGCAGTGGCCCGGCGGGATCTTGACGTACTTGGTACCTGTCCCCCGAGCGGCACCCTCGGCGTCGACTCGGATCCCAGCCGGGTTGACCTCGACCGTGTCGCCCTCGAGGCCGATGATGCGCTTGCCGACGGCCCGGTCCGGCATAAACGGATGGAGGGCGATGACGACGTCGCCTCGGGCGAACGGCGCCGCGAGCCGGGGGAAGTGGTAGGGCAGGCGCGAGTAGAGGACCCAGTCGCCCGAGGGCGAAAGCGTTGGTAGCATCGACTCGCCCTGACACGATTGAACGAAGCCGATCCGGTCCGATAGGAGGTGAAGAATGCACGCGCCCTGATGAGGGAGGGATCGGTTCGAAGGTCAGCCAGGCCTGAGGTCGTGTCGCTCGCTGTAGGAGCTGAGCCCCGAGGCAGACCGACCTGGACAGTGATGACGCTCGCCCGCACGAGCACAAAGGCCTGACGGAACGCGCCGGCAAGCGTGACCATCGCCTCTGCGTGAGTTGAAGGCAGGCTGCTTGTCGAGGCGGGAGGCGTGAAGGAAGCCTGACGGGGGACGGCTGCGGTCGAGGCTGAGGAAGAGCGAGGTCGTCGTCGCGCCGGCGAGAGCGAGCAGATCGAGCGTCGGCCGAGCCCGAGCATGCTCCTTCCTTAGCAGGGGCAGCCGATGACGGAGGGAGCTTGCAGTTTCGTCTTTGCAGGCTCGATTCACGGAGACGCCAACAGAGATCCGTATAGTCCATCGAGCATGTTCATCTGCTTCAGAACTCGAGCTGGCCAAGCTCCCACTCGCCGTCGACTCGCCGGACGACCTTCTGGCTCGCGACCTCGGCCGCGAGGTCCAGGCCTTCGTAGAGGTGGCCAAACTTCTCCCCGGACGAGGCCAGATCGAAGCGGAGCGTCTTCTCGACGCGCTCGGCCGAGCGAGGGATCGCCAGCAGGTGGACGAGGTCGACTTGCTTGAAGTAGCGGCTGAGCGTGAGCTTGAGCTAATGGACCGTCGCACCGGGCGGGCGCACACGCGTCGAGAAAGGGGAGCAGCCCGCAGCAGCCGAGAGCGACGGTCAGCCCAGGTCCCTCGGTCGCCGCATCCTTGTCCCTTCTCCTGAGGCGCTCGGCCCAGTGGAAAGAGGGGACGATCGAGGAAGCGGCGCACCTGAGCCGACGTCGAGGTGTGGATGAAGCCGTCGGCCAGGTCGAGCTCGGTACCGGCCCAGCGCTTGCCCGCCTCGGGGGCAGCGCTGTCGAGTGCAGCGTGCTCGTCCTCGGTCAGAATCTTGTAGAGGACCGTGCAACTCTCGGGCGACGACGACGAAGCGGCCGAAGACATGGTGGTGGGATAGGAGAGGGAGAGCGGGCGACAAGGACAGAAGGGAGCGCGAGGGGGAGGCGAGCTGGGCGTCTGCTGCTCAAGGCCGATGCCGACGCGTTGCCCGCTAGATGAGCAGCGCCACGACCGGGAGACGCGTCGCCTTGCTCCCTCCGGACGGTGGCCGCCCTCCGACATCGACCGCACCTCTCACGCCTTTCCTCAATCTTATCCGCCAAGGATCCTTCCTCGACCCTCGTCGCAGCCTTGCAGTCTGCGTTACTGTCGCCCCGAGTCTCGCCTCCGAGTCACCGCTCCGATACTCCCCTTGAGGTGCGTCTCAGCCTCAGCCTGCTCCCTTTGTTCGAAGACCGGCTAGCATCTGATCCGTCCGTCTCCATCGGCTTAACTTGGATATCCCACCAGAAGCAGCTCTTGACAGATGGACGCCGAAGCGGAGCGCGAGCTCGACCTCGCCGAGCGCGAGATGGGCGGGTACGGCGTCGAGGAGGAGCGCGAGCGTCTGCGGCTCAAGCAGCAGGCGCGTGAGGCCAAGCTCGCCCGCAAGGAAGGACTCGCGCCCGAGGACGAGGATGGCGAGCCGGCAGAGGGCAGCCTGACGCTCGACGAGTACATCATGCCGACGGTCCAGAATCTGATCAACGCTCTTGGCGGCTGGGAGGTACGTCTTCCGAAGGAGCACGACCCCTCTGCCGGCGTCGAGGTCGAGCGCGCCGGCAGCCTGCGCGCAGCCGAAGCGGACTCTGACTGACCATGCCCAAACCAAACCTCGTGCAGGACGTCGAGGACGAGAGCGGGCAGGTCACGACCGTGTACCGCCCAGGAGACAACATCGTCGGCTGCTTAAACGACATCTTCAAGCTCTCGCGGCTCGACGAGGAGGACGACGAGCGGACGGTCGCGCGGACGTTTGCGCGGACCAACCTGATGGCCGAGCTCGTTACCGTCATCGTAGAGCTCAGCGACAAGGGCGCTTTTGGCCGCAAGGTTGGATCTAAGGCCGGTGTGTCTGCTCTCTTTTGCTTGACGGGCGGTGTTGCGAATGGCCGGTCGACTGACAAGGTCGACTCCTCTCACACCGCCCGACTGCCTCACCGCAGCCCGTCTCATCGCCCGACTCACATGGCCGATCGACGTCGCGGCCGAACTGATGGAAGCCGACGATCTGGCCGGCGTAAATCCGGATTTTGCGTCGCTTACCCGCTCGCAGCTTGAGTACAAGGCTCTGCTGCTCCGGCCGGGTGTCGTTCTCGACCGTCTGATGGACCTCCTCCTGCCGAATCTTGCGACCCAGACCAAGTACGTCTTCAGCTCGCCGTCACCGGTGCCTGTGCGAGTGCCAAAGCTCCTGAAGCTGATCGCGCAGCTCCTCAACCAGACGCGACAAGGACAAAGCCCGGCAGGACACCGAGGTCCAGGCGCTGCTTTACATCATCCGGAACCTCGCGATGATCAAGGACGTGCCAGCGTCGACGCACGCGTCGGCCGACAATGTCGAAAAGTCGTCGCTGCAGTCGACTTTGATCGACCAGCTTCAATCGTCCGACTTCCTACCGCTGCTCGTCACTCTCGCGTCCTCGTCAAACTCACGCGAATTTAACCAGTACAACGTCCTTGTGCTCGACATCGTCCACCTCCTGTGGCGGGGCGTCAGTCCGGTTGAACTGGGCAAGGATCAGACGGTCGCCGTTCGCGACAAGCTGTCGTCGCTGCTTGAGAAGGAGGACTTGACCAAGACGGCTGGCTCGCGCAACACCTCCTCGCGGCACTCGCGCTTCGGCGCGACCGTCGCCGTCCAGGCCGGAGGCGGCCGCCGCGTCGTCCTCGCAAAGGGTGGCGCGGTCAAGGGCGATGTAGGTACCGTCATGGACCTCAGCAAGAAGCGCGGCAGGATCGATATCCACAGCGTCAAGATGCTCGACCCCGACGCCAAGGTCGACCTCCAGCCAAACGCGGCGCGGACGCTCAAGTCGTTCACCGAAGAGTTCATCCGGACGGCCTTCAACAGTGCGTGCTAGAGAGTCTCGCTCGTCCCTCTGTAGCGATCCCCTTGGTTGATGGTTCGTTCGTCGCGCCTCCATCAGCCTTCGTCGCCTCGATCCTCAACGACATCCGGCGCGAGCAGCCCAAGATCCGCGACAAGGACAACCTCCGTCTCGCCCAGGTCTGCTCCTTCGTGGCCGAATTTTTCACGCTCGCGCGCCAGAAGGCGGCCGACAACATCGCAGCTCGGGCCAAGGCCGGCGAGAGCGTCGAGAAGCAGCGGGAGGAACTGCAGCACCTGTGGAACTACGGCTACCTTGCCGAGTTCTGCGACATGGCGACGATCGTCCATCTCAACAAGCGGCTCTATCTCGTCATGGACGATTCGGTCCGCTCCAACAGTCTACTCCTGATCTGCCGGCCCAGACGCTGACGCCAACATCTCCGTCCCTTTTGAAAGCCTCCCGGCTGGGTCGAGATCCAGGCCACCTGTCACTGTTTCACGCGCCTCGTGAGTCTGCACAGACCCGCTCGACCGGATCGAGACGCCTGTCCACTGACAGCACCTTTGCTCAGCTTCTCCTGCTCGACTCGATGAGCGCCAGTGGCGAGGAGGGTCCCATCGACGCGGCCCAGATCCTCCAGCACAAGATCTACTACAATGCCGAGCTTCTCGAGCGGCCGATCAAGCTCCTAGTCGCCTACAGGAACCAGTCGCTGACGTGCGTCTGCTGGCTTCTCGCCAATTTGCGACAAGCCCGCTTCAGATGCTGACGTCCGCCGACAATACACATAGGTACCTCGACACGATCATCCACTTCTCTTACGTCCTGCTGCGAATGCTCGAGCGACACTCAAAGGAGAATGCGCATAGCATGGTCATCCGCAAGCTCAAGCGGGGCGGCAAGAAGAAGCGTCGGCAGCAAGGTCCGTCGTTCTTTGAGCTTCGGCTTTAACTCGCACAGTCGTCGCTCGACTGACTCGCACGCTTCGGCCTGGTCGACCGCTGCAGACGGCGACAGCGACGAGGATCACGAGGAGGACTACGTTGAGGAGAACGTCTCGCGCTACCAAGACCATCTCTTCAAATTTGGAGAATTTGAGGAGGTGCGCACCCTCGATCCTTGAGCGACTGGCTGTGCCGTGCCGACTGACCGTCCCTCCACGTTGACGGCTCCCCCTAGAAATGGCGCGACGAGCGCGTCGTTGCGACCTGCCTGGCCTTCCTCGAGCACTACGAGGATTTCAACTCGCCCGACCAGATGAAGCGTTGCGTCAACATCCTCTACCGGATCGCGGTTAAGCTCAAGACGGAGGGCATGTTCTTTAAGGTCTGCCTTCGCTTGAGTTCACGCAGCAGTCGCCGACGGCCAAGCTGACGCCCTACGATGCTGCGCCGGCCCTCCAGGTCTCAATTCTCGCTCTCTTCAAACACATCCTCGACAACCAGGCGATGCTGCCCAAAGGTCCGGCCTCTAAGGAGCTCATCAACCTCATCAAGTACCTGCTCCGGCAGTTCTTTAAGGAGGCCGAAAAGTCGGCCTTCATCGTCGTCGAGGCACTTTTCCCCAAGAATCGCAATCAGTGGCAGGCGCACTCAACTTGGGTCAAGGACGACGCCAACACGAGCGGCTCCGACACGGATCAGGGCCGGTCGCGTGTCAAGCGGGTGCGTTTCTGCGTTTCGGCCGACAGCTGTTTTCGGTGCGACCGCTAGCTGACATGCACCTTTCCCTTGCGTGTGCTGCGCCAGGCTCCAAAGATGCCTCAGGACGTGCAGGTCCGAGACAAGTCGCTGAGCAACACGCAGCAGATCGGCATCGCCGTCGGTGCCCTCCTCGAGTCATCCAAGATGTCGCTCGTCACCTGGACGATCGAGGTGCGTTACGCCGCCGCATCCGCCGTGGTCGCCAAAGCTGACGAACACGTGTCGTCTCCTGCATCGTCCCTCCGCAGACGCTCAAGGATGCTGCAGCCGCTCGGAGCGAGATCGTTTTTCACACCGACGGCTTGCCGCTGGTCACGGCAGAGATGACGGATGAGGAGGTCCGCGAGCAAATGATCAACGGCAAGCAGCCCTCCGAGGAGGCTCTCAGCAAGTTTATCGCGCACTGTGAGTGAACCCGACGAGCCAGCAGCTCGCGGATGGCCACTGAAACGATATCGGCATCCTAAGCGATCATCCCGGACAGCGACGACCGATCGAACGCCGTTTCCAACGACCCGCAGCTGAAACTGCTGTTCCGGCTGATGGACTTCAAAACCGAGGGCCTCGGTGCGTGCACTCCGGCCGCACTATTATTGCGCAGCGCGGCTGACGCGAGTCTGATCGCCCCTTGCCAGACAACGAGCCGCCGCTGCAGTGGTTCATCCCGATGGACATGAAGCCGACCGACCTCGAGGCCAACGCGCGCATCATCGAGCTCTTCATCCGAGAGCCCATTATTGTGCGTGCCGGATGAGCCCGTATTTTGAAGGGACCGCCGCCCTGACAAATCTGACGCTCTTCGTTCGCCAGGTTGAGGGCGAGAGCGCTCTCCAGATGCTCATGCCCAAGCGTCGTGCGCCAAAGGGCCGGGTGCTCAAGCCCCGCAAAGCGCCCAAGCGTCGAAAGGCCGGCAGCGACTCCGATGACAGCAGTAGCGGTGCCGATGGCGTCCCGCGGCAGGCCCGAAGACGCAAGGCAAAGCAGGCCAAGGAGCTCGCTCACTACACGAGCGCGGCCTGGATCGAGGTCCATCTCCTTCTTCCTGGCGGCTTCACTCTGGCACGTACTGACGAAGCCTTTCATCGACCAGGACTCGGACGATGAGACGGGCGACGCCGAGTTCTTTGCGAAGGAGGCGGCGATGGTGCGTCGCGTGCTCACTCGACTTTGTGCCGACGGGCAACTGATGCAGCGACCCTTGCCTTGCCTTGATGAAGATTGCGCTCAAAGAGGCGTCGTCGGCCAAGGGCGGCGCGGACCTGCCGTCGATGGCCTCGCAGGGCCGCAAGAAGCGCAAGGCGCCAAGGGGCAGCAAGGGTGCCAACGGCAAGCGCCGCAAGAGCGTCGGCATCGGTTCCCGTGCCTCTGGCAGCGACCCCGAGACAGAAGGAGGTCTGACGGATGACTCAGACGCAAGCGATGACGACGACGACGCAAAGAGCAGCAGACGAGCGACGAGCGAGCGGCAGCCGTCGACGGTCCCATCACATGCCGACGACGACGACGACGACGACGACGACGACGACGACGGCATGGAGGACGCTCCGTCCCCGAGGAGCAAGCAGCCGCGACCGAGGCCGAAGCCTCGGTTCAAGACGAAGACGGCACCAAGTATGTGAATTGCCGCCGTCAGCGCCTTTTTACTCGCTCCTTGCGCTGACTTTGGTGTCTGTGCCTCGTCCAGTGCCCTTGCCCATCTCGGACGACGATGACGACGACGGGATCGCAGCAACGCAGCTGAGAGGAGGGTCGGAGAGTGAAGGGGACGAGCTCGTTATGAGTGGGGCGCCGGTCTTGTCGGCCTCCTCCAAGACGAAGCGAAGAGTCGTCATTGACTCGGACGACGACGACGACGCGTAGCGATGCGCATCAGATCCATCATGACCTTTTACGACACGACGCTGGCTGCAGATCTGAGGTGGCTGGCAGCACCCTTCAGCATGATCGAAGCCTCGTCACCGCGCTTCGATAGGCACAAGCTAGAGCCGGGTACGGCACAGGGCGGCCGGGCGCGACGCAGCTGCGTCGGCGAGCAGTGCCGTCGCTCGTCCGGCAAAGCTACGGCAGTGGATATTGTGCGGCGAGGCACTTAGGTGGCAAGCCGGACGCAGCCGCGATTGCGGGAGCCTTGTCGGGAGGCGGTCGCAGCGGCGATCAGCCGCCATCGGACTGGTTGCAAAGAGTCCTCACGGGACGTAGCGACCGGCCGGGAAGTAAGGACGGAAGGCGTCGTCGTCGACCATGTCGGCGTGGCCTTCGATGACCTCGTAGAGTTGCATGAGCAGCTGAGGGAAGCGCCGCTGGAAGTAGCCGAGGAAGCCGTCGGGCAGCGGCGACATCTCCTCACGCAGGCCAGCAGGCATGTCGAGAAAGTGGTGACGCTTGTTGCGTAGGGCACGCAAGAGGTCTCGGACCGACCCGACATCGTACTGCAGGCCAAAAAGCATCAACCGGCGTTAGCGCGCTGACCCGATTGCTTCTAGGGCCACTTGGCGATGCCTCACCTTGCGATACTTTCCGAGGCTCTCGACAAAGTCGGAGCTCATGGCCGCCATCCAGCCTTCGGGTGGGATCACTTTTCGGGCGCTTCGCTCGAGCGCGACGAGCCAAGGATGAGGCGGGTCCCGCTCGAGGATCTCGAAGCGATCAGAGGCGTCCTGAAGGAAAGCGAGCTGCCGGCTGGGCGGCCAGAAGCATGGGTGCTGAATCACAAAGGGCAGCGATGGCCTGCGACGAGTACAGCAAGAAGTGTCAGCGTCTGTGAGACGCTTTCGTATACAACGCTCCAGAGGAAACCGACCGAGCTCTGCTGTCGAACGTGACCATCCGCGAGACGAGATTTGTGGCCTCCTGCTGGCGGTCGCGATCCAGGGAGCGATAGCTCGGCCGATTCTTAATAATGTTGCGCTCGCGCTCCATCCGGTCGCCGCTGTTGGGGGGGAGGGAAGGATAGGTCAGCACACTACGACAAGAGGATCGAAGAAAACGGGCCGGACTCACAAGGGGTGGACGCCTCCGCTCAATGCCCATCCAAGGACGCAGCCCAGGGCGAAGACATCGACCTTGCGACTTAGTCTTGCCGAGCGACTAGAGAGTTTGCCGGTGCCACTTCCGCTGCCACTGTTTTCGCCGACGACTTCCCAGCCGGCGGACCCTTCGGCAGTGTCGCTCGCCGACTCGAGCAGAAGCTCGGGCGCGCGCCAGCCGGGCGAGCCCGTGGGGAGGTGGCCAGTGGCCGAGGCCGAGTAAAGCGTCGCGCCGAAGGACGACTGATCGAGCGTCTGCTGCTTCGCGAGGCCGAAGTCAGAGATGAGCAGACGGATTGAGCCGGACTTGGTTCGAGTGACGAGGATATTCCTGCAGGCCCAGAGTCATGTTCAGCATCGGCAGGAGCAAGCTGAGAGCACGGCCAGAGAACGCACTGTGGCTTGATATCGCGGTGACATATCTTGAGCGAGTGGAGGTGCTCGACACCCTGGACCGCCCCCTTGAGCGCCTCCTCCTCTCGGCCCTTCCATTCGGCCCAGATGGCCTCATCGCCTCGAGGACCGCGCTCGACGAGCTCACCTAGGCTGCATGGGCAGAGCTCCAGCGCAATGAGCAGCCAGGGCTCGCGATGCTCTTGGTAGAAGTATCGGACGATGTTCGGGTGATGGTCCGACGACTGGAGGAGCGAGATCTCGCGCGAGTGGAGTGACGTGAAGTGCGAGAGCAGCCGCTTGACCGCGACCGGCCTCGACTGGAAGGTGCCACGGAAGACAAGGGTTCCGTGGCTACCAGTGCCGAGAAGCTCGTCCGAGATGGTCAGGGCCTCAGGCATCGGAGGAGTGGGCGACGTCAAAGGCGGCGTTGCGACAATTGCACCGAGGGCGGCCGAAGACTCGAGCGCAGGCAAGGTCGGCGTGGACAGGGCAGAGACCGAGGCAGAGGCGGGCAGAGATATCGTGACTGGGAGGTCTGGATCGTCCGCCGGCTCGGTCTCGGCCTCGTCGTCCTTCTTGCCCTTGCGCCTCTGCCGACGCTTCTTCTTCTTGCCGTCTGGATCGGCCTCGCCCACTGGACTGGCAGATCCCGTTTTGGCCAGTGTTTCTCGGTTCGCGGTCGCCGGGACGACCTTCTCGGCTGGTCTCGTATCGGGCCGCTTGTTGAAATCGATCGGAGGATCCCTAGCAGCACTTGCTGGCTCTGCTCTGTCCTCAAATTCAGTCGATGTTGACAGGGTTCTTCGTTTGACGCCAGCCCGACGCGCGCGGAAGACGAAAAGGGGCAGAGCGCTGCCCAGGAGAGCCAAGCTCAGCCACTTGCCGAATCGGCTCCGGCGCGGCTCGAGGGCGGCCGGGCCGGTCGCGTCCTCGAGGCTGTTGCTGTTCTCGTCGGCCGCTCCGGCCTCGATCATACGACGTTCGACGACCCTGGCCATACCCTCGCCGAGCTGAGCGTCCCAGACCTCGCGAGAGGTTTCGCGCTCGCTCTCGTTGAGGTTCGGGGCCAGCACGCCCGGGTGCCAACCTTCAAGCTTGCCGACCGAAGGCGAAGGGAGTGCGCCGACGATGCCGAGGAAGGGATAGGAATCGGTCGACAAGGCCAGGAGCTCGTCGCCTCCCGGTCCGCCGCCGCGAGTGACGAGAACGCCGCCGCCGCTCTTGACGACCTGCCCGTGCTGATCGACGATGAGGCTCCGACGTGGGTTGACCTGCCGGCCGACGAAGAGGCCGCCGGTCTCGCGAAGGACGAAGACGTCCCACAGGCCGATCGGGAAGTCGGACTCAAATTCGAGTCCCCAAAGCATAACGAGCGTGCCCGACGACGTCTCCTTCAGGCAGGCGAGACCCGTCTTGGCCGGCGTGACGGCCAGCTGGTGGTACTGCGAGTCGAGGCTGTGCGGGAGCGAGAAGACGGATGCCGGGTGCTGTGTCGACGAGGAGCGGGGCGCAAAGGTCGTGTAGAAGAGCGTCTGAGGAGGAGAAGGCGGGATCGAGGGCGTGTGGACGCGCAATGTGTAGTCTGCGACGCACGCCGATTCATTAGTGCTTCGTGTGGCGTCACAGCGACTAGAGCCATGGCCAGAACGCACCGGTCCGAGTGAGCCAGAGGATCTGTCGCTCAGAAACATGACGGTCGGGACCCTCGAGGTGGTCCAGGAGGTCATCCAGGTCAGAGCCGCCAGGCCCGGCCGTGGCTCGGGCGGCCGGTTCGGAGCCGGCGGTGTCGACGGCGTTGACGATCTCTCCGGAGCGCATGTCGAGCGCGAGAAGGGCCGTCGACTGGGAGCCGATAAAGAGCCGGGACGGATTGGGATCCGAAGCAAAGTGGACCGGCGACGACTGGAATGATGCTTGGACACTGTCGGGTTCCGGGGCGCAGCCGAGGGGTCGTCGTCAGCGGACAGCTCGTCAGCCGAGACAGTCGACGCGGTCACGCACAGATCAGGGACGGTCACGCCCAGCTTGTTGAGCTGCCACTGGCTGGCCTCCTTCGTCGCAAGATAGACCATGCCCTCGCGCGGATCGACGAGGAACTTCTCGGTTAGGCGCTCGTCGTCGGGCGGCTCGACGTTGAGTCCGGCCGGCCGGGCCTGCGCGCCGCTAGGATGCTCTGCGCTGGCAGGCGGCAGGGCGGGTGGGATCCCCCACACCTCCTCGCCCGTGTCACGGTCGAGGGCATGGAGGCCGCCCGATAGCGTCGAAACGAGCAGGAGTGGAAAGAGCTCGACGTCGGCCGGCTGGATGACGTCCTGGGCCGGCCCACGGCCGCCAGCGGCTGGGACGTAGGCGAGCGCCGGCGGCGGGTCGAGCGTCGGCACCGCCCTCGCGAACGGCAGGCCCGTCAGGACCGATGCCGCGAGCAGCTGGAGCAAGGTCGACGGGAGGAGGCGCATCCTAGGTCATCGGAGAGGGCGGGCTGTCGACTTTGGGGTCCAGGACGAGAGGGAGGGGACGAGATTAAAGGTGATCAAGGTCGGGAGCCGCCGGCAGTAGGGCCAAGCCCTCCTCCCTCGTGCTGCCGCGCAAGGAGGCGCAGGCCCGCGGCGTCGACCAAGGAGGGCGAGACTAGCGAGCCCAACGCCGCAGCCTCTTGAACGCCCACCCACTTGCTCCTGCCTCTCGCCAGGCAGGCACCTCCTCAGCTCGCATGCCGTCCGCTCCCGTCGCTTCCGATCCAGGGCCGGCGGTCGGGGTGGCCGCCGACGCCAACACGGCACGAGCCCCGCTCGCCGTTGCGCCACCGCCGCCGCCGCCGTCGGCCCAAGCCGACTCGCCCGCAGCTGCGACCAGCAGGGACGAGCCCCAGCAGTCGGCCGGCCGGCGAGCGTGGACGCTCCTCAAGACGGCCGTCAACTTTCTGATCGAGCAGTGGTTCGTCTTGGGCATCGGCATCGTCATCCTACTGGCGCACTTCTTCCCCAACGTCGGCCGGACCGGCGGAGCGATCAAGGCCGAGGTCCGCCCTTCGACTCTCTTGCGCGCGCTGACGGTCGGTGCTGACC
>Ga0308160_10004096_pt1 | contig 15821 bp, 17 predicted proteins | sample PhyFR1_FD_201036 | JGI IMG/M metagenome (GOLD analysis project Ga0308160, IMG submission 201036) | Phyllosphere microbial communities from UC Gill Tract Community Farm, Albany, California, United States - DLSLF.R1 | ecosystem: Host-associated > Plants > Phyllosphere > Unclassified | place: USA...
TAACATGATTGACCAGTAACTTTGCAAGTCTAACCTTCCCCCTTCTTGGATCTGCATTTATCGAGGGCCCAGCTTCATCCTCTTCTACTCCAGTTGCTGAATCCACTTCGAGGTCTACATCGAGTACGAATCGTTTGCCCGCTATAGCTAATGTCGTTTTGAGTAGACCGAACTGACTTTCTTCTAGGTAGGTTTCGATACCGAGCCTTTGGGCTATTGCTTCCAGTAGCTGAATTGGTGCGATAGGTTGTCGGAACGAGGGCGGACTCAGATCAGGATTGAGTACCGGTAGTAGAGGTAGTAAAGCGGACTGATGGGTGATTCTTCAAGTCAGCTCCTTGCCCTGCTCATTTCAAGCGGACGTACACATCCTTCATTGCCCGTCCGAGTTTCACCTTTCCCTCTTCCCTCGCAGCTTTACCCACAGCCGCTGTGGACGACTGGATACTCGCTGTAAGCTGCTCTAGGAGTTTCTGCTGCTCTTCCAGCCCTACTCCGATGCTACCCTCCCTAGCTTTCCCTTTCCACGACCCATAATTGGAAGCTGGCGCAAATGGGTGGGTGTAAGCGGATGATTGGGGTGCCGACGATAGGAGTAATGTATGGAGAGCTGATAGGATATTCTGAGGTGTTTCTGGGGCAGACTGTGCTGTTGATTCCTCTGCTGTCCCGTCCATATCAGGTGATAAAGTGGTTTATAGAAAGGGTCTGAACCCAAGATCTAGCGTCAACTGTTAAACTGATAAATTGCCAAGAACAAGGGGCCCATTCTCTCGTTGTTTTTGTGGCTTGTATCCCCTTTATCTCCTCATATATTCCCATCAACTACACCTTACAATGCCTCCAGACCCAACAGCCAAGTCGAGGAAACGTTCATTGACACCTCGACGTGGTGCAATAGCTTGTGTGAGGTGTAAAGAACGTAAAGCGAAATGTACACCTGCCCCACCTGGCGCTTCGCGGTTACCGACTTGTATGAATTGTCTTAATGCGAGAGCATCTTGCGTTTACCTCGACCGGACTCCTAATGAGATCTTCCTCTTAGAGTAGGTCTATTCGACTGGCAAGGCTAATGGTAGGTATGTATCTCAGCTGGAAACACGGGTGGCCACGCTCGAGATGGAACTGTCGAAATATAATCCGTCCAGCAGCTATACAACCGACCACTCTACTTCACTACAGGCAGCGGCAGTGGAATCCTTGACGCAACAGTATCCTCAGGGACCATATGTGTCTGAGCGGAGCCCATCTGTAGAGTCAGGGCAGAGGAGTAATTCAAGACCGAGGCCGAGACCAGTGACGGACGACGAGAATGACGAGCTAGCCCTAGGAGTGGGCATGCTAAGTCTTTCCGGACTGGGTGATCCTCTATATCTGGGTGCTAGCTCTGGAGTGAACTGGGCTCGAGTCTGCGCAACGTATGTCCCCTTCTTTCCCTAAAGAGTCTCACTGACTGGCAGTGCACTCCGGCGGCCGGATATCATCACGACCTCACAGGGCAGATTCGCATTTCAAGCCCCACCACCGTCCGCATCTGCCGAATCAGCTTTATCATACGGTATCGAAAACCCAATTCCCCCACTTCCACCACCACATCTCGCAGATCAATATTTCGATATGGTCTACAACCATGTACAAGCTCAGTACTCGTTCCTCGACTGGCACGCTCTGCAGGCTTGGCATAGGGACCGGGACGATATTTGTCTCAATCGTCCTCTGGTAGGATCTGGACAGGGGACGGATCATGCTCGTGGATTGGCGGCGTTCATGCTTTGGCTAGTATACGGTTATGGAGCTAGATTGATGGAAGAGCGCAAGATTGAAGGAGCCGTTTCTCACGAGGCACGCCTATCCTTACTTGCTTGGGTAGCACTGATGCCAGGTCTACTACTCTGCAGCAGTCGCTTGTCTATCAACTTTAACATCCCACCACTCGCTCGCCACAGTTCAATGCCTACTCCTTCTTGAAACGTACTCGATCTGGCACGCACGTTCCGAGATTAGTACATGGCAAGTGGCCGGACTTGCACTACGTACCGCCATCGAGCTGGGTCTACATCGTCGTACGCGGTCGAGGTCGGAGCGGGAAAAGGATCCACTCCGGTATGAAATGAAGAAGCGGGTCTTTTGGACTGTTTATACCATGGACCGGTGAGCCTGTTGTCTGCCTATATGTGACAATGTTAATAGCAGAATGATCGCACTGCAACTTGGCAGACCATCCGGAATCGCAGATAAGGATATCGATATCGAATTCCCACTCAACATCGACTTACAAGTAACGGACCCAGCGCACATCTTTGAAATGCAGAATCGTCAAATCGAGATAACAAAGGACAAGTACCCCGGAGCAGAGTACACTAAAGGCTACGATCAAGTCAACTCTGTACGTCTCTCCCAAAGACTCTGCTGAGAACAGATGACTTCGTCTATACATAACATCCGATTGAATCAGCTCAAGCAATTAATCCAGGATACGATATATCGGCTCGATAAGAATGGCCCTCAAGGGACTACCGACTCGCAACCTATACCAGAGATCGAGGCGGTCTTGCAAAAGTTGAACGAGTGGAGGGCTTGCAGGCCTGTTCAGCCGGCGAATACTAAGCCATTACCGCTTTTATCAGAAGAACAGCTGGGACTAGATTATCACGAGGTACGTCCTGATCTGCTGTCGTGTGTTGATCTGACGGTCAGTGTGTCCAAATGCTACTCCGGCCAATCATCGCCATTCGGAAGGTCGCGACGTACTATGCTCCCCTATGTGCCGAATCAGCCGCGAGCTGCTGTGAGGTATGTCTTATTGCTGAACCTTACACACCATGCTGATCAATAGACCGACGTGTTTGCGCCAAACTCACCCTCGCTCCGCCTGGTAACCTGGCAGCTATACCGACTCTTCCTCTCTGGTCTCACTCTCTTGCACCTAGTCTCATCCCCAACGACCCAGCACTGTATCCACCACGACCGAGCTGCCAATGCTCTAAATCGATCATTGACCACTATCGGCCATTTGGTGAAAATGTTCCCCGGTGCTGCACCATACGAAGCGATCCTCAGTGAATTGGTGCGAGGATGGGATTCAAAAAGACACGAAAACATTGCACATTTCCACCTCCCACCGCAAACGGACAACCATTCCTTGGGTCAACATGAGGTCAAGACGAGCCCTGACCATCAACACAATGGTCAATCCGGAACTATCAACCCCGGTAATATCGAGATGGAGAATCGACATATGCATTGGGGGATGCCACCGCCATCGCACAATAATGCACCCGCGCCACTCGACACTGACTGGATGACAGCTTTACTCAACGACAATTCGTTTGGTCAAGCAAATTCGGGAGATGGGGGTATGCTGTCAAATGGTCAGAATCACGCTTCAGGTTCTGGATCGCATGGACAAGCACATGGGCATGGGCAGAATGGTCAGCAGACTTTAACTGAGGATATGGGTACTTCGTGGACTCCCTTGTTTGGCTCGCCGAGGAGTACAGAGGCGTTCAGCGATCAATGGGGTGGGACCTTGATTCAGATGGGTGGACAAGTGACTGGTCCAGTCCGAGATGATTTCTTTTCGTAAGTCCCCCAGACCTCTTTGTGAGATTTGTGCTGATTGTAGTCTGCTATCGTCGTTCGGACTGGAAACGATCGTGGAATCTGCAAATGAGGCCTCCATGCCGCTCACCGATGGTCCTATCTGGCAACCGCCCGGACTTGATAATTTGATTCTCGGTAATCATCAGCCTGTCCAGCAACAAGCTGGACCCGCTATGCCAGATTTCACAACTATGGGAATGGGCGAGTTTCTCGATTGGTCCCAACGGACAGGCAGGACAGGGCAGTACGAAGCATATACTGCCCAGCCTCGACCTCAGGAACCAGAAGAACAAAGGGGTAGGCAATGGCCACATTAGTATGACAAATGCATTATGATCTATGCCTTTTTACCAACATTAACATGAATTCCTCCTCCGACCTTCTTTGGCTCTCCCTCCTCTGCTCCTGCAAATTGACCAAGCGACTCTCCCATTTTTATAGTCTCTCCAGCCTTGACTGTAAACTTCCAATCTTTGGGTGCTTCAAAGACCATGACGATCGTACTTCCTAATCTGAATCCACCCATTTCCTCACCCGTCAACAACGGCTGTCCTCTCAATAACGAAGCACTACTATACGTAGCTTCGGAGAAACTGTGAGGTTCCTTCGTACTATTCCCATCGTGGGTATTTGTCCGTAAAGTCTCGTCGAAATTGATTCGAATACTTCCCACATTCGTAGCTCCAACAGGTACCATGGAGAAGAAACCATATTTCCATCGTCCCAGTAGCGCGACTCGTTCATTCAAGACAAAGAGGTTCTTGAGTCGATTGGCGATATATGGTGAGACTGAAAATAGATCACCAGTGAAATGACGTCTACGTTCAACGACCCATGTAGCTGGAGAGTGGAATCGATGATAATCTCCAGGAGCGAGGTAGACTACTAAAAAGAATAATTTATGGTCGGCTGATAATCTTGGGATTTCTCCACTTTGATCCGTAGCGGGTGATACGGCACCTGTACCAAGTTCCATGGCGACACTGACATCATGTGCAAAGTCCGCATTACTAGGTGGGTGGGATGCGTCGACTTCCTGTTCCATGGGTGTTTTGGGTAATGTCGAATCAACCCCACTTCGGACAGAGGTGCCTTCGGTATCTTTTCCTAGGAGTTTGGAAAGGGAGTAAGGGATATCGTTGATATGGGCAAAGTTCTTGTCGTCGACGATCTGAGCGTGACTTCGTTCGGGGTTGATTTCGGTGGTAGACGTAGCGGAATCTTCAGTCCCAAGTAAAGCAGTCAAGGAATAAGTGATCCCTTTGACTTGCTCTACTTGTTCTCCTCGGATCTCTCCAAAATGAAGAACTCGTCCATCGGCAGGTGATACCTATCATCAGCTTTGATCTTCTGTGATAGACGTACCATTGGGCCGTCGGCAATAGGTCTAACTCCCTCCTTCAATTCCCTGTAGAAAAACTCTCCCAAACTCTCATATTTCGTTAAATCCTCTTCAGCCATTTCATCGAGATTACATCCAAAGATCTTGGCATACAACTTGAATCCAAAAGGCCTGAACCAGACGGGTAGGACTAGCGAGTTCAAGTAACCCCATAGCTGGGATAATGAACGGAGTGGTAATGCTCCCATTACTCTCACCTGTAATCAGATTTGCCTTCTCTCACATGAGGCATGATTCACCTGCCATGGTCCATCGAGCCGACTACTCCTCACGACAGCTCCTTCCCTTTGAGAATCGACTGTTGCCTCGTCTCCCTGACTTTTCCGGAATTGGACAGCAAGCAAGACTAACGCTCCAAGGGCGATGGGGATAGGGTACCATTTCGTCGGTGTCGACCAAGCTCGATTCAGTTTTTCTATTCATCAGCTCTTTTTCAATGAAGATGAGATGATAGCTTACGACCAGTAGACTGATCTTCCGTTTTAGTATGTGCTGAATGATCGGATCGAGGTGGTGGTGGTGGACGTGATGAAGAATTATAGCGTAATAGAATTGGTTGACGTATAGGTGTCCGTAAATGTACTAATGGCGTGCGGCTAGATATGACATGTTTAGAGCTAGAAGCACTCAGGCGAGCAGTAGCTCTGAGCGATAAGCCTAGCATCGTGTATGATAGCAAAGTGGGCGATAAAGAAAGCAAGTATAAAAGTCAAGATTGAAGATTGTATTTTGACGCGAATGATGATCTCAGATTTGGGAAATTGCAACTTGTTCATTTCCTTTCTCTCTTCCCTTCCTCATAACTTTGAACGGATAGGGTATGGACCAGCTCATATCATGGTCGACGCCAATGCTGTGATTCTAGCGCTCAAGAAGGAATTTCCGGTCCCGGAGATTGATCCGGTATGCCTACCTCTATTACTGAGCTGATGATAGCAATGGGTTAAGGAATGTATGCAAGCTTTAATTGATGATGGTCAAGATGCTACCCTTCATGCTGTGGTATGTCCCCACTTCTACTTCGACTAATACTGACGGGTAGCGAGAGCAATACCTATTCTCTGACCTGGCTCAATCAACTATCCCCTCACCCAATGCGATACCTCCCAACGCACACAAGATCCGCCTCTTCCCCCGCCCGACCCTCCTCCAAATCATCTCCATGACAGAAATAGGATCCTCCGCATTCCAACTTCAAACAGTAGCAGAACAACGTAAAGATATAATCAACGGTACAACCTTTATCCGAAGGATGGACGATGAGATGGATGAGGAAGATGAGGAAGCTATCAAGGAAGGGAAAATGCCTGTTTATCCTAGGGGGATGTTGAAATTTGAATTAACCATGGGAGATGGGGTAGTAGTGGATGCTATCGAGTATAAAAAGGTGGCTGGGATTTTACTTGGTGAAACGAGTTTAGGGGCCAAGCTTAGGGTCAAGAACGTCAAGGTATTGAGGGGTGTTTGTAAGTCGTCTCTATCAAACATGACTGCGCTGATGAGTAGTAATGCTCGATCCACTTAATACCGAATTCTTAGGATATCAAGTAGATCATCTAGAAGCTGAACAGCCTAACCGATTCCTCGATAGTCTCGCCCAGCGACTCAATAAACCAATTACCAATCACCCTAGGCCCGTTGCCCGCGCCCGCACACGACCACCTGCGGCACCAGCTAGACAGATAACAGCAGCTACGACCCGACCACGCGATACTCAAACGAGATTATCATTCTCCCCCGAGAAATCCGAGATAGGGATAGTAGACGATATCATCCCCCTCGCCGGCCCTTCTACTAGTTCAAGTCGCATGTCGCCTCCTCTTTCAGCTCGCCGATCTGCTAGAGCAGCTAGTACAGCCGCTTCTGCTCGAGTCACTACTATCTACTCACAAAGTGCCCAGGTGGATCAGGTGTTCGCTGCTGCCGCTCCGAACCGATCACGCGGAAGAGACTCCGCTAGTATACAATCAATCGATGATGACGATAGTATGGATTTCGACGATAGTTTCCTTAAGCAAATCGATGCTGTCGAAGCTAGGGCCGGTAGGCCAACCAACAATTTCATAAACGATGATGGTGATGAGGAGGATCAATACGATTTCGACGACGACGACGAGAGTTTTATAAGGCAGATTGATGAGGTTGAAAAAGCTGCTACTAGAAACGTAGAGGGGGAAAGGAAGACATCAAGGTTCTTTGATCCGCCTACCAATGAGAATAGGAATGGAGGGAGCAAGAGGAAACCTGTCTATGTTGTTGATAGTGATGGCGACTCGGGGAAAGAGAACTGTGAACCGGATATCGTGTATATATCTGACTAGCAAACGTTGTACCATTCCATGAACATTCACGACTGTCTCGGCCCCCCCCTCCCAGTTCCACCACAGCTGATCAATTATCGAAGGCAGCCATACCGCCACTGTTCTCCGCCACGTCGAAATCAAAGAATCGCGAGATCTTGGTACCGACCGATCATAATCTCCTCTTCCGGCCAAGTGGCGTCTGAAACCTATTGAGAATCCAGATTCTCCGGTTTTTCGCCCCTCTCATCTCTCAAGCTCACTAGATGACGATCGACGACGGGTCTAGCCATCACCGGCGGACCGTATGAAGCTAGCTTCATGGTTTGAGACATCCGATCGAGTACATGCTCTAGCCGCACCAAGTGGTAATGCTACTAATCCGTCTAATAGCAACCGCAATCAAGGACGCGTTGGCCGTAGAGCCGAGAATGTTATTCCGATTCTACGCCGCTCAACATTCCATAGGCTGTCGTTCCCAAGCCACACCGCGTCTGTTGCCTAGGAGGCGTTCACTATCAAGGAATCAAGGATTCAAGAACGTGAGAGCCGAAAAAGAAAGTGACGTACCCTGACGATCAGGAACTGATATCACCCATCAGGTGAACGCACGACGCGTCGGAGCAATCGGAGAATTTCATAATCTCATGTTTATTCTCCAACTCTTGTTGACGCTCCGAGGAACCAGGCAATCTTTTGCCAGTGCCAGTGCCGGTGCCGGGTTGGTACTGGTTATCGGACTAAGGTATAGGGTTCTCTTCCAGATGATTTCATCCGTGTTCTCTTCTCTTACTCACTCATACATCTTGATTCCCTGACTTGATTTGATTAGACTTGGCTGGTCCTAGTTCTTATATCAAGTGGTTCGACGCGAGCTGGCTCTTTTTTTCTTGGTATCAACACGAATTCGAAAATCAAACTTTACGACGTTACTGGATAACTTCGACGTCGACATCTTTAGATATATACTACTATAATACAACAAGAGGCTAGACCTCCGACATCGACATCGACACCGATCAACACACTCTTTACACATACGATGTACTCCATCACAAACTTTTTGGCGATGCTGGTCATCGCCACCACCGCCTATGCCCTCCAGGATCAGACTCACGACTCGCCCCTCTCAAGATCGAGATTGAGGAGTAATCGCCACCGCGCTCAAGCCCATGAGATCGTCGAAAGACAGACGACCACCGGATCGACCTATGTTGGATGTGTCCAAGATGGAGCTGCTAGGGCTTTGACGGGCAGCCAGCTCAATTCGGGCACCATGACCGTCGATATGTGTACCAAGAATTGTGATGCTCAGGGATATACATATGCTGGTTTACAAGGTGAGTTTTATCACTCGGGTACAAAAGAACGATGCTGATAGGTAGCTGGCAACCAGTGCTTCGTTAGTCGTTTTGATACCTGTTCATGACGGTACTGATTGATAGTGTGGAAATACCCTGGACAACAACCTTGGACAGGCAGTTGCAGAATCAAGGTGCAGTTCTACCTGTAACGGAAACAGCAAACAGATCTGTGGAGGGATCTACGTGATAAGTCGTATGTCTTTACCTACTCTTAACTTGTCATCCAGCTGATATCCTAGTGTACAAATCAGCAGTCAACTACACCCCAGCCTCACTCGGATGTTTCACAGATTCGAGCGTCGTTCGGACTCTGACTGGATCAATGACCGATGACTCCAAAATGACACCCACCTCATGTTCTTCCAGCTGCAAGGCAAGTGGATACAAGTACGCCGGACTCGAATACGGTCGTCAAGTAAGTTTCACATTTTACCATTGATACTCCGCTAATCACCAGTGTTACTGCGGAAATACACTTGACGAGACCCGAAAGACTACTTCTGGGTGCACGGTCAAATGTGCAGGAGACTCTACATCATTGTGCGGTGGCGCATACCGGTTGAACGTCTATCAGGTCGCGGCTGCACCAGGGACGACATCAGCTGCTCCTTCTGCTACTTCAGCAAAGCCTTCTTCGGCGGCTGTCACGACTGTGAAGCCTTCGACTACCTCAGTGAAGCCTTCCAGTACCTCAGTCAAGTCATCCAGTACTTCGGTCAAGCCATCGACCTCTTCAGTCAAACCCTCGACTACCTCCGCCAAGCCTTCAACCTCTGCCGTTCCTTCCAGTACCACCGCTCCTCTCGCTTCTGCCAGTGTAGTTGGCGTCAAGACACCCCCTGCCAGCTCCAACACTAAATATGTCTGGGCACATCACATGGTTGGAAACGTAAGCATTCTGGCCGCAAGGCTGAGTAAGGCTGACAAGTAGACATACTCCTATACCCCCGCTATTTGGGCTGATGATATCGCCAAAGCCTCCGCTAATGGAATTGATGGCTTCGCGCTCAACATGGGTCGAGATGAATGGGAGCCTGCACGAATTGCCGACGCCTACGCTGCTGCCGAGGCAAAGGGCAATTTCAAGCTCTTCTTGTAAGTATTCTCCGCTCGCCCAGCTGATGAAAACTGACAGTCAGCTCATTCGACGTCTCATCACTCGGGTGCTCGACCGTCGCCCACGCCGACAACTTGGCCAGTATCATCTCGACCTACGCAAACTCCACCGCTCAAGCGCGATACAAGAACAAAGTGCTCGTCTCCACTTTCGCAGGAGAATACTGTAATTTCGGTCAAGCCAACGTCAGCGCCGGATGGGCGTATACCAAGGAACTCATGACCAACCAGAGTATGCCAATTTACCTCATGCCTGCCATCTTCTCGGATCCTAGTGGATTCAAGGATCTTGATTGGTTGGATGGAGAGTTTAATTGGAATGGTGCTTGGCCCATGACTGCTGCTCCACTCACTACGAGCTCGGACGAGCAGTACATGTCTGCTTTGGGGACCAAGGGGTACATGGCTGCCGTTTCTCCTGCTTTCTTTACCGTATGCCCCCTTCTCCTTCTTTGTTCAGCTTGTACTAACGAGCAGTACTACGGTGTTAACAGCTACAACAAGAACTGGATTTACCGAAGCGACGACTGGCTCTTAGCTACGAGAATGGAACAAGTCATCGCCATGCGTAACAAGGTCGATATGCTCGAGTTAATTACATGGAACGATTACGGAGAGTCCCACTACATTGGTCCTGTTCGTGCCGATCAGCCCAACTCCCAAGGTTGGACAAATGGAATGGATCACCAAGGTTGGTTAAGCATCATCAAAATCTACTCGACAGCATTCAAAACCGGTAAATACCCCAGCAGTTCCGATTCCATCACTCTCTGGTCCCGACCTCATCCCAAGGGAGCTACTGCTACTGCGCCCTCCAACCCTCGACCTTCCGGATGGCAGAACACCGATGATAACGTTTATGCTTTCATCACTATTTCGGCCCCGGCGACAATCGTCATTACCAGCGGAAACAATACCCGATCCTGGGGTAATGTTCCTGCGGGAATCAGCAAGTTTAGTGTTAGTAGTGCGCCTGGATCGATCGGCGCAAAGATCACGAGGAGCGGCAAGACGATAAAGGAGTACTCTTCCGGCTCCGACTTCCAGTACACCGAGTAAGTCGTCATCAGTATTGCCACAGGGACGACGCTGACAAGACAGTTCGCCTGCGGATTACAACTTTAATTATTTCGTTGGCCAAGCATAGCTGGTCTTGCTGGTCTTTTATTTTGGGTTCGGGTACTGGAATGGAATATAGAATCCACTGTAGCTTTTACACATTATTAAATATATGCTTTTTAGATATGCAACATACATATATGCCTTTCCTACTTGAATACATGACTGCCACCCACCGCCCTGGTACGATCAATCACGAAGCCAGGCCTGTTTCTTCCATTTCTGCTCTGCCTTCTTCTTCTTGAATCGCTCCTGAGAAGTAAGCGTAATCCCAGAGACCGCCGCTTCGGACTTACCATATCCTTCTTCGTAATCTTGTTGTCCTGGGTAATACCCATTGCCTCGTCCCGTTTACGTTTCGCATTCTCTTCCCTCAAATTCTTTTCCCAATTATCCACATCAAAGTACTTGCCCGCCATCCTCTTTGCCCTATTATATTCGTCCAAATGATCAAACGCGTAATTCGTCCCATCGGCCTGCTGGAATTTCCCGGTTCTAGCGTTAAAGGACGCGTTTTGGCCATCACCTCCTACGCGTTGAGTGGCTGGTAAGAGGTATGCGAGATCTGGATCGATATCGGGGATCTCACCGAATTTGCCTTCTGGTAGAGGAGGTGCTTCTTTCGGTAGAGGTGGGTTGATTGGTGCTGGGGGAGCGGGCTCGGTTGGTAGAGGAGGAGCTGGTTCAAGGGGGTTCGTCCATGTTACTTGACCCGTCTCGGCGTTCCAGAAATACCAAGCTTGTCGTGAGCTCATGATTTATGTAGTCCGAGATTTCGTAGCTTACCGTTCTGCTCAGCAGCCCAAACTGCTTGCCATGGTTGACTAGCATCCTGTTCCGTTGCCTTGCCTTTGCCCTTGTCCTTACTACTCTGGCCGGGCAGTCTTTCCTCAGCAGGATCCCATTCCTCATCGTCGCTGCCATCCTCTTCACTGTCTCCTCCCTCCTTCCCCTGCTCATCATCATTCTCGTCATCCTCATCCTCATCATCCTCATCTTCGCCTATCGATGCTATCAGTACATCTGCAGGCTGACTTTCGCTTGGTCCAGCATTTGAACTTGTTGCTGTCGGTATCGGCCCTGGTGGGAGTGGTGGTGGAGAAGGTGATGCTTCTTGTACGCTTGCTTTAGGTGCCATTGTGTTATAGGTATAGTGTGTAGGGTATAGAGTAGAGAGAGAGTTGAGCCGCCACATTTGAAATAACACCGAATGATGATGATTGCCACGTTTAGTCAGGGCGGATATAACCGCTTTGAGTTTATGAGCCATTACCCTGAATTAACGGTTAGCTCCCCCAGTCATTTCAAACAGTAACCAATACAGTATTGCAAACGACATCCTGGGTGTGCAATCTATTCACATACAGGTGTGCAACATCCTTATCGATAACAGGTCAGTCTATACCAAAAGCACACCATGTCGGAGAACGACTCGACTCCAAATGAGCCAAAGGTACGTCATGTTCATCATGCATCTCACTCCCAAAGTCTACACTCCTTTCACACCTTACCGCACCACAACGGGATCACTTCCAATCATCTTTCATCTATTTCAAATCAAACCATCCTACGCGTCCTTAGCAGTGACTAACCTCGCCTAGGATAGACATGAGCCCCGTGGTCGTAAACCAAATGATGGATTACCACCTTCACGCGCACGTGAAGTCCAACGAGCATTTCGATTACGTCGAGCTGAACATCTTGCTGCGTTAGAGGAACGAATCAATATCCTCGAAAATGAAAACACTCAATTACGAGCCTTGTTGGCACTGCCCGAGGCTGAACGGACAAGGATTGGTTCTGGTCCTACGGGCAAGGGCAAGAGTTTGAAGGAAGGTGGTGTACCGATGAGTGAGCGTGTACGGGCGAGAAAAGAGGCAAGGGATAGGGAACGGCGGTTAAAAGGTCAACCGCCATTAGGAGATGATTCAGAGGATTTGGATTCGGATCATATACGAGACTCGGTCACGCTATCGCCTGGAGCGAGTCATGGGTCGCTACTCCACAAGCCACCTCATGGGTCACATAATGGCAATCCACAGGCTTCGTCGTCATCGCATAATCAGCTATCATTGTTTAGCAACCCGGCCGACAACTCGCAGTTCAATTACCAACTCCCAATGCCATTCAATCTTCCCGTCTCGCCCGATGCCAACTCGTTCGACTTTTCCTCATCGCTCGATTCAATGCTGAAAGGAAATGGCTCTCAGACGCCCAATTTCGGAAACATGTTCAACATGTTTGGAGAGGACTCCAACAATAACTCCAATAATCACAACAACAATAATCACAACACAAATGGCAATGGCAACAATCGTCGCAGTTCCCCCTTGTCACCTCCAATACTTCCTAATCCAGTAAACAACCATTCCCAACACCATCAGCCTCAACCCCAACCACAACAGCCCGACCTCCTCACACGCCTGAAATCATGCTGTCACTTGTCAGATTCTCACGTCGTCAACGATCCAGGTCTCTTGATCTTTGCTACTCGACTCTGTCAATCCTTTCCCTGTCAATTTGGCGGTCTACACGTAGAGATAGGTGCAGGAGTCAGCGACTCCGAACACCTCATGCTTGAAGATAGTTGGAGAGCACTCAAGAACCAGCTAGATCCAGGAGGAGAGACGGATGGTGAGAACAGGATCAATACAGGCAGGATGGCGGCCGAGTTGGTGGTCAGGGCAGCACAGTCCCGTGGACCCAGTGGTTGGATCTTGTGTAGATACAGGGAGGGAATGTCGATCAAGACGAGTATGATTAGAGATCTTGTACAGGGTTTGGGAGGGAAATTGGAGTAGTTCTTTCTGGGTAATTATTGGTTTATGGTGTTTCAACATTGATTGTAAAATAGGCTTCAACGGCTACAGCTTAGATATAGAATTGGGTATTATGAATACATAAGAGATAACGCGTCCAATCTGATCCCGTTCCTGAATTCCAACACAACCTCGCGTTACCTCATGTCCCTCTCTCCTTTCACTAAAATACTTACACACCAATCATGCCTGGGCAATGCCTCCTAAAAGACCAGTGAGGAGGTCACTACCAACTCCAAGAAAGCCGCGACCCAAAAGCGAAACACCCTCAAGGGACGGATCATCATCACCGGACCCTCTAGATATTATTTCGAATAAAGGCTCCCCCGAATCTCAAAGACGACAAAGTGTGTATATATCGAAGTCAAAATCTAGGGCAAGTGAAAGTGGAAGCGGTCAATCATTTTCGAGCTCGTTGCAACATACACCCAAAGCCGACGATACGGAGGATAGCAGTAGTAGTGATAGTCTGGATTCGGTAAAAGATCAATACCGCCGCCAACGACGTTATTCAGACGGACCCGAGGGCGAAAGCGAGTCAGAGGACGAATGGTCCAATTTCCTATCCAGTAGCGCCAAGAAACAACGTCGACAATCTACCCGAAGCAGTATCGGTTCAAGCGCATCTTCACGGAGCAGTACGGCAGAAACGGATAATACACCAACGCCAACGACCAGTCAGACAGAGTGGCCGCTTATCCCTGTACCTGCGAATCGCCCTTTCCAGCTCAATCCTGTGCGAAGTAGACCGACAAGGATGGTGGATGAACATATGCATGAGGCTGAAGTGAAAGTGGAGAATGTGGTACAGGCAGAAAGGAATGTGGAAGTTGTTGGAATGAACGCGGATGTGGATCTGGTGAAGGAACCCGAGAGGCTTTTGCCTGCTGTACAAGGATCAGACGAGGGGCCTATGAAGCAAGAGCATGGAGAGGATCTCCCGTCCCAGACCCACGAAGTGGATGCGGGGACAAGCGATAGCCCAGAAGAACCTCAGGCGGTCAACTCGAATTCGGTCGTACAGGACGAAGCAGAGATCACTGAAATTGTCGAAAACGACATCCAGGCCCACATGATTGGCGGACCGGCCGACGAAACTAAGGATCCGCCAAACGACAATGCTGAAAAGCCCAAGGAGGAACCCTCAGAAATCCACATGCCGTCAGAGATCGACATTCAACCAGACACCAGCACCGGGATGGAAGTGGAGACGGTTCCAGAAGTTGGAAAACAGAACGATTCTCCTCAAGCCGAACCCGTCAACCATGCGCCGCCCGTGGAAGATGCGCAAACCTCCGGCGAGGATCAACAAATGGCCGAGAATGACAGAACAGCAGATCCAAAGGACGATATCCCAGATCCAATACCCGCTGGCATGTCCGAAGCAGGCAATGAGGAAGGAGAAGAAGAGCTCGATGAAGATATCGCCGCAACGCCCGAAGCCGAAGCCGAAGCCGAGGCCGACACCGCCAACGCCGATATCGAAATGGACGGGTCTTCCGCCCCTGCCGAGTCTGCGCCGGTAGCGGAGGTCAAGATTAGGAAGAAGCCTGGTCCTAAACCTAAACCGAAGGTAGCTGGACAGAAAGTTGAGGCTGCTGCGAAGAAAGCAGTCAAGGGGACCAAGGGGAAGAAAGTGGATGAATTGAAGTCCACATCAAAGAAGAATGCTCGATTTACCCCGGTAAGCTTTCTTTCACTTGCCTCACTAGACATGACAGCTGATGGCAGGAATCCAATCATGCGAGCTCGGTATCTGTCGCATCTGAACAGGATGAGGATACACCTGATCCCGTCAGCGATAGGACATATTGTGTTTGCCGAAAGAAGGAATCGGAGGATGATGACGATGTTACCATGGTCGGATGTGAATCGTGAGCTCCCACGACCTACTTCCTGTAGAAATAAGCTGAGTATCAGATGTGATGACTGGTTCCATGCCTCGTGCGTTGGTCTGACCGAGGATCAAGTCCGGAATATGGACGTGTATATCTGTCGTTCATGCGAGAGGAGTACGTGAACGCTATGTCGATAATGCTGATACGCCAGGTACGAAACAAAAGACGATCTTCAAGAAGACATGTAAACGAGATGGGTG
>Ga0308160_10004097_pt1 | contig 15818 bp, 16 predicted proteins | sample PhyFR1_FD_201036 | JGI IMG/M metagenome (GOLD analysis project Ga0308160, IMG submission 201036) | Phyllosphere microbial communities from UC Gill Tract Community Farm, Albany, California, United States - DLSLF.R1 | ecosystem: Host-associated > Plants > Phyllosphere > Unclassified | place: USA...
CAACGTCAGCTACACCTACGACGTCAGCCAGACCACCTGCGCCAGCGGCGAGACCTACGCGGTCGGCCGCCTGGCCCGCATGCAGGACGGCAGCGGCACCACCGACTACTGCTACGACCGCTTCGGCGACCTGGTACGCAAGGTGCAGACCACCAATGGCAAGGTGTTCGTGCTGCGCTACGCCTATACCAAGGCGGGTCAGCTGAGCCGGCTGACCTATCCCGATGGCGCGGCGGTGGACTACGTGCGCAACGCCCAGGGCCAGACCACGGAAGTGGGCGTGACCCCGGCCGGCGGCACGCGGCAGGTCCTGCTGGGCAACGCGACCTATTACCCGTTCGGCCCGGTGGCGAACTGGTCCTACGGCAACGGTCGCCCGATGCAGCGCGTGCTGGACCAGGACTACCGCCCGCTGGCGGTCAGCGACACCCGCAGCGACGGCCTGAGCACCGGCTTCGCCTTCGACCCGGCCGGCAACCTCAGTGCCCTGACCGCGGCGGGCAACACCGCGCCGGTGGTCAGCCTGGACTACGACGCCCTGGGCCGCTTGACCGCGTTCAAGGACGGCCCGACCGGCACGGTGATCGACGGCTACAGCTACGACGCCACCGGCAATCGGCTCAGCGCCAAGGTCAACACCGTCACGCAGAGCTACACCTACCCGACCACCAACCACCGCCTGAGCGCGGTGGCCGGCACAGCCCGCACCTACGATGCGATCGGCAACACGCTCTCCATCGGCGGCACCGCACAGGAGTTCGCCTACGACGCCACGGGCCGTATGAGCCAGGCTAAACGCACGGGCACGGTGGTGATGAAGTACGGCTACAACGGCCGCGGCGAGCAGGTGCGTCGGGTGGACAAGACCAACACCTACACGCTGTACGACGAGAGCGGACACTGGTTGGGCAACTACGACGCCAACGGCGCGTCGCTGCAGCAGGCGATCTGGCTGGACGACCTGCCGGTCGGCGTGCTGGCCAAGAACAGCCTGCGCTACGTACAGCCGGACCACCTCGGCACGCCGCGCGCGGTGATCGACCCGACCCGCGACGTCGCGATCTGGACCTGGGACCTGAAGGGCGAAGCTTTCGGTAATACTCCGCCGAATCAGGACCCGGACGGCGACGGCACGGCCTTCGTGTTCGACATGCGCTTCCCGGGGCAGCGTTACGATGCGGCGACTGGGTTCAATCAGAACTACTTCCGGGACTACGATCCCGCCACTGGGCGGTATGGGCAGAGTGATCCGATTGGCCTGGCTGGTGGCGCATCGACCTACTCTTATGGAAGATCCAATGCATTGGTTAACTTCGATGCATTGGGGTTGATTAATGACAACCAATTTCCGAGTCAGCAGCAAATTCAGGCTGAAACTCGCTACCAGCGACAAAGACAACTGGCTATGTCTCAGTTGGTGGAGACATATCAAGAAATGTTGAATAAGAATGTGAGAGGAACGGATCAATTCTTCCATTGTTTGGCAGCGTGTCGGGCGTCGAAGGCCTCAGGGAACCCCGGATTGGTCCTCGAGCAGATGCAGAATAAAGAAATTCGGGATTTCGCGTTAAATTTGGCTGGTAAGTATGGAGATGGAAGGCTACCCATGGGCGAGATGCTCAAAGACAATGCAGCGGACATGGCAGTCAATAAGATAGGGGCTGCATGCCCGTCAAACGTAGATTGTCGGTCTAGATGCTCTAACCTGCTGGATAACCTGCCGTTGAGTCGTAGGCCGTTCATGGCCGAATATAGACCGGATTGGAGTCAGCCATGAAAGTACTGAAGAGCATCTGCATCGTCATTGCGGGGCTGATATTTATTTCGGGTTGTTCAGATGATGCCCCGAAGTTTTATTCTTCTTACAGAGATGCTGTTGATGACAATGCCATCGCGAAAGGTTGGATTCCGAATTTCATGCCCAAAGATGCGACAAGCATCTATGAACGTCATAATATAGAATCAAACCAGATCGCTGTAATTTTTAGATCTCCGAGTGCTGATTTTCTAATTGAATTTAATAAAATCAAAGGGCGCTACGATGAATATTCAGGCAAGGAGTTTGCGGCGCGACGGGCGCCAACGAAATACTCCATGAGTGGAGCTCGTTATTACTACAGGTGTAGCGATGAAGGGATTGGGTTGCTGGCAGTAAATTCGGAAGGGGATTTTTATTATATTGAGCCAGTGGTTGGTGAGGGCTTGGCAGTTCTATGCAATCGCTCTTTAAGGGGGTAGTTATTTTCCATGAGCATCATCCGGGTTAAGTTTTTCTCAGGACTACGCATGGAGATTTCGCTTACCTCGGCACCCCATCGGGTAGGCTTATAAGATATAGCTCTGTAGGTCAGCCCATCTAGCAACTTACCTGCGCCTGATGCTAATTCAAGTAGAGGGTGTGGGTGCGACGGGGAAAATAGTAAGTTAACCGAGTTGATCTATAATATCTTTGGGTGGCAATAATGAAGATTATTATTTTTATCGCTTTTGCCTTGTTTCTTCCTCAGGTTCCGGCTAAGGCCGGCGAGGCGTTCTCGGATATTGCTGAGCCAATTTCCGTAGCTCGAGCCAGTTTCGATGAAAAGATTCAAAAGGATTTCCCCGGGCAAGGTGATGGTTTGCTTTGGCGGGATATTAAAAACTATAGCATGGGGGTCGTGGAGAATGAGCGTGAAGTGATAATAGTTTTTATGCCGCGTCACGATAGGGGGAGCTTGATTGGGGGTGGCGGGGAATATCGCATAAATAAAAATTCAAAAAAAATAGAGAAATTCCGTGGGTATGAATAGGGGTAGATGTGGCGTCAGTGACGTCTCGCTAGGACAAAATGCAGCGAGCTCGATCTTTCCAAGTTCAAGCCAAATAATGCCGAACTGAGTTTCTTGATGAGTAAGCTGGCTGCATTGAATTCCAAATGCGAATCCAAATGCAAGCGGCTGTTATTCGTAGGATTAGGCAGATAACAGGCGTTTCCATTCCCTCAATAAAGAGTGGTACATATGGAGAATAAAATTATTCTGGCATCTCTTCTTTTTATAGGTGTCCAGGCTCCTGCATTGTCGAAGAACGTATTGAAGGTGGAGGCCTTCGTAGAGTGTAATTCTGAGGCTGAAGTTGTGATTCGTGCCATGAAAGAAGGTGCATCGTTCAAGGTCCACGAGTCGCTGGTACCCTGGAATTCACAGAGAGCGACAAACTTTGATGCTTATTCTGTCGAAGACGGAAAAGCCACCAAGCTAAAAAAAATTGGTGCAATTTCTGATTATCTGGACGAGGTCACCTTTGCATCGCGTCAGTCCAAGGAGGGGCGAGTAAGCTTGAAATCAAGGTTTTTTGGATTCGGTGACAACAGGAATGCCGACTACACAGTTCTTTTTGACTTCAAGTACCAATCGGAGAATATTGATCTGGCAATGGAGGGGGGAGAGGGGTAATTTTCTTTCCAAAGAAAGGTTTTTTTAACAACAGCTGTCTAGTAGTAATTCCTCAGGGATGAAGGTTAATTGGATCTACTACAGGAGTGGAGCGTGTTATGAAATTCTCGCCCCGCAAGTACCCGTATTGAGGCTATCAGCCTGAGCAACGCAAAGACCAGGAATGCAGGCCGCCGAGTGCCTCGCGCAGCCGCTCATGGTCTCGGGAGAGCCTTCAGAATCTCGCTAGCCAGCCGAAGCTTCTTTCCATCACACCAGCGCCTGGCAACTGCACGAAGTCCTTCTAATCATTGCAACTGAGTGCAACATCTCGGGGACAAGCCCTGCATCTTCATGACGAGCGGAGAAGACGCGGTGGCGTACCCATGCAACAAGCTGGCCTGGATCATCCTGGCGTGCGCCATCTCCGTGGTCGCTGCATGCTGACCTCGTGAGTGGCGGTGGGGCACGATGTTCTTGCGCAGCTCGTCGATGTGCACGGTGATGTCGGTGTATTCGATCGTGCGGCGCCGCTGGTGCGCTCGGCTTGCACTAGAGCCTCGCTGCATCGCCGGGCGTTGCCACGTCTGGTGCAGGACCGATCAAACGTTTGGAAACCGGAAGACAGAGATGGCAAAGACAGAGGATTCGAAAGAAGGCTCGAAGAACAGCGGACTCTCCCACCTGAGCTTGATGGACAAAGCATGGGATAGCCAGTGGGTGATGCGTTTCTCGTGCATAGTGCTGTTCGTGGATGCCGCACTGGTGCTCAAGGGCGGCAAGGGGTTGCTGCAATGGTCGGCGACCACCGAAAAGCTCTGGCAAGACGTGGGCTTTCTCATCGTGGCGGCGGCCGCGTTCGGGCTCCTGGCCAGCTTCGTGCTGCCGACGCTTGCCTACTTTGTGCGTTGGCTTGTCTTGCTGTTCCCAGGAGTCGCTAGCTTCGACGACAGTGGGCGGTTGCCTGGATGTGTGTCGGCTGGAGACTTTCGCGACTACGCCCTCAAACGAGAGAGCGAGTTCCTGCTGCGGATGTACGACGAAGCATGGCGGGAATGGTTGCGCCATCGCTCCGAGCGGGACGAGATGGGCAACCTGGTCTTTGCGACGGTGGTCATGGCTATCGCGGACGGCATGCTCGCGCTGCTGTATCTGGATGGGCGCTCGCTCGTCCACGACGCTCTCGTTCAGCTCGGGGACGGTGCCTGGCTCTTGGTGCCCCTGTTGCTCACAGGTGCCTTTTTGTTGCTGAGCAAAACCTGGTTTGCCGCAGATCGCCCCGTCGTTATTTACTACCCCCCGTTGTACTGGGAGCAGCGCGAGAAGCAGCTCCGCGATCGCGGGAACGTGTGAATCCGCGAGCGTTCCGTGCGGCGGGCCCTCGATAAGCGGTCAAGGGACGGGCGCCGGCAATGGCGCAACTATTGACCTGCTCTCGCCTGATCGGCCTCCGACGCGGCACCCGACCAGCCACCGCCGAGCGCCAGGAACAGATCCACCTGGCGGTCGACCAGTTGCGCGCGCGAGGACGCCAGCGCCGATTCGGCGTCCGCCAGCGCGGCCTCGGCGGAAAGAACGTCGAGGAAGTCGATCCTGCCGAACCGATACAGCTGCCCCGCCTGGCCGCTCGCGCGGGCGGCAGCGTCGCGCGCCTGGGCGAGGCTGCGTTCGCGATCGATCTCCTGGGCATAAGCCGACAGCGCGGTTTCCGTCTGCCGCAAGGCCTGCAGCACCGCGCCATCGAACGACGCCAGTGCGGCATCGGCATCGGCGCCGGCCGCGTCGATTCGGGCCTTGGCCAGCCTGCGATTGGGCCAGCGCCACGACACCAGCGGCCCGAAGGTGGCGCCGAAGCTGTCGCTGGACAGCAGCTTTCCCAACGAGTTCGCCATACCCGCGGACGCGCCGATGCTCACCTGCGGGTAGAGATTGGCCGTTTCCACCCCGATCGTGGCGGTGGCGGCCGCTAGGTTGCGCTCCGCCGCGCGGATGTCCGGGCGGCGCTGGATCAGTTGCCAGCCATCGCCGACCGGGATGGCGCGCTGCAGGCGCGGCGGCTGCTGGCAACGGCGCGCGTCCTGCGGGTAGTCCGCCGGCAGCCGGCCCATCAGCGCAGCCAGTTCGAACAAGGCCGCCTGGCGCTCGGCAATCAGATGCGGAACCGCCGCCGCGCTGCTATTGACCGCGGCCTGGGCCCGGCTCACGTCGAATTCCGTGCCGCGCCCGCCCGCCGTGAGCCGGCGCGTGGCATCCAGCGTAGCGCGCTGCGTCTCCAGCACCCGCTGCGTGGCTGCCAGCGTCAGGTTGGCCGAGCAGGTGCCGAGATAGGCGCGGGTGACGGCCGCGGCGGCGACCACCCGCACGTGGTCGCGTGCCGCGGCGACCGCCTGCGCATCCGCGCTGGCCGCCTCGATGCCGCGGCGGATGCCGCCGGCCAGATCCAGCGGATAGGACAGGTCGATGCCGAGCGCGTACACCTGCGGCGGCGGCGACGAGGGCGAGGTGTATCCGCCCGCATGCGCCAGCGTGGCCGACGCGCTCGCGTCGGTGTGCAACGCGCCTTGGGCGCGGTACTGCAGCACCGTCGCCGAGGCGCGCCGCAGGTTGGCGTCCGCCGTGCGCAGGTCGGTGTTGGCCTGCAGCGCTTCGGCGACGTAGGCGTCGAGTTCGGGATCGTCGTACAGCTGCCACCAGCGCTGCGGCGGCTCGGCCAGTGCGAACGCCGGGTCCTGGCCCGAGACGAACGCGCGCCCGGCCTGCGGCGCGGCCGCAACCGCGTCGACCGGAACGCGGTAATCCGGGCCGGACACGCAGCCGGCCAGCGACAGCGCCAACGCGATCGCGCCGGCGCAGCGAACCTTGCCGCTCATTTGCAGGCACCCGATGCGCTCGGGGTCACGGTCACGCTCGCGGTCCTGCCGACGATGAGCCGGGTGTGCGGCGCGGCATCGTCTATCCGGATGCGGACCGGAATGCGTTGCGCCAGCCGCACCCAGGAATAGGTCGGCGCCACGGCGGGCAGCAGGTTGTGCGTGCTCGCGCGCTGGTCGTCGGCAATGCCGGCGGCGATGCTCTCCACATGCCCGCGCACCGCGCGGCCATCGCCCATCAGCCGGGCGACGGCGGCGTCGCCTTCGTGGATGCACGCGAGCTTGGTTTCCTCGAAATAGCCTTCGACCCGGACGCTGCCGGCATCGATCAGCGCCATGGCCTGCGCGCCCGGCTGCAGGAAATCGCCGGTGTGCAGGTCGAGGTTGGTCACGATGCCATCGGTGCTGGCGCGCACCTCGGTGCGCTGCACGTTCAGCAGCGCCACCCGCCGCTGCGCCTGGGCCTGCGCCAGGTTCGCCAGTTCCGTTTCCACCTTGGCGGCGTTGCGCTCGCGCGTTTCCGAGGCGACCAGATCGCCCAGCGCGATATCCCGTTTCGATTCGCGCCGGGCCAGGCCGAGCGTGGCCTGCGCGCTGCGCACGCTGGCCTCCGCCTGCTCCAGCGCGGCGGCGACGCGGGGTTGGTCCAGCACCAGCAGCAGCTGGCCGGCTTTCACCCGCTGGTTGTCGTGCACCAGCACCTGCGTGACCAGCCCGCCCATGTCCGATGCCACGCGCACCACGTCCGCGCGCACCCGGCCATCGCGCGTCCACGGCCGCGTTTCGTAGCGGTTCCAGATGGACAGGGCCGCGACGACGGCGATGGCGAAGACGGTGAGCGTGGCGCTCCAACGTCCGATGACGACAAGCATGTGCTTCATTTCATTTCTCGAGCAGGGGCGCGAGCCGGATCAACAGCTCCGCCAGGATCACGAACAGCGACAGGCCCACCAGCGGCCGATAGGCGAACACCCGGTACAGGCCGAGGCGCGCCAGCAGCCGCGACACCAGTAGCGACAGCGCCAGCGCGACCAGCGCTACCGCCAGCAGGCCGGGAACGAAGACGCCATCGATGGAAAGATCGGCAAACATCGCATCAGTCCCGTTGCACGATCAGCGGCGCCAGCAGGTCGCGGCGCAGATCCGAAAGCAGCGAGAGCACGCGTTCGCCTTCGGGTTCCTTGTCCGCGACCACCGCCATGCGCAGGCGGTCGAGGGAGTCCAGCAGTTGCCTGTCCAGCGCGTGTGCGGGCATGGCACGGGTCCGGAAATGGGCGGCCGCCAGGTCGAGCAACTCGGCATGGCGGGCACGGGCGTGTTGTCCCTTCAGCGCCGTGCCCATCGCACGCAACTCGGCCACGGCACCTGCCGCGCGCATGTCCGCAAACAGCGTGCGCAGGGTGTGGGCGGCATCCGGATGGCCGCGCAGGCGCGGGGCGAGCAGCCCGAGCAGGTCCACCATGCGGCTGGTCCGGTCGGCGGTAGTGCGTCCACGTCCGCGGGCGCGGCGTGCGATGGCGCGCGCGATCGCACCCAGCAGCCGCTTGCGGGTGCGCTGCGTGTCCATGGTCTGGAACAGCAGCATGCTGCACAGCGCCGCCGCCGTGCCCACGAACAGCGCCACGCTGCCGTTGAGCGCGCCCACGAAGCTCGCGGCATTGGTGGCGCCCAGGCCCGCGATGAGCGGAAACGTCAGCACCACCCCCAGCGCGCCCATGATGAAAGGCGGGCGCGCCAGGAACGAGCCGCACAGCAGCAGCGCCGGCGCCAGCGCGGCCGCCAGGCCGATGAAATCGGACAGGCTCGGGAAGATCACGAAGCCGTACAGCAGCCCGACCACGACACCGATGGCCGACCCGGCCAGATAGCGCATGACATGGCCGGCAGGCGCCTCGGTGGTGCCGAACAGCAGGCACGCCGTGCCGACGATGGATACCGCCGTCGCACCGTCGGACCAGGCCGTGGCGGTCCACAGGCCACAGCTCAGCACGATGCCGACGAAGGCACCGAACGCGGCGCGCAGCGCAAGGCGGTGATCGCGGTGCAGGACGTGGCCGCGCGCCTGTTTCGCCAGCCGCGCGGGAACCTGCCGGCGCCAGTGCGGGTTGGCGGCGCGCAACTGCGCTTCCAGCAAGCGGCAATCGCGGTGCGCGGTGTCCAGTTCGGCAAGGCGCGAGGCCAGGTTGGCCTGCAGTACGTCGCGCCAGCCGTCCGGGTCGGCGGCGACCACCGCCTGCGGACCGCGCTCGGCTGCGCGCAACTCGGCCAGCGCATCGTCCACCGCACTGGACAGCAGCAGCACGTCGAGCATCCGATCGTGCAGCGCCCGCAGCATCTCCACCTGGGCAGGGCCATACGCGCTATCGAAGCGCAGGTGCACGGAGAGCGTGTGCAGCTCCAGCAGGTCCACCGCCGCCTTCGCGCGATCCTCCGCCAGCACCGTGTCCTTCGCACCCGCGCGCATGTCCTGCGTCCAGCGCTCGGCATCGGACAGGATAGCGGCCACGCGCGCCTGCACGCGGGGTGCCACCTTGCGTGGCAGCACCAGCCCATGCACCAGCGTGGCGGCCAGGATGACCCGGACGCGACGGACCGGCCAGCGCTCGCCAGCCGCTTGCAGGTGGCCGACCACGACGCCGAGATCCCGGTGCACGAACACCGCAAGGGCCAGTTGATCCTCGCCCTGCACGGCGCCGTGACCTGCCAGGTCGAACGCGCCCTGTGGATCGTGCCGCCGCAGTGCGGCGTGTGGATTCCCGGCGGCATGCCGCACAGCAACCGCGCCACCGCCAACGCCCGCCTGTGCTATCTGTTCGTCGAACCCGGCCTCGTGGCCTTGCCGCAGCACTGCGTGACCCTGTCCATTTCGCCGCTGGTGCGGGAGATGATCCTGCACCTGGCCGACGCGCCGCCTGACGAGCCGCGCGACGGGCACACCGACCGGCTCGCGCGCGTGCTGCTGGACGAACTGGTGCAGATGCCGGCGGAACGCCTGTACCTACCGGTCAGCCACCACCCGAAGGTGCGGGCGCTGGCCGACGCGCTGGCCGCGCATCCGGCGGACCGCAGCACCATCACCGACTGGGCCAAGCGCCTGGCGCTGGGCGAGCGCACGCTGACCCGCCTGATCGCCCGCGAAACCGGCCTGTCCTTCGGCCGCTGGCGGCAACAGCTGCACCTGCTCATCGCCATCCGCGACCTGGCCGGCGGTGCCCCGGTCCAGCGCGTGTCCGAAAGCCTGGGCTACGAATCGGTCACCGCGTTCATCACGATGTTCAAGAAGGCGCTGGGGTTGTCGCCGACGCGCTATTTTGCGGTGCGGTCGCGGGGGCGAGCTTCTGGTGGGTAGCATGAGGGACGAGCTTTGGCTGCGGAATCGGACGCGCGCATGAAGCCTGAGGGCGACTCTCGTGTGTTACGGATGGCCGAGACAATATCGAGTGGCGGAGTGGAAGTGGTCGATTGCCGAGCTTGGAGAATGAAGTAAAGGCTTTTTCCCTATATGCGGATCTGTTCCTAGTGATGGTATTAAGTGCAATTGCATATTGCCTGTTCTTGAATATAAGCGGTCGCTAAAGGTGGCGCTGAGCCACCCCCGATTTCTCGGACAGGTTAATTAGGGAACAACCGCCATCTTCTCGAACTCGGCCGGCGAGCGGTAGCCCAGCGCACTGTGCAGCCGCTGCCCGTTGTAGAACACTTCGATGTACTCGAACACTTTCCCGCGCGCTTCGTCGAGACTGGCGAAGCGCTCGTGGTGCGTCAGTTCCTGCTTGAGCGAACTGAAGAAGCTCTCCATCACCGCATTGTCGTAAGGCATGCCCTTGCGGCTCATGCTCGCGACCAGCCCAGCTTCCTGCAACTGCCGCTGATATGCACCGCTGGTGTATTGCGTGCCCTGGTCGCTATGGTGGATTGCACCCTGCGCTGGCCGTCGGCGGTGCACGGCCATGGCCAGTGCAGCGCTGGCCAACGCCTGGTCGGCCCGCTCGCCCATCGCCCAGCCCGCGATCTGCCGACTGTGCATGTCCAGCACCGCCGCCAAGTACAACCAGCCCATCCGAGTCGGGACGAAGGTGATGTCCGCCACCCACACCCGATCTGGTCCTGGACTGACGAATGGCCATGCCAGCCGGTTAGGCGCCACCGCCACACGCTGATAGGTGCTGCGCGTGCGCAGGTAGCGTTGCCGCCGTTTGGTGCGGATCGCATGTGCCTGCCGCAGGCGCCGCACCCGATGCCGGCCGCAGGTCTCACCTTGCTGGCGCAACGCGCGCCACAGGCGCTCGCTGCCATACGCCTCGCGGGTTTGTACGTGCAACTGCTCGATCCGCTGCAATAGCCGAGCATTCTCCTGCGCGCGCGGCCCCGGACGGCGAGCGCACCATGCGTAGTAACCACTGGGCGACACGCCCAGCGCATGGCAAAGCCAACGCACACGGTAACCCTGCTGGTCTCGGATCCAGGCGTACTTCACGATAGTTCTCGCGCAAAGTACGCCGCCGCTTTTTTTAGGATCTCGTTCTCTTGCCGCAAACGCTCGTTCTCGCGCTGCAGCTTGGTCAGTTCATCCGGGTTGGACTTAGGTCGGCCACTGCCGCCAAAGGCGCCCGCGCCCTTCGCATCGAGGTCCGTGGCCCACTTGTAGAGCCGGTTGCGCGGGATGCCTAACTCCCGCGCGATCACGGCCGCTGGCCGATCCCCCGCCTTGAGCAATCGCACTGCTTCCCGCTTGAACTCCGCCGTGAACCGCTGCCGCTTCTGCATCGAACACCTCCGTGCGAGGATTGTCCTCGCTTTCAGGTGTCCGAGTTATCAGGGGTGGCTCACGCTGACCCCTGTTATTCTTATTTAACTGACGACAACAGCATAGGCTAATATTTCCGTGAAAAAACAGTTGGCCGACTTGATTCGTGATTACCAAGCAAAGGTCTATGAAGCCCTTTCGCTCATGCATCGGTCCGGTATTCGGATGCCGAGTTCTAATCTACAATGGGCTGAAAATGACATTCCGCAAGAGGGTCTGCTTGATGGCGGTATCGAGTACTTGAAGCATGGTTTCGGATGTACTGTTTATCTGCCTGATGGAGATGTGGATTTTGATTTTGGAATGCGTGGAGAGATTGATGGGTTCGACGCATGGCGTCTATTTATATTTGCTGGAGAAAATTTGTCGAAATACGGTTTCGAGAGCCAAGATGATTTGGATGAATGCATCAATGCAGCATTATCTGAAGGACATCTTGTTTGCTCACGTGATTCTCTCTTATATATCGAAAACCTTACGCGTGAGTTGGCGGTTGATATTGACAGTAGATTGCCTGGCGACAATCTCCCTGCTCGCAACCTGGACATCGTGCTCGTGCTATATTGCCATTATTTTCAGGCTGCTGAGCTGATGCTCGAGAACTACGATAATCTGAAGAAAAAATGGAAGAAAAATAATTCGTTGAGTCATCGGAAGGTCATTGATCTGCGAATCTACATGTCCTCTTGGCTGGGTTTTCTTGCTGTGACATGTGAGGGATTCGAAAATATCGGAATGCGTCTTATTTTACAGAATGAACGCCCGGAAGATTTTAAGGAGTTGATTTCGAAAAGCGATGCCGTTGGAAGATTAATTAAAAAACACCGTAATCCACTTCGGGAATTTCGAAACAAAACATTTCATCTTCGGAAAGACCCTGAGGTAATTCGACGTTTCTTCGCTCCCGATGCAAACAGGCTTCCGTGGGCTCGTGAGTTGCACAATGCATTCACAGATTTTTTCTCTGCATATCGTGTCCATTGTGAGTTCCACTACGCGAATAATGGGCGACGAGGTGAGCTGCACCTCACGCGGCAACCTCCTCAACGATACACGTGATAGCGAGCTTTTTTGCTAAGCCAAACGGCTGAAGCCCAGGCGGCTTAGCGGCCTTTCGCGTCGACGGGAAGGGTGTCTATGATCATCAATACCATATCCGGTCGGGAGTTGAACCAAGACATGGCGCGAGCAAAGAAAGCTACAAAGAGCGGTCCGGTGTTCATCACGGACCGCGGCAAGCCTGAGTATGTGTTGTTGAGCTTCGAGGACTACCAACGGCTGACAAGGCAGCGGCGCAACGTTGCCGATGCACTGGCGATGCCGGGCGTTGCAGCTATCGAGTTCGAGCCGTCGCGCGTGGCGATTGGAGCCCGGCAGGCTGATCTCTCGTGATGTATGGCTCGACACCACGTGTTGTCCGAGTTGCGCAAGAGACGGCTCGGCAGGGCCGATGCGATCTCTTCAGATCGGCCGTTACCGCATTTGAAATAAGCCTGTCCCTGTCCTTTGATGAGATACATGGAAGCCTTACGCGTCCCATGCCGCCGGCACCAGCGCTATACCATTTCTCCACTTTTCGATGATCATGTCCTGATACCAAGGTTCTTGTATGTCAGCGTGTTCAGTGATGATGACTTGCATGCGAGGGGACAAATCTCGAACAACATTCATGACTAGTTGGAAAACCCGGATAACGGCGAGCCTGTCTTCATCATGCGCATCTACAGTGTTTACGTCGCGACCTAATTCTGCTGGGAAGTAAACTTGAGATGGCTGGTCTAGGAAGAGGAAGCGAGGAACTGGTCGGTTTTTTCGGGTAAAAAAATCATGGAGCGCCAGCAGCGCGATGAGATGGCACCCCAGCCACGTTGCACCGCTCCCCATGCGGTTCATAGGCACGGGGCCATCCTCATAATCTGCAACGACCAAGAGCTTCTTGGGATCCAGTCGAAACGGAATGCCTGCATGCTCGAGCTCCAAGTGCGTAGCCCAATTGGTCATCAAGGCACCTAGTCGACTCATGGCAGATGCCGTGCGCTCCCGAACGCCCTCGTCGCTCAGCTGGTTCTCAAGTTGGCTGATCTGATGGCGCAAGTCTTCTGCGCCCGCGGCGAGTTGATCATTGTCCTGCGTTGTTGGTAGGGACTCCAGTGTCAGGCTGATCCGCCCCAGAACATGGGCACGGCGAGACGAGGTGTCACGCATGGACTGAAGCCGGGCATCCGAGGCACGTACAGCTTCCAGAGCAACCCAGTTGTTCCGTAACGATTCCTTTAGGCCTTCGAGCTCTTGCGTCTTTTCTGCGATGAGCGTGTCCAAGCCTGGGGTGTGTCGGATCACATTCTGGAGCTGCGTGCGCGCCGACAGCAATTCTGCGCGGAGCTCCTGGGCCGATGGGAACGTGTCTGGCAGGGTATGACTGCACACAGGACAGGAGTGTTCGCTGTCATCGAGTAGCCCAATACTCTCTAATCTGGATACTTGTTCTGCTGATTCAGTAGCAAAGCTACCCTCGTCCTTCCGAAGTCCCGCCATAGCTTGGAGTTCATCGTTGACATAGTGAAGCCTAGCGCGAAGTTTCTTTCGTTCAATCACTAGATGGCCCAGCGCAACCTGATCCAGCTGGGTCTCCGAAAATTTCAGATGATCCTCGAATGGGGCTGTGGAGGCTGCTCGTAGTAATTCAATTGCTTCTTGGTAGTTGGTTGCTGAAAAATCAGATGCGATGAGACCAGCATCCATCGCTTCTGCGACAAGACCATCCACTCTGGTCTCGCTGGTAAGAAGTAGTGACCGAGCCAGCTCAGACTCTTTGAGTCGTAGCTCCCGGCGTAGTCCCCTCAGTCGAGCAGACAGCTCTACGTGGTCATCTTCCATCGACCCGATGAAGTAGGGGAACGTATCCTTGATGCCTTGGGCTACCCAATGGTCCCCTTGCCCATGGAATAAGAACCCTGGCTGAGAGATCTCGGTCTGCTTCTGGAATACATACGCCAGGGCGTGCCGGATGCTCGCGGAGAGCGCTCGCCTGGTTTGTCCCTCTGGTGGGGTGTGCTTGTGCGCCCCAATTCCAGTGGCGAGTTCAATCCGCGCCACGGCCGCTTCAATGTCGGTTGTGACAGAAATTTGCTCGAAGGCCGGAATAGCTAGTGAGGAACCTGTCGCGTAGTATGCATCTGTTGTCGTGGTTTTACCTCTGTCAGGAGCGCGGCGCGCAATAAAGTGTTGTGCACTTCCGTCTGTCAGGCGTAATCCGTACCAGTCAATCGTTCGTGCCATAATCCCGTGCGGGATGTTGCATGTGCCGCTGCCAAGGCAGTAGTCCACTATATCAATCAAAGATGACTTTCCTGTCTCTGATTCGCCGGTGATGATGTTAACTTTGCCTGGCTGCAGGGAAATAGACCGCGGTTCATGCCCCGCAGAGTAGATGACGATATTAAGTATCTGGATGCTCATGGGCGCACGCCCCAAAGGGCCATAACAGTGGTGTAGTCACCGGACGCAGCGAACCAGCGGCCAGCGAAGTGAGCTTTCTTGATGCAGTGAATGACCTCGGGAGTCGCAAACTTGCCGTACTCGTTCAATCGTCTCGCGGAGGCTACAGGGACAATTTGATGTCCGTTCAAGCGCAAGAGTCCACCAGTACACGACACGGCAATTGCTTGACGAACTAAGGGGACGATTGCCTTGGCGCGATCTGGAAAGCCAACCAGTGCAGACGGATGAACGCTCAGCCAAGCTGCTAGGTTGGTGCTGATTGCTCTCGGGAGCTCGTCTCGTGTTGCCTTTTGAAGAACTGCAGGCATGACCACAAATGCTAGTGCATACGGCAAGCCGCCCCTGTCGCCCTGCTGCTGGTAGCCGTCGGCAGCGCAGTAAAGCAAAGCTCCCAGGAACGCTGGGTTGAGCAGTCGGATTTGCTCTATAGGTTGTTTGCGCCAGGCGGGCTCTTCTGCAAGGAAAGCGACGGGCTGGTTCATGCTGCAGAGCTCCGGCTACTCAATAGATGCTGTAGCTTGGAGAGAAAGTGTGGGTGCCAGCCGACACGGAGGTCATTGGCCAGCATGTGAAGCGATCCTCTGCAAATGCTCGGATTGTCTACGTTCTTGTGAATCGGAAAGCATGCAGTTTCGACCCAGTTGAAGATTTCCTTTGCCATTCTTACTTCAGCTGCCTCTGCTCCTTCTGATCCGAGATCATCAAGAGCGCGGCTAAATGTCAGATCCCATTCTTCGCATAGGGTCCGCTCATACTTATCTAGATCGCCAATCATGATCAAGTTCTCACGAACCCAACGCGATCGCTGCTCAAAGGCTCGGTAGTAGTCCCGTACGGCCGCGAGCACTCTACGGTGATTAACCTCAACGAGCTTTGCTTGGTGTACGAAAACTTCATCCTCGTATGCGCTAATGTCTACTTCATGATCGAAGATGTCGTCGTCCACAGGTAAGGCGCTGACCAACTGCTCGCGGATATCATCCATTTGCGCTTGGAGTGCTGAGCACTGAATTGGTTCCTTCGAGCCTCCTATCAGATGTTTCAGGCACTTGGTGAACCACCAACCTTCGAGTCGTATTACAAAGGATTCAACGTGGTCGCGTCTTACGGTGAATCGGGATTCGTGACGAATATCGTTTCCGACTTGTTCAATATTGGATTGGCTTGGTGCGATAATGATCGATGACACCAAGGATTCTTGCTGCGTTGGAGTGAGTGCCAGAAAGA
>Ga0308160_10004098_pt1 | contig 15806 bp, 19 predicted proteins | sample PhyFR1_FD_201036 | JGI IMG/M metagenome (GOLD analysis project Ga0308160, IMG submission 201036) | Phyllosphere microbial communities from UC Gill Tract Community Farm, Albany, California, United States - DLSLF.R1 | ecosystem: Host-associated > Plants > Phyllosphere > Unclassified | place: USA...
CCCGGCCCACTCTCTTGCTCGCTCTTCCATCGGTTGTACCCTCGGCTGCTGTCTTGCCCTTCCCTCAAGCGGACCCTTGTCCGCTACTTGGCTACCTGCGCTCGTCTGCATGCACTGCTCATCCATCTGGGCCATATGGAGTCCCTCATACGAGGCAGGCGAGGCGTGAGCCGTACACGCGGCCGTCCTTCATGACAGCGAGTAGGTTGTCCTCGGGCCGGTCAAGCACTCGGATGTCGTCCTGCCGAAGGTGGCTCAGTTAGCGACACATCGTGCAGTGCAGTGAGCCCATGCCAAAACGTACGAGAGGGTTTTTGGAGAGGACGAGCAGGTCGGCAAAGGCGCCAGGGGCAATGATGCCGAGCTTGCCTTCCATCCGGAGCATCTTGGCCGGGTTGACCGTCGCCTGCCGGAGGATCGCCGGCGCCGGCAGCACGGTCGAGCGCACGTAGAACTCTTCCGTCTGGAGGGCCGTCATCGAGCTGAGGAGATCGGTCCCGTAGCAGACGGTCACGCCATGCTTCTCGGCCAACACGAGCGCGTCGAGTCCTTTGCGCATCACCTGCGCGTTCTTGACCTTGCTGTCGGCCGAAAGGAAGCCTTCAAAGGGCGCGCGCGTCATGATGCCGTAGCAGGAAAGTGTCGGGGTGAGAAAGATGCCCCTGTCGGCCATCAGCTTGGCGGTGGGCTCATCGAGAAGGTTGCCGTGCTCGATACCGAGGACACCATTGTCGATCGCATGCCGGATCGCCTCGGCCGTGTAGGCGTGGGCGGTCACCATCCGCTTGCCGCCCGACATCTGTTTGACGGTTCGCGTGATGGCCTGGAGCTCCTCGGCAAGAAACTGCACCGACTCGATGGCATCCGTCTCGCTCGCGACGCCGCCTCCAACCATGACCTGGGAGGCGATGAATTTGAATTAGTGAGTGTGCTGGCGGAGGAGAGTGACGGGGATCCCTGCTTGCGCATGGCACAGGGACTGTTCTGCCTCGGGTTGGGGAAGAAGGGGAAAGAGATGACCTTGATGAAGTCGGCGCCCGCCTTAAGCTCCTCCCGGACGGCGCGCAGGACCTGGCGAGTGAAGCAGAGCCGACTTCAGTCCGAGAGCGCGGCGGCGACGACGGCGCGGGCTCGGTACGCACCTCCGGAACGCCGTCCGCCGTCCGCCCTAGGGACTCTGCGTGGCCACCACAGCAAGCCCCAGGCGCACCTCCACTGATGGCAGGCGTAAAGTCTCCGTGGCCTCCGGACTGCGAGAGGGCTGTGCACGAGTCGAGGGCCGGCGCGTCAGCGACAGAGCTCAGTGCTCCAGGCCAGAGCGAGGCGGCCCACCCTTGCCGCATTGGAAGAGGCGAGGACCGTCGATTAGACCTTCAGCGATGGCGTCGGCGAGGGCTTTCGAAGCGCCGCCCTGTTACGGTCGTCCCAAGCCGGGGGAAGTGTATCAGCTCGGGCCAGCTCTGCGTCAACTGCTGGCGCGGGTGCCGCCTGCTCTGCCCGAGCAAGTTTACAGATCTGTCGGGCTGAGTGCACACGTACGGTATCCCGACAGGTCGTGAAGCCTCGATGCAGCGTCTCTCGGAGGACATACGTCGTCCGCAGATTGATGAGCTCCTGCGGCGTCCGGACAAGCTCGCCCATCGTCGGCACACCCGGGACGGCTACGACACCAGGAGCGGGTCAGCAGGGCACGCGCCATAAGGCGTCTCGAGGCGGACATATGCACCCGTAACATGAACATGCGCGTCGATCAGACCCGGACAGAGGTACAGGCCGTCGAGGTCGGCGACGACGAGGCCTTGCCGGCTAGCTTCGTGCTCGAGCGCCTCGAGCTGCGCGGGCGACTCGGCCGCCTCGACGCTCGCGATGACGCCGTCGACGATCTTCACCACTTGGCCGGAGTACACCTTACCGGAGGCGGCGTCAATGACGGCAGCGTTCTTCAAGAGGTAACCTCCTGCGACAGGTTGGACCCAGGGCTTCAGTGCGAGCTTGGGCAGCCTGGCAGAGGCCAGATCGCATGGTCGTCGAGGGAAGCTGGCGGTCAGCCCTCGCACCGATCAGAGTCGGCTCAATCTACGCACAGCGACGGCCTCGTCTTGGCAGGGTTCGGGAAGCCTGGCATGTGAGGCGCGGAGACGGTGCTCTCTGGGAGATGCATGGTCGAGCTAGAAGAGGGCAAGATGGGTGTTTGGAAAGGAGGTTCATCGTGCTGCCATCCCCTGTGCGGCTCGGGCCGACCGCTGCATGCTGCAGATCGAGGGGGCTCCGCGTCCCTCGGCCAGGTCTGCCGCTTGGGCCTCCATCCAGCCACCTCTCTCCGCGGCGTCGACTCGACGACCACGACGTGAGACGACTCTCCTAACATGCACAGAGGGGCAGAAAACGTCTACATCTACTACGGTGGCAGGTCGCTCGCCGTCCGGCCGTCGCAGCAGCGGGCCGCCGACTACTCTCGGGGCGCAGCACGAGGCCCAGCGTCGTGCCGGCGCAAGGAGAGCGGCAGGCCGTCGCCAGGCACTGCATCTGGCTGCAGGAGCGGAAGACGACGCGGTGGCGTCAGAGCGAGCGGGCGAGCGAGCGCTCGAGCAAAAGTTATCCCTTCCATCAGGCTGGCTGGCTGGCGATCGACCAAGGGTCCGTCGGCGGAAGCCGAGCTCGGTACTCGGGTCCGCCAGGGCGCGCGAGAGGGTGCTACAGGCGGCCCGCAGGTCAGCAGGCTCCTCAGCCCTGGACCACATCTCGTCCCTCCCCCGCCTTTTTCTAGAGCTTCAGCAGGAGCCGTCTGACCCCTAAACGACATCGACATCGGCACTATCCGCCGTCCGCCTTCATGCCTGCGCCGGACAAGCTGCTCGTCGTCAACAGGGGGGAGATCGCGGTCCGCATCATCCGCGCCGCCCAGGCGCTTGGCCTCCCAACGGTCGCGCTCTACGTCGAGGCCGACAGGGAGGCGCTGCACGTCCAACTCGCAGAGGAGAAGGTGCTGATCGAGAGCTACCTCGAGGGGTCAGTCTGGCTGGCCTATCGCTGTTGTTGATTGAGGCCAAACCTGTGCCTGATCATTGCTTCCCTACATCGATGGCTCCGGCTCCGGCTCCCTCCGACCCGCCCGCCCCCGCTCCTGCTCCTAGGAACGAGATCATCGCCGTCGGACAAAAGCACGCCTGCACACTCGCGCATCCCGGCTACGGCTTGTTGTCCGAGAACGACGTGTGTTCAGTCGGCGTTGAGCCTTCCTCTTGTTCTGTCCAGTCGCCGGGCGCATCGTGCCGCCTGCGACGCGCGCAGCCGGCTCACCGAGGGTCTGAAGCCAGGCTGACTCGACCTCCTCTTCCTGCTCAGGTTTTTGCCGCCCTTGTCGAGAAGTCGGGCATCACTTGGCTTGGACCCCGGCCGAACCAGATCAGGAGCATGGGCCTCAAGCACGAGGCTCGGAAGGCTGCCATCGCGGCGGGCGTCCCAGTCTTGGCGGGCACCGGCCTGCTGACCGCGGTCGGAGAGGCAATCGAGCAGGCCGGCCGTATCGGCTATCCCGTCATGCTGAAGGCGAGCGCCGGCGGAGGTGGCATGGGGATGGAGCTCTGCGAGGATGCCGAAGCACTTCGGCTCAACTTTGAGAAGACGGTCGGCAAGGCCCTCGTGAGTAGCATCGTCCGGCCGCCCAGCTTCAGCCGCTGGAACCGTCCCGTCTGACCCGCTGGCTGTGGTGCAGACCCTCTTCTCCAACGCAGGCGTCTTTCTCGAGAAGTACATTCGTCGGGCGCGGCACGTCGAGGTCCAGGTCTTCGGCGACGGCGCAGGGCGGGTCATCGAATTTGGCGAGCGCGAGTGCTCGGTTCAGCGCCGGCACCAGAAAGTGCTCGAGGAGGCCGGCAGCCCCTTCATCGCCCGCCATCCAGAGCTCGGGCGCGAGATGCGCCAGGCGGCCATTAGGCTCTGCGAGCTCATCCAGTATCGCTCAGCCGGCACCGTCGAGTTCATCGTTGACGACGACTCGGCATCCTTCTGTTTCCTCGAGCTCAATTCGCGGATCCAGGTAGAGCACGCCGTCACGTCTGTCCCTTTTCTGCGCTCTCACCGTTCTCCGTTTGTTGTGCTGAACCCCGGCGGCATCCCGCCACGGCACGCTTATTCAGCGAGATCATCCGGCCTGGGCTCGACCTCGTTGCGCTGATGATCAAGCTCGGTCTCGCCGCACGACATGGAACGCCATTCGACCTGAACGACGAGGAGGAGTATCGCACCCCCTCGGCCGGATTTGGTATCGAAGCGCGCTTGTACAGCGAGATGCCACACCTTGACTTCAAGCCGGCGCCGGGCTTGCTGACCGAGGTCAGCTTCCCGAGCCATGACTGGCTCCGGGTCGATACCTGGGTCAAGACGGGCACGACCGTCTCGCCCTTCTTCGACCCGATGATCGCAAAGGTCATCGCCAGGGGCGACACGCGCGAGGAGGCCCGCTCGAGATTGTACGACGCGCTGTGTGAAACGTCCATAAAGGGCCCCATGAACAACCTCGACTACCTCTGCAAGGTCATCGACTGTCCAGGTGCGGGACGGGCATGCTCCGCCCCCTTGTGCGAGCAGGCTTGGCTGACGCTGAGCGCCCTTCTACTGCACTGATCGCGCAGAGTTCCGCGATGGCAACGTGACGACCGCCTTTCTCGACTCGTTCGAATACACCTGCTCGTGCATCGAAGTCATCGAGTCGGGCCTCGCAACCTCGGTCCAAGACGGAACGCCTCGCGTCAAAGGCGACGGCATCCCTTACGGCGGTCCATTTGACACGATCGCCGCCCGAGCCGCCAATGTGCTCGCCGGAAACGACGAGAGGGCCGAAGTGCTCGAGTGCACAATGATGTCAGTCTTCATCCACTTGGATCCAGGCTGCGAAATGTCGCTAAAGCTCCTTTTGCTTGCAACCAGGGGTCCAGCGCTGCTCTTCAGCGAAAAAACGGTCATCGGTACGTTAGCTTCGCGCTTCACTCTGGCCTTGACGCTGAGCACTGTGTTCCCTCGCCTTCCTCGTCTGCCTAGGCATCGCCGGCGCTGGGTTCGACATCAGCATCGACGGCGAGACACGGCCGAATTGGTCACGGCTGGTCGTGCCTGCGGGCGGCCTGCTTGAGATCGGGACGATCCAGGGCGGCGGCTCGCGGCTTTATCTAGCCATCCGCGGCGGCTTTCCAGGTGTGCCGAGGTACATGGGCTCCAAGAGCACATACCTCGGAGGCGCACTGGGCGGCTACCAGGTAAGCACCCGGAGGAGGCGGTTCCTTTCTCGAAACGGCCTTGCTGACGCACGCCCGTGTCCGATCAGGGCCGCGACCTTGTCGCCGGCGACGTCCTTGAGCTCTCGGCCGAAGCAAAGCCGGTAACCGAGACGCCAATCGTCTCGATGCCGGAGCATGCCATCCCAGTGTATGCAGACTCGTGGCAGCTAGCGGCCCTGCCTGGCCCGCAGGCCGACGCCGACTATCTTACGCCAGACGACCTCGCCTCGCTTTTCTCGACGACTTACACCGCGAGCCTCCAGTCGGACCGGACTGGCATCCGACTCGAAGGCCTCAAGCCGCTCACCTTCTCGCGTGAGAGCGGCGGTGACGGTGGCGGTCACCCTTCCAACTCGTGCGATCACGGCTACAGTGTCGGCGCGCTCAACCTCAACGGCGACACTCCCGGTTCGTCGCGTCCGCTCAAACACGGTCTTTCGCCGGAGACTGTGGCTGACCTACTTGCTCCCAAACGCTTAGTGCTGTGTCCCGTTGACGGGCCCGACCTTGGCGGCTTCGTTTGCGTCCTTGCCGTCGTTACGACCGACCACTGGAAGCTCGGTCAGATCCAGCCGGGCGACACCCTCCGCTTTGTCGAGGTCGATCTGGCAAGCGTCGCTGAGAGTCGTAACGCGCAAGACGCGTGGCTGAGCCGGATCGCGCATCTCATCGGGAAGCCCGACGCGGCCGAATCGGTAACGGATCCCTTTGGGGCACCGGTCCCCACAGCCTCTCCCTCGGACGGCATCCTCGCTCGGATCCCGGCCGATGCCGAGCAGGTTCAGCCAGAAATCTCGTTCCGGCTGTCGAGCGATGCTGGCATCCTCGCCGAGGTCGGCGAGCAGGCGCTCTCATTCAGGACGCGTGCCTTCACGCAGCTCTGGGAGAATCGCCTGCGCGAGCGAGATATCCCCGGTCTCCAATCGTTTGGGCCGGGCACGGCAAGCCTGCTCCTGCGCTTCGATCCAACCAAGATTGACGCACAGGCGATCGTCCAGGAGATGCTCGCGACGTCGGCCGGTCTAGCCCAGGCCTGCCTGGACTCGACCGTTCCTTCGCGCCGCATCCACCTCCCGGTCGTCTTTGACGACGCCGGCAGTAAAGAGTGCATCGAGCGGTATTCGCGTCTGACTGGCCGTGACGAGGCCGTCTACCTGCCGAGCAACGTCGACTACCTCAGCAAGATCAACTCGTTCGACTCGACCCAGGCCCTATACGACGGCTTCCTCGCTACCGACTGGTATGTCTCGGCACGGGCCTTCTTCTGCGGCCTGCCCTTCCTGTGCCCTGTGAGTCTGCCGGCGATTGGCGCGAAAAGTCTGCGTATCGCCCTCTGACTGAAGGCCTGCGCCTGGCCGTTTTCGCCATCAGATCGACCAGAGATCGCTCCTCGTGTCGCAAAAGTAAGCTGTCGCAGCACACCGTGGTGCTGGCCCCTTCGACTGACCGACGTTGCCCGGCCTGACAGATACAACCCAAGCCGAACGTTCACCCCGGCCGGCACGCTCGGCTACGCCGGCTGCTCGGCAGCCATCTGTACGACGCTCCAATCGCTTTTTCTCAGGCATCCGTGCCGCTGCTGACCTCTGGGATCCTGCTTGTGAAGATCCCATCGATAGCCCCGGCGGCTATCAGATCCTCGGCAAGACGCTCTCTCCCTTCCGCCGCTGGGCAGAGACCTACGAGGACCATTTCCTCCTCCGGAGCTTCGACACGGTCCGCTGGGTGGCGGTCGACGAGGCCGCCTTCCGGCAGCTCGAGGCAGACTTCCTCCAGGGCGGGTACAAGCCCAAGGTCGAGCACATCGACATCTCGTTCCGAGAGATCCAGGCGCTCGAGGATGCGCAGGCGGTCGAGGTCGCCGAGCTGCGTCGCAGGGGCCGCGCAAAGCTGAGCGAGTACGGAGCGATGTGCGTCAACCCTTCTTGCCTTTAGCGGGCGGTAAGGACCTCTGAGACTGACCGCCCGTCCGGACTGGTCATCACAAGCGAGTCGCGTTTGGTGGCCGCCTTCCAGGAGAAGCAAGCGGCGGCGGCTAAGACGGATCGCGTCAGTACGACGACCGCCGGCAAGAGTCAGTCTTCGAACCCTCTACCTCTGTGCCCCGCAAACGCTGACCCGGAAGCGCATCCGGCCTGCCCTCCAGGTTCGGGCACGCCCCTCAAGGCCCCTCTCTCGGCGACGGTTGGAGCCTTCAGAGTTGACGTCGGCGACGCGCTCGATTCGGTCAAGGTCGTCGTCGTGCTCGAGGCCATGAAGACCGAGGTGGCGGTCGCCGTGCCGCGCGCGTTCCGGGGCAAGCGGGTGGTGTCGCTCGCGGTCGCGCCGGGCGACATCGTCAAAGCCGGGCAGGCCCTTCTGTACTGCGACTGAGATGCATGGCCAGGTGACGGCGGCGGTGCGCAGAGCTCGCTGCGACGAAACATTCATCTACTTTACTGCAGCGCATCGATTGCCTTGCGGACGCTCGCCGCGAGCTCGGTCGCCCCCGGCAGATCGCCATGGACGCAGATGCTGACCGTCGATGCCGGCCAGCGTAGTGTCTTGCCCGACAGCGTCGCGTACTCGCGCGTCGTGAGGAGCCGCGTAACGCGGGCGATGACGTCCGCCTCGCTCGCCGGCTTGTAATTCCTGCGGTCTGGCGGCGCGAGCGAGCCGTCGTCCGCATACTCGAGGTCGATGTACCACTCGGGCAAGAAGGCTACACCCGCCTCGGTCGCCGCCTGCTCGTGTGCCGAGCCAGGGAGGCCGATCATCGGGACGCCGAAGAGCTTGGCGCACGAAGCCGACGCACGAGCGAGCTCCAGGTCGGCGGCCGACATCAGGTAAGCCTGCCCGTGGGGCTTCCTAAACGTTCGGCCGGTCAGCAGGGTCACAGCAGCTACTCGGTCAGGGATGGAGGTACGGGCTGCGCACCAATGGCTGAGCTTCTCGAGGCCATTAAGCCGGCAGATGGCGAGGAGAGCGCCGCCCTGGGCGGCTAGACAGTTGCGGAACGAGGCCGGCGGCATCACCATCTTGCGCCGGCCAAAGCCCTGGCGGTCTGGCCGAAGCGAAGCGACAGGTATAGAGGAGCTGGTGAGGCCACCGACGTAAGCGGTCGAAGAGTTGAGAGGCCGTCGACGAACCGGGAAACGACGCATGGGCGCCAATCTCAACCCCCTTGGCCAACGCGAGCTTACAGGTGGCGTCCATGACGTCCCAGTCGCCGGCATGTTCGCCGGCGGCACAATTGATGCGGTCGACGATACCCATCATCGTCTCGTCGTCACCTGCAGCACTAGCTCGTGACGTCAGCTCTTGCTAGGCCCGAGCGGGTTGGCGAATAGTATCGATGACGGACCGAGGACCCAGTTGCCGAAGCTCTCGCCGCAGTCGCAGTTGATCTCGGCCTTGACGTGGTCCGGCATCGTCTCGAGCTTCACGGGATTGCAAGCGAAAGGAGGGCAGCAGAGATGAAGGATGATCGTCAAAGCTGCGAGCGTGGTAAGGAGCTGTCTTTTGAGAACGAGACGAGTAGCAAGACGAGGTGGGAAGGGAGAGAGGTGATGGTCCGAGGGGAAACGGACGAGCGCGCTGCGCAGCCAGCCTTTGACGAGCTCGTTCTGTATAGTCACTCCTCACATCGCGGCAGCTCGAAGCAAGCAGGCCGAGCTGAAAAGCAGCATGTCCGAAGGCGGCCAACGAGCTGACTGGTGAGGAGAGAGAAGGCGGTGGCGGGCATCAAGGGAGGTCGGCCGCCTGCGCGGGCCTGACAGCGGCGGCCCCTTGTCTTCGTCCGTCGGACGCGACCCCCCATCGGCACTCAGGTTGACCTGACCTTCCAGCCTCGGCGACGTTCTGGCGTCCTGGAGCGAATCGCACTGCGTAGTGAGTACGTCCTCCGCTTCCCTGCGGATCGACAGGAAGGCGTCGCTGACGACGCTCCTTGCTGGCGAGCCGTCGGCGAAGGCCGGGGTTCGTTAGGGGCCCTGATGGCGAAGGCATTGCTCAAACCGGGCTGAGTTCGGCGAGTGCACATCAAGACTCGTTGAGGGCGGCGCTCATCGTGCAGGTCGTCACAGTCATCATCGTCAAAAGTCGTACAAAATCGCCCTCTGTCCGAAAAGAGGGGCCGGGAAGGCGGGGGGAAGGCCTCAGTAGCGATCAAGGCCGGCGAGCTTGCGGCCGACGGCCGTCAGCTTAGGCGGCGCCGGCAGGTTATCCTTGATCTTGGCCCAGGCGGCGTCGCCCTCTGCTTCGGGCTTGATCGGCCGGACTCGGAAAGAGATCGGGTCATGCGATGTGCCAGAGAGCTTCGAAAAGGCCTCGCGCTTGGTCGCGTAGACGTCGTCCGAGGCCATCGAGGCCGGCTTGTAGCAGACGTAGGCCGCGACGCGGGCCGTCTTGGAGAGGGGGATGGCGCCGTAGTGGACCGCGCGCTGCAAGAGGGCACGACGCAGGTGGGAAATGTTAGTCGGTGATGCGTAAGCTACAGAGGACACAGGCAAGACTGACCGAGTCCCAGAGGATGAGCGAGCCCGGCGGAGCGCAGATCTTTTCCCAGTAGCAGCCCTTGCTCTTGAGCCAGTCAAGCATCTCCTCGTCGTGCTGGAACCAGTCGTCCGAAGACCAACCGTCGGCCGGCATCCGGTCGGCAAACCTGGCAAAGAGCTCCTCGAAGTGCTCCTTGCTGCCGCGGAAGACGGTCAGGCCGCCATCGAGCGGGCCGTTGTCGGCCAGATTGACGATGCCCTGGACCGCATGCAGCCACGGCCGAGTCGGGCTCTGGTCGACGTGCGGCCAGGGCTTGTCGAGCCCCTTGTTAGCGCCGTCGGTCAGGTCGAGCGGGACGCCGATGTTGATGCCGTCGTAACTGGCAAGGAGCTCATCGGTGCCCCAGATCTTTGCGAAGGCGTCGACGACCTTCCTGCGAGACGAAATGAAGAATGGATGAGATGAGATGGGACCAGGGAGCAGGGGAGAAGACCGGTCGTGTCAATAGTCTGCGTTGAATGGCGTCGGTCGAGTCGGGATTACTGACGGCTCCTGCCGGATGTCCCAGGCGAGCTGCGAGTGACAGATGCCGTTGGTAAAGTAGAGTCCGCCCTTGACCGAGGAGGCTGCGACAGGACACGAGGCAGGCGGGAAGGTCAGTCGACATGAGCAAGGGACGGCGGCTGACAGAGGCTAACAGGCAACGACTGACGCAGGTTGGCCTGCTTCCAAGTGGACGGCTCGGTGCGCCGGTAGCCGAGGTCGAAGCTCTCGAGCCAGTCGTGCGCGCGCGAGACGTACTCGCTCGCCTTGGCCTCGGATACGACGCCCGGAACGACAACGACGCCTGGTGCGTCCAGCGATCGAGTTTGTTCAGAGGCGAAACGAGATGGTCGTCAGTTGCCTTTCGGAGGGAAGGGAGGGTCGCCTTAGGGCTGGGCGGCTGCGCGCGGCTGGAATCGAGAGCTGAGTGACGAGCTCAACCTGGCAAAGGCGGCAGAACGCACCGTCGCGGAAGAGCTCGTCGCGCCAGTCGCCGTGCTTGACGTCCGAGTCGATGAGCGAGGCTGCCTGCGGCTTGCTGGCCGACCTGGGAGTCTGCGCCATGCGGGTGGCCTCGTAGGGCTGGTCGATGGTGGCGGCCGACGGAGGCTGGTGCCGGGGGAGCGTGGCAACCGACATAGCTGAGGAGGGTGTCGAGTAGAAAACTAGAGGTCCGGCTGAGAGCGGGTCAGGGATGGGATGTGTGGGCGAGAGACCAGGGGAAGAAGGGAAGGGGCCGGCGCTTTAAAGCTCAGAACAGGGCAGCAGGGCGGGGGGCAAGCGGGCCAAGCAAGCGGCGGATTCGGTGGCGCGGAAGTCGGAGCCGCCCTCTCTCCCCCGACGTTCCTCCGAGCTTGAGCGGAGCGATGTGCAAGCTGATTCAATATCGATCATTCAAGAGACGTCGAAAGTGGCACCGACTAGATGGGCAGCCGACGGACTTCCTCGAGCGTCCACTGGGAGAAAGGACGGTCAGGGCCGGAAAGGCGTCGGGTACAGCTCGCGGCGCAGAGCCATAGTCTCTCGAGGACGCACGTAGCGGATCATGTTCTGCTGGCCAAGGTCGGCCACCTCCTGGTCGAGGTGCTCGAACAATACCTTGCGGAACGAGTCCATGACGGCTCGGAGCTTGGAGGGGTCGTAAGACGTCGCGTCGGCGCGGAACGTCGTCAGCAGGCGGCCGTACCGGTCGAGCCCGGCATGGATGAGGCGGTGCGATTCCGGATCTGACGAAGGGCGGCGGTGCAAAGCGTCAGCTCTGATGCGTGTGAACTGAAGACTGTCTGCACCCGCCGACGCACGCGTGTCGCCAAACTCTGAGATCATCCGTTTCGCCAGGATGGGGAACTGGGACGGGATCGGGGTCAGCCTCACGCTTCGTACGGCGGGGATGGCAAGGGAGGAGGGAGGAGGGTTCGCACCATCTGCAAACAGCATGGGCAAGACGGTCAATCAGTACGGACAAGGATGGGACCGGAACGTGCTCACGTACCATGCGCTCCTCAATGCTGCGACGGACGGTGAGGGTTGGTAGCTTGATCAGCGAATAGGATGAGGCGTAGATGTTGGATCCCACGGGCCCGCAGACGCTCTCGCTCAGACTGACGTGTGATGGAACTCGAGCTGCCGCTCGAACCCTTCCGCCATGGCGAGAAAGTCACCCAGGCCCATCCCGTGCCGCTCAAAGGAGCCGTCCGCAAGCCTGTAGATCGCGTCGAATCTGCAACGTCCGATCGAGGTGCGAGCATCCAGAGGTCAGGAACGACTGCGCGCGCCGCCCTTCCTTTAAGAGGGCCGAGCGGCAGACGTACTCGTGCCGAAAGTGCGAGTGGAAGCCCTCCATGCGCGCGCCGAGCCGGCCAAACTCCTTCAGCTCCCTGGAAAGAGGTGCAGGAGAAAGGGACGGACGGACAGTCAGCTCGTCGGCGACTCTCGCGAGAGGGCGCGTCTCGGTGCGATGGCCGGCGAGGACCATTACGCCGACCAGAGCCGTGCCGGCCGACGACGCACTTTGGCGAGAGCTTCTTGCCCTCATTCGGCATCGGCGGCGGCGGGATAGCCTTCTCCTTGCGCGGCATTGTCACCGAGAATTGGGCCGGCGACGGCTGGAGTCGGTTGGCGTCTAGGCTGGGTGGGCTGCGGCTGCGTGTCGCGGAGGCGGTGGTGGTGGCAGAGGAGGCGAGCCGGTGCTGGACCGAGACTCGAGCGAGGCAGACGATCCGAATAAAGGAGCGAATAATGGTGGGGCCGTTAAGGCGGAGGCCGAGAGCGTGCCAAGACCGGGTAGAGCTGCTGAGGAGGGGTCGGAGGTGGGTGTAGGGGTCGAGCTGGACGAGCGACCCCTCTGAGGGATCGGTCTGGCCGGGCCTGGGAACGGACGACGTCCCGCTGGAAATGTCAGCAGCTCGATCTATTAGCCTCTGGCTCCCCAAACGTTGGTAAAGGACGCGACGCCGAGGTGAGCAGTTAGCGTGCAGCCTGTTGCTCAGTCGACCCAACGGCATGAGCTTGCTGTTGAGAGACGGTCGACAGGCCGTCCTGAGGCTGCATATCCATTCATGATCGTCAGCCCTGCTGCGCCGACCCGCCCTGACTCGAAACGCCGACGCCCCGACGCTAACGTCCAACCTTTCGCCCCAAAACCGGCCGGTCTGGCAGAACACTCGCTGACCCTGAGCAGCCCTCCTTGCTTCGGCTCATCGTCCCATTTACCCGCTGCTCAATTCCTTGTCTCTGCCGGCCTAGATCCGCGACGTTGCGATGAGGACTCTAACCGGTGCGAGCGTCGCGCAGGCCGACCCGCTCCGATCGCTGTACTCACTCCCTGGCCGTCACCCCACTCACCCGTCCCCCTCTCCCTGGACAAGCGCTGCCGTCGATGGCGTGACATGTCGATCCGCACCAAAATCTTCAGTCTCGGACCTGCCAGGCGCAGGGGGACGACCTCCCTCTTCCATTGTGCGCCGGCGCGTCACAGCAGGGGCGTCTGAGCAAGATGTCCCATCGCGCAAGGCTGACCAGCGGCTCCGCTCGTGCGCGGAGGATCAAGCTCAGAACGACGACGGTCATCAGCAAGTCTGGCGATGTCCGGGGCCGAAGTCGAGTCTCCTTCGTAAGCTGGCGCCGCTGCTGTCGAGCGATCCCTGAAGGCGAGCGCTGTACGTCTCCCCCAGCCAACGGCTTGCGCAACCCGGAGTGCGCCAGTGGGGCTTCGAGAGTAGCGTCCTGGCCCAACTTGTACCGTTTGACTTGGTGCTCAGCCCCCGGCCTGACCACGGAGTCTGCTTCACTCGCGCTTGCGGCATTTGCGAGCGCCCTCGACCTCGACCGCTTCCCCGCGCTTGGTTCTTCTGCGCAGGCTGCGGCTGTCAAGGAGGCAGCTGGGCATCGCCTGACTCTTACAGATAACCATAATGCGTATTCGTTGTCTTCAATTGGGTCGGTACGGCTGATAGAGCCTCACCGCCCCCCACCCCCCGGCCTTTCTCCTGCCAGGTGATCTCCCTCTCGCCCCCTTTACCCTCGTCTTGCCTAAGTGTATCTATGATCAGCAGCGAGCCTCCTCGTTTCAATGTGTGCGACGTCTGCGAGAGGAGGGCATGTTTAGAGGGTACACTCCCACGAGAACTGAGGGGTGGCAAACCTCGCCCGTCCTACCTCAAAGCCAGTCGGGGCGCCGTCCAGCCTGTCCTGCTCGTTGGGTGGTCAGGGCAGCGCTGGAGCCATGCCGACGTCCCTTTCAACTTGGGCAGCCCTCACTTGCAATCCTTGGCCGACGGCCGAAGGATGAGGAAACCAAGACCCACGGGAACCGACCTTGAAGTGAAACAAAACCTGTGTGGATTTTACTCGGGAAAGTGCCCAGCCCGCCGCGGCCAGAACTCCACCGCGCGCGCGCGAGCGAGGCAAGCCGTCAAGGCGCGGGCGCGGGCTGGGCGGCGCAACTGGGCCCTCCCAGCGGCAGGCGGGCGGGCGCGCGCGCGCAGGCGCGGAGCTCTCGGTCTCAGCCCCTTCCTCTCCTCCGCCGCTTGATCCTACACCAGCCCATCCCTCAAGTCCATCAAGGTACGGCCCCCTCTTCAGGTGGCCGCATGCACGCTACGCCACGCAGAGGTCCCGACGGCACGACATGCAGCGACCAGCAGTCAGCAGCCATATCCAGCAGCTGCACCATGTCGCAGCAGCAGCAGCAGCTTGGGAGGGCACCCAGTCGTGCTCTCGAGCAGCAGGGCAGGCCCGGAGGGGAGGAAGCTTGGCCGGCCGCCTCGGCAGGGTGGCCGGGACCAGAGCAGACCTCCCTTTGCTCAGCCGTAGTGGAGAACGCATCGGAGGGTTCGGGAGACCATGCTCGGCGGACCGGCTGCTGCTGCTGCTGTGCCGCCGCCGCTGGACCGACCTCGGCTGCTGCCTGCTGCTGCTTGGCTGCCCGTCGTGCCGGACCTCGAGGCGGGCGAGCTGCCTGTGCTCCGTCCTGAGCGCGAGCTGATCCCCTTGCTGCCTGTATACCCTCCCTCCTGCCTTCCTCCTTCGCACCGCGTCCTCCTGCGCTGCCGCCCTCACGTGTCATCGTCTCTGTCACGCCGGCCGCATCATCATTGGCTGCCGCCCGCCGCCGCCGCTCGCACTGCCTGCTCTCAAACACCGCACTGGCTCGTGTCTTCTCCACAGATGAAGGTTGAGATCTGCTCGTTCTCCGGCTACAAGATCTACCCCTCGCGGGGAAAGCTCTACGTTCGGGGTGACTCGAAGGTACGTCCCGCTGTGTCGTTCCCTGAACCCCCCCGGCAGGGCCCCTTTCCCTCTCGGCTCCAGGCAGCCTTGGGAGGAAGGGAAAGCGTCGGAGCAGGTCCTCCATGAATGTCCCCTTGTGAGCTCTCTTGATGCTGACCTTGTTGCCCATCCCTTTCGCACCCCGTCGTCCCTCCCTCGTTTGTTTCGCTCGGTCGCGTGTGTGCTGCCCGCCCCCTCTTCCAGGTCTTCCGGTTCCTCAACCACAAGTCCGAGTCGCTCTTCCTCCAGCGGAAGAACCCGCGCAAGATTGCGTGGACGCAGGTCTACCGGCGCATGCACAAGAAGGGCGTGACCGAGGAGGTTGCCAAGAAGCGCAGCCGTAAGACGGTCAAGGCCCAGCGTGGCATCGTCGGCGCCGACCTGGCCTCGATCCTCGCCAAGCGGACCCAGAAGCCCGAGGTCCGGACCGCCGCCCGCCAGGCGGCCATCACCAAGGCCAAGGGCGACAAGAAGGCGGCCAAGGCTGCGCGGCCCGCCAGCAGCGGTCCGAAGGTCTCGAAGCAGGCGATGAAGGCCCCCAAGCCCGCCCGCGTCTGAGCGATCGTCCCGCGCCCCTCCCCTTTAACGATGGATGCCCAACCCTTCCGACCCCAGGATCTTTCGAGCTGGGACACGAGCGGGCGAGGATAGACGCCGGTCCAGACCTTGAGCTTGGAGGCGTTCGAGGAAACGCGCAGTCCGTCATCGAGGTTCTTCATGACGACTCGGGTGGGATGGTTT
>Ga0308160_10004099_pt1 | contig 15804 bp, 17 predicted proteins | sample PhyFR1_FD_201036 | JGI IMG/M metagenome (GOLD analysis project Ga0308160, IMG submission 201036) | Phyllosphere microbial communities from UC Gill Tract Community Farm, Albany, California, United States - DLSLF.R1 | ecosystem: Host-associated > Plants > Phyllosphere > Unclassified | place: USA...
GCACCAGGGGAGGAACTTCGGATAATCTTCCACCTTCGCGACCAGATCGAACATCTGTTCGGCGCTATAGCCTAAGAAAACTGATTTGTGCACTACTGCCATTGGTCAACCGTTTGTTATGATGTTGGATAAGTTGCATTTTGCGCCAATCCAGGCGCGACAGCAGTAGTTTAACCGACCCGCGAGTTTTCGCTATTTCATGAGCATTGTTGATAACAAGAAAGCATTTTTCGATTACTTCATCGAGGACCGCTACGAGGCCGGCATCGTGCTGGAAGGCTGGGAAGTCAAGGCGATCCGCGAGGGCAAGGTGCAGATCAAGGAAGCCTATGTCGTCGTGCGCGGCGACGAGCTGTTCCTGTTCGGCGCGCACATCAGCGCCTTGACCACGGCCTCGGCGTTCTCGCATCCCGAAGCCCTGCGCACGCGCAAGCTGATGCTCAAGCGCGCCGAGATCGACAAGCTGATCGGCAAGGTCGAGCGCTCCGGCTATACGCTGCTGCCGCTGAACCTGCATTTCAAGGGGGGACGGGTGAAGTGCGAAGTGGGGCTTGCCAAGGGCAAGAAGCAGCACGACAAGCGCGCCACCGAGAAAGACCGCGACGCCAAGCGTGAGGTGGCGTCGGCGATGAAGCAGCATCGGCGTTGATTCGTTGCCGGATCGTTAGCGATTGATCCGGCATATCCGATCGACGCGTGGACGGCAGAGCCGTCCACCCTACGGTCAAACCGGGACCGGTAGGGTGGACGGGTTCCCCGTCCACGCGTTCAACGTGCGGCTGACCAGCCCCAAAATCACGCCAGCTTGCTAGCGCGCCAGGCGGCAAAGCTGAGCACCAGCCCCACCCCCACCCCGCAAGCGAGCAGGAAGGCGCTCTCGAACAGCAGCGGCGCCACCAGCCCCGACACCAGCGCGAACGACATCATCTGGATAAAGCCCAGCATCGACGAAGCCAGCCCGCGGTTGTCCGGGAACAGGCTCAAGGCCGTCATCTGGATTGCCGGCATCGCCACCGCCAGGCCGAAGGTATAGATCGCCAGCGGCAGCACTGCCCACGGGATCGCCGCCGGCAAGACCGCGTTGTAGCCGACGTTCAGCAGCACCGAGGCCGCCATGAAGCCGAAGCCGATCCATTTCATCTTCAAGGGATCGACCTTGGCCGCGCGCTTGCCGCCCCAGGCCGAGCCGGCCACCATGCCGCCGATCAGCGGAATGAACATCCAGGCAAACGCCGTTTCCGGCAGGCCCAGGATCACCATCACGAAGTTGGCCGCCGAGCCGATGTACAGCGACAGCCCGCCAAACGCCAACCCCACCGACAGCGACAGCAGCAGGAATTGCGGATGGCGCAGCACCTTGGCGTAGTTGCGCGCGATGGTGCCCGGGTGGAAGGCCTGGCGCTTCTCGACGGGCAGGCTTTCCGGCAGCAATTTCAGGCAAGCCAGCACCAGCGCCACGCCGAACACCGCCAGGAACACAAAGGTCGAGCGCCAGCCGAAGTGCACGTGCAGCCAGCCGCCCAGGATCGGGGCGATGGCCGGGGCCAGGCCGAACACCATCATGATGTTCGACATCATCTTCTGCGCCTCGGCGCCCTTCAACCGGTCTTGCACGATGGCCTGGCCGATCACGGAACCGGCGCCGGCCGACAGGCCCTGCAGCGCGCGGAAGGCCAGCAGCCAGCCGAAGGTGGGGGCAAAGGCGGCGCCGATCGAGGCCAGGGTGTACAGGCTCATGGCCACCAGGATCACGCGGCGGCGGCCGAAGGAATCGGACAGCGTGCCGTAGAACAGCATCATGAAGGCAAAGGTGAACAGGAAGACGCTCAGCGTCTGCTGGACGGCGACCGGGCCGACGCCGAAGTCGCGCCCTATGGCGGGCATGGACGGCAAATAGGTGTCGATCGCGAGCGCCCCGGCCATGCCGAGGCAGGCCAGGAGGACGGTCAAAAGTCGGTACATCGGTGGGCTTTCAGGAAAACGCGGCGCCACGACAGGCGGCGCACGGCCCGCGATTGTACAGAGATTTCCGCGCTTCCATCGGCCAGCCCCGCCGGCCGACCGCGCGTTACCGGAAAGGCATAACCTGTTGTATCTGGGCAACCACAAGCGCAGGAAACGCGGCGCGATCCTCATTCCTTGAAGAAATTAATTGGTCCGCATGGATTTATTCCGGGTGCGCGGCTATCCTCGCTTCATCCCGCTTTCCGATACCGCCATGCCGCTTTCCACCGACTCGCATCGCCGCCTGCAACGCCTGGACCAGCAGCGCCAGCCGATGGTGCTGCGCTCGATCCTGGTGCTGGCCGGCTTTTGCCTGATGCTGGTGGCCTTGCACGCCTGGAGCCTGTGGGCCTCGCGTCAGGGCGAACTCGAGCAGACGGCGGTCAGCACCGAGAACATGGCGCGCGCCCTGGCCTCGCATGCCGAGCGCTCGCTGCACACGGCCAACGCGGTGCTGGCGGAACTGGTCGAGCGGGTCGAGGAAGACGGCCCGGGCCGCCTCGATGGCGCGCGCATCCATGCGCGCATGGCGCACATCGCCCAGGCCAGCGCCGAGATCCAGGAATTGTTCGTATACGATGCCGATGGCAGCCGCCTGGCGACTTCGCTGCCGGTCCTGCTGCCGGGCAGTAACCTCGACCGCGAATATTTTCGTTACCACATGACGCATGCCGACCTCGGCACGCGCATCGGCAAGCCCATCCACAGCCGCTCGAGCGGCATCCTCACCATTCCCGTCACGCGCCGCATCAACCGGCCGGACGGCAGCTTCGGCGGCGTGGCCATGGCCTCGCTGCGGCTCGACTTCTTCGGCACTTTCTACGACAGCTTCGATGTCGGCCACACCGGCACCATCATCCTCGCCATCGACGACGGCACCCTGCTCTACCGGCGTCCGTTCAAGGCCGAGATGGTCGGCACCAGCATCGCCGACGGCCCGGTGTTCCAGCTGTACCGGCAAGCGGGCCCGATCGGCACCGCCATGCTGGTCTCGAAAATCGACGGCATCGAGCGCCTGTACAGCTACCGCCACCTGGACGGCTTCCCGCTACTGGTGGCCACCGCCCAGGCCAAGGACGAGATCCTGAGCGGGTGGTGGATCGCGGTCATCAAGATGAGCTGCGTGGTGGTGTTTGCGGTCGGCATGCTGGCCTGGGGCATGCGCCGCATGCTGCGCCAGTTGCGCGTGCGCGAGGCGCTGGAAGCGGAGTTGCGCGCCGCCCGCGCCGCCCTCGAACTGCGCAACCTCTCGCTGCGCCAGCTGGCCGACAGCGACGGCCTGACCGGGCTGGCCAACCGCCGCCGCTTCGAGGACACCCTGGCCTTCGAGCACGAGCGCGCGCGGCGCAGCGGCCTGCCGTTCTCGCTGATCCTGCTCGACGTCGATTATTTCAAGAAGTTCAACGACCGCTACGGCCACGTGGCCGGCGACGAGTGCCTGCGCCGCGTGGCGGACGCGGTCGGCACCGGCCCGCGCCGCCCGACCGACCTGGCGGCACGCTACGGCGGCGAAGAGTTCGCGGTGATCCTGCCCGACACCGACCGCGATGGCGCCCTGGCCGTCGCCGAGAAGATACGCCTGGCCGTGCTGGCGCTCGCCATCCCCCATGCCGACGGCGCCTGCGGCCAGGTCAGCATCAGCCTGGGCGTGCATAGCTGCCGGCCGGCGGCCGAGGCCCAGTCTGCGCCGCTCGCCTGCATCGAAGCGGCCGACGCCCTGCTGTACCAGGCCAAGGCCAACGGCCGCAACTGCCTGGCCAGCTGCGCCGAGCCGGCCGCGGCCTGAGCGCTCAACGTCCCGTCTCCCGGTATTCGTCGAAGACCTGGCCGACGAAATCGACCACCGCCCGCACCCGCGCGCTGTTGCGCAGGCTGCGGTGCATCGACAGCCAGACTTCCTGGTCCAGCTCGGGGATGCGCGGGATCGCGGCCACCAGGTCCTGGCCTTCGCCGGCCAGGAAGGTGGCCAGCACGCCCAGGCCGGCGCCATGGGCGACCCCGTCCAGGATCCCGAGCCCGTAGCTGCAGCGCATCCAGGGCAAGGGCGCGCCGGGCAAGGCGCGCAGCCAGCGGTCGGACTGGAACTCGGCGCGCGGTTCGTCGAAGCCGACGAAAGGCAGGCCCGCCCACTCGCCGTTCGCAATCGCCGCCGCGTGGCGCGTCGCCACGGCGCGGCTGCAGAACAGCCCGAACGCCAGGGTGCCGACCTGGCGCGCGACCAAATCGAGCTGCTCGGGCCGGAAGGGCCGCACCGCGATGTCGGCTTCGCGCCGCGCCAGGCTGTAGGGGCGGTGCGAGGTGACGATTTCGATTTCCACGTTCGGATAGGCCTCGTGGAAGCGCGCGAAGCGCGTGGTGAGGAAAAACGACAGCCACTCGTCGGTGTTGATGCGCACCAGGCCGGAAGCGCCATGGGCGTCCTGCTGGTCGCGCGTGCGCTCGACTTCCAGCGCGATTTCTCCCATCTGCCCGGCCAGGGCGAAGACTTCGGCGCCAAAGGCGGTCGGCACGCAGCCGCCCTGGAAACGCTCGACGATCTTTTGCCCCACCGCCGCTTCGAGTTCGTCGAGGCGGCGCGCCAGCGTGGCCGCGCTCAGCCCCGCCTTCTTGGCCGCGCCGCGCAAGGTGCCTTCCTGCGCGATGTGCAGGACCAGCCGCAGGTCATCCCAGTTCAGCTGCTTCATTTCTGGAGCACCATGGCTCGATTTTGCCTATATGCATACATTTATGGAGTATGCGATCATGCCGGCCACGCGTCAACAGAAGGAAATCACCATGCGACCATTGCGCGACCGCCTACGTCACGCGCTCAGCTTCGAGGCCGTGGCCCTCGCCATCTTCATTCCGGGTTCGGCCCTGCTGTTCGGGCAGCCGCTCGAGGCCATGGGCTTCATCGGGATTGCCTCGGCCACCATCGCCACGCTCTGGAACTTCGCCTATAACTGGGGCTTCGACCGCGCCATGCTGCACCTGCGCGGCAGCGTCCACAAGACGCTGGCGATCCGCCTCGTGCACACCCTGCTGTTCGAGGCGGGCCTGGTGCTGATGCTGATCCCGCTGATCGCCTGGTACCTGGGCATCGGCCTGTGGGCCGCGCTGCTGATGGACATTGCCATCGTCGTCTTTTACCTCGTGTACGGCTTCCTGTTCAACCTTGCCTACGACCGCGTGTTTCCAATCGCGGCCGGCGCGCCGTCAATCCCGTAGGGAATGGCCGAAGCGGTCGAAGCGCGGCATCCAGTTGCCCAGCGCGTCGGCCGAGACCAGCACCCGCTCCGCGCGCCCGTTCAGCAAGTTGCGCGGCACGAAGCCGATGTAGCGCGAGTCGGCGCTGTTGTCGCGGTTATCGCCCAGCATCAGGTACTGCCCGGCCGGCACCGTCACCGGGCCGAAGCTGCGCACCGGCGTCTTGATGCGCGGGACGAACTGGACCTGGCGCGTGCGTCCGTCGATCTGTTCGCGCACACGCAGCGCCGGCACCTGGCTGTCGCCCAGTGGCTCGACGACCTGCTCGATGGGTCCCCACTGCGCTTCCTCCCCGTTGATCACCAGGCGCTCGTTGCGCAGCTCGACCACGTCGCCGGGCGTGGCGATTAGGCGCTTGATCAGGCGCGTGCCGTCCTGGGGCGAATCGAACACCACCACGTCGCCGCGGCGCGGCTCGCCAGTATGAGCCAGGATGTTGTTGGTCAGCGGGAGCTTGACGTCGTAGGCGAGGCGGTTCACAAAAACCACGTCGCCCTCCAGCAGGTTGGGCCGCATCGAGGACGAGGGAATCGGATTCCAGTCGGCCACCGCCGTGCGGAACACGCCAAACAGCAGCAGGAATGCAATGAAACCCTTGTTGGCGCGGATCAGGTCCTTCATGTTGTCGGTCTCCAGGAGAGGTTAAGTGGGTGTCAACTTTATACGCCTGGATGCCGCTGCCATGCTTAAGACTCCCTGAGGAACTACAATGGCGGCCCTGTGCTTGGAATGAATGGAGGCGGTATGCGCGAGGATGCCAATACGATGGACACGGCCCATGACGGCCAGCACCTGCCCGCTGGCGTGGCCGGCTGGTCCTGGGGCGCCTTTGTATTCAGCTGGATCTGGGCGATCGGGAACCGGACCTGGTGGGGCTTGCTCGGCCTGGTGCCGGGCGTCGGCCTGGTGATGCGGGTGGTGCTCGGCGTGAAGGGGCGCGAGTGGGCCTGGCGCAGCAGGAACTGGGACAGCGTGGATCACTTCCAGCGCGTGCAGCGGCGCTGGAGCATCGCGGCCGGCGTCTGCCTGGGCCTGGTCTTGCTGGCCCTGGTGGCCGCGCTCGCCCTCCCCACCCACCAGCACCGGCCGGTGCGGCACGCCGGCGAGCAGCTGGAACTCTGACGCCCTTGAGTCAGGGCCGGTGCGGCTGGCGGCGCAGGCTGTACCAGGCGCCAACCAGGACCGGCGCGCCCAGCGTCACGGCCGACAACGCATCCCAGATGCCATCGCCGAACAGCGCGCTGAGCAGCCCGACAATGGTAAGGATGCCGAGCACGATCGGCATGCCCCAGAGTTTCACGAAGGGGCTGCTCATGCCTGTTCTCCCGAACGCGCCAGCGCCGGCTGCGCGGCACGCACTTGTCGCTCCAGCTTGGCCTCGGCCTTTACCCTGCGGCCGCGCTTGAACCACAAATACAAGCCGCTGCCCAGCACGACGATGGTGGCGACGTCCAGCACCGCCCACAAAAACTTCATCCAGCCGCCGCCGTAGTCGCCGAAGTGCAGCGGCTGCGAGACCAGCAGCGCGGTCAAGTACCAGGGCAGCTCGCGGCGGTCGGTGATGCTACCGTTGCCGGCATCGATCAGCACCGGCTTGTACAGGCGCGACGAGAAGGCCTGGTCGCCGTGCATGAACACGCCGTAGTGGTGCGGACTGGCGAAGGGCGTGCCGGGGAAGGCGATGAAGCCGACCTGCATGCCCGGCTCGGCGGCCACGGCGGCCTTCATGGCGGCGTCCACCGACGCCATCTGCGCCAGCGGCTTGGCATCCTTGTAGGGCTCGAGCATGGCGGCGATCTCGGTCGACTGCCAGACCTTCAGCAGCACGTCGGACAGGGTGTTGATGACGCCGGTCGCGCCGACCACCAGCGCCCAGGTCAGGGTGACGATGCCGAGCAGGTTGTGCAAATCGAGCCACTTCAGGCGCGTGCTGCGTTGGTGGCGCACGGTGCCGAATTCGAGCTTACGCATGAAGGGCGCGTACAGCACCACGCCGCTGATGATGGCGACGATCAGCAAGATACCCATGCAGCCGAGGAAGAGCATGCCCGGCAGGCCGGCAAACATGTCCACGTGCAGGCGCAGCATGGTCGACATGAAGGCGCCGCCCTCGAAGGCCGGCTCGGTGATCACCTTGCCGGTACGCGCGTCGACGGCGATCGGCTTGTAGTGCTCGTCGTTCGGATGGTCGCCCAGGGTGACGTTCCAGATCGCCGGCTCGTCCATTTCCTGCGACATGTACATCATGATCTTGTTCGGGTACAGGGCCTGGGCCGAGGCGATCACGTCGTCCAGGTTGGCTTTCGGCGGATTTGCCGCCACCTCGGGCGCGAGGGCCGGCGCCTCGACGTCGGTGCCGAGCAGGTGGCCGATCTCGTGGTGGTAGATCAGGGGCAGGCCGGTGAGGCAGAGCAGGAGCATGAAGGCGGTGCAGACCAGGCTGCTCCACTTGTGGATCCAGCTCCACCAGCGCAGGGATTGAGTAGACATTGAAGCTCGGGACGGACGAAGAGCTACAGATAATAATGGTTCTCATTTACAGCCGCAAGCATAAAGAGGATAATACTGCGACTCATTCTCATCTAATAACAACGTCGCCTTGCGGCTCGCTCCCCAATGACCCAGACTTTCCACCTCAAGCCCCTCGCCTTCGGCGCCCTGCTCCTCTCCGCTTCGGCCGGCGCCCAGACCACCGCGCCTGCCGCCGCCGACCAGCCGGCGACCGACCAGCCGATGCAAACCGTGGTCGTCAGCGCCTCGGCCGACGCTTCGGCCCAGGGCCTGCCGACCGACTACGCCGGCGGCCAGGTGGCGCGCGGCGGCCGTCTCGGCCTGCTGGGCAACGTCGACATCATGAGCGCGCCCTTCAACACCACCAACTACACCCAGGCCCTGATCCAGGACCAGCAGGCGCGCAGCGTGGCCGACGTGGTGCAGAACGACCCGTCGGTGCGCGTGGCGCGCGGCTTCGGCAACTACCAGGAGCTGTACGTGATCCGCGGCTTCGCCGTGAATTCCGACGACCTGGCGTATAACGGGCTGTATGGTTTGCTGCCGCGCCAGTTTGTGGCGGCCGAACTGCTGGAACGCGTGGAAGTCTTCCGCGGTGCGAACAGTTTTGTGAACGGTGCGGCGCCGGGCGGCGGCGGCATCGGCGGCATGATCAACCTGCTGCCGAAGCGCGCCCCGAACAAGGACCTGAACCAGGTCACGGTCGGCGTCGAATCCGGCGGCCAGCTGGTCGGCGCCGCCGACCTGGCGCGCCGCTTCGGCCCCGACAAGCGCGGCGGCATCCGCATCAACGCCGTGCGCCGCGACGGCGACACGGCGATTGACCGCGAAGAGCGCGAACTGAGCGTGTTCTCGGTGGGTGCGGACTGGCGCGGCGACGCCTTCCGCGTGTCGGCCGACGCCGGCTACCAAGACCACAAGCTGTATGCCGCGCGCCCGAGCGTGACGGTGGCCGCCGGCCTGCCGATCGTGGCCGCACCGGATTCGAGCAGCAACTGGGCCCAGCCGTGGACGAATTCGAAGGAGCGCGACGTGTTCGGCACCCTGCGCGGCGAAGTCGACCTCGGCGCCAACACCGTGGCCTGGGCCGCGCTGGGCATGCGCAAGACCGACGAATCGAACATCCTGGCCTCGATGAACGTGAATGCGGTGGACGGCGGCGGCTACCAGACCCGCTTCGACAACGTGCGCGAAGACGACGTGAAGACCGGCGAAGTCGGCGCGCGCACCACGCTGCGCACCGGCGCGATCGGGCACACGCTGTCGGTCACGGCCTCAAGCTTCCATTCCGAGTCGAAGAACGCCTTTGCCATGGGCGACTTCGGCGGCTGGAACACGAATATCTACCGTCCGGTGGACGTGGCGGCGCCGCCGACCGGCTTCTGGCCGGGTGGGAACATGGCCGACCCGCTGGTGACGCGCAAGACCATGTTGTCGAGCGCGGCGATTGCCGATACGCTGTCCATGCTGGACGATAGCCTGCTGCTGACAGTGGGGATTCGTCACCAGCGCTTGAAGGACTACAGCTACGACTACGTCTCCGGCCTGCAGAACGCCGCCTACGAGCGCAGCGCCAACACCCCGGTCGCGGGCATCGTGTACAAGCCGGCCAAGGGCGTGTCGCTGTACGCGAACTATATCGAAGCGCTGCAGCAAGGCGGTTCGGCCACCAGCGCCTTCGGCGAACCGCCGCTGAGCAACAACGGCCAGCCGCTGGCGCCCTACGTCTCGCGCCAGAAGGAAATCGGCGTGAAGGTCGACGGCGGCAAGCTGGGCGGCAGCGTGGCGCTGTTCACCACCGGCCAGCCGCAGGCCTACATCGCCAACAACACCTACGGCACCTTCGGCGAGCAGCGCAACCGCGGCGTCGAGCTGTCGGTGTTCGGCCTGCCGACCAAGGGTCTGCGCCTGCTGGGCGGCGCCACCCTGCTCGACACGAAGCAGCGCCGCACCTTCGGCGGCGCCACCGACGGCCTGGAGGCGATCGGCGTGCCGGAGATCCAGGTCAACCTGAATGCCGACTGGGACGTGCCGGGCGTGCCGGGCCTGGCGCTGAATGCACGCGCGCTGTACACCTCGACCCAGTTCGCGGACATCGGCAACACGCAGAAGGTGCCGGCCTGGTCGCGCCTGGACCTCGGCGCCAGCTGGGCCACGCGCCTGATGGAACGCGACGTGACCCTGCGCGCACGCGTCGACAACGTCACCGACAAGAACTACTGGGCGTCGAGCGGCGGTTATCCGACCTATGGCTACCTGGTGGCTGGTGCGCCGCGCACGCTGTCGGTGTCGGCGACGATCGATTTCTAAGGATCGTCAGTCGAAATCTGAGGGCGGCCTTTCCGCCCTTTTTTACGCGTTCGCGCCACCTCGGCGTTTAAATAAGGTGTGGACATCGACCGTACGGTGGGCACCCCGTGCCCACGCGGAAGCATGCCTGGTGTTGGACGCGTTCCGGGCGCTCATCCAGCCCAGACGCAGCGCTTCCAAATGATCATTTGTCAACGCTGACGATGCTCCACCGGCTCGGCTGAACCATGCGCCAACACGGCGCACCGTTCCGCGTGGGCACGGCGTGCCCACCGTACGTCGTACGTTGATGCGCCTACGCCAGAAACAGCGCCAGCATGCCGCCCAATACCGACGCCAGCAACAGCAAGAACACGAATCCGACAAAGCGCGCCACGCCGCGCAGCTTCTCGCCTTTCGGCCGGCTGCGCGCCAGGTAGTAGGGCACCGCCAGCGGCGTGATCGTGACGATGGCCGTGCTGAGCCAGCGCGAGGGTGGCCAGCCACGCAGCTCGCGGTCCACGCGGAACCAGTAAAAGCTCAGGAAGCTCGACAGCAAGCCGCTCAGGAGCGACCATAGCACCGGCTCGCCACCCGCGCGCACCTGCGTGCCCATCTCGACCAGCATACTCACGAACATCAGCACCAGCAGCGCGGCCAGCACGCCGCGCGGCGTCATGACCGGGTGGTAGCCGGAGTCGAATACGGCTGCCTCATCGCCCGCAATACCCATGGTTTCCCTTTCATCGTGCATGCGCCGCAGGGTGTCAGTGCGGCCGCACATCCTTCTTCAGCGCCGCCAAGGCCATCTTCTCGACCATGCCCGGCGCCAGCAGCTTGAGGAAACGCCCCAGCTTGCCCTTGCCGGTCATGACCACCTCGCGCTTGCGCCCATTCATGCCGGCGACGATCAGGCGCGCGCATTCCTCGACCGACATCGCGCCCTCCTCGATCAAGCCGCTGGCTCCTGCCGCCTCCCCAGCGGCGTTAAAGCCACGATAGCGGATCTGCGTGGCCACCACGCCCGGATAAGCCGTGGTCACACTCACCCCCGCCCCGCGCAGCTCGGCCCGCAGCGCCTCGAAGAAGCCGGTCATGGCGAACTTGGTGGCGCTGTAGGCGGTGCGTCCGGGCACGCCGATCAGCCCCGCCAGCGAGGACACGGCGACGATGCTGCCGCGCGCGCGCTTCAGGTGCGGCAGCGCGGCCTGGGTGCACCAGACGGCGCCCCACAGGTTCACCCGCATCAGCTCTTCGTACCAGTCGAGGTCCTCGACCTCTTCGAACAAGGCATGCGCCGAGCGGCCGGCATTGTTGACCAGGACGTCGATCCGCCCAAACTGCTCCACCGCGCCGATCACCAGGCGACGGCACTGGATCTGGATCGACACGTCGGTCGGTACCGCAATGGCCTGCGCGCCGAGCGCGATGCATTCGTCGGCCACCGCCTGCAGGGGCGCGGCCTGGCGCGCGGCCAGCACCAGCGCCAGGCCGGCGCCGTGGGTCGCCGCCAGCTGGCGCGCGATCTCCGCGCCGATGCCGTCGGAGGCGCCGGTAATTACCGCGACGCGCGCCACGTCCGCCATCACTTCTGCGCCTTCACGATCTGCAGCGCGCTGGCGATCAAGCCGCTCATCTCGCCCAAATTGGCCGGCACGATGATCGAGTTGTTGGTCTTGGCCAGCTTGCCGAAGGCGTCGACGTAATGCTCGGCCACGCGCAAGTTCATCGCGTCCTCGCCGCCCGGCTCGCGGATCGCGGCGCCGACCTGGCGCAGCGCGGTGGCGCTGGCGTCGGCCAGGGCCACGATCGCGCTGGCCTCGCCCTGGGCGCGGTTGATGGCGGCCTGGCGCTCTCCCTCGGAGCGCGCGATGGAGGCCTCGCGTTCGCCGCTGGCGATGTTGATCTGTTCCTGGCGCCGGCCCTCGGAGGCCGCGATCAAGGCGCGCTTCTCGCGCTCGGCCGTGATCTGGCGCTGCATCGAATGCAGGATCTCGGCCGGCGGCGTCAAGTCCTTGATCTCGTAGCGCAGCACCTTCACGCCCCAGTTGGCGGCCGATTCGTCGATGGCGTTGACGATGGTGGTGTTGATGTGGTCGCGCTCTTCGAAGGTTTTATCCAGCTCCATCTTGCCGATCACCGAGCGCAGCGTGGTCTGCGCCAGCTGGGTAATCGCCTGCACGTAGTTCGACGCGCCGTAGGAGGCGCGCATGGCATCCGTCACCTGGTAGTACAGGATGCCGTCCACTTGCAACTGCGTGTTGTCGCGCGTGATGCAGACCTGCGGCGGCACGTCGAGCGGGATTTCCTTCAGCACGTGCTTGTAGGCGATGCGGTCGACGAAGGGCACGACGATGTTCAGGCCCGGCGCCAGCGTCGCATGGTACTTGCCGAGGCGCTCGACCACCCAGGCGTGCTGCTGCGGCACCACGTTGATGGTCTTGATGACAAAGACGATGGCGATGATGAAGATCACCAGTGCGACCGTGCCGAAAGACAGTTCGAATTCCATGCGCATCCCCTATAGATGAGTTTTGATTATTCGTTTTACTTATGCGTTCGCGACAATGAGGCGGTTGCCCTGCACCTCGACGATGCGGAAGTCGCCCGCCTCGGCGATGGCGCCGCTGCCCAGTTCCACATCCCACAGCGCGCCGCGGTACATCACGCGCGCGCGGCCCTCGTTCCAGGTGTGCACGGTGACGCGTCCGCCGATGTCGAGGTTGACATTCCGGTCGCGCGTGGCGTCCTGCTTGGCCGGGCGGCCGAAGCGGCTGCGGTGCAGGATGCTGGTGGCGACCAGGCCGGTGGCCGCCGCGACCAGGGTCTGCGCCGGGCCGGACAATCCCAGCAGCGCAGCGATGCCGCCGCAGGCCAGGCCGATGGCGATCATCAGCAAATAGAAGGTTCCCGTGAACAGCTCGGCTACCACCAGGATGCCGGCGCCGATCATCCAATTCACCCAATCGTCCATGTCTTCGCTTTCGTTTTCGTTATAACAGGTGGCGGGCGCCGGTCCCGCATCGGCGCCCCTCCCCATTCTACAGCGAGATCAGTCATTTGTTGACATGGCGGCAATGCTGGCTGCATGTTCGAGGCCGGCTTTTGCAGTCTTATGCGAGGCTTAAACCCGGCGCGCGCCGGCCTGCACGCGTCAACTCCCCGCACCGGCCGGCGTTAAGGAAGCGAGCGATTTGCTCGTGTCGGACCTCAACGGAGATGAACATGAAATCGATTTTCAAGCTCGCAAGCGCCTCGCTGCTGATCCTGTCCGGCGCCGCCTTTGCGGCGCCCCACCCTGCCACCGCAGCCAGCCATGCAGCGCCGGCAGTCACTGCCAAGAGCGACGCCATGGCCGGGAAGAAGCAGATCAAGGCGGAGGAAAAGCACGAACTGGCGGCGTGCAAGAGCATGAAGGGCGCGGAAAAAACCACCTGCCGCAAGGACGCCAAGGCAAAGGCGGCAAGCGCCATGGCGCACCTGAAGGACACCCGCCACGGTTGAGCGTTACGTCATGACCGCGGCTTGAGCCGCGGCGTCCCGGCCGGACCGTTCGTTGCAAGGGCGATCCGGCGCCCTCCTTATGCAGGTCCGCCATGCCGCCCACGCTGCTGCGCCGCCTCATCGACCATGCCACGCTGCGCTCCCTCGGCCCCGGCCTGATCACCGGCGCGGCCGACGACGACCCGTCCGGCATCGCCACCTATTCGCAAGCGGGCGCGCAATTCGGCTTCAACGCCTTGTGGACGCTGGTCCTGACCTACCCCTTCATGGTCGGCATCCAGCTCGTCTCGGCGCGCATCGGCCGCGTTACCGGCCTGGGCCTGGCGGCCAACATCCGACGCGTCTACCCGCCCTGGCTGCTGTATGCGATCGTGGTCCTGCTGCTGGTGGCAAACCTCATCAACATCGCCGCCGACATCGCCGCCATGGGCGAAGCCACGCGCCTCGTCGCCGGGCGTGGCTCGGCCCATCTTTATTCGCTGGGCTTTGGGCTGCTGTGCCTGATGCTCCAAGTGTTCCTGCCCTACGCCGCCTATGTGCGCTACCTGAAGTGGCTGACGCTGGCTTTGCTGTCTTACGTCGCCTGCGCCTTTGCCGTCCACCTCGACTGGGCCGAGGTCGCCGCGCGCACGGTCTGGCCGCATTTCGCCTGGAACGCCGCCTCGGTCGGGCTGGTGGTCGCCGTGTTCGGCACCACGATCAGCCCCTACCTGTTCTTCTGGCAGGCATCGCAGGAGGTCGAGGAAATCCGCAGCACGCCGCGCACCCGCGCCTTGCGCATGCGCCCGCCGGATGCCGCCGCCCAGATCGCGCGCATGAAGTCCGATACGCTGATCGGCATGGGCTTTTCCAACCTGGTGGCTTTCTTCATCATGCTGACGGCAGCTGCCACCCTCGGTGTGCACGGCGTGACGGGAACGGTGACGGCGAGCCAGGCGGCCGACGCCCTGCGTCCGCTGGCCGGCGAATTCGCCTTTCTCGCTTTCGCGCTCGGCATCGTCGGCACCGGAATGCTGGCGGTGCCAGTGCTGGCCGGATCGGCCGCGTATGCCGTGACCGAGAGCTTCAGCTGGCGCAATGGCCTGGACCTGAAGCTGCTGGAAGCGCGCAGGTTCTATGCCATCGTCGCCCTGGCGACCATGGGCGGCGCCCTGCTCGACTTCGCGCCGATCGACCCGATCGCGGCGCTGGTGCTGTCAGCCCAGATCAACGGGGTGATCGCGGTACCGGTCATGGTCGTCATGCTGCTCCTGGCACGGCACCGCAAGATCATGGGTAGCTATACCCTCAGCCTGCGCCATGCCGTGACCGGCTGGTGCGGTGTTGCGGTCATGCTGGCGGCGGCATTGGCGATGCTGCTGCCGTCCTGAGAATCAGCCTCCGCGCCGGGCGGGGGGCAATTTGCTCAACCCACGCTGGAACGCTTGCGGACCAGGGGCGAGCCGCTATCCGCGGGCGCCGTGCAGGCGCGCGAGCAGCGCTGGTATTTGTCGTCGCAGATGCTCATCTGCTGGGCGCGGCGGTTCTGCTGGCCGCTGCGTTCGAGCGAGCGCTCGCCGGCGCCGGCCACCGGGCTCTGGGCGGTGCGGGCAAAGACGTTGGTTTCCTGGCTGCTGAGCAGCTTGACGGCATCGTCGCCGGAAGCTTTGCCCGTGCTGGCCTTGCATTGGGCGCGGGCGCTGTCGCATTCGGCCTTGCAGAAGGCGGGTTCGTCGGCAAAAGCAGTACTGGACAGCATGAGACTCAACAAGGCGGCGGCGATCGACAAACGTTTCATTTCCATTCTCCCCTGATTCCGAAAAAATCCTCCGTCGCCGCGAAGGCTGAGGAGGGTTTTTAAAAGTCTAACGCGTGCTGGCAGGGAGTCAACCAGTTTGTTGCTTTAAAACCATGCAAACAAAAAGCCCCGCTGCCTGAAGGGAGCGGGGCTTTCGCGAAGCAGGACTGCGCCCGGCTTACATCGCCGCCAGCTTCTGCCAGGTCTCGATCACCGAATCAGGATTCAGCGACATCGACTCGATGCCCTGCTCCATCAGCCAGACCGCGAAGTCCGGGTTGTCCGATGGCCCCTGGCCGCAGATGCCGATGTACTTGCCCTGTGCGCGGCAGGCCTTGATCGCCATCGACAGCATGGCTTTCACGGCCGGGTCGCGCTCGTCGAAGTCCTTGGCCAGCAGCTCCATGCCGGAGTCGCGGTCCAGGCCCAGGGTCAGCTGGGTCAGGTCGTTCGAGCCGATCGAGAAGCCGTCG
>Ga0308160_10004100_pt1 | contig 15802 bp, 9 predicted proteins | sample PhyFR1_FD_201036 | JGI IMG/M metagenome (GOLD analysis project Ga0308160, IMG submission 201036) | Phyllosphere microbial communities from UC Gill Tract Community Farm, Albany, California, United States - DLSLF.R1 | ecosystem: Host-associated > Plants > Phyllosphere > Unclassified | place: USA...
GTCATGGGAATGGCGACGTGGTGTTCTTCGAAATTCAGCAGGGCGTTTGGATCGTGGATCAGTACGTTGGTATCGAGCACATAAAGGATTGGCTGATCGGAAGAGGTGCTGCGTCCTTGTTCATCCATACTCGGTCACCTTTTTGGGAGCCTGACAACGCAATACCTGGACGGTGCTGCGCCGCGAAAAGGCCGCCGGATTCCCACATCAAGGAGCAGGACCTGCGCACAGGTGGAGTGTCTCTGGAAGACGCCACCTGTGATGCAGGGTTCGGCGGTCTGTCTTCGTAATACCGCAAAACCCATGAAGGAAAAAAGCACTTTACGGTTTTTTGAAGTTTATTTTTCCGTAGTGCGAATAACGCTTGGCGGCTGCAACGCACGCCGTTAGAGTCCGAAGTTGACCCGCCCGTCATCAGACCGGCAAATTTCGCAAAAAACCTGCCAAAGCCCCGTAAAACCTGACGTTTAACGCTTTTGTTCACTGAACGTCGGCGCAGGCTTGCCATTGGATGTCGGTCTGGGCGGTTTCGCGCATCAGCCAGGGCACCGCAGTCTGCGCCTTGGCCAGGCTGTCATGAAACACCACGATCCCCCGTCGCCACAGCAGCATCAGGCTGAGCGTGCGCTCGCCGGCCTGCTGGGCGGTCAGGCGGCTGTCGTCGTCCATCGAATCGATGTTCCACAGCGCCACTTTCAGACCCGCGCCAGCGAAGAACCCACCGCTGTCGGCGCGGCGCTGACCGTAGGGCGGGCGGAACCAGGGCACGTAGCTGTCGGGCAGATCGCTCTGCAGCAGGGCGATGCTGCGCAGCACCGAATCCTGCCATTTGTCCCATTGCCCATGGGAAACGTACTGCCAGCCCAGGGTCGCCACGCACTGCCCGGCATACAGCGCCTGCAATTGGGCCACCGAGGTTTTCTCGGCGCGCGCCTGCAGGCTCTGGCCTGGGACGAAGAACGTAGCGCTCAGATCCTGCGCACGCAGGTACCCGGTCAGCGCATCGGTGGCGCCATCGACCGGGCTGGGGCCGCCGTCGAAGGTCAGCAGGAAGGTGCGGTCGGCAAAGCCATTGCCATCGAATTCCTGTTCCGACAACAGTTGCACTTCGCTGGTGGTCTGCGGCGATACGGCGGCCAGGCGCAACAGCTCGTTCAAATAAGCCTCGCTGAACACCTGTCCCGGCACGGCAAACCCGGAATAGAAGGACTCGGGCGCGATACCCAGATCGGCCGCCTGGGTGCGCAGATCGCTTTCGCTGTCGATGGCATAGCAGAACGAGGCGTCTTGCTCGCAGCTTTGCTGGGCCAGATCGAAATTGGCCCAGAGCCGCTGCCAGAGTCGCTGACGCAAGTCGTCGATCGCCAGCAGGTTGATCTGGCGCAGGCCCAGACGTGCGGTCAGCTGTGCTTCATCCTGGCTCTCACTGGCCAGCAACGAGCGGGCGAACAGCAATATCTGCGCGCGCGAGGCGACATCGAACAGCACCGGCGAGTCGATGCGCTCGGGCCAGTGACTGCGTTCCAGGGTCGCCACCGGCGGCGCGGCGACGGCGCTTGAAGCGGCGCAGACAAGAGTGGCCAGCATCCATGATACCCAACGCAACGGCGATCTCCTCGGTGACGGGGTGCGCGGGCACTATACCGCTGTCATGGCGCGGCGCGTAGCTTGGTGGCGTACGAGGCCTTCCCCCACCTCGTTTCTGTGATTACAGTAGGCAATCAACGGCGGTTCAGGAATCACCCTATGCTTCGCTTGGCCCTCGCCGTGCTGATGCTGGCCACGCCCATGGCGTTCGCCGCCGGCAAGGTCAGCATCTTCAACTGGCCCGATTACATGGCCCCCGATACCCTGTCCAACTTCAAGCGCCAGACCGGCATCGACACCCACTATGCCGTTTTCGACAGCAACGAAAACCTGGAAAAACGCCTGCGCGAATCGCCCGGTAAGTACGACGTGATCTTTCCGTCCAACCACTTCATGACCCGTCATATCGGCGCCGGCAATCTCAAGCCTCTGGACCGCAGCCGTCTACCCAACTGGAAGTACCTGAACCCCGTACTCTTGCGTGCCCTGGAGATCAACGACCCGGGCAATCGTTATGGCTTTCCGTACCTGTGGGGCTTCAGCGGCATCGGCTACAACGTCGAACAGGTCAAGGCCGCCCTCGGCGAGGATGCGCCGGTGGATTCCTGGGATCTGGTGTTCAAGCCGGAAAACATCGCGCGCTTGAAGAAATGCGGGGTCGCCATCCTCGACATCGGCCCCGAACTGCTGCCCATGGCGCTCAACTATCTGGGCTTGCCCTCACACAGCCAGAACCCGGCCGACTACGACAAGGCGCGCGCGCTCCTGCTGAGCATCAAGCCCTACGTACGCTATTTCGATTCGGTGGAGTACAGCCATCAGTTGGCCGAGGGCAAGCTGTGCGCCGTGATCGGTTTTTCCGGCGATATCCTGCAGGCGCAGACTCAGGCCAGGCAGGCCAACCAGGGCGTGGACATCGAGTTCACCTTGCCGCGGGAGGGCTCGACCATGTGGTTCGACATGGTCGCCATCCCCGCCGACGCTCCGGACGAAGACGCGGCGTACACCTTCCTCAACTACCTGCTGGACCCCAAGGTCATGGCCAACATCACCAACAGCGTGCACTACGCCAATGGCAACGAAGGCGCCGATGAATGGGTCGACCCTGCGATCAAAGGCGATCTGCGGATCTACCCCAGCGCCGAGGTGATGAGCAAGCTGTTCCTGCTACAGCCCATGCCGGCCGACATCGAACAGCTGCGCACCCGAATCTGGAACCAGATCCGCCACTGAGGCCCCTCGCTTGGATCAGTGATGCTCGCGAGTAGCGCGGAATTTCACGTCCGGCCAGCGTTCTTCCATCAGCGCCAGATTGACTCGCGTCGGCGCCAGGTAGGTCAGGTGCCCACCGCCGTCCAGGGCCAGGTTCTCAGCGGCCTTGTTGCTGAATTCCTCGAGTTTCTTCTTGTCGGCACACTCGATCCAGCGGGCGGACCACACGGTGATCGGCTCGTAGGCGCATTCCACCTTGTATTCCTCTTTCAGGCGGCTGGCGACCACGTCGAACTGCAGCACGCCGACCGCGCCGAGAATGATGTCGTTGCTGCGCTCGGGGAAGAACACCTGGGTGGCACCTTCCTCGGCCAACTGCTGCAGCCCCTGGCGCAACTGCTTGGACTTGAGCGGATCCTTGAGCCGCACCCGGCGGAACAGCTCCGGGGCGAAGTGCGGGATACCGGTGAAGCCCAGGCTTTCACCCTCGCTGAAGGTGTCGCCGATCTGGATGGTGCCGTGGTTATGCAGGCCGATGATGTCGCCGGCAAACGCTTCTTCAAGCTGCTCGCGCTCGGAGGAGAAGAACGTCAGGGCGTCACCGATGCGCAGGTCCTTGCCGGTGCGCACATGGCGCATCTTCATGCCCTTCTCGTAGCGGCCCGAACAGATGCGCATGAAAGCGATACGGTCGCGGTGCTTGGGGTCCATGTTCGCCTGGATCTTGAACACGAAACCGGAGAATTTCTCTTCCACCGGCTCCACGGTCCGCTCGTTCGCCACCCGCGGCAGCGGGCGCGGCGCCCAGTCCACGACGGCATCGAGCACATGGTCGACGCCGAAGTTGCCCAGCGCCGTACCGAAGAACACCGGCGTCAGCTGGCCGGTCAGGAACTCGTCCTGGTTGAATTCGTGGCAAGCGCCCTGCACCAGTTCCAGTTGCTCGACGAAGCGGTCGTACTCGTCACCCAAGTGCGCACGGGCCTCGTCGGAGTCCAGCTTCTCGATGATCTTCACATCGGTACGCTCATGGCCATGGCCCGGCGTGTAAACGATGATGTAGTCACCCGCCAGGTGGTAGACACCCTTGAAGTCGCGGTAGCAGCCTATCGGCCAGGTGATCGGCGCGGCCTTGATCTTGAGCACCGCTTCGATCTCGTCGAGCAGCTCAATCGGATCGCGAATGTCGCGGTCCAGCTTGTTGATGAAGCTGACGATCGGCGTGTCGCGCAGGCGGCAGACATCCATCAGGGCAATGGTACGCGGCTCGACGCCTTTACCGCCATCGAGCACCATCAGCGCCGAGTCGACCGCGGTCAGGGTACGGTAGGTGTCTTCCGAGAAGTCTTCGTGACCGGGGGTGTCGAGCAGGTTGACCATGTGCTCGCGATAGGGGAACTGCATCACCGAGGTGGTGATGGAAATCCCGCGCTGCTTCTCCATTTCCATCCAGTCGGAAGTCGCGTGACGGTCGGATTTGCGCGACTTGACCGTACCGGCCACGGCGATCGCCTTGCCCATCAGCAAGAGCTTCTCGGTGATGGTCGTCTTACCCGCATCCGGGTGGGAAATGATGGCAAAAGTGCGGCGTTTCGCGACTTCGGCGGCCTGTTGAGTCATGGGGGATCGCCTGGCGAGGGATAGAAAATGGGCGCGGATTATAGCCCAGTTCCAACGGTGGGGGCCACTGCGTGCGCCATGGCATTTACCCTGGTTCTGCCTTGGCCATGCGATATCTACCACCGCGCAGCTGCGCACGCCAGGCAACGTGGTGCCCCCATCGCAGGGCTCGATTCCTCGAAGCCCGCAGCGGTGCCTCTTGCCCCCCGGAGCTGCCAATGACGACCATACCACTGCCCTGGTTTCACAGCCGCGCGCTGGAACAGCGCTTCCTGCGCCATCTGAACGCTGTATCCCACCCACTTCTGACGCCTGAAGCGGCGCAATGGCTGCGCCAGCTTGCCCAACCCGAGCGCGATCACCAGGCACACGACGAAGTACGCGTGGATGGCTTGAGCGTGATCACCGCGCAAGGGCATGCCGTCGAATTGCCCTTGAGCATGATGATCAGTACGAGCCAGCAGCCATGGGTGGCGCATTACCACCCGATCAGCGGCTTGCAGCTGTTCGACGACCGACGTCATCTGAAGCACTACCTGCTCGACCGTTTGACGGGCCCCGATGGCGATGTGGCGCTGAGCTACCTGCACACGCTGGAGGAAAATCGACAGCTGCACCTCGACGGGCTCGACGAGGTGCAGGCCACGCTCATGGAGGGTTCGGTGTTCGATACCCTGATGCTGGACATCCAGCATCGACTGAGCGAGCAGTTGCGCGGGTTGCGTCAGTTGTTGCTGGATCAGCCCATTCCCGATGAGCAGGTGACCCGCGGATCCGCCGCCGTCATGGCCAACCGGCTCGCCCACTACTGGCGCGAGGGAGCCGACCAGCCAGCGCTGCCTGCCGAACAGCTGACCCACCAGTTGCGTACGCAACTGATCACCGAGCTTACCCGTTTGCAATGGGACGGCACGCTGCCTACCGGCGAGCATGATCGGCTCTGGGCCTGGCTTCAGGGCCAGGTACAGCCATCACCTCTTTCCTGCTTCATCCTGCAAGGATCGACTGCCGAGGGTCGCCAGCAGCCTTTGACAAACAGCCTGGTACTGACCGGTGACAGCACCGCGGCTGCGTACTTCTTCAACGCCGCAATGGGGCTGGTGCGTTACGCCGACCGTTCAGCACTCCTGGCAGCGCTCACCGATCTGGAGCAGCGTACTCGGTGGCTCTCCTGTGTGCCGAACGCACAACAACCAGCCTTCAAGGCACTGCCCATCACCGGCATCGAACTGGTACCCGAGCCTGGCTCCTCAGGCGGCTTGCACAGCTACACCCGACGCCTGCTTCAAGTACAGCACTCGGTGTTCTCGGACAGCTCGCCAGCTGCTGCCACGCGAGATATGCATACGCTCTGCGAGCAAGCCCTGGCCCTGCATCAGCGGCTGGCCCCAAGCCTGCAAAGGCTGGCCCCGCCCTTCGCCGCTGACCCACGCGACAGCCTGGTCAGCTTGATGCACCTCACCGGTGCGGCGCAAGATGACCTGCAGCAGCCGCAGCGCAGGGTGAGCGCGCTGACCGAACTGCACGTCCAGTACGCCAGCTACCTCGAACGCGGTCCCGACTTGCGCTGGGCCGCGCTTCAAGCCCTGGAGCTGCAACTGGCGAGCATTCTGCCAAACGGACCACCCGCCCGCTCGCTGTACCTCATCGACCGCAATCGGTCCGCTGCGGCGACGCCTTGGGTCGATAGCCTCTGGACAAACGAGCCCCTTGCTGCTGGCACTAGCTGGCAGGTCGGTACGGTGGTAGCCGAAGGCTCACGTCAGGTGCTGCAGCAGATACCGAGCTTGCTGATCGAGCACATCACCGGGCAAGCACAGCGCAGCCTGTACCGCGAACTGAAAATCGCCTTGGGCCATCGTGAAGCCACTGGGCAGGCCTATCAACGTTCATTGCGGCGCTCGCTGTTCGGCGTCGAATGGGCACTGTTCAAGCGGAGTCGATCAGTCGCCTCGCCGCTGGTGGAAGCGTTGCTGCGCGGCGACCCGGTACAGGTGTGGCAGCACAAGACCGGTCACCCCGCGCACGCCAATGCCGACGCGCTGATGTTGAGCCAGTCCACTGATGCCAGCGGGGCCGTTGTGATCTGGTCGCGCGAGGTGGGCTTTCAACTGTTCGAGTCTCTCGAGGCCGCGCATCGCAACGCCACGCAATGGTCGCCACGGCCGGCCGAACTGAGCCCTGGGCTGAGCAACTGGACCGCCCTGCCGGGCGATGCACTGAACACCCTGAACAGCCTGGACAGCGAGGACCGGCAACGAACCGCGCTGCAAGCCTATGATCAACTGCGCAACCAGGACTGGCCCGCTGAATCCTTGCCCGACCTGCTACGCGAAGCCATGACCGTGGACAGCCTGCAGCAACAGCTGTATCGCCTCGAAGACATGGCCCGCGGCTTGGTGGCAAAGGCGGCCCTGCCCGTCTGGTTGCAGCAGGCGGCCGTCGACGATCAGCAGCACTACCTGCGCGCACTGGGGTTGAACCTGCTGGCCAGCCCGGCCGAAGACGACTATCTGTTTGGTGTTCCCGATATCGGCACTTACACACACGGCGTGCTGCAACGCCGGCTGAACCAGGACTTCACGCACGATCGTTTCAACCCCAAGGCGATCTTCATCACCACAGCCCGATACGTGCCGGCCCCGGTAGCGTCGGGAGAAATTCCGTCCGGCATTCCTGCAGCTTCGATCGTGCGACGGCAAACCCTGATCGAATACGCCTTGAACCACTACCGGGACTGGGACGCCGCCGTCACCCGCATCGAGCTGGGTGAAGGGCATGTGGCGCCCGCCGTGCTGGACGCCGACTACTGCCGCCGATTGGTACGAGAGGCCGATGTGGGCGCGCACTACCAGGCGCTGCTCAAGCAGACCTTCGACCCTACGGACCTCGATTACCCTCGCCGACTGACGCTGTACGCCCGCCAGCTCCCGGGGCAGTTGCTGGAATGCGCTTGGCGAACCCGGCTCCAGCAAGCCCTGCCCCTGCAGGCGGTCGAGCTGATCACTCGCGTGGCCTGCATGCCCGACCCCACCGTGCGACAGCCACTCAACGGCCAACCCGTGTTGTTGACGGCGCTGCAGTTGATTGCCAAGCCGGGAATGAAACCGGACACAGTGCCCGGTTGCTATCTGTTCAGGGCCGGTGAAGAGGGGCCGCTGGTGCTCTACTTGCCTTATGAAGCCACGTACACCTTCCAAGCTTTCGACAGTGGCACCGCCTTGCTCACGGCCCTCGCCGCCGATCCGACCCTGCAGACGCGACTGCTCGCGCGCATGCCGGAAAACCTGCGGCCGCGCTATGCCCATGGCGGCTTCCGCGAGCCGCATCTGGGCCGCACCGGGGACAACGACTTCAATCTGACGCAGAGCACCCGGACAGGCCCGGCATTGGCCTGCAACCCTATCGCCGGTAACGCGCTGCGCTACCTGTTCGTGGAGAACGGTCTGTATCTGCAAGCCCTTGCCGCCACGCAATGGGTCACCGCAGAACAGGTGCGCTGGCAAGCGTTGGTCAATGTGTTGAGCCTGGCTTGGGAGCAGCTGAGCATGTTCCTGCCTGGCAAGGTCGGGCTGGCCGTAGCCGCCTGGCAAACCGAGCTGGCGCTGTTGGACATCGCCCAGAACGTGCAGCAAAACAGCTGGGGGCAAACCTTGGCGCAGTTGACCTGCGCCCTGGTGCAGGGGCTGGCGATGAGTCAGGGAATGGCGCAGCCTGCGCTTCAGGGCAGCGCGCGTGAGCACTTCTGGCAAACCGTGCACAGCGCCCCGGAGTACGGCCTTGCGCTCACGCGCTACGAGGCGCCCACCGAAACCCTGCGCTCATTGACGTTTCAGCCGCCAACGCGCACTTACCTGAACGCCGGCGACCAGACCCACTTCCTCAGCCTCAACGGCAAGGTCTATCGCACTCGTCAGGAGCAGGATCGATGGTACCTGGCCGGGCAGCCTGATGATGACCTTGGTCCCAGGTTGCTGCTGGACGCCGAGCAAACGTGGGTCATCGATCCCGACCAGGACCTCGCCATCAGCGCAGGTGGTGTTCCCAGCAGCCTGGGCAGTCGCCTGGTCCGCTGGTCGCTGAGCCGTAACGAGATCATCATTCATGCCGTGGGCTGCCAGCAGATCCGCCGATTGCGCCCGCACCGTGCCGACATCCTCTACCGTGCCCATCGCGATGCCTTGGGTTATCTGGGCAATGCGCTGGTCAGCCTGCGAACAGCGCGGACCGTTGGCAGTGCAGACGCCCATACCTTGAAAGTGTTCAAGCACTTCTTTGGGGTCGCCCAGGTCACGGCCCTATTGATCGAACGCGTTCAGGAAGTGCTGGAGAAACTGGCCAGGGTCATGGCGTCGCGCGCCTACTCGCCGACGAGTTCGAAACGCTACGTCATGGCAAGCCGCCTGAGCGAGCAATCCTCGGTGGGTATTGCCTTCGTGTCTGTACAGGACCCACAGGGACAGGTGTTTCTGATGGACGATTTCTTCGATTTCGAAACGGCTCGCCTGTTGCCCCTCAAACCGTCCTATACCCCAACGCAAACCGACGCCGTGAGCAAGGCGATGATCCTGTTGCATGAGTTCAGCCATATCGCCTGCGACACCCGGGACATCCGCTACATCGAAGCGGCGACGCCCTATACCGATCGCTTGCGCCCGGGCGTAAGACGAGCATGGCTGGTGCGTCAGCACGACGTGTCGTTCTCCCATCTCACGCCTGCGCGCCAGTTGTTCGTCGTCCGCGATGGCGCTACCGGACAGGTGCGCGATATCCGCAACGAGGACCGCAAAGGGCGCGCTCTGATCCTGCGTCCGGCAGGCTCGCCCGATCTGGACGATGCACGTCGGCGGTTCCAGACCGACGCGGACATTCGCGCGCAGATTCTGTTGAAGAATGCCGATTCGGTGACGCTGTTGATCTATCGCCTGGGAAATCGCACAACCCCCTGACGCGGCTCGCGCCGCTGCTACACAGCCACCCCAATCCCCTGTGGAAGCGGGCTCTGCCCGCGAAGGCAGCGTGGGAGCGGGCTCTGCCCGCGAAGGCCGCACTGCGGTGACTCAGACAGGTCGCATGCAACGCCGACGCGGCTCGCGCCGTTGCTACAGGCACCGCAACCCCCTGTAGCAGCGGCGCAAGCCGCGTCAAATGCCCTGGGTAACTCTCCCCCGAACGCCGTCCCACACAAGCTTTATGGTCATAAAAGGTGGCCAAATGCTGCCTCACTGTGGGAACCTCTCGCGGCACGGAGACGTCCATTCCCTGATTCGCGCTGTCGTCAGGGGCTGCAAAATCAGCAAGTTAGCCTGACGAGGCTGCGCTTATGGCTCGCACCACGCGAGCTGCTATTCGCGTCCTACCTGGGCCGATCGCTCGCCCGAGCGCTCGTCGCAGGCCCGGTAGGCGCCGACTGAAAAAGGAGTCCGCCTGTGGCTAATCGCTATGGCAAAGGGCTGTTAGGGGGCGCGGTTATCGTTGCCGTCCTGGCCCTGCTGGTCCATTGGATCGGCATAAGCACTATCGAGCACTACCGTGAAGACCTGCTGTTCTACCTGCAAGCGCACCTGATTCTGGTGCTGGTTTCAATGTTCGCCGCGGTGTTGGTGGGCATCCCTGCCGGCGTCGCGCTGAGTCGACCCAGCATGGTCGAGCGCGCCGAACGCTTCATGCAGATCTTCAACATCGGCAACACCATTCCTCCCCTGGCGGTCCTCGCCATCGCCCTGGGTATCCTGGGCATCGGCAGCGGTCCTGCCATCTTCGCGCTGTTTCTCGCCTCCCTGCTGCCCATCGTGCGCAACACCTACGAGGGGCTGAAAAACGTTCAGGGTTCACTCAAGGAAGCCGCCACCGGCATTGGCATGACCCCACGGCAGGTGCTGTTCAAGGTGGAGTTGCCCAATGCCGTGCCGATCATCATCGGCGGTGTACGCGTGGCGCTGGCGATCAACGTGGGCACTGCGCCCCTAGCGTTCCTCATCGGCGCCAACAGCCTGGGCAGCCTGATCTTCCCCGGCATCGCCCTGAACAATCAGCCGCAGCTGCTGCTGGGCGCCGCCTGCACCGCGCTGCTGGCCTTGATCCTGGACGGCATCGTGACCCTGGTCAGCCGCCTCTGGCTTGAACGCGGGTTGACTCGCTGAGCGAAGGAATGAATTCAATGAAGAAGTTAAGCATCGTACTAGGCCTGGCCCTGCTGTGTGCGGGCGTCGCGCAGGCTGCAGACAAACCCGTGATCCGCCTCGGCGCGCGGGTGTTCACCGAGCAAACCGTACTGGCGGCCATCACCGCCCAATACCTGGGCAGCAAGGGCTACGACGTGCGGGTCACCGGCGGCCTGGGCAGCAACCTGGCGCGCAGTGCCCAGGAAAGCGGCCAATTGGACATGCTCTGGGAATACACCGGCGTCTCCCTGGTGTCCTACAACCACATCGACGAGAAGCTCGACAGCGCCGCGACCTACGCGCGAGTCAAGGAGCTGGACGGCAAAAAAGGCCTGGTCTGGCTGACCCCCTCGCGGTTCAGCAACACCTACGCCCTGGCCTTGCCTGAAGACGTCGCCAAGGCGTATCCCCAGGTCAACACCATCAGCCAGCTGAACCAGGTGCTGATCGACGAACCGAAGAAAGGCCATATCCTGGCCCTGGACACCGAGTTTGCCAACCGCTCCGACGGCCTGGTGGGCTTGACCCAGACCTACGACCTGAAATTCACCCGGCGTGACATTCGCCAGATGGATGCCGGCCTGGTCTATACCGCGCTGCGCAACGGGCAGGTGTTCACCGGCCTCGTCTATACCACCGATGGCCGCCTGAACGCGTTCAAGCTCAAGCTGCTCGAAGACGACCTCAAGTACTTCCCCGACTACACCGCAGCGCCCGTGGTTCGCCAACAACTGCTCGACGCCCATCCGCAACTGGCTGCGCAACTCAAGCCGCTGGCGCAGATGCTCGACGATGCCACCATGCGTGAGCTCAATGCCCAGGTCGACGTTGCGCACCGCAGCCCGACCGTCGTCGCGGCCGAGTTTCTCAAGGCCCATCCGATCAACGATCAAGCCCAGGAGAAGCCATGAGTTTCCTCGACACCTTCTCCCACCTCGACTGGCCGTTGGTGCTGCAACTGACCTGGCAGCACATCACGCTGGTCGGCATCGCCGTCAGCCTGGCCATCCTCTTCGGCGTGCCCATCGGCATCCTGATGACCCGCTTTCCGGCACTCGCCGGGCCGCTGCAGGCCTGCGCCACGGTGCTGCTGACGATCCCCTCGATCGCCCTGTTCGGGCTGCTGCTGCCGTTCTATTCCAAGTTCGGCCAGGGCCTTGGCCCACTGCCGGCCATCACCGCCGTGTTTCTCTACTCGCTGCTGCCGATCCTGCGTAATACCTACCTGGCCCTGACCGGCGTGGAGCCCGGCATCCGCGAAGCGGCCAAGGGCATCGGCATGACCTTCGGCCAGCGCCTGCGCATGGTCGAGCTGCCCATCGCCGTGCCGGTGATCCTCGCCGGCGTGCGCACCGCCGTGGTGATGAACATCGGCGTCATGACCATCGCCGCCACCATCGGCGCCGGCGGCCTGGGCGTTCTCATCCTCACTTCCATCAGCCGCAGCGACATGTCCATGCTCATCGTCGGCGCCGTGCTGGTCAGTGTCCTGGCGATCATCGCCGACCTGCTCCTGCAATGGCTGCAACGCGCCCTGACTCCCAAAGGATTATTGAAATGATCGAACTTCAGAACCTGACCAAGACCTTCCACAGCAACGGCAAGGAAGTCAAAGCCGTCGACGCGGTAAGCCTGACCGTCAACGAAGGCGAGATCTGCGTATTCCTCGGGCCCTCGGGCTGCGGCAAGAGCACCACGCTGAAAATGATCAACCGGCTGATCATGCCCACGTCCGGCAAGGTCCTGATCAACGGCGAAGACACCACCGGCCTGGACGAAGTAACCCTGCGCCGCAACATCGGCTATGTGATCCAGCAGATCGGCCTGTTTCCCAACATGACCATCGAGGAGAACATCACCGTGGTCCCGCGCCTGCTCGGCTGGGACAAGAAGCGCTGCGCCGAGCGCGCCCGCGAGCTGATGAGCATGATCAAGCTGGAACCCAAGCAGTACCTGCACCGCTACCCGCGCGAACTCTCGGGCGGCCAGCAACAGCGCATCGGCGTGATCCGCGCTCTGGCCGCCGAAGCGCCGTTGCTGTTGATGGACGAGCCCTTCGGCGCGGTCGACCCGATCAACCGCGAAATGATCCAGAACGAGTTCTTCGAGATGCAGCGGGCCTTGAACAAGACCGTGATCATGGTCAGCCATGACATCGACGAAGCAATCAAGCTGGGCGACAAGATCGCCATCTTCCGTGCCGGCAAGCTGCTGCAGATCGACCATCCCGACACCTTGCTGGCCCATCCGGTGGACGACTTCGTCAGCAACTTCGTCGGCCAGGACAGCACGCTCAAGCGCCTGCTGCTGGTCAAGGCCGAGGACGCCGCCGACAACGCACCGTCGGTGAGCCCGGAAACGCCGGTGGCCGATGCACTGGAACTGATGGACGAACACGACCGCCGCTACGTCGTGGTTACCGATGCGCAAAACAAGGCCATGGGCTATGTACGTCGTCGCGATCTGTACCGCCAGGTCGGCAGCTGCGTCGACTTCCTGCGTGAATTCAACGCCACGGCGGCCTACGACGAGCACTTGCGCATCCTGCTGTCGCGCATGTACGAATTCAACCGCTCATGGCTGCCGGTGCTGGACGCGGAGAACGTGTTCCTCGGCGAAGTGACCCAGGAATCGATCGCCGCCTACCTCAGCTCAGGCCGCTCGCGCGGCATGAAAACCAGCATCGTCTCCCCCGCCGAAACCGCCCAGGCCTGACGAGCCACCGCCCCGCTCCCACGCCGTGTGGGAGCGGGGCAGGCGGCGAGCCCTCTGCCCGCGAAAGCCCCCGCAATACTCCCGCCTCAACCCCAATCCTTGTGGGAGCGGGCTCTGCCCGCGAAAGCCCCCCCGCGATCCTCCCGCCTCACCCCAATCTTTGTGGGAGCGGGCTCTGCCCGCGAAAGCCACCCCGCAATTCCACAGCCCTACCCCAGATTGAACCGCGCCGTATTCTCGCTCAGCATCCGGCTCCCCTGCCCCAACCGATCCGCCGCCTGGTTCACAGCCCGCGCACCCTCGAGCAGGCGCACCGCGGCCTGATCCACCTGCTGGATATTGCTGCTCACCTCATCGGCTGTAGCGGCCTGCTCCTCAACCGCCGTGGCGATCTGCGCCAGGGTATCGGTCACCCCTTGTACCGCTCCGGCAATCTCACCCAGGCGCTCACCCAGGCCCATCACCGACTGCGCATCGACCTGCGCCTGCCCACATGCGGCCTGCATCAGGTCCACGGCCTGCTTGACCGTCGAACGCAGGCTTTCCACCGTCCCGGCAATCTGCCCGGTGGACGCCTGCGTGCGCTGCGACAGGCTGCGCACCTCATCGGCCACCACCGCAAAGCCGCGCCCCTGCTCACCTGCCCGGGCCGCCTCGATGGCCGCATTGAGCGCCAGCAGATTGGTCTGTTCGGCAATACCGCGAATCGCATCCACCACCGACTGGATCTGCTGCCCCTGTTCACTCACCCGGCCAAGCGCCTGCGCCGTGTCGTTCAGGCGCTGGTTGAGCTGCTGGATACTGGCAGTGGTGCGTTGGCTGTCGCGGCTGCTGTCTTCGGCAATCTGCCGGGTGTGCTGGGCACTGCCCGAAGCCTCCTCGCAACTGCGGGCCACGCCTTGCGAAGTGGCGGCCAGCTGCGTGGCCGCCGCCGCGATCTGGCTGATCTGTTGCTGCTGCGCCTCGACCTCATCGAGCGTGCCGCTGGATTGGCTATTGAGCGTCACCACCGCCTGGCTCAACTGCACGGTCTCGTGGTTGACCCCCAGCAGACTGCCACGCAACTGCACCACGGCGGCATTGAGCGCCGTACTGATTGCTGCGAGCTCGTCACGCCCCTGCACCGCTACCTGAACACTCAGATCACCGTCGCGCAACGATTGCGCCAGCGTGGTGATTCCGCTGGCGCTCCGCCGAATCGACGCCTGCAAGCACACGAACAGGTACAGCGCAGCCAACAGCAACAGGGCGAATACCGCAGCGCCTGGAATCAACTGGCGAACGGCCTGGTCGTGATAGTGATCCAGACGCCACTCCAACGACTTCAACGACTCGTGACGCAGTTCGTTCAGGGCGCCCAGCATGCCGTCGATACTGCTTTCGAACTGCGCGGCAGACAGCTTGATGTCGCCGCCGAACAGATTCTCGTCCAGCCGCTTCAACTCGCCGTCCAACGTACCCAGCGCTTTCTGATACTGCTCGTCCCAGCCACGCAGTTGTTCCGGCAGGCGCTGCTGCAAGGCGCTACCGGCTTTCACCAGTTGCTCGCGCGCATCGTTGATGCGGCTGCGCAGATCACGCATCTGCAGACGACTCTGCAGGCTGAACTGCCCCGCCACCAATGACGAATGACCAATGCTGCCCAACCGCCCGACGCGCTCGATCAGATCAGGCGCCTGCTGGGTCGCGATCTGCATCAGGAGATAGGTTTCTCGCCACGGGTCGACGATCAATCCGCTGGCCATGGCGATCTGCTCGCGCAGCACCTGCACCGACGTCAGCGCGGCCGTGAAGCGATCGTAGCCGTCAGGCCACCAACCCACCTGGCGCAGGCTCGCCAGGTCCAGCCCCCTGGTCGCGTTTTGTACCGCTTGCAGCCGCTCCAGGGTATCGGCAGGCGCCTTTTCGCGCGCCAGCTCACTGCCCAGCTTGTCGAGCGACGCCTGGATCCCCGGCGTGGCCGCCTCGAGCGCAGCGATCGCCGCCTGCGCCTCGGGCGTTGGCTGGCGTTGGATATCCACCGCTTTCCAGCGCGCGGCACGGTTGCGCTGCGCCGACAGCTGCGCATCTAGGCTGTCGAGTGCCAGCAACTGATGCACGCCGCTGCGCTCGGCATTGATGACCGCCAGCCGGTCGCGAAAGTCTTCCCCCAACAGCCACAGACTGCCTACCAGCGGCAGCATGAACAGGAGAAACAGCAACTGAAACTTGCGCGCGAAACCATAGCGACCCAGCAACCGGATACCCGGCGACAACAAAGCATGCATGTCCGACAACTCCACGGAGACTGCAGGTACCTACGGAAACGTGGCGCCGGCAAAATGCCATCTCAGCAAGATTCAGACCAATCACTTTCCCTCGGCTTTGCCCGTACCCCGGATCGCCCCCACTGCTGGCGCGGCTCCGCTTTGGTGCAGAAGCCCCTGATTCCCTGCTTCCAATCAGTGCAAAGAATGTGTAACCGGAAGTGGCAAGAGAGCCGTAACGCATTACCGATGGCGCGC
>Ga0308160_10004101_pt1 | contig 15796 bp, 19 predicted proteins | sample PhyFR1_FD_201036 | JGI IMG/M metagenome (GOLD analysis project Ga0308160, IMG submission 201036) | Phyllosphere microbial communities from UC Gill Tract Community Farm, Albany, California, United States - DLSLF.R1 | ecosystem: Host-associated > Plants > Phyllosphere > Unclassified | place: USA...
GAGAATCGTGCGCGAGGCCGCTGCAGGGGGTGTCGCGATGGGTCATCACATATCCATCTCCATCTCGTCCTCGCCTGCGAGTCCGCCCCAGCCCTTGTTGCCGGCGCCGGCGCTCGGTGGAGCGGCCTTCTTCTTCTTCTCCTTTGGCGGCTCGGGCTGCTTCATGACGAGCGAGTTGCCCGCGTGCTGGCGGATCGTCGCCCACGGGTTGGCCCGAAAGGCCGGGTGGGCCAGGATCTGCGGTGTCCTCAGCGCCTCGGCTTGCCTGTGGAGGAAAGACGTTGCCGGAAGAGGTCAATATGATCAGTCTTGGAAGCCTGTCATTTATGCCGCGCCAGCTGAAGACCCACACTGCTTTGCTCCGAGCCTTGGCGCTCATCGGCTTGCCCTTGCCCTCCCCAATCTTGCCCTCGTCCGCCGCTGCCGTCGCCAGCGCCTTCTTGTTGGCAGCCTTGCGGGCCTTCCGACTCGTGCCCTCGTACTCCTCGTCCCATTCCTCGTCAACGGGCCCGCCGGCGGCTCCTGTAGCGACCGCAGGCGTCGCCGGAGCGGCCGTCAAGGCAGCCGTCAAGGCCGAGAGCGATCCGCCGGTCAGCTCCGTCTTGGCTTTGCGCTTTGCGCGCCGCGCCGACGACGACGAGAGCGAGTAAGGCGAGGCCGAGGCGGCGTCCGGGTTGAGACCTGCAATGTCGCGCAGCCGCCGATGACGATCAGCAGCCGCGCTGACTTCAATGAGAACGACGACAGTCTAGCCTCGTACATACGTGAGAGGAGGGCCTCGCGCTTGAGCGCCCGCTTGTCCTTCTTGGTGATATGGGCGGCATACGGGTCACCAGACGACGACGCTCCGTCTACGGACGTCGACGCGCTCGCAGGCCCACTGGCGAGATTCCTCAGGGCCTCAGGCACCTGACACGCAAAGGTTCGCAGACGCATGCTAATCAGCCCAGATGCCACCCTTGTCGCTTTCCAAGGCTGATGGGCTGCAGCCGACGCACGCTCTGTCCGACGAAAGACGCGAAGTCCATGCTGCCCGGTCCAGCGAGCGCGCCGGCGTCGAACGGCATGCCGCCGGCCGGCGCCTTCGACGCACCGCTGAACTTTGCAGCCGGCGCATGCGAGTGCGACTTGGAGCTTTTGCCCGATCGAGCGCTGGATTTGGGCTACAGAGAGCACGGGGCAGTTGGAGACGTCAGTGCTCGGGCTTGGTGAGCTCGGGGCGACGGCGGCAGGCGGCGTCTACGGACCATGCTGCGGTCGAGGTAGGGGGGGGGGCGTTTAGGGAATCTGGTCGGGGCGTGAAGATCCGGCTGCGAGCGTGATGTGCGTTCCGAGCTGTCCCAAACGGTCCGGCGAAGCTAGAGATCTCTCCTGGTCCGGACAAAGTGGCTTGTCTGCGGTCGGCGCGCTCGACTCGAAAGGAGGGAGGCCAGCCTGAAATCCGTCGGCCGTGCCGCCTGCGCGGCGCCGGCTCGAGTGGGCTCGAAGCGAGACAGACAGCAGCCGTCGACAGCCCTCCCTACCATCTCCCTACGTCCTACGGCGTCTCCTCCAAGAGCTCTTAGACTGTTGCCCAGTCTACCTCGTCGAGCCCTCCCAGCTCGGAGATCCTTCGAACGAATTGACAGCGCCCTCGGTCGGTCGTCCTCGCCTCCCGTCGCCGCTCCGCCTTCGGCTCGGCGCAGCCAGAACGCCTCTCGAGAGCCGGCCGCGTACCCCTCCCTTCCTACAGCCGAGAGCCCAGTCAGTCCGACTTTTCCCCCCAAAGGCGGCAGGGAGCCCGTCGCCAGCGGGACGTTCGGGGGCTGGCGACAGCCTCCTGCGCCCGAAGACCTGCTGCATCGAGCCGGCGCTGACGCGCCCTTTCCCCTTGCCTCGCGACCAGCTCATCTCGCCCTCGCTGCTCGACCTGAGCGCTTGCTCAAGCCCTTCACCTCCTCGCCATGTCATCACGCAACGCCGCGCCCAACTTTCTCGATGACGACGACGATGATCCGTTCCAGGACATCATCCAGCCGACGTCGCAGGCGGCCGACGCCTCCCGTCATGCCTCGCAGCAGCAGCAGCAGCAGCGTGCCGCCGACCCGTTCGACGACTCGCCGAACCCCTTCGTCGCGAGCCAGCCACCGCCAGCTGGGAATCAGAATCTCGACCCCTTCTTCGATGACGACGACGACGATGCGTACGCTCCGCGAGGCGCCTCGGCATCGTCGCTCAATGTCTTTGGCATGGGCGTCGGCGGAAGCAGCATCGGCGGCGGCGGCTACCAGGCGCGCAAGGGGCTGACGAGCGGCCGCTACGGCAGTGGCAATAAGAGCATCGAGGCCGACCTGCCGCTGACGCAGCACGCTGCCGCGCCGGCCGGCCGGCAGGCCTCGCTTGCCGATGGCACAGGCGAGCAGGACTACCAGTTCGCGCCTCACTCGGCCGCCCGCCGGAGCGGCGGTCAACCCTCCGCGGCCGGCGTCAGCGCTTGGTTCCGGGCCATCGACTGGGCCGAGTACAGCCCGCGCGAGCTCCTCCGCCGGCAGGGCAAGGTCGTCGAAGGCGTTCCCCGTCGGATCGCGCTCAACGACGAGCTCGCCAACCGCGAGGGCAACAACGGCGGCCGGTTCGAGAAAAACAGCGTTTCGACCGGCAAATACAACGTCGTCAGCTTCCTGCCCATCTTCCTCTACGAGCAGTTCTCCAAGGCGGCAAATCTGTTCTTCCTCTTCACGGCCTGCATCATGCAGGTTCCTGGCGTTTCGCCGACCAACCGCTACACCACGGTCGCCCCGCTCGGCCTCGTCCTCGTTGCGTCGGCCATCAAGGAGGCGGAGGAAGACCTGGTACGTACGGCAAGCCTCCACTCGCGACGAGTAAGACACGGGGCGCTGACTGCTCTCCTCTTGATTTTCTTCAGAAACGGCACAATTCGGACCGCTCACTCAACGCCCGTCTGACCGGCGTTCTCGACCCGCACACGTCATCCTTCTCACCGAAGCCGTGGCGGGCGCTTAAGGTTGGCGACGTCGTCCGCATGGAAAAGGACGAGTTCATCTGCGCCGATATGGTCCTGCTCAGCTCGAGCGAGCCCGAGGGTCTCTGCTACGTCGAGACGTCGAACCTCGACGGCGAGACCAACCTCAAGATCAAGCAGGCCCACCCCAAGTTTGCGCCGCTGACGACGCCGGCTGCTGTCGGCGGTCTCAAGGGTCACATCGAGTCGGAGGCGCCAAACGCGTCGCTTTACACCTACACTGGCTCCTTCACGCTCGCCAGCGGCGAGAAAATCCCGGTCGGACCCGAGCAGATGCTCCTGCGCGGGGCGCAGCTGCGCAACACGGGCTGGGTCTATGGCCTGGTCGTCGTCGGCGGCAAGGAGACCAAGGTGATGCGCAATGCGACCAAGGCGCCGGTCAAGCGGACTGCCGTCGAGCGCCAAGTCAACAAGCAGATCCTTTTCCTTTTCCTCGCCCTGATCGCGCTCTCCCTCGCGAGCACCGTCGGAAGCAGCATCCGCTCGGTGCGTCTCTACCTACCTACGCGACATGCTGCGCTCCGGTGTGGGAAGGCTTAGAAACTGACCCGAGCCTCATGCGCCGTCCACTTAGTGGGTCTACTCGAAGGACCAGTGGTACCTCCGCGGTGGCGTCAGCGGCAACAAGGGTTCGTCCGAGGTAGCCTGAGCGGGATGTGCGGGCGGGGCTAACTCAGGGCGACCTCTTTCGCTGTCTATCGCAGCCAAGCAGTTCATCGAGGACATCCTCACCTTCATCATCCTCTACAACAACCTGATTCCGATCTCGCTGATCGTCACCATCGAGGTCGTCCGCTTCTGGCAGGCCTCGCTCATCAACTCTGACCTCGAGATGTCAGTCACGACCGGCGGCGTTCCCTCACCTGGCCCCTCGCGGCTGATTCTTCTCGTGCCCCGCTCGCAGGTACTACGCCAAGACGGACACGCCCGCGCTGTGCCGCACGTCGTCGCTCGTCGAGGAGCTCGGCCAGATCGAGTACATCTTCTCGGACAAGACCGGCACGCTCACGTGCAACGAGATGGAGTTCCGCCAGTGCACGATCGCCGGCGTCGAGTACGCCGACGTCGTCGAGGACGCCAAGCGGGGCGAGCGCGGACCCGACGGCACCTATATCGGCGGCCAGCAAACGTTTGAGGAGCTCCGCCGCCGGCTCAGCGAGGACGAGGGCCGCGAGGCCGATGTCGTGCGAGAGTTTGTCGCCCTCCTTGCCGTCTGCCACACCGTCATCCCCGAGGTCAAGGACGGCCAGGTCATCTATCAGGCCTCGAGCCCGGACGAGGCGGCACTCGTGTCGGGCGCCGAGCTGCTCGGCTTCCGCTTCCACACACGCAAGCCGCGCTCCATCTTTGTCGACGTCCTCGGCCGCGATCAAGAGTACCAGATCCTCAACGTCTGCGAGTTCAACTCAACCCGCAAGCGCATGTCGACCATCATCCGGACGCCGAGCGGCAAGATCAAGCTCTACTGCAAGGGCGCCGACACCGTCATTTACGAGCGCCTCGCCGGCAACAGCCCCTACGCCGAGGCGACGACAGCCCACCTCGAGGTTCGTCGCCCGTTCTCGCGCAGTCGGGCGATTCCCGGCTGACATTCTGCTTCTTTGTCGCACAGGACTATGCGACCGAGGGTCTTCGCACGCTCTGCCTCGCCTCGCGCGAAATCTCGTCCGAGGAGTACCGCGAGTGGTCGGCCATGTACGACCAGGCGGCGAGCCAGATCGTCGGCCGCGGCGACGCACTCGACAACGTCGCCGAGCTCATCGAAAAGGACCTCGTCCTCCTCGGTGCGACCGCCATCGAGGACAAGCTGCAGGATGGCGTGCCCGACACAATCCACACCCTTCAGCAGGCCGGCATCAAGGTGTGGGTCCTGACGGGCGACCGCCAGGAGACGGCGATTAACATCGGCCTCTCGTGCCGCCTCATCACCGAGTCGATGAACCTGGTCGGTCCCAGGCTGCCTATCGGATTGCTCAGCCGACTGTTCTCGCCGCTGATATGCTCGCTTGATAGGTCATCATCAACGAGGAGACGATGGTCGAGACCCAAGAATTCATCCACAAGCGGCTCCAGGCGATCAAGAACCAGCGGACGTCGGGCGACAACGAGGACCTCGCGCTCGTGATTGGTAGGTCCCCGACTCCACAAGGGCCCGTCGATGCACCCTCTGACCTGTCCTTCTCAACTCCCGCGCAGACGGCAAGAGTCTCACCTTTGCGCTTGAGAAGGAGCTCTCCGCGACTTTCCTCGAGCTCGCCATCATGTGCAAGGTCAGTCTTTGAAGCTGAGCAGGGGCCGCGCCGCCGTGGCCGAAGCTGACGCCATCGCGATGCGTCTGCTTAGGCCGTCGTCTGCTGCCGAGTCTCGCCGCTGCAGAAGGCGCTCGTTGTCAAGCTCGTCAAGGACAATACCAAAGCGATCCTGCTTGCCATCGGCGACGGCGCCAACGACGTGCCCATGATTCAGGCAGCGCACATTGGCGTCGGCATCTCTGGCGTCGAAGGTCTCCAGGCGGCGCGGTCGTCCGACGTCGCCATCTCGCAGTTCAAGTACCTGAAGAAGCTGCTGCTCGTCCACGGCTCGTGGAGTTACCAGCGGCTGTCCAAATTGATCCTCTACTCGTTCTACAAGAACATCGTCCTTTACATGACGCAGTTCTACGTGCGTCATCGGCCGCCCCTCTGAGAGCATCCGCAACCGCGACCCGCTAACCTCCCTCTTCTTTACGTCCACCTGCCGGGTCAGTACTCTTTCTTCAACAACTTCTCGGGCCAGATCGCCTACGAGTCGTGGTCGCTCTCGCTGTACAACGTCGTCTTTACGATCCTCCCGCCGCTTGTCATCGGCATCTTCGACCAATTCGTCTCGGCCCGCATGCTCGACCGCTACCCGCAGCTCTACCGGCTCGGCCAGCAAAATTACTTCTTCTCGCCAAAGGCCTTTTGGCTCTCGGTCGTCAACGCCATCTACCACTCTCTGGTTCGGCCCTCACCTGCTGCCATCATCGATCGACAGCATGTTGACCACTGTCTCGCGCGTCGCAGGCCTTGTTTATCCTCTCGCTCCTTGTCTTCTGGGGCAGCCTGATTGCGACAGACGGCGCCGACGGCGGCCACTGGGTTTGGGGTACGACGCTCTATCTCGCCGTTCTCTTGACCGTCCTCGGCAAAGCGGCTCTCGTCTCCGAGTGGGTCTCACCTTGCACCGTTCGCGACGGAGTGGCGCTGACCGACTCTCCCGTCCTTCAGTCTCTGGACCAAGTACTCGCTTGCCGGTGCGTAAAGAACGTTCTCAGCCTCGCATATCAGGTATCGCTGTCTGACGCTCACCCTCCGACTCCTCGCCAGCTATCCCTGGCTCCTTCCTCTTCACGATGGCGTTCCTGCCACTCTACGCTCTGATCGCGCCCCTGACGGGCGTCTCGCGCGAGTACTCTGGCATCGTCCCCCGCCTCTGGGGCGACGGCATCTTCTACTTCTGCCTGATACTCTTCCCGACGCTCTGCCTCAGTCGAGACTACGTCTGGAAGTAGTGCGTCCGCCTTCTTGCTGCTCGACCGGTCGTTACAAAGCGTGTAGCTGATGCACCAAACCGTATCCCCGACCCTGCCTAGCTATCAGCGGACGTACGACCCCAAGAGCTACCATATCGTCCAGGAGATCGTACGTCCTTACTCGGTCAGCTCATCCGCGAACAGGAAGGCTGACCAGAACGATCCACTCTGCAGCAAAAATACAGTCTGTCGGACTACCGCCCACGGGAGGAACAGTCAGTTTCTGCGCCCTGCGCCCTCTTCTGCTGAAGCGCCATCTGACTCAACGACGCTGCCTGACTGCAGATTCCAGAAGGCCATCAAAAAGGTTCGGGCGACGCAGCGGCTGCGTCGATCGCGGGGTTTCGCATTCTCGCAGACCGAGAGTGCAAAGGACGGTGGGCGCGATCAGGAAAGACTCATCCGCGCCTACGACACAACTCTGCAGGTGCGCTACTTGACTGTTCCGTTGCCCGCGTTGGCCAGCCTTGCTGATAGCCCTTCGACTCTTTCCCCAGGCGCCGACGGGCCTCTGACCAGCGTTCCCAGGCTCGACCAGCCTTGCCTCCCTCGTGTCTTCATGTGCCGTCCGCAAAAGCCGTGCTTCCTGCAGAAAGGCATCTGAGGCTACCGCAGGGGATCGCCCAGCTGTGCGACTGAAGCTCGTCTATAAGCTACGCCGCCTTGTCGCCTTCGGGCGCAGAGGCTTCGCCCTCGTCACCACCGCCAAGCTTGACCTTGAGGCCCTCGAGCACGCGGCTCAGCTGGCCGCCAGCAGCGGCGCTGAGCACGCCACTCAGCTGCGCAGCTGGAGCGCTAATGAGACCGACGATCTGTGCCCGAAGCGTGTCGAGGTCGGGCAACGAGCCGAGCGTCTGGACGCCGCCAGCGGTGATGACCTCGCCGTCGACAACGGCGCCGACGCAGAAAATCTTGGGGTTGATGGGTACTGCGGCGAGCGGAGGGGCTGAGAGAGCAGCTGACGTCGTGAAGGGCGTGACTCCTGCCGTGGCGGGAGGCTTAAAGCTGGTCGCCTTGTTGATGGCGGTGAGGAGAGCGGCGAGGTAAGCCGGTGAGGGCGGCGAGGCCGAGTGCAGGAGGATCATCGGCCCCGCGAGCACGCTAGACAGCTCCGAAAGAGCCGGCGCTAAGGGGGTAGCAAGCGCAGAGCGTGCGTTCCAGAGATGCATGACCCGTCAGTGACCGTCTCGAGAGCAAGCCGCTCCTTGAAGCCTGGGCCAGAGGCGGAGGCAGACGGACCTTCTTTCTTGATGGCGCCCGAGAGGATGCCGCCGCGGATCATCTCCATGATGATGCCCTCCTCGCCCTCAGGCTTCTTGACGCCGTAGACGCCCGCCTTGACCGCGCTCAAGTCCTCGCTCGACAGATTGTTGTTCTGAAAGACAAGCAGGACCTTGGAGTTCTGAAGGAGCGACTTGTAGCGGCCAAAGAGGTAGGCCTTCCGCTGCGGGTACACCCGCGGAGTGGTCGGCACCGTCTCAAAGAAGATCTTTGCCCGGCCCTGGTGAGGCACAGAGCGAGGGGACGACAAGCCCAGGATCGACGGTCGTCAGCGAGGGTCTCAAGGTAGCCGAGCCAGGCGGGCGCGACGGCCGACCGGCCTGCCCGAGCTGGACCCATAAGGGAGCCGACGGCGGACGCACGATTCCCGGCTTGGGCGTGAGCGGGAACTCGGCCCGCCTCGACGCATCGATGAGCTCGGCGCCGAAGAGACGTAGAGATGGGCGCATAGCAGGAGCGGACGTTCAGAGGCGAGAGACGGAAGGGAGAAGGGGGTTGCCGGGCAAGGGGTCTTGAAGGGCGCGGTCGAGGTTGAGGTCAGAGAGAAGCCAGCCAAAGGGCGAGAGCTCGGGCGGGCAGCCGCGGCGATCCGGGCGACGCGCTGCTTGAGCCGCCTCGGCGGCCTGAACTTACCGTTAGTCCCGCTCCGCTGAGCTCCTTCAGTGCGTGGAGTTGCTCAGTGCGAGATGTCCTGCAAGTCAATATCAGGTAGCCTGCAAGTGGCGAGGCTGCCATAACCTAAGAGCTGTCCGGCAATGGCGCTTAAACATAATTATATATATTATATTTAATAATCATTAACATCGAATGCCCTATAGCTCAGTTGGTAGAGCGTTCGACTGTTACCACGCAATCGAGAGGTCTACGGTTCAAGCCCGCATGGGGCAGTCTCTTTTGCCTCATTGGCCTCTGCGGATCATGATGACGGCTGACCGTCTTGGCTGCAAGCTTTCCTTGAGAGGTCTTGCGGCGCATCAACGGTCTGCGTCTCGCACGCTCTGTGCCCCGCATCGCACCCCTCATGCAGGGAGGCTCTTGGCCAGGTGTTGACCAGCTGATGCCCGTCGCTCCCTTACTAGGCCCTCGCTGATGCCAGGAATCAAGCCGTTGATGGGAGGTGAGAAACCGTTCATCTCGCAAGATCGGGCCAGGTACACGGTGGAAGGGAAGCAGGAAAAAGGGGAAGAGAGACGGCGGGGCCAAGGGAAGAAGACGCAGGGGCAAGCGTACGGGATACAGGGTGAGATGGAGAGAGCCACAGCGAAGAGAGGCGGGCGGCTGAGGGGCGAGCGCACGGCAAGAAGAGGACCGGAAGGACGGCGCTCTACTTCTTCATCTTGGCCTCGACCTTGGCGATGACTGCGAGCAGAGGGGGTCAGAGAGTCAGCAGGCAGTAAGGTTAGGCAGTGCGATCGAGCAGACGCAAACGCACTCGCGTCGACGATCGACGGGTCGGCCAGCGTGGAGAGGTCGCCGAGCTGGTCGCTCTCGCCGGCGACGATCTTGCGCTGCGAGGGGCGAAAGAGGAAGGGATGTCAGTGTGACATGCTGCGAGGTAAAGAGGGCGTTACAAACTCACCAGAAGGCGGCGGAGAATCTTGCCAGACCGCGTCTTGGGCAGGTCGGACACCAGGAAGATGCCCTTGGGAGCTGCGGGAAAGGCGGCGGAGATCGGAGGTCAAGATGAAGGGCTTTTGGGCGGTGGCGACAAGAGCAGACACAGAGGAGGGGGACGTACCGGCGAAGGGACCGATGACCTTGCGGACCTGGAGCGTGAGCTCCTTGAGCAGCTCGGGCTCCGAGTGGGCCGAGAAGTCAAACTCGGGCTTCATCGAGACAAAGGCGTAGACGGCCTGGCCGGTGAGCTCGTCGGCCGTGCCGATGACGGCCGTCTCCGAGACGCCGGCGTGCACGATGAGCGCCGACTCGATCTCGGCGGTCGAAAGCCGGTGGCCCGAGACGTTGATGACATCTGGAAAAGAGCGAGCAAAGGTCAGAGACGGGAAATACGGAGGAAGCAGAGTGTCCGAGAGAGCAGTGAGCACGCACCGTCGACACGTCCCTTGATCCAGATGTAACCATCCTTGTCGCGGCCGGCTCCGTCGCCGGTGAAGTAGGTGCCCGGGTAGGGCTTCATGTACGTCTCGAGGTAGCGCGCGTGGTCCTTGTAAACGGTCCGCGCAATCGACGGCCACGGCTGGGCGATGCAGAGGACACCCTCGACGTCGTTGCCCTCGAGGACGGCGCCGGTCGTGGGGCTGCAAGATGGGGCGAGGCAGGAGTATGTGTCAATTTCGATCGAGACGTTGAACCGATGCGGGCCGGCGAAAGTTGACGTACTCAAGGATGACGGGCTCGATGCCCCAGAAGGGGAACGTCGCCGATCCGGGCTTGGTCGGGACCGCGCCGGGCAGTGGCGTGACAACGATCGAGCCGGTCTCAGTCTGCCAGTACGTGTCGACGACGGCGCACTCACCCCGGCCGACCTCCTTCTGGTACCAGTGCCAGGCCTCGGGGTTGATGGGCTCGCCGACCGAGCCAATGACGCGGAGCGACGAGAGGTCGTGCGAGCGGACGTGCTCCTCGCCAAGCCGGCGCAGCAGGCGGATCGCCGTCGGGGCCGTGTAGAGGTGGGTGAGCTTATGCTGGTCGACGACGTCCCAGTAGCGCGACGGCGTCGGGTAGACGGGCGTCGACTCAAAGATGGTCGTCGTCACGCCGTTGAGGAGCGGGCCGTAAATGATGTAGGTGTGGCCGGTAATCCATCCGACGTCGGCCATGCAGGCGTACTTGTCGCCCGGGTGGACGTCAAAGACGTACTTGACCGTCAGCGCGGCGCCGAGCAGGTAGCCGCCCTATACAGAGGAAGACCAAGGCACAGGTGTCAGCGCCGGAGAGGCCACGAGAGGTCCGCGGCGGACGTACGGTCGTGTGGACGACACCCTTGGGCTTGCCGGTTGAGCCAGAGGTGTAGAGAATGAAGAGCGGGTCCTCGGCGGCCATGACCTCGACCGGGCAAACAGACGGCACCTTGGCGCACTCCTCGTGCCACCAGGCGTCGCGGCCCTCGGTCCAGGCAATCTTGCCGCCGGTTCGCTGGAGGACGAGGACGTGCTCGACGAGCGGGCACTGCTTGAGCGCCGCGTCGACGATGGCCTTCGTCGCGATCGTCTTGCCGCCACGCTTGCCCTCGCTAAGAGAACGGACGCGGACACGGATACACGGTCAGCTGGCAGCGAGGAAAAGAGAGCTCATGCGTCGCGCAGAGCGGAACTCACTCGGACGTGATGACGACCTTGCACTCGCAGTCGATGCACCGGTCGCGGAGCGACTCGGCCGAGAAGCCAGCAAAGACGACCGAGTGGACGGCGCCGATGCGGGCGCAGGCGAGGAAGGCGGCTGCCGCCTGCCAGGTCATGGGGAGGTAGATCGAAACCTGTTTTGCGACGCGAGCGAGCAGGCGGGGAGGTCAGCGCGCGCCACGGGCCCTGTCGATGCGAGCAGACGGAAGACGGACGGTGTCGCCCTTCTTGACGCCCCAGCCCTTAAGGACGTTGGCGACGCGCGAGACCTCGCGCAGGAGCTCGGCGTAGGTGATGTTGACCGACTGTCCCGGCTCGTCGGCCTCGTAGAGGATGGCCGTCTGGTCCGGGTGCTTAAACGCCCACCGGTCGACGCAGTTGTAGGCCGCGTTGAGCCCTCCCTCGGGGAACCACTGGATGTCGCCCGTCTCGAAGCCGCCGGCGCGGACCGTCTCGAAGTCGCGGTGCCAGTAGAGGGTCTCCTTGGCGGTCTGCGGGCGGGCGGAGAGGTCGGATGGCGGGAAGGGTCGGGAGGGGCCGGAGGGCACGGGACCGAGGCGGGAGATGGAGCGAACGACGGGTCAGCCATTGGCCCGGGCCAGTCTCGCCCGCGACAATTTCGAGGCGTGCACGCCAAGGAGACGTAGGATGATGCGATGGAGCGCATGCCCGTCTTGCCCATCAGCAGCGCCCCTGACCAGGCCGCCTTGAGGCTGTCTGCCTGCGCAGGGATGAGACTCGGGCCCAGGGCGAGGGATCCGGCGGGCCAAGGGGCGTCTCGGAGGGACGATCGCCCCGAGCGCGCGCGCCAGACAGCCCGCAGACTTGAGCGGAACGAGCCCCATCTTGCCCTTCGCTCTCCTCCTCACGCCACAGACAGGACAAGAGCGAGACGGACCTTGCGCCACCAGTCGTCGCTGCCCTCCTTGCCGCCGACAGTCTGGTTGTGGAACGTCTTGTAGTCGTCGAGGCCCGGGCCGACATGGGGCTTCGGGTGATCCGGGTGGCTGCCGTTCGTCCGGCTAGCGATGGGGAAGGCCTCGACGTGATCGCCCTGCTGCTCGACGTGCTCGGTCGTGCTCATGACTGCTGGCGAGGATATGTGAGAAGGGCTATGTGTGTGTGTGTGGGGGTGGGTGGGTGTGGGATGGGAGAAGGAGGGGAGAGACAGCGTGTTATGGGAGGATGGAGGGGGACCTGCGATGCTCGGTTTGGTCCGTGGGGAAGCGGCGCGGCACGAGGCTTCGGGTCAAAACGGAGGCTCGGGGCTCGTTTATTTATCTCGCCCGCACGACGCCTGGACGCATCGTCGTCTCGCTCCCGTCCCGAAGGACCCGCGTGGGACGGCATCTGTTGATGAGGAGCGGTCCGGACGCTCATCTGGGCACCCCGAAGAAGGCCGGCGTCCGTTGACGACGACGCTGACGACTCTGCGGGCGCTCGGGGACTTCATCATCAAGGGGACCGGCTGACTTTGGAGCTCGCTCTCGAACGGACGGACGACGCTCTTTGATCGCGAGAGTCAACTCGTACATGGCACTGGTCATGCTCATTGATGGCCAGCGGGACGAGAGTCGACTGTTCGTCCACGCTCAGGCCTTGTCCTCTTCGGCGAGGACGACGCTTGCCGGCGGCTCGCTCCCGACTCCACCCGGGGCAGGCGCGTTGACGACGACGGGCTCGGCGGCCGAAGGCAGGATCTTCTCGCCGCCAGGTGCGGCGGCGAGTGCGCCGAAGCGGGTCGACATGTGGGGCTTCTCCTTCTGCGAGGGTCGGTTCAGTTTAGAGCTCGTCAGTCAGAGTAGACACCGAGGCCGGCCAGAACGGGCAGCCTCCGCCGATGGACGTACCGGCTCGAACGGCTTGGCGTTGACGTTGAAGACCATCGACTTGTTCCCTCCCGAAGCCGTGGCCGGCGCTGCGAACTTGGTTGACGGCGGCGGGCGGGCGTAGGGCGAGAAGGTGCCAGCGCCCGAGCCGGTTCGGCCGACACCGCTGCCAGGCAGCTGTCGGTTGGGCGGATGCGAGAACTTGCAGTCGGCTGGAGTCAAGCGTGAATTAAAAGACGTAAGCATTGAGTCCGGTCCGAGGAGAAGGAGGGCGAGCTGCCAAGGCACGACCGACGCACCGCGCGTGCAGCGAGCGCCAAACTTGCAGGCCTTGCCAGTCGCGCCGTCGGTGACGGCTGTCGTCCCGCTGACGGGCTTGATGCCCGCGAGCCGCTCCTTGAGCGCAAGCCCCTCTCCGACGCCCTTGCCGGTGCCCTCCTCGAGGACGCCGTCGGCGTTGCGGTGGGCGTACTCGCACTTGCCCTCCTTGCGGAGCGTGCACTCGCCCTTGAACTTGCACTCGACTTTGCCCTTGCCACCGCCGCCTCCCGGCCGCTGGCTGGCCGAGACGTGCGAGAGCGTGCAGTCGGCGTCGGCGCAAGCGAGCATCGCTGGGCAGGGCTCGGTCGAGAGGACGAGGGCGTCGAGGTCCGACGTTGCCGCGGGCGACGGGTGCGAGTACGGGCAGGCAGGGTGCGTGCAGCCGACCGAAAACTTGCAGAGCTCGGTCGACGTCGGCTTGGAAGGGAGCGGGACGACCGGCGGAGGCGGCGCAAAGGCCGGGTTGGTCGGCGCGTCGAGCCGTCGCTCGCCCGCCGACTTGGGGCCGTTGCCGTTGTTTGACGCTGAGCCACCCGCCGGCGGACGCCGCTGCTGGAGCCGCTGCGACTCAGCCGCCATCTGAGCCATCTGCTGTTGCATCTGGGCCATCTGCTGCATCTGGGCCATCTATTTGAGCCGAGGAATAAGCATTTGTCAATCACGGGTCGGCAAGAGGGCGATGGGCTCAGACGCGAGCCAGCACGTACCATCATCTCCTGGAGACCGAGGCCGCCCATGCCCATTCCCATGCCCATCATGTCCATTCCAGGCATGCCCATCATGCCGGGAAGAAACTGCTGTTGCATGCCGCCAAACGGCTGCTGCTGCTGCGACCGCGGACCGTTCCGCTGCTGCTGCTGCTGCTGTTGCGGCCGGCCGGGAAGCGAGGCGGCGCCGGCAGCCGGACCTGACGGCGCCAGCAGGTCGCCGCCGTGCGAAGCTGTCATGGCGTCAATCTTGCGCTGGAAGGCGTCCTGCTGGGCGGTCGAAGACTGCTGCTGGCCGCCGCCGCCGTTGTTGCCGAGCCGAGAGAGGAGCGATCCCGGCGAGCCACCGCCGACCGCCGTAGACGACGACGACTCGCCACCGGCCCGGTCGAGCATCGACCTCGGCGCTCTCGGCGCCGATTCGCGCTCGCTCGCCAGACCGGCGCCCGACACCCGGCGCTTGTCAGCGCCAGCAGGCCCGAAAAGGTCGTCCTCTGCGCCACGCTTGCGCGAGAGAGGTCCGGCAGCGGACCGAGGGCCAGTCGGAGGTGCTCCGGAGGAGGAGAGGGCACGGGTAAAGAGGTTGCCTGGCGGGCCCTGGGCCGAGGGGCGGCTCCGAGACGAGCCAGCGATGGCGAGCCCAGCCGGCGTGCTCGGCGAAGGCGCCTCGGCGACCGCTGCAGGCGGGGCCGGCGTCGGCTCCTCAATGGCGGCAGCCGGCTCCTCCTCGCCAGCTGCAGTGCGGAAGAGCCAGTCAGTAAAGGATGGGTCTGAGAGAGTCGAGGGAAGGCAGGTCAGGCAGTCAGCAGCGCTCGAAACGTCGTCACCGGCAAGACCGAGGCCGGTACACACCAAAGCCGTCGCCGATGAGGTCAAGCAGCTCGTCCGTGATCATCTGTTTCGTCTTTGCGTTGGCGAGCATGACGGTGATGTACTGGCCAGGGGTCGGGCGCCGAGAGGTTAGCTTCGGCAATGAAGCAGCAGCAGCCGGGGGCGGTGAAGCGGAACGCACCTCGGCCATGACGGGGTCGTCGTCCGAGTACTCGAGACGAGCAAGCTCCTTCTGGACGGTTGCCTGGAGGGCAGCCGCTTGGGGCGTGCCCATCGTCAGCTGCGGAGCCGACATGTCTATTGGGCGGAGGGTCGTGTGGAAGAGGGGAATTGATGGAAGGGTTGATGGGAGTCGAGAGGGCGCAGGTGGCGTCGGCCTGCCTGGGCGCCTTCTGCGGCGGCGACGGCGGCGGCGGCGGTTCCCTTGCCAACAACCGCACGACACGACGGCCCCGTCGCCAACCCCTTCACCGCCATCTCCCACGAAAGCCAGCTAGGGACGGCTATAGAATTCACGATGCCCGTCAGTCGCGTCTGCCGAGAGAGATCGGTCGTCGCATGCTGATAAGTGTGCCCCCTCCCCCCTCCCCCCTCAGCTCGACGCCAACGCCCTGCGCCCGCGCATCCGCGCCATCCTCGCCAGCGCCGACCTCGAGACTGTGTGCGTGCAACCCTCCTTTGATAGCAGCTGGAGAAGGGAATAGCGACAACATGCAGCTGGGCGTCTGCAGCTTGCCGAGAGGCGCGCGGCTCGACGCGAGCGCTCTGGCGTGGCAGATCTCAGGCTGACCCGTACACTCCTGACCCGCCCCTCTTCGTCCGGCGTCGCAGCTCGGCCAAGCAGGTCCGAAAGCGACTCTGTGCCGAGAAGCCTCGGCTCGATGAAGACGACGTCAAAGCGGCCAAGGCCGAGATTGACGAGGTCGTGCGTGTCTTCCTTATCCTCCGGC
>Ga0308160_10004102_pt1 | contig 15795 bp, 16 predicted proteins | sample PhyFR1_FD_201036 | JGI IMG/M metagenome (GOLD analysis project Ga0308160, IMG submission 201036) | Phyllosphere microbial communities from UC Gill Tract Community Farm, Albany, California, United States - DLSLF.R1 | ecosystem: Host-associated > Plants > Phyllosphere > Unclassified | place: USA...
CTGCTCAAGCGAAAAGGCACTGGCATGTCTCTAGGTATGCACATGTTTGTGGCTCTGACTGACTGGCAGGACCACTGAGCGATATCAACTCGGGCGAACGTCCACCCACCTCCCGCGTGCCCTCCTCATCCAACTCGTTTGGCTCAATGTCCCAGACTGCCCAGGGAGAACCGATAACAACAGAGCCAGCATTCGATCACAGCCGCTATTTCCCATCAATGTCGGACGGTATGATCTCGCCATTACACGAGATCCCCGAGCCGGAATTCAGACTAGACATGAACCTGGATGACATGGAGGGAATCGTCGATCATAATCTCGCAACCACAAATACAAACGCGAACGCTCCGTCGACGACCGCGGCGCCGACAAGGCAGGGTACATTGGCCAATACGGCTCTTTCGGATGGTGGTTCAGGATGGGCTTTGCAGGATGCACTACAAGGCACCGCTCATCGGTCCGAGGGTTCCTCTGGATCAGCATCCAGTTCACAACCGTCCAGTCGTGATGCGTTTCGAGACTCGATCAATCCCGCTTCCAACCCGTTCACGAAGCAAAACCCATTCGCAGCTCGATCATCCAACGGGTCAGACGATGTCAAGTCTTTGCCAGCCTCGCCTCATGCATACTCGCCCAAACATTCTTTACCGCCCGCCTCGCAACCACGACGCCCGTCTCAATTGCGAAATGTCAAGATGGGGTCCATAGACTCGCAGGGATCAGCTTCATCTCAAGGTAGATCGCTACAGCCTATTTGGTCGACCGATGTATCTCAGCCTACGGTATTCAATGACCCTTTCAAGCCGTCCATGCCGACGATTTCCACGCCACCTCGCAATGGAGACGACAGAGGAGAAGCGCAAGACGCCATGACGCCGCAGCCTAACACGGACACTGGACTCTTGGCACCAGCAATTGGAGGGTCAGGACCAGCATGGGCAGCACCTGAATCATGGGGTGTCGAAGGAGACGAGGAGGAAGTAAATGACGCATCATCATCCTCATCTGTCGAAGGCGAAGACGAGTTCGGGGGGAGCCCTTCCTCCCCCGGACCTAATGTTGAAAGACGATTATCCCTCATGCTCCCTTCTCTGGACAGCAAAATGCCACCTCCGTTCGGATTCAAGTCAAAGCCAGGATATAACGGTACAGACCGACCTGGATCTTCATCGAGGGGTTCAAGAGCCAAGACGAGGGATGGCAGACCATCAACGTCAGCCAGGAATCCTGCATCCAATCGTCCGGGGACATCCGGAAGTGCTCATCTAGCTGCTGTACCCGTACGTCCTACTTGTCCGCCAGTGCTGACTATAGCACATGATACGTATATATCGAGCCGATGGTAACTACTCGGTCCACTCGTTCCCGCTGCTAAGCACAACGGCAGAGATCATCAGTGCCTTGTCTGGCGCCAATGAGGCTCCACCAGGTAAACGAGTCACGACCACAATGAAGCTGTACCTGCGAGAAAGAGGACAAGGTACGCAACCCGCTTTTTTGCCTCGCTGACAATAGACCGCATGCTTCTGTCCTCGGAGAAACCGTTGAATATCCAAAGTCGACGTCTCCAGCAAGCCGGATTCACAGAAGCCGAGCATATAGAAGAACTCGGTAAAGAAGATCTAGCGACATTGTGCAGGTTCATGTATCAGACCCCAGCTTTACCCGTTATCGACCCGGAGGAAGAGAGCTCTTATGATTCATTCGAGTTTATCGATATTGCCGGTAGGGACCTACAGACGATACCGATTTTCCTCCACCTCCACGCTCATAATATCATTATCCTCAATGTCTCGCGTAATCCGATGACGGATCTCCCGCTCGACTTTATCCAGGCGTGCTCCAGTCTGAAGGAGATTCGCATGACCAACATGGCGCTCAAGCGGGTTCCACCTAGTATACGTACCAGTGCTACCCTCTCCCGGCTGGATATCTCATCCAACAGGATCGCCGATCTAGAGTCGGTCCCATTACACGAAATCAAAACGTTGCTTTCCCTCAAGGTCCAGAACAACAAGCTCAGCTCGATCCCAAGCTATTTCGTTCAGATGAAGGCCCTTAAATACCTCAACATCTCCAACAACAAGTTCGAGACTTTCCCCGCTGTTGTTTCGGAAATGAGTAACCTGGTCGACCTCGATATCTCGTTCAACAATATCGCCGAACTACCTTCCGAAATGTCGAATTTAAAATCGCTTGAAAGGTTGCTTGTCTACGGTAACGACCTGACATCGTTCCCCGAATCGTTCTCCACCTTGGCAAATCTTCGAGTACTGGATGTCCGCCGAAACAAGTTGACCGACCTGACTTCGGTGTATGCCCTACCGAATCTGGCGACTCTACAAGCCGACTACAATAATTTGGTCACTTTAGACGCTCAGATCGGTGCCAAGGTCCGACAATTCAGTGTCCCCCATAACTCCGTCACTCGATTCACAATGGCCCCATTGCCCAATATGCAGGCCGTCACGTACGCCTTGACACACCTGAACCTGTCTCATGGAAAGATCTCGACACTGGCCGATGAAGCTCTGTCCGGCTTGACAAACTTGACAGATCTCAAGTTGGATTTCAATCAATTCACCCGTCTACCATCCACCTTGGATCGACTGGTTAACCTTGAAAACTTTTCATGTACCGATAACCTGATCGATACTTTCCCAGTCGGCTTTGGTCGAATGACGAAACTCCATACGCTCAATGTTCACAACAATAATCTGAGAGAAATTCCGGGTGATCTGTGGCACTGCGGCTCGTTACGATCTACCAATTTCAGTTCGAATCTGCTTGAGGCCCTTCCTATGGCGCCAGAACCAGCAGACGGTACATCAAGCAGAGGCGCGTTGCCCGCTGGAGCATACTCGGTCGAAAAGATCTACATGGGCGATAATCACCTATCGAGCGATGTCTTTCATCTCATGGCGCTCTTGCCGAATGTCAGGGTCATTAATCTCAGTTTCAACGATATCTACGAGATTCCACCCTACACGCTGAGTCGACTCGGCAAGCTTGAAGCATTGTACTTGTCTGGAAACAAGTTGACCAGTCTCCCGTCTGAAGATCTGGAAAAGCTGCAGAATCTCAAGACTTTGAATTTGAATGGGAATAGGTTACAGACATTGCCATCGGAGCTAGGAGCAATCAAGTCTTTGCAACATCTTGATGTCGGTAGTAATGTGCTTAAATACAACATCGCCAATTGGCCTTATGACTGGAATTGGTAAGCCCATATGTCGTCCCTAGCTAACGTGCAGGAACTGGAATACTGGCCTACGATACCTCAATCTATCAGGCAACAAACGGCTAGAGATCAAGCCGACCAGTGCTCAGGACATTTCTCACGCCTCGAGTCTTCGTAAAGAGCTGTCGGATTTCACGGCCCTGACCGATCTTCGTGTCCTCGGTCTCATGGACGTCACACTGCGTATACCCTCGTTACCCGACGAATCCGATATCAAACGAGTCCGAACATCATTCTCCGATATCAACAATATGGCATACGGTATCTCAGACATGCTGGGATACGATCACTTGTCCATGTTTGACATGGTCGTCCCCAATTTCAGAGGAAAAGATAACGAGTGCATATTCGGAATGTTTGGTCGTCCCGCTCCTACGCAACCTTCCGGTAAAGTCGGCCGATTTCTCCAAGAAACATTCGCTAGCGTCTTGGCAGAACAGCTCGAAAAGCTTGAAGACTTCGAAAGTGTCACCGATGCCATTCGTCGTTCGTTCCTGTTTTCGAATCGTCAAGCGTTCGATTACCTCACTTCTGTCGCACAAGAACGTAAACGATCAGTCGCCAGCACGCACTCTATCGATGAAATGTTCCGAGCATGGTCACCTGGTCCTACATCGCTCTTCAAGACGGGTGCTTCTGGTGCGGTAGTCTACCTAGCCGACAAGACGTTATACTGCGCCAATGCCGGACAAGCGCTTGTCGTCATCTCGCGTAAAGGAGAAGCCGAGCTGCTATCCAAAAATCATCTCAGTACCGACCGAGAAGAAACTGCTAGGATCCGTCGTGCCGAAGCGTGGGTCTCGACAAAGGGGTACATCAACGACGAAAAGGAGATGGATATCTCGCGAGCGTTTGGGTATTGGCATCAAGCACCTGCTGTCAATGCCTCGCCCGAGATTCGAGTTCGACCATTAACCGAGACCGACGAGTTTGTGATCATCGGAAACAGTGCCCTTTGGGCTTGTTGTTCGTACCAGACAGCTGTCGATATCGCACGTACCGAGCGAGACGATCCCATGATGGCAGCTCAGAAACTACGGGACTTCGCCATCTCCTACGGTGCCGAAGGATCCGTCATGGTCATGGTCGTCAATGTCTCGGATCTATTCTTCAATCGAGGTGGTCGTTCACGAGGTACTGGTTCCGGACCACAAATCATGCCTGACCCATCGACTGTCGATCCCGATGCCAATTTCATGCGTGCTGTGAGACGACGGTATGAAGAAGTTGGAGATCGAACACTCAATAGACTTCAGCAAGAGATTGAACCGCCACAAGGTCAGATCGCTATTGTATTTACCGATATTGTCAATTCGACCCATTTGTGGGAGACCAATCCGAGTATGCCGACCGCTATCAAGATGCACCATAATCTCATGCGACGACAATTACGGCTGGACGGTGGGTACGAAGTCAAGACTGAAGGTGATTCATTCATGGTCTCGTTCCAGACCGTTACGGCCGCTATTTTGTGGGCATTCAATTGTCAAATCGGTCTACTCCGGGAAGAATGGCCACGGGAACTGTTGGAGTGTCCAGATGGAAATATCGTCCATGACTCCGAAGGAAATATCGTTCAACGAGGTTTACGAGTCAGGATGGGTATCCACTGGGGAGGACCTCAATGCGAGCGTGATCCCATCACTCGTCGAATGGACTACTATGGTCCCATGGTCAACCGAGCCGCTAGAATCAATGCCAGTGCCGATGGTGGTCAATTGATGGCGAGTCAGGATGTCATTTACGAAATCGAGTTGCTGAGAGATTACCTCGATAGTCTTGATGACGAGGGTCTGACGGATTTGCCCGCTGAACTCAAGAGGGAGGTTCAGGAGATTAGGCGGGTCGGGATCGAGATCAAGAACATGGGCGAGAGAAAGCTCAAAGGTCTTGAAGGTGAGTTTTAGGCTTTATTGAGATGAATCAGGACTGATGAGCAGTACCGGAGAAACTACACTTGCTCTACCCTAAATCCCTAGCTGGCCGACTTGAAATTTCAAACGATATTCGAGCCAATGTCGAAGTCAATGATCCCCGTACTTTCCACCCCGTTACCCGAATAATCGATATTGAACAAGTCAGAGAACTGTCGACTCTCATTTTGCGTCTTGAAGCATTATCTGCCGCTCATCACACCCCACACCCGCCTGCTTCTGATCCCACTTCACCGAAAATCGGGTCAGCCCGTTTGGCAGTCACTACCTCCACCTCCCAAACGCACGCCACAACGCCTCCTTCGTTCCTTGGACCATGTATTCGAGATGACATGACGGATGAGGAATTGACGTTGATTATTGAGAGTTTGACGACAAGAGCTGAGAATACGGTGTCGACCATGGTAAGTCCATCGACTGCTGGTATGATGTTGGCTGACTTGCAGTATTTCAAACACCTAGGAGGCTTCTCGTCAGTATTGGCAGCTCTTGAACAGGCGACTCGGACGGATCCGAGGTTGATTCTTCATGCTCTGGCATTGATGAATGGCGCCATGTAATTTGTAGTAGACGAAGACGGTCGAGTTGTATTCCAAGGACATTTGTATCTCAGTAATTTCATACACAATTGCATAAAGTGCATATCTCATCAATATCGTTAAAGCATAATCGTAAACATCGCTCTTGTAAGAGCCAGATCACCTCCTCTTACACGGTAGTGACCGCGTACTTTGCCCTCACCGCTCCCATCCGCCTCTCTGCATCGTCCAAAGTCCGCCTGAATCCTTTTAAAACATCATCAAGAATCTCCCTAGTCCCCTTTTCACCTCTCAATCCCCTCTGTACCTGACTTCGTTCCCATTGCTCGATAGCCTCTTTTGCTCTTTCCTCCATCGCCTCGCGTTCTTCCCAAGTCATTAATGTATTTTTCAATCCCTTGATTTGTCGTGTGGTGGATGTTTGGATTGATTGATCCAAATGGACAGTCTCTGATAAATGTTTCAAGTCCGAGACGATTGCTTTATTTTCGGAAATGATTTCTTGGATCGTATCGGTTACTGTGGATGCTTCGGGATCGTGGGCGGTGATGAATGATTCGTCGGCATTTGGGGTGTTTGGGTTGTCTTGCTCTTCTGGAGTTTCTTCGGAGATGACAGCGAGAGACAAGTCGTCCGCGTTCTCGACAACAGGGTCGACTGGACCCAGGACGTCGAGGATTCCATTAATGAGTTCAGGAGTAGGTGGAACCGAAGCGAAATCTTTTCGTATCGTCGACAGCTCCTTCGTCTGCACCTCGCTAGCCTTTCCAGTCTTTTCCACTGCGTCCAGATAGTCCTCCAGTACCCCTTTTTCTCCCTTTGAGCTACTAGACCCTGGCCTAGCCGAGCGATTGAGCGAGTGACTCAACACCGAGTCGACGGGATTCGCTGGTTCAGTTTGAAGATCGAACTTGGGTATAGGTTCGGGCTCGATCTTCCTGAGTGAATTGACGAAACGTGCGATATCAGCCACATGATCTTCCATGGCTGCAATATCGTCCACGTCCATTTTGGGCGTAGGTAGTCCAGCCCCATTGATCGAAAACAATGAATCTCGACTTTGATCCCCATCCATCTCTAGGTCTGGTACAGAGCCTTCTGCCCTTACGTTCTCATCACTATCCAGACTCTGATCTTCGTCGAGCTGGTAGAGGGATTGATCAATCTCGTCTGCCGAGTCCAAGGCGGATAAACGACCAGGTGAAGCGGTTGCGGTATAATATGTCGATGTTGCCGACGTACGAGCTCGACGGGGTGTTTCTCGATTCCGGGCGGGGCTCTTGCCGAGTTTAGCATGTGGTGTAGGAGGAGAAGGGGATAGGTACTGATTATGGTCTGAAGGACCGGATGGGTCGTTGAAGTCATGATCGAGTTCGAGGTCCATTTCAAGTTCATCCGCCAGACTCAGTCCCAAACCAGCGTTCCCAGATAGTCCTAGTCCATCATCCTGATGCGGGTCTAACTCCAAAGCTCCTCCAAGTTCATCTGCAAGACTCATGGCCATAATGTGGATACGTTTCGTTACTTCGTAATGTAGCTTGGCTTGGCTTAGCGTATAATTATGTCTTGGATTGTCGGTCGTGATTCGTAAAAGGTCGTTTTAGCGTATGTCGTGTGGATGGTAGATGATCAACAGGGTAAAGAAAGGATCGTGGTAGAGGTCGTTATAGGTGAATCAGACATGAGCTTTGACCAAAGTATATGAACCAAGACAAAGTGGAAAGGTGAAACAGAAAAGGGTGAGAAAGTTCATTTGAAAGGTGTCAAGCGCTAATCATCGTCATTTCTACCCCACTTTGCTCCCACTCTACGAGGTGCTGGCGGCTTGCAGTTCTGCATCAAAAGTACAGTGTCCCATGTATATACAAGCATTCAAGTACCCAAAGTGTCACACCCATCCAGTCCTAGATCCTGGGGATATTTGGCAATCTCCTCACATCATCCGAAGGGCGTGAACGATGTCCCATATCACCTTCTTCCATCTCGCCATATGCACCATCTGCAGGATAATCATCATCATCCCCTACTAGCCCCCGTCGCTGATCCCTCTCCATATCCGCGTCTTCTTTTGGTAAATGAGGATAATCCTTCACTCCTCTATGCCCACCCCCACGAGTCTCGCTCTTCTGGGTGCCGAGCCTGAGATCGGGGCCTGTTGATGAGAAACTACTAAACATTCCGCTTAGACCGGTTCTGAGCGATGGACTAGATGGTGTGTTCATGGGTTGTGGTTGGCGGTACGGGTCGACGTAGGCTGCAGTGTGTATGCTGGCATGAGCGTGAGTTGCGTCGGTTGATGTGGGCGAGAGTGGCTTTTCGTCCTCTTCTTCTTCTTCCCTCACAGGTGGATAGCCTGTACCGCTATATGACGACTGGTTCCTGGTGATCGGAGGAGGATGTGGTCTACTGTGATGTATAGCGGTCTGGTCGCCATAGCCATACTGATGGACAACATCTGATTCTTCAAACTGTATTCGTCAGTCCTAAACAATGGTTGGAACTCACTTTTAGATGACTCTTTGATCTCTTGGGCGCCAGAATAGGAGACCCATTGTTGGACTGGCGATGCATCGCGATTTGATCCATAGCATCCGAAGGCATCGGGTTGTCGGATACTGTTCGTCAGCCTTCATCTCCTGATCGCGACCGGAGACTTACGCTGGAACCTCTGAACATCGTTCAGACCCCTCGTCGACAGGTTACCATGGGCGTCATACAGAGGCGCCCCTTGGCCATATACCCCTTGGCCGTAGAGCGAAGAAGCATTACTCATGCGTCTACTGACACTTCTCGCTCGGATGATACTGCCCACAGCGCCAAATCCACCTCGAAGCGCATCCATGCCAGGATCTTCCAGTGCGGTCACTTGTCCCTTTTCTGCTTCTTCCGTATGTTGTTTCGACGCTTGCAGGAGGATTGTACTCTTCCTGTCGAGCTTCGATAAAGATGTTGGGTCGACTTTGGACATTTGGAGTAGGGTGATACCGAGACATGTCGTCAGGAAACCGAGGACCATGGTGATGAGTGATACGGCGGATGCTTTTAGGCCTTGGTAGAGGATGAAGGAGGTGATGAGGGTCGCTGATGAGAAGTAGCAAAAGTAGACCGGGACCACCATGGACGTGCTACTCATCAGCTGGGGTACCGCCAAGGCTTGTAAAGACTTACTTGAATAGCTCCAGGGCTTTATTGAGATATATGATCCTGTCCGTCAGTAGTGCCGCGATTGTGGTGGATTGCTAGACCTACTCGGTCAAAAGCGTTGCGACTACTATCACAAACAACACCCAGAAGAACCATTGCTTATGAGCATCGTCCTTTCTGCACGTCAGTTGCGATCTATTCCGATGACTCACCCTCCAATAGTAGCCACGATACTAGCTCCCAATCCCTGCGTACAACTAACACTAATACCTCCGATCAACGAACAAATACTGATATAGACCATCATATGTTTCTTTCCCCATCTTGGTACCGCATAGAAAATCAGGACGAGGGAGATGATTATCAATATTGATGCCCAGACGAGGAAACCAGGTGCGAGGAATAGTCGTTTGAAACTTGCTATTGTCGTTACGGATTGTTCTTCTGGGGCATTGAGGGCTAGGACGACCGATCCGATTATACAGAGTGTACACCCTATCCAGCCCTACCTGTCAGCGGTCCTCACCCTTCCCAGTATCGTTGACTTACAAAGAATGTCAAGCTTTCCTTTAGGAAGAAGTGGGATAGGATAGCACAAACGACGACCGACAAGGCTCCCATCGGGGTGACGAGGATGGCTTCGGTAAATGCGCTGAAGATCAGTCTACGATCTTTCGACGGCAGGTGGATCACTCACTAGGCGAGGAAGTTACAAATCTCTCCAACGATCATCATGATCATACCTGCATCCAGTCAGCTCTATCAACGCAGCATATCGAGCAGCTCACCAGTCCACCATAGCCAACTCTTCAAATATGCAACACCCTCCCCAGCGGCATTCCCATATTTCTTTGTCGATGCCAAAAGCCCTTTCTTCTTGACTACAAAACTTGGGATCAGCGACACTCACAGCTCGACAAAGACTGACGCACCTGGTACCGATAAAGATTCCACTTCCTACTGCTAGACAAATACCGATGATTTTGAATTGAGGGTTCTTGGGTTCTGCGGCACTCGACGCTGATGCCGAGACTGAAGCCGAGACAGTCGCGCTGACTGATGCCGATATTGAGGAGGACATGTCGGTCGTTCAGGAGTATGACAAGTGAGATAGAAGGTCGGAACGTGGTCCGCTCGAGATCGATGGCGGAAGTCGGATTGATGCCAAAGGACCACTCTAAAAACGTGTTCGGATGTCTCAGATGATTGTAGTGCGCCGCAAGGGATCTATTCCCGCTAGTTGATCTGATTACAAGCTGACAAGGTGGTCTAGAAGCATCTTAATATCCATTGGATCAAGTAGTATACACAGCAACACCGCGTTTCAAGTCGCAGCCTTCGTTTGGACGCGTTCCTCGAGATCCCATTTTTCAGGTGAATGACGTACTCCCTACGAGTATACTCTATCCCTTCCCTCGTCTTTGCATAGCGAACGGCGATGCACGAATTCCGACTGGCCCGTACAGCTCATTTCGAAGAGCAGAGGAAGTTAGCGCAGGTATGCCTCTACAGGACTGGTGGTATGCTTTCCAGATCCCATTCCGATCAGCACGCGGTGTCTCCACTGCCTCGGACTTTCCGAGAGGGATAAGCTCCTGGCTAAAGTCTCCTTCCAGGACGAACGGACATGTCGACCGCTGGCATCGCTGACGATATCGAGAGATGCATACCCAGAGGGCGGTTCGACTCGACGCGTCTTGAATCACAGAAAGCCGAGGGGCCGTTCTTGCGCAAAATTCCACTACATAGGTGACGCTACATACCGCAAGTCTATACAGGGGAAAGGACAGACCGGCGATCGTGTCGTCGCACGCATCGACATCCATAGTACATGAGAAATGTAGCATGCAGAGATTCGAAGAAAGTAGAGAGTTGCTGGGGGCCTGAAGATTCATGCCAACTGTGCAGCTTGCCAATGCGTGGCCGAGGCGCCGACACTGGAATGTCCGTTTTATAGCCATACAGTCCAGGTCATGGCAGCTAAGCAGCATGACGAGCACCGGCGCCGACCCAGTCTGCCGACTAACTTAACCAAGGGCTGACCCCACACGCTCCTATGCCGAGGTTTCAGGGTAGGTCAACTCAAAAGACGTCACTTCGGTCTAGCGGTCACTGCTTTGGCTTGGCAATAATGAACAAGCATGAAACGTTGAAAGGATGGGTGGGTGGATTCAGGCGCTAAGGCAAGCTAGGCTATGCTATATTTGACATAGCATCACTTCACACTCTTACATATCAAACATCACCATCAACATCGATTGTCAATCTACCCAATATAAGCACCACTTGCATCATCAACATGAAGCACAACAATACGGCTAGAAAGACTCCGCTCAAAATCAGTATCGTGACTGCCTTCGCTTCGGCCTTTCTAGGTGAGTACCCAGCGCGAAATGTCAAGCGGCAAAGTCTTATGTATCAGGTGCGGCAGCTGCCTTGTTGCTTGTCAGCTCCCTCACTACTCCTACTCGACAATCATCATACATCACCCGAGTAGAAGGAGTTAATGAGAATGGGGTTTTCATCCTTGGTTTGGGAGTACTTGGCGGGTGTACAAGTAATGCCAACGGCAATCATTTCCTCAGGGCGTAAGTCTCAGGCCCTCTGGATACTCATCTATATACAGCTAACAGACCAAAGCACTTTCGGAAACGAAAGAGACGCCGATTGTGGAAAGACTTATGGAAACGGTTATCAATCCGTCTTGCTCTTGCCGCCTCTCAATGAAGGTGTATTCAACAGTTCGACACTTTCCAATGACCCATACCCTTATAGCATCAACGTCCCGTATAGAGTCGTGGAATACAGCATGACGAGGGGAATGGTGATGGTACCTATCGCAGCCGCCTTTGCGATCATCGCCATGCTCATGTTCATCTTTGGAAGCTACAAGATGGCAGGATGGGTCGACTGGGTGAGTGGACCCCTAACGAAGACTGCAAAGTATAGCACTGACGTATGCAAGGCTACAACGATACTGTCTGCCTTGGCGGCGATTCTTGGATGGGCCAGCTTCGGAATAGCATATCAACTCACCGACAAAGTCAGGGATTCGCTGGAAGAGTACAACAGAAATGGCCTGAACAACGGCTTCACCCTCGCATCGATTCGTGGGAACGCTACTTGGATACTACTGGCCGGAACTGTAAGTTTTCGCAGAACGTACAGTTGAGGAAAAGCGCTGACATCTTGTCAGATATTGGCTACCGTGGCTGTACCTTTGATTGTGGCCCGCCAATTAATGGCCAAAAGATCCAGACCTTCTGCCAACATTGCGAGAAAGAGCTCGAACGGAGAGGAGCACGAGATGGAAATGGCTTGATGTTATGTAGCACGTAAATAATGTGGTCTTTGTCCTTAATGATGTATCTATAGTATCAGTCCTCGGGCACGCAGTCCCCATGGTGATATATGGCCAAGACATCCCGCCGGAACTTTCGGTTTGATTTGCTCCACAAAAGCTTAATTAAGTCTAAATTTCTCTCGTCCTTCACGATAGCAGTGTGACTGAGTCTTGGCGTAAGCCCACTTGGCCGGATGCGCTACTGTACAGTGACTTGGGCGACTGGGATTGACATTTGGGAGCGAGACGTAGGTATAAAGGCCGTCTCGTCGCCCGCACGAATTTTTACGCTGCATCATTCCTACCACCATGAGGACTTCTACTGCAATTACATATGTCACATTTTGCTTCACACGTAAATGATCCGCACACAAAACGATTATGCAAGCTGACATGCATCAGTATTCTCATTCGTCTGGCTACTCATGGCCACTGTTTCGACGCCTATATCGAACCATCTTCGGATGTTCAGATTAGTCGACGGCAACGATGAAGCACTACTTGATATAGGCGTTCTTGGAGCCTGTGCCGCGCCGTTAGATGAAATGTATGTTGTACCACGCTTTCATATCATTAACGAAACAGGACTGGTTATACCAGCGAAGAGGCCGACTGTTCGACGACAGGTTCTGGCTTTTGGGTTCGGACCGCTTTGCCACTCACAGAGAACCTTGGAGACACTGGCAGACCATACGTGATCACTTCGATCGTTAGAGCCAAGTGGACTCAGGCGATGACGCTCGTACCCGTCTGTACAGGTGTCCTCGGTGTCAGCGCTATGGTAAGTGTCGTAGCGCTCTTCAGGGAGGAGAACTGGACAAGAGGTCTCGATGTTGTGAGTTCAATTCTTGTGATGATCTCTGTAAGCCAAACCTGATACTGCGATCAGGTCAACTTTGGCTTGCATATCGCTTGTGCATGTCTTGCCTGGCTTGCATTCGGAATGTCGATGAAAGTATGGGCTGTTGCCCAGAATCGTACTATGCCATACAACTCTCGTCCCAATGCCGGAGTGGTTCTACCGATCGTGTGGAAATGGGGCAACGCTTTGATTTTAGTTCTCGTCGCTGCTGTGAGCCGTTCCTGAGTGTCTTTGTGTTTCAAATGCGCTGACTGTAACAGATCATGCTCACGCTCGGCTCGGTCTTGTATGGCTTCAAGTTGTTTTGGAAACGAACCAAAGTTGAAAGGGACCAGTACTCCTTACAGAGTCGGAAAAGCTCCAGAGACCATGATGACGCGAGTGCTTAGAGTCTCCCTCGTCGTTTGGATGTAGCTGCTACGTGACCCCACTATAATATGTAACAAGTCTCTGTCGATGACCGAGGCTGTGGAAGAAGGGATGATATGAAACAAGGATCCTCCAGGGGTCTTCCTTTGAAGATCCTTTTGCTTACCTCCTTTCATAGATGTATGCTCGACAGATCAACGCTGCACCGCATTCTGATTCAACTGGATTATATAAACCCCCACCTCTTTGTTCAAGTCGCTGACTGACAAAGTAAACATCAAACAATATGAAGTCACCCATCGTCACCCCAATCATTTTCTTGTTTACCCGTAAGCCTCCGCCTCCCGCCGTGATGAGCATGCTCATACTCATGCACTTAGTCTTGCCATTCATCTGGCTGATCTTGGTCATATGTTCCAGCCCAATCACGACCACTCTTCAAGTCGCACGACTTTACGATGTCAATGGCAAAGCCCTCATTGATATGGGTGTCCTTGGCGGGTGCGCCAAGGCCTTCGACCAGCTGTAAGTCGTATTCCCTTCGCGCTTCCAGTTGGGGCGTTGAGCAAGAGGATATGGAGCTAATGAATACAGTGATGAAGTAGAGAACGACACCCACGGAGTCGATTGCCAACGCAAAGCGCTAGGATGGCGAGTTCGACCATTCTTCCCTTACTCCGACCCGATAGATCCAGGCCGGGGAAGCGGCCAGCACGAGATCATTCGAGGGGAAGATTCATTCCCTCTACTCATGATCCCCATCGTTACTGGTATGGTCGGTATCGTTCTTGTGCTCTTTATCGCGGCTTGTACCGGCGGGTCTCGAAAGTGGGCAAGGACTCTTCATGTCGTACGATATTCCCCAAGTCGTATCCCAGATCGCATGACTGATATGCTAGACCAACTTCAGCTTCTACATCGTGACCACCATCGTCGCATGGGTCGCTTTCGGCATGTGTATCCGAGTCTCTACGATCATCAACGGTAATTTGAAGCTATACAACGAAGGAGGAGGTCTGAACAGTCTCGGAACCCCAAGTCTCGCAGTCCCCCTGGAGGCCAAACATGGAAACGCTACCTGGTTGGCTCTATCCTCCTCTGTATGCTTCCTTTGTCTATCCTCATTTTGGCGTACGCTGATCAGAGTAGATCCTCCTCCTGATCGCTACCACCTTGTACGGCGTCAAGACCTTTGGAAAACGAGCACCAGCCGGGCAGGATCAGTACAACTTACAAGCCGCAAAGCCCTTTGTGGATGATCACTCGACCGCCTAGATGACGATTGTAGTAGTAGTTGTCGTGGATATACAATATATAATATATGGCGTTATCAGATCGCCCAGTCAAGTTGGGAGGAATGTATACGAATTTGGCTTCATCGGCTTCATGTTAGTGATGTCAAGCCCGCATTATTGCATGATGTTGTGACCGGTCATCAGCTGCCAGCTACAGGCTCGCATCACATAGCGATATCGACACTATGTCGACACATCTCCGCCTTCATGAAGCAGTTTCTGTCATTGCGACCGGTCAAAATCGAAAACGACTTTCACGTTCAAAGAGGGGATATCGAGTTGAACGCCGCTCGGTGTCATGTGTCATAAAGATCGTGCTTCCAACGTGACTAATGCTTGATAAGTATGATATGTACGGTCTGTGAAATAACCAAAATTGATTACATGAATGACTGCCCTTTGACGATGACGCAAAAGTCAAGTCCGAGACAAAGCATGTTGACGAGCACCTGAAAGGACGTGACTGTCGTTCATCCTGTCATCTTTTCATTCCTTTTACTTGTCTACCAATATTGCAAAAGACTCCTGTACATCATCGTCAATCTGTAGCCATATAATAATCTACCGCCAATCTGCCCCCTTTGATTTGACTTGACTTGTATACATACAACATACCCAACGAAACACCGAAACAGGTTTATCATATACACCAACTCGAACCCGGAATCGAATACAGTACGCGATTGGACTTGAGCGTGAATGGGTCTCTTCCACTCTGTCCTTTCTCTCTGTCCCTGCTCTACACCTCGCAAAGCAGTAATCTCCCCAGAAGTGATCTCTCACCCATACCCCCTAGCTCCTAAATCGAGAACGACACGTCCAACAACAGAATCACGATTCAGACCACACCCAATAAACAGCAATACTGCAAACTCCCGTCATACGCAAGGACCTTATCGTCAACTTGAAAGTCCATCACATTCACACTCACACTCGCACTCGCATCCGAAAACAGTTTCGGAATCTACCGCTTCCACTTCTACGGCTCCTCGATTGCCACTTCCGCTTACATCGAGTGATGGGGGAGCTATCGATGGACTTGGTCTAGGGTTGGGGGACATGAATCTA
>Ga0308160_10004103_pt1 | contig 15793 bp, 12 predicted proteins | sample PhyFR1_FD_201036 | JGI IMG/M metagenome (GOLD analysis project Ga0308160, IMG submission 201036) | Phyllosphere microbial communities from UC Gill Tract Community Farm, Albany, California, United States - DLSLF.R1 | ecosystem: Host-associated > Plants > Phyllosphere > Unclassified | place: USA...
ACCTGGCCGAACGCCGGAAACATCGTAAAAATAGCCAGCACGATCGTGAGCAGCGGCACCAGCGCCAGCGTGGTCGTAAACGTCAGGCTGCCGGCAACCTGCGGCAGGCGCTCTTCGCGCAGGCGGCGCAGCGCAAAGCGCACCAGATCCTTGGCTTCGGCCCGGGTCAGACCGCGTTCGAGGCTGCCATCGAGGCTGCCATCGGCGCTGTCGGTAACGGCGTGGGAAGGGTGCTGCGGCGGTTGGTTCGGCATGGCCATGGAAATACCCGATTCAGGCCACGAATTGGGCGTCAACCCGGGCATGTCACTTCAACAAAGCGCACTATAATACCAAGGATGAACACGAACCCTTTGAGCATCCTGGTTTTGTACTACTCCCGCCACGGCGCCACGCGCAAGCTGGCCGAACTGATCGCCCAGGGCGTCGACAGCGTCCCCGGCGCCGAGGCGCGCCTGCGCACCGTGCCCGCCGTGTCGTCGGTGGCCGAAGCGACTGCCCCGTCGATCCCCGAGGATGGCGCGCCGTATGTCGAGGCGGCCGACCTGGCCGAATGCGCGGGCCTCGCGCTGGGCTCGCCCACGCGCTTTGGCAATATGGCCTCGAGCATGAAGTACTTCCTCGACGGCACCGCCGCCGAGTGGGTCAATGGCACGCTGTCGGGCAAGCCGGCCGTCGTGTTCACGTCCACCGGCAGCCTGCACGGCGGGCAAGAGGCAACGCTGCTGTCGATGATGATTCCGCTGCTGCACCACGGCATGCTCGTGATGGGCTTGCCGTACACGCACCCCGAACTGATGAACACCGCGAGCGGTGGCAGCCCGTATGGCGCCACCCACTGGGCCGGCGTCGATGGCAAGCGCGCCATCACCGAGGACGAGCGCGCCTTGTCGATCGCACTCGGTCGCCGCCTGGCAACCGCGGCCCTTAAACTGCACGAAGGTCAATAATGGGCAAAGGCAGAGTCTTTCATATCGGCGCGGTACTCAGCCTGGTCTGGCTGATCGGCTGGCTGGTGGCGTGGGAAGCGTTCGTCGCACCGCTGCAGCCAGGCAGCTGGCTGCTGGCACTGAAAGCGCTGCCGTTGCTCTTGCCACTGCGCGGCGTGATCAAGCGCGACCTGTACACGTTGCAATGGTCGTCAATGCTGATCCTGATCTACTTTGCCGAAGGCGCCGTGCGGGCCTGGGCCGATACCAACCCGCTGTCGCGCCAGATGGCCATCGGCGAGGTCGTGCTGGTGGTCGTGTTCTACGTCTGCGCCCTGCTGTATCTGCGCCCATTCAAGAAGGAAGCGCAGCGCATGGCCAAGGAATTGCTCGACAAGGTCAAAGTCCCGCATGGTTGATCAGTCCGCGGCCGCCTTCCTGCAACAGCTGCGGTCCATCGTGGGCGTCGACCACGTCATCACGACTGAGGCTGACATGGCGAGCTACCTGGCCGACTGGCGCGGCCGCTACAGTGGCCGCGCACGCGCCGTCGTGCTGCCCCTGGACACCGATCAAGTCGCTGCAATCGTGCGCCTGTGCGCCAGCGCCGGTGTCCCCATCGTCCCGCAAGGCGGCCGCACGGGCCTGGTCATGGGCAGCGTGCCCGACAGGTCGGGCGAGGCCATCGTGCTGTCGCTGCGCCGCCTGAACCGCATCCGCGCGATCGATCCCGCTAACCGCACCATGACGGTCGAAGCCGGCTGCATCCTGGCCGACATCCAGGCCGCCGCAGCAGCAGTCGGCATGCTGTATCCGCTGTCGCTCGCCGCCGAAGGGTCGTGCACGATTGGCGGCAACCTGTCGACCAATGCCGGCGGCACCGCCGTGCTGCGCTACGGGAACACGCGCGAGCTGTGCCTGGGCCTGGAAGTCGTCAATGCCGAGGGCGCCGTCTGGGATGGTCTGCGCGGCCTGCGCAAGGACAACACCGGCTACGCGCTGCGCGACCTGTTCATCGGCGCCGAGGGCACGTTGGGTATCATCACGGCAGCCGTCCTGAAGCTGTTTCCGGCGCCGCGCGGCATGCTGACGGCCCTGGTCGCGCTGGACTCGCCGCGTCAGGCGCTGGCACTGCTGAACCTGCTGCACGCGCGCTGCGGCGCCGCGCTGACAGGCTTCGAGCTGATGTCGGCCGTCTGCATGGACCTGGTCGCGCAACAGTTCCCTGCCCTGCCGCAGCCATTTACCGCGCGCCATCCGCAGTATGCGCTCGTCGAATTGTCGAGCAATGAATCCGAGGCGCATGCGCAGGCGCTGCTCGAATCCGGCATCGGCGCCGCGCTGGAGGACGGCATCGCGCGCGACGCCGTCGTGGCCACGTCCAATCAGCAGGCGCTTGGCCTGTGGCGCCTGCGCGAACACATCCCGCTCGCGCAGGCGGCGGCCGGCAAGAACATCAAGCACGATATCTCGTTGCCGGTCTCGACGATTCCGGATTTTATTGCCCATACCGACGCCGCACTCGAGCGGGCGTTTCCCGGCTGCGTGCTGGTCACGTTCGGTCACCTGGGCGATGGCAACCTGCACTACAACGTCGCGCCGCCGCCGGGCGTCGCGCACGAAGCGTTCCTGCAGCAGCAGGATGCGGTGAACCGCATCGTGCATGACGCGGTGGTCGCGTTTGCCGGCTCGATCTCGGCCGAGCACGGCATCGGTGTGCTGAAACGCGACGAACTGGCGCGCACCAAATCGCCGGTCGAACTTGGCATGATGCGTGCCATCAAAACCGCGCTCGACCCGCTGGGCATCATGAATCCCGGGAAAATACTATGACCGGGAGCCTGCCATGCGTTGCCTGTGGAGCATTGTGTTGTGTGCGGCGTGCTGCGCCATGTGCCGGCTGGCCACGGCCGGCACGGTCTACAAATGTCATGATGGAGCGCACGTGAGTTACGCCGACCGACCCTGTCCTGGCGCCGGCGCCCTACTCGCGCTGCCGCCCGCCCCGCAGCCCGATCCGGTGCAGGCCGCTCGCCTCGCTGCCGCCCGCACTGCGCTCGCAGCCATCGACGGGGCACGCGCAGTGCAAGCTGAACGTGATGCCCATGATGTCGAACGCGCCGGACGCGCCGCGCTGGCCTTGCGCAAGCGCTGCGACAAACTGCGCCTGCAGGCACGTTGGGCCGACGAAGACCTGGCGCGCAGCACCGATGCGGCAAAAGCCATCACCCGCATCAAGGCGCGCCGCCAGGCTGAAACACTGGCGGTCAAATGCCCGGCTTGAGCCGGCTCACGCGCTGGCTGCTGCTCGGCGAGTGGCGTGCGCACCCGGTGCGCGCGCTGGTGGCGATTGCGGCCATTGCCGTTGGTGTGTCGATGGGCTTTGCCATCCACCTGATCAACGCCGCGGCCTTCAATGAATTCTCGGCCGCCGTCAAGAGCCTGTCGGGCCAGGCCGACATCCAGGTCCAGGGGCGCGAACTGCTGTTCGACGAAGCAGTGTATCCGCAGCTGGCCAGCCACCCGGACGTTGCGGTGGCCGCCCCCATTCTCGAAGTGCAGGCCGGCGTGCCGGGCCAGGACACGCCGCTGCGCATCATCGGCATCGATGCCTTTCGTGCCGGCTTCATTTCGCCCGACCTGACCGGCGTGCCAGGCAACGGCCGCATGCTGGACGTGCTGGCCGATGATGCGCTGTTCCTGTCGCCGGCCGCCGAGGCGTGGCTGGGCAAGCGGCGCGGCGACACACTCAAGCTGCGGGCGGGCACCGGCGTCATCACGCTGCGCGTGGCCGGCCCCGTGCAGCGTGCCCGCAGCGGCCAGCACCTCGCGGTGATGGACATCGGCGCACTGCAGTGGCGCCTCGAACGTGTGGGCAAGCTTTCCCGTGTGGACCTCAAGCTGCGCAGCGGCGTCGACCGCGCCGCGTTCCAGCGCGCTCTCACGGCCGATCTCGAGCGCACCTGGCCGGGCCGCTTCACGGTCGGCCAGCCGAACGACGCCGATCAGGAAAGCCGCACGTCGAACATGAGCCGCGCCTACCGCGTCAACCTGACGGTGCTGGCTTTGGTGGCGCTGTTCACCGGCGCGTTCCTCGTGTTTTCGACCCAGGCGCTGTCGGTCATGCGCCGGCGCAGCCAGTTCGCGCTGCTGCGCGTGCTGGGATTCGAACGGGGCCAGTTGCTGCGCCAGGTGCTGCTCGAAGGCGCGAGCCTGGGCGTGGCCGGCAGCCTGCTCGGCATCGGCGCCGGCTACGCGCTGGCCGCCACCGCGCTGCATTACTTTGGCGGCGATCTGGGCGCCGGTTATTTCCCCGGCATTCGCCCGCAGGTCGCGTTCACGCCCGGCGCCGCGGTCGTTTTCTTCGGGCTGGGCCTGGGCGTGGCCTTGCTCGGTTGCCTGGCGCCGGCATGGGAAGCGGCGCGCGCGCGCCCGGCCGTGGCGATCAAGTCCGGCGCCGACGAAGCACCGCTGTCACGCCTGGCGCGCGTGTGGCCGTCGCTCGCGTGCCTGGCAATCGCCGCGCTGTTCGCGTTCGCGCCGCCCGTGTTCGAACTGCCGCTGTTTGGGTACTTGGCAATCGCGCTGCTGCTCGTGGGCGGCATCGGCCTGATGCCGCGCTTTGCCGCCGTCACGTTCCGCGTGCTCGAAAACCTGCTGGCAAAAAAGCGGCATCCGCTGCCCGTACTGGCGCTGTCGCTGGGGCGCCTGGCCAATGCGCCGGGCCAGGCCTCGATTGCGCTGGGCGGCATCCTGGCCAGTTTCAGCCTGATGGTGGCGATGGGGATCATGGTCTCGAGCTTCCGGGTCTCGGTCGACGACTGGATGGGCCACATCCTGCCCGCCGACCTGTATGTGCGCACGGTGGATGCCGGCGGCACCGGTTACCTGAGTCCGGCGCAGCAGGCGGCGCTCACCGCGCTGCCCGGCGTGCAGCAGATCCAGTTCCTGCGCACACGGCGCGTGTCGCTGGCGCCCGAACGCCCGCCGGTCGTCGTCATCGCGCGCGACATCGACGTGCGCGATCCGGCGCGCCTGTTGTATCTGGTGGGTGCCAGCGCGCCGATCCCTGCCGGCGCGCGGCCGGCCTGGGTCTCCGAGGCGCTGCTGGACCTGTACGGCGCGCGCGTCGGCCAGACGCTGCGCCTGCCGCTGGGCGGCGCCGAGACGCCGTTCTTCGTTGCGGGCGCCTGGCGCGATTACGCCAACCAGAGCGGCTCGGTCGTCATCCAGCTGGCCGACTACCGCAAGCTGACCGGCGAAGGCGATGTCACCGACGCGGCGCTGTGGACCGGCGACGGGGTCGACGCGGCGGCGCTGGAAACCCGTCTGCGCGCGCTGCCGTTCGGCGCCGCGCTCACCTTCATGCGCCCGGGCGACATCCGCGCCGCGAGCCTCAAGATTTTCGACCGCAGTTTCGCCGTCACGTATTTACTGGAGGCGATCGCGATCGCCATCGGACTGTCAGGCATCGCCGCCAGTTTTTCGGCGCAGACTTTGGCACGGGCGCGAGAATTCGGTATGCTGCGCCACGTCGGCGTCACGCGGCGCCAGATCCTGCAGCTGCTCGCCTTCGAAGGTGGCCTGCTCACCGGCCTGGGCGTCGTCGCTGGTTTCGTGCTCGGGCTGACCATCAGCCTAATCCTGGTTTTCGTGATCAACCCGCAGTCGTTTCACTGGACCATGGGCCTGCACCTGCCCTGGCCACTGCTGGGCAGCGTGGCCGCGGTGCTGGTGATCGCGTCCGTCGCCACCGCGCTCGTGTCGGGCCGCCAGGCCTTGTCGGGCGGTCCGGTGCGCGCTGTCAGAGAGGATTGGTAATGCGTTTCATCCTGGGTGTACTGCTGTCGCTGTTGACGTTGCTGGCTTTGCCGGCGCGCGCCGAACCACCCGTGTTTGCGCCCGTCACGCCCGGCGCCGCGCTGACGTTCCCGCGCGACTATGGCGCCCATCCCGAGTTTCGCACCGAATGGTGGTACGTCACGGGCTGGGTCGAGACGCCTGACAAGCGCCCGCTGGGGTTCCAGGTCACGTTCTTTCGCAGCCGCACGGGCGTCGATGGCGCCAATCCAAGCCACTTCACGCCGCGCCAGCTGGTGATCGGCCACGCGGCGCTGTCCGACCCGGCGGTCGGGCGCCTCGTGCACGACCAGCGCAGCGCGCGCGAAGGCTTCGGCCTGGCCTGGGCCCGCCCCGGCAACACCGACCTGAAACTCGACGACTGGCGCATGGTGCGCGACCAGGACGGCACCTACCGCGTGACGATCCGCTCGAACCAGCTGACGCTCGAGCTGCGCCTGCGCCCCACGCAACCGGTGCTGGCGCAGGGCCAGGGCGGCTATTCGCGCAAAGGGCCGAGCGCGCAGCATGCCAGCTACTATTACAGCGAACCGCACCTGGCCGTCACGGGCAGCGTGGGCCGCGCCGGCATGGCCGCCACGGCCGTCACCGGCAGCGCCTGGCTCGATCACGAGTGGTCGAGCGAAGCCCTGCAGCCTGACGCCGTGGGCTGGAACTGGGTCGGCGCCAACCTCGACGACGGCGGCGCGCTGATGGCTTTCCAGATCCGCGACAAGCAAGGTGGTAAACTATGGGCGCACGCGACCCGGCGCGACAAGACGGGCAAGGTCACGCATTACGCGCCGGAGCAGATCACGTTCACGCCAAAAACGCTGTGGACCTCACCGCGCACGCAGGCGACCTATCCGATCGCCACCACGATCACCACCGGCGACCAGGTATGGCAGATCGTCCCGCTGCAGAATGACCAGGAACTCGATTCGCGCCGCTCGACGGGCGCGGTGTACTGGGAAGGCGCGGTCACGATCCAGCAGAACGGGCGCCGTGTCGGCCGCGGCTACCTCGAGATGACCGGCTATGTGCAGCCGATGAAATTATAAGAATCCCACGAAGACACGATGACGACGCGTACCACCAGCTCCACCGCCTCCCCCGACGCAGACAGTTCCCGCAAGAGCAGCCTCTCGACCCTCAAGGGCTTGATCCCGTTCATGGCGCCCTACCGGCGCCAGTTCATCCTGGCCGGCATCGCGCTGCTGTTTGCGGCCGGCGCCACGCTGGCCATTCCGGCGGCGTTCAAGCAGATGATCGACCTGGGCTTCGGCGCCTCGGCCACCGCGCGCGGCATCGAGAACGTCAACGCGACCTTCCTGGCGCTGTTCGGCGTGGCCGCCGTGCTGGCGGTGGCCACGGCCGCGCGCTTTTACATGGTCTCGTGGCTCGGCGAGCGTGTCACGGCCGATATCCGCAGCGCCGTGTACGGGCACGTGGTGCGCCAGAGTCCCGAATTTTTCGAGACCACGCGCACCGGTGAAGTGCTGTCGCGCCTGACCACCGACACGACGCTGATCCAGGCGATCGTCGGCACCAGCATCTCGCTCGCACTGCGCAACACGCTGCTGTTCATCGGCGGCCTGGTGATGCTGTTCATCACGAGCCCGCGCCTGACCTCCATCATTCTTGGCCTCTTGGTGCTGGTGGTGCTGCCGATCGTGCTGTTCGGTCGCCGCGTGCGCAAGCTCTCGCGCGATTCGCAGGACCGCATCGCGGATGCCTCGGCCGTCGCCGGTGAAATCCTCAACGCGATGCCGACCGTGCAAGCCTTCACGCGCGAAGGCTACGAAGCCGGGCGCTTTGGCGTCGAAGTCGAAAGCGCGTTCACCACCGCCATGCGCCGCATCCGCGCACGCGCGACGCTCACGCTGCTGGCGATCGTGCTGATTTTCGGGGCGATCGTGTTCGTGCTGTGGCTGGGCGCCCATGCCGTGATTGCCGGGACCATGACCGGGGGCGAGCTGGGGCAGTTCATTTTGTACGCCGGCATCGTCGCCGGTTCGGTCGGCGCCCTGTCGGAAGTGATGGGCGACGCCCAGCGCGCCGCCGGCGCCACCGAGCGCCTGCTCGAACTGCTGGGCGCCCGCTCGGACATCCAGGACCCGCCCCATCCGGCCACGCTGCCTGCCCGCACCGCCAACGGCGCGCGCGTGACGCTCGATGGGGTGACCTTTGCCTACCCGTCACGCCTGCAGGAAGCGGCGCTGTCGCACCTTGCGCTCGAGATCCAGCCTGGCGAAACGGTCGCCGTCGTCGGCCCGTCCGGCGCCGGCAAGACCACGCTGTTCCAGCTGCTGCTGCGCTTTTACGATCCGCAATCGGGCAGCATCCGCCTCGACGGCGTCGATGTGCGCGACCTGACGCTGCAGACGCTGCGCAGCGCGGTCGGCATCGTGCCGCAGGATACGGTGGTGTTCTCGCTCGACGCGATGGAAAACATCCGCTACGGCCGCCCCGACGCCACCGACGACGAAGTCATCGCCGCGGCGCGCATGGCCGCCGCCCACGAATTCATCGAGCGCCTGCCGGAAGGCTACCGCTCGTTCCTGGGCGAGCGCGGCGTGCGCCTGTCGGGCGGCCAGCGCCAGCGCATCGCGATTGCCCGCGCGCTGCTGAAGAATCCGCCGCTGCTGCTGCTCGACGAAGCCACCAGCGCGCTCGACGCCGAATCCGAGCGCCTCGTGCAGCGCGCACTCGAAGCGGCGATGATCGGGCGCACCACCATCATCATCGCCCACCGCCTGGCCACCGTGCAGCGCGCCGATCGTATCGTCGTGCTCGATGGCGGCAGGATCGTCGAGATGGGCACGCACCACGAACTGGTTGCCCTGCGCGGCGTGTATGCGAACCTGGCTGCGCTGCAGTTCCAGGCGCATGCGCCCGTGGCAGCCTGAGCGCTGCGCCGACAATGTGGCAATTACTGCCAGGCGAATCGTAACTTCTCGTCACAATCCGTTGCACCGTTGTATCGAGACAGCGTAAAGACTTCCAAAACTCACTAAATGTTGCCTTGTGAAAAGGTTGAAGCGTATGATCCGAGGTTATACCCTCCATCATCACTCGACTCTCATGAGCAACCAAAAATATAGTTTAGCCAGCTGGAACGTCGGCACCCGCATCAGCGCCGTTACCTTCGCCCTGGCAGGGGTCATCATCGCCGTGCTGATCGGCACAATCACGCTGTCCACATCGAGCATGCTGGAACAGCGCGCCATGGAGAGCGTGTCGAGCGAACTCCAGGGCGTGGCCAATACGGTCGAGCTGTTCAACAAGACCGTGTCGAGCCAGGCCGTCAGTTTCGGCCGCATCTTCAGCGCCGGCCTGCGGGGCACGTATGCGCTCGACGAGGCAACCACCGTGGACATCGGCGGCCGCCAGGTGCCCACCTTGAGCCTGGATGGCAAGGCGCTGAACCTCGACTTCGCCGTCCCCGACAGTTTCACCGAACGCACCGGCGCCAACGCCACCGTGTTCGCCGTCGCCGGTGACGACTTCGTGCGCGTGACCACGTCGGTCAAGAAGGAAAACGGCGAACGCGCCGTCGGCACGGCGCTGGACAAGACGGCGCCGGCCTATGCCGCGCTGCGCGAAGGCCGCACCTACGTCGGCCTGGCCACCCTGTTCGGCAAGCAGTTCATCACCCAGTACGAGCCGGTGCGCGACGCCGCCGGCAAGGTAGTCGGCGCACTCTACGTGGGCGTCAACATCAGCAAGGACATCGCCTTCCTGAAAGAGCGCATCGGCGCGATCAAGGTCGGCGACAGCGGCTACTTCTACGTGCTGTCGGCAGCGCCTGGCAAGACCTACGGCGACCTGCTCGTGCATCCGAAGAGCGAAGGCAAGAATATCCTCGACAGCAAGTCGGCCAACGGTCACGAGTTCGTCAAGGAAATGCTGGAGAAGAAGGAAGGCACCGTCCGCTACGACTGGCAGAACCCGGGCGAGAGCGGCTCGCGCGAGAAGTTCGCGGCTTACAGCTACATGAAGGACTGGAACTGGGTCATCGCCGGCGGCACGTATATCGACGAGATCACGGCCGCCGCCACGGAATTGCGCAACCGCTTCATCCTGCTGGGCCTGGGCGCACTGGGCGTGCTGGCCGGCCTGCTCTACCTGCTGGTGCGTTCGACCGTGACGCGCCCACTGGCCGCCGTCGAAGACGTTGCACGCCGCATCGCCGGTGGCGACCTGACCGCCCGGATCGCGCCCCGCAACAACGACGAAATCGGTCGCCTGACCGTGGCCATCAACGACATCGGCGAGAGCCTGTCGGGCGTGGTCGGCAAGGTGCGCGATGGCGCCGAGCACATTGCCGCCGCATCGCAGCAAATTTCGACCGGCAACCTGGACCTGTGCAGCCGCACCGAAGAGCAGGCCGCCAGCCTGGCAACCACCGCCTCGTCGATGGACGAACTGACCACGACCGTTCGTCAGAACGCGGACAATGCGCGCCAGGCCAATGAATTTGCCCGCAGCGCATCGAGCGTGGCGCAGAAAGGCGGCGATACGGTGTCGCAAGTGGTCGCCCGCATGGATTCGATCACGGTCGCCTCGCGCAAGATTTCGGATATCACGAGCGTCATCGATGGCATCGCGTTCCAGACCAATATCCTGGCACTGAATGCGGCCGTCGAAGCGGCGCGCGCCGGTGAACAGGGTCGCGGTTTTGCGGTCGTGGCATCCGAAGTGCGCAACCTGGCGCAACGTTCGGCCGCAGCGGCCAAGGAAATCAAGGGCCTGATCGACGCGTCGAACCAGGAAGTGGGCGCCGGCAGCGCGCTGGTGGCGCAAGCCGGCACCACGATGCAGGAAGTGCTCACGAGCGTGCAGCGCGTCACCGACATCATGGCCGAAATCAGCAACGCCAGCCAGGAACAGACCCAGGGCATCGAGGAAATCAACCGCGCCGTCGTCGAGATGGACACGACCACGCAGCAGAACGCGGCACTGGTCGAAGAAGCCAGCGCTGCGGCGCAGGCGATGCACGAGCAGGCCGACGCCCTCGCCCGCTCGGTGCGCAGCTTCCGCCTGACCGAAGACGGCCCGAGCCTCGGCCACGATGCCCTTGCATCCACGCCACGCCGCCCGGCGCTGGCCCACGGCTGAAGTTCGGCTGAACTACAGCCCTGCGCCCGGCCATCCGGCCGGGCGCTTCCTGTGCCGGCCCGGCGCGGTGTAGAGTAGCGTTCCTGTTCCTTCGGAGTGCCCCTTGTCAGAATCCGCCCTGCAGCGCCGCTGCCACACCATCTTCCCCGGCCATCGCCAGCGCCGTCCTGCGGAACATTTTGCAGCGATGGCCGCCTGGTGCGAGCAGCACGATATCGACCACGACGTGTACGGCAATGGCGACCTGATCCAGTCGTTTGAGGCCAAGGTTGCGGCCACGCTCGGCTTCGAGGCCGCCGTGTTCTGCGTCAGCGGCACGATGGCGCAGGTGACGGCGCTGCGCCTGGCCTGCCTCGAGCGCGCCAGCCGACTCGTGGCGCTGCACCCGACCTCGCACATCTTCGTCCACGAACGCGCCAACTACCAGTTGCTCGACCACTTCCAGGCGCTGCCCGTGGGCGACCGGCACCGGCCATGGACGGCCGCCGATCTGCTGGCCGTGCCGGACCGTCTCGGCGCCGTGGGCCTGGAGATCCCGATGCGGGAGATCGGCGGTCAGCTCTCGCCCTGGGACGAACTCAAGGCGATCAAGCGCGGCTGCCGTGAGCGCGGCATCCACCTGCACATGGACGGCGCGCGCCTGTGGGAAGCGGCCGCCGGATACGGGCGCAGCGCAGCGCAGATCGCAGCCGGCTTCGATTCGGTGTACGTGTCGCTGTACAAGGGCCTGGGTGGTCTGGGCGGCGCGATGCTGGCCGGCAGCAGCGAGTTCGTGGCGCGCTGCGCCGAATGGTTCCGGCGCCAGGGCGGCAACGTGATTCACCGCTCACCGTACGTAGTGGCCGCCGCAATGGACTTCGACGCGCGCCTGGCGGCCATGCCCGACTACTTCAGGCGCACGCAGCATTTGTACGCCGCGCTGCGCGCGCACCCGGCGATCCGCGTCAATCCGTCCGCGCCCCAGGCCAATATGCTGCACCTGCATCTGCCTGTATCGCGCGATCATGCGCTGGCGATCCGCGACGCGCTGGCAGCCGAGCATGGTATCTGGCTGTACAACCGCGCTGCCCACGGCGCGCTGCCCGACACCAGCGTCGTGGAAATCTACGTGGGCGACAATCTGCTGGCGATGCCCGATGACGCGCTGCGCCTGGCGTTGCAGCGCTTTGCCGACCGGCTGGCAGCGCCGGCTATGGGGTGCGCCGACGCCCAAAGCGACCCCATTTGCACCGGATGATAGAATGACGGGTTGTTCGTTCCTTTATCACACAACCCGCAATGCGCCAATATCTCGACTTCATGCGCCATGTCCAGCAGCATGGCGCCACCAAAACCGACCGCACCGGCACCGGCACCCGCTCGGTATTCGGCTACCAGATGCGCTTCAATCTGCAGGAAGGCTTCCCGCTCCTGACGACCAAGAAAGTGCACCTGAAGTCGATCATCCATGAACTGATCTGGTTCCTGCAGGGCTCGACCAATATCGCGTACCTGAAGGAAAACGGCGTATCGATCTGGGACGAATGGGCCGACGCCGATGGCAATCTGGGACCCGTGTACGGCTACCAGTGGCGCAACTGGCCCACGCCCACCGGCGAGCACATCGACCAGATCGCGCAGGTACTCGAGCAGATCCGCACCACGCCCGATTCGCGCCGCATGATCGTCTCGGCCTGGAACGTGGCGGACGTGCCGTCGATGAAGCTGCCGCCCTGCCATGCACTGTTCCAGTTCTACGTGGCCGACGGCAAGCTGTCGTGCCAGCTGTACCAGCGCAGCGCCGACATTTTCCTGGGCGTGCCATTCAATATCGCCTCGTACGCGATCCTGACCCACATGATGGCGCAGCAGGCGGGCCTGGAGGTGGGCGACTTCATCTGGACCGGGGGCGATTGCCACCTGTACGCCAACCACATGGAGCAGGTCGACCTGCAACTGTCGCGCGAGACGCGCGCGTTGCCGCAACTGGTCATCAAGCGCAAGCCGGACTCGCTGTTCGACTACCGCTTCGAGGATTTCGAGATTACCGGGTACGACCCGCATCCTGGCATCAAGGCGCCGGTGGCAGTCTGACGGTGCCCGGCCTGACAGGCGGGCACCATGGCGCCCGCCACCACAACCTGACGGGATCCCCATGACATTTCCATCGAATGCGCTGATGCTGCGCTTGCTTGCGTCCCTGGTCTGTACTGCGCTGGCCGCCTGTGACGGCGCCGGTCCCGCGACCAGCCGGCACGGCGGCCTGTCCGATGCAGCGCCGGCCAGCGGAAACCTGCCTGTGCAGGGAAAAACCGGCCCCATCGGAGCGTCCGTGCATGGCGCCACCGTGGCGCACGCGAGCGCGGCAAAAGCATCCACAGGTACGAGTGCGAGCGCAAGCGCTGCGCCGTTTGGCAGTTATCTGCGCCCTTACGCAGCCACGTCCTTGTGGAATGCGCGTCCGGTCAATCCGACGTTCGGTACGTTCGTGATCCCCCGGTCGAGCTACTTCCCTACCGTCGCGTCGGGTGCCTATTCGACCGGCGTGTTCCTTGCGTCGACGACGGACAAGCCCATGACCATCGTCGGGCCTGGCTCTACCGACGCGCACACGGTGGGGGTTGCCGACCCCGACAATGGCGGCAACCGCGTCATCACCCTGCCCCGCTGGCCTGCAAGCGTGTTGCCGGCCTCGGGCACGGATGGCCATGCCGACATCGTCGACCCGGTGACGCAGACCATCCATTCGTTCTGGCAGCTGAAGCAGAAGGATGGCCGCTGGACGGCAGCGCTGTATTCTTGGAGCAAGCTGTCCGGCAATGGCTGGGGCGATCCGGCGCATTACTACCAGGGCGCCCGGGCGGTGGGCATTCCGGCGTCGGCTGGCCTGATTCGCAAGCATGAAATCAAGGATGGTCTGGCCGCCTACCCGCATGCGCTGGCGATGTCACTGACGAAAAATGGCCTGGCCAATGGTGTCACCAGCCCTGCCTACATTTTTCCCGCGACCTCGGCGGACAACACGGCAGCGGCCAATACCGGCGCCATTCCCCAGGGCGCGCTGATCATGCTGCCGCGCAGCTTCGACAGCAGCGAGATCACCAATCCCGACCTGAAGAAGATCGTCGAGACGCTCAAGTTGCACGGCGCCTATGTGGTCGATTACAACACCGGCACGCCGTTCGTGATCTATGTTGAAAATGACGCCGGCTTCAACCTGATGCCCACGGGCTGGGATGGCAAGATCGCCAGCCAGCTCGACCAGATTCGCGCCAGCCTGCGCCAGGTAACGGCGGTACAAGGTTGGACCGATGGCAACGGCAACGCGGCCAATGCGGCGATCAAGGCGCAGCAGAACATGAATATCCTGTCGATGCGGGGTCCGTGGTCACGCCAGTCGGGCACCGGCACGGCCGCCTATGACTCGGCCGGGCAGCGTCTCGTGTTCGAACCGGCGAGCGGCAAGACCGTGTATGTCAATGCCAGTAACGCGGGCTTGACCCGCGTCAACTGGGCGATACCACCGCAAGGCGCCCATGTCGAACTGTCGGTCAGTGCGACGGGCGGCGCCACGTTGCGCCTGCAGGTCAGCAGCAATGGCGCCAGGACCGAAGAAACCAAAGACTTGCAGAACGGGCAATCCACACGGTTCGTCTGGCCCGCCGACGCGAAGTTGACGCTGACCGCGACCAGCGGCACCCACGGCGCATCGTCCGTCAAGGCATCGCTGGTCAAGGTGCCTTGAGATCGACTGCGTCTACAACCACAAGCCCGGTGCGATGGTTCGGGCGACCATACGCAGTTTCTCTTTTGCCCTGTAACTGGCACTGCGATAATTCGCGTTGGAATACCCGGAATACCCATCGATAATCGGCTGCACGCGAAAACGCGGAATGATCTGTTGATTCCGCTTTTCCAATTCTTCTTTCATGGTTTGAAAGAATTTCTTTTCAAGCACAAATGATGTCGAAAACTCGCCGCGGAAATAGCGGTCGTAGGCGTCGCGACGGAATGCAAAGGTCCGCAATTCCATCCACAGATTGCCACCCAACGACTCGCCAATGAGCGGGACGTCCCTGAGATCGCAATACACTTCGTAGTCGGCTGGCGCCGAGCAGATCAATTGCTTGATATTTAAAATTTTCAAGCGCCCGGTTACTTTCCAGATGTGATCGTCTGCCTTGATGGATTCGCTGGCGAGCAGGCCTTCATCGAACATTCTGAATTCGCCATAGCCCTTGCCTCGGGACGGCGGATAATCCGAACTGACGCTGAGGAATTCCACGTTCTTGTACGACTTGCGATGCAGCGCGTTTTTCAGCGGTGTCAGGTCGGTGTCGGAGTTCTCGAGAAAGACGATCCGGTCGACCACCTCGGGCGCTACTGCCTCGTAGTACCGGAGCGCTTCGATATAGTCGTTCATGCGGATCGCCGGATCCATCCGCGTCGAGCCGGGCATGTCCTTCGATGGCGTGATCGTTGCAGACATCAGGATCACATTGGGTTTGGCTGGGTTCGACATCGTTTTCCTCACGCTCGGGCTGGCCTGAAGCAGGTCGTATGCTTGCAATTTCCATATCCTACCGTCTTGCTCGCAGCACAGCCAACACAGTATCTGGCGGATGCTTGCCGGCATGCCGATATCGCCATTTGATTCGACCGCAAGTATTTAAATAATGACGCTCGTCAATACGATCGCCGCTAAATGTAATGACGCATGTGTTTCTGACGGCGAGGCTGCATTCCCCAATCTCGCTTTATGAGAAACACAAGATATTAAGCACGTTGTTTCAATTCAATCACATCATCCGGTAATACTTTTTTAATGCCCATAGCAAGACGGGCAATCTTCTGTTGCAAATCCCCAATAGTTTCCTATAAAAATCTTTTTTGCCGTGTGGAATTGCTTTCCGTAACGTAATATT
>Ga0308160_10004104_pt1 | contig 15790 bp, 12 predicted proteins | sample PhyFR1_FD_201036 | JGI IMG/M metagenome (GOLD analysis project Ga0308160, IMG submission 201036) | Phyllosphere microbial communities from UC Gill Tract Community Farm, Albany, California, United States - DLSLF.R1 | ecosystem: Host-associated > Plants > Phyllosphere > Unclassified | place: USA...
GTCTATCATAACTATGTAATGGTTAAAAATAATAAAAAGTTATTTCCGTAAAATTTTTTGAGCTATGAGGGCTCAAAATTTTCCAGAATAACTTTTTAACTTACACAGTTAGTGAGACACTACCAATTTTTTTTTTCAAGACCGTTATATATGTAATTACCAAAAAGTACTTAGTCGTACTTTTTCAATAGAACTAAATTACAAAAAAATTATATCAGTCATATATTACATTTTTCGATTCCTTTGTGGTATATTGTTTTTTATTTCACCCTTTTCATTGGAAAGGTCTGTTTGCGTTTCTGCCCTTTTTTTATTCCTGAAATTTCGGCTATCAATGAATCGGAAGTGATTTTTGTGTAAGCGATTATTTGCGGAAAGTTGTGCTGTGGATTTTCAAAGACCAATTGATTTTCTGAAATGCTCTTGGCGGCAAAACGAACTGGTAAATCATCATTTTGATTTTTAACAGTCGGAATATAAAACAACTTTCTATTTTCCTGTACGAGTCGGATATTCTCAAAAACGATCGTGTCTTTGTCTTTTATACTATAACTTTTCCCCGAAAATTCGTTATTGCCAGCTTTAGTCCAAGTTTCATAGATGCTGCCTTTCTGGGTTTTATTTTCCCAAGTGCCGATGAGCCATTCAGCTTTTTGAATGTCTTTTTTCTGCTTTATCGTCCAGGCATTAAAAATAATCAAACTTACTACTGTAATAAAAAATTTTGCTCCTGTTTTCATAATTTTAGCTCATTGAACAATTGTCATTTGGCAAAGTTGCGATGTTTTTGAAAACTAAAATTGTATAAATGGGACAAGTCTAATCCGTGCCGTAAAAAAGCGAGGACATCTTGAGGTGATTACCATAAAATTCTTTGGGCGTAGATCCTGTAAATTCTTTAAACTCTTTGATAAAGTGTGCCTGGTCATAATACTCATTTTCGTAAGCAAGGTTTGCAAGGTTGGAAAACTGATCGTTCAGTAACATTTTGAGTGCAGCCTGCAATCGGATCGTCCTGGATAATTGTTTTGGGCTTAGGCCAATGGCTGAAGAAAATTTGCGTAATAATTGTCTTCGGTTGACATGGGTAAGCTGGGATAGTTCATCAACCGAAAGTTGTCCGTTGGCTGTTATAATCGTTTCAACTGTTGATTTTACAATACGGTCAATGGTTTCGATGTCAGTCAGCCGATTAAGTAAAAATATTTCAATAAGCTTTATTCTCTCCGAAGTGGAATTGGCATTTAAGATTTGTTGCTCAATTTCCTGTCCATCCTTTCCAAACAGTTTTTCCAATGATACGGTTGTATTTTCCATCTCCTTTATGGGAGTAGTGGTAAAAGGCAAAAATCCTTCGGGATGAAAGCGAACGGAGAAAATTCCGGTTTCGCCAATTGGCTCGATCTCAAGTGGGCGAGTAAATTGTCCGATGACAAAACATCTGGGCTGGATAATGCTGTTCCCATTATCTAAATATTGTTTGTATAGATCACCATAATGAAAGATCATCTCCATACATCCGTCAGGAACGATGATTTGCTTTTCAGGCGTTTCTTCTTTCGGGCTTTCCAATGTCCAATAACATTTGATAAATGCTGTCAAGTCCTGATCTGGTTCAAATGTCTGGTAATTCATTGGCTTCTTTTGCTGAAAGTTATTCTACTTAAAAATTTCAAAGTAATTCAAATATAATCAATCTTCGTATAAGAGATTGATTGAATATTCCATCATCAACCTGCTTAATTTAAATACAGGTCAACTGGAAACCTGCGTAAAAAGTGCACAGGTCAATTTAAAACCTGCTCAAAAATTAAGCAACCCAACACCAGTCCTGCGTAAAAATTGAGCAGGAAATTTAAATGCGTGCTCAAAATTTGAGCATCCATATTTCTTAGCGTCATTCAAGAAAATATAGCAGCGCATACCCCTGCTTAAAAATTGCGCACCTCATTTTAAAACCTGCCTAAAAATATTACAAGAAAACGCCGACCTTGCTCAAAAATTAAGCAGCTTCTTTCGCAACCTGCGTAAAAATTGAGCAGAGTATTGTCAATGCTGCTCAAAAATTAAGCAACCTTGAATTCAATACCTTTCCGCTTTCTTTTTTTTCAAAAGCAAATGATTCAACTAATTAATAATCAAACAAATAAAATCTTTTTCAGAGCTCTGAAAAAATAAGCCGCATTACTTTGCAAGATGTGTCTTTGTATATACAAACTTTTCAAGTTGTACATCCAAAAACGCTCTTGCCTTTTTTGCAAAAAGGGGAAAAGACTTCGGAGCTCGTCTTTTTTCTTTTAAAATCAGGTATAACCTTCCAATTCATTCTTTTTTAATCTCCACGGTTTTCAGATTAATCCAGATTAATCTTATTTAGCCCAGACCACTCTGATACTATTGTTTTCAAACTTTTGATGTTCCAAATTTGTAGAAGAAAATTTAGTTAAAAACATAAATGAAGTAACTATGATCGTCAACCTAATCACCAAAGAAGACCTTCAGGAATTTAAAACCGAATTGCTGGAAGACCTACAAAACCTATTTCAAATAAAGATTTCCCAGCAGAAATTATGGATGCGTTCGTCAGAGGTCAAAGCACTTTTGAAAATTTCCTCCGGAACATTGCAAAACCTGCGCACCAGTGGAAGCTTATCTTATACCCGTGTCGGCGGAACACTATATTACAATTACAAAGACATCGAAGAAATGCTGAAGAAGAAACAATGATACTTCACAATACCGAAACCAATGAATTATATCAAACATCTTACAGTTTTCTATGAAAAGGTGGCTCAGGATCATACGCTCAACCCATCACACATCAGCCTCTATTTAGCCTTATTCCAGTTCTGGAATTTCAGCCGTTTCCGAAATCCGGTCAGTATTTCCCGCGATGAGGTGATGCGCATCAGTAAAATCCGCTCAAAAGCCACCTACCATAAATGTCTGAAGAATCTCCATTCTTCGGGCTATATTGATTATCAGCCATCTTATAATCCATTCATAGGAAGTCAAGTGGTGATGTTGGATTTTGGTGGGGAGTTGAAGGTTGGAAAGAACAAGAATGAGAAAGTAAGTTTTGTGATAAAACAATCTTTATCAACCACATGATTTCATAATTCTTCTAAGATTATAAATAACTTAATACAATTACGGAAAACCGTAAAAAAATATAATAAATACCAGATAAATTGCGACAGAATTTTATAACACTCTATAAATACTCTTGCAATGAAAATTGACATTCACGTCCATACAAAAAAAATAAAATCTGGCGATGCTGTAACACGTAAGATAGAAAAGGATAGATTTATCGAAATTATAAGAGATACCGATGTCAAGATTCTGGCTATCACAAATCATAATCATTTTGATTTAAATCAGTATGAAGAATTTAGAGATGGGGTGTCTACAAACTGTCAAATTTGGCCTGGAATTGAACTGGACATTTTAGAAAAAGGAAAGAGGGCTCATTTAATTGTAATTTGTAATCCTAAAAATTATATTAAGTTTGACAATAATGTCCAAGAAATTCTAGCAGATAAAAATCCTGATACATTTACAATTTCATTACACGAGGTCGTAGAAAAATTCGATTCTTTAGATTGCATATATGTTGCACATTATTTTGTGAAAAAGCCTAATCTTGGTGACGAAGAATTACAAATACTCACAAATTTAGTGTCAAATCCTAGAAGAATTTTAAAAGAGGCTACTAATGCAATTTCTGCTGGCATTTACATAAGCCACGGTCATAATTCTATTTATGGATCAGATGTACATAATTGGGATGATTATGTAGAAATATCAAAAACATTACCTGATTTAAGACTACCCGTGGAAAGTTTTGAACAGTTCTGTTTGTTATTAGAAAAAGATGAGGCTACAATAAATACTATTTTGGATAAAAAAGTTAAGGAACGTATTGAAATCGCACCATTTTCAGTTGCTGAATTGATACGATTAGATATCTATAATGATATAAATATTCTATTTGGTTCAAAAGGTACAGGAAAAACGGAGATATTAGAAGCTTTATCAAAATATTACAATGCAAAAGGTCATAAAACCTCTGTATATAAGTCTAATGATAGTCATTTAAACGAAGTATTTGATATAAAAGGGAATTCTTTCACTTGTGAAGTTGCTGATTTTGGAATTGATAAATGTGAAGACAATATTAGCTTTTTAAAGGGGGTTACAGAAGAAGAGGTAACAAGCCTAAATAAATATCTTCTACATTTTTCTGTACAAGAAACCAATAAAATATCTCAAAAATTAAAAATCAAAAATATAAATCAAGAAGATGAAACCCAAACTCAAAGAAGCTTAACTGAAATCACTGATATTCTTACTGAATTTAAATCTTTTAGAGATTATGTAATAGATAATGAAGAACTTAACAAATATGTTGAACAAACTTTAATCACAGAATTAATTGAATTACTTGAAAAGGTACTGTCTCAATTAAAGGCAAAAACGGAAAATAAAATATTTGAAAATAAAAGTATAAACTTATTAAATGGCATCATATCTACTTTTCTCAAGGAGATTTCCAAAAAAACAGGGCAACCGCCAAAGCCTATCAAAACAGGTTTTGCGGATTATTCTAGAAATAGGATTAAAATAGAAAGAGCAACAAAAGAAATTCTTGAAAATATTAAACAAAAAATCGATCCATTAGAAGAATATGCAGGAAGCCTGGGCGAGAAAGGAGAGCTGAGATGTAACACAAATTTAATGATACAAAACGGCTCTTTTACTGACAGTAATTTTTCTCCGGTAAAAAATGTTAAGAAGACTCCTCAAAAGCATTTTGTAAACGCTATAATCTCAATTTCCAAGCATATTCATTCAAGTGAGCTATTTTTAAAAGTCTCAGAGTTAAATGAAATTGAAAGTATTGAAACAATAAACTCATTAAGTGATCTATTGCTTAAAAGTAGGCATTTTACGCTTAATGGAGCGGTGTATAGTCCATCAAATGGTGAATCTTCAATGATTCTTCTTCATAAAGAACTGGTTGAGGATAAGGATATTTATTTAATTGATGAACCAGAGAAAAGTTTGGGTAATGACTATATTAATGATGTAATTGTCCCATTATTAAAAGAAAAAGCATTACTTGGTAAAAAGGTTGTTATTGCTACGCACGATGCTAATATTGCAGTTAGAACTTTACCTTATAATTCTATATACAGATTACACGATCAAGGGCAGTATTTTACATTAACAGGAAACCCATTTTCAAATTCACTAAAGTGTATTTATGGTTTAAGACCTGAGCTAAACTGGAAAGAAATAAGTATGAAAACATTAGAAGGTGGTAAAGAAGCCTTCGGAGAAAGAGGAAAAATATATGGAAACTAAAAAAGCAACAATTAAAAGAGAAGATACCAATACATATTTGGTGTTAGAGGTCGGAGAAGCTCCACTTCAAATAATACTTACTGATGACAATCCGAACAATGTCAAAATGGTATTTAATAATTTATTGAAAGAATTAAAAAAGGGGATATTTGAATTTAATCTTGAAGATGAAAGTCAAGACCTTTATAATAATATTTGTACTGAATATCTTATTCAATTAAATTCAGAATTAAAAGCAATTTATGATGAACTTATAGATTATGAATTAGTTGACTCAGAGTGATTAATATAACCAAAAGATTTGTTAGTTTTGATTAAATTAGTAACTAGTCAAATATATAAAACTATGGCAAACTTTGAAAACTCAGAACAGCAAATCGTGACCGTTAAAGGAAGAGCTGATAAGGCAATCAATTCCCTCAAAGGCATTTTATTAGGAATTATTTCCGATGATAAAATAGATTCTTATGAGATGAAGGAATTGCAGTTATGGGCAAGAGAACACCATTATTTAGTGAACAGAAACCCTTTTCGGGAATTTATGTCGCTGATTGATAATACAGTGTCAAATGGTATTCCGGCAAAGGAAGCTATCGAAGACCCTTATTGGCTTTGCCAAAAATATGAACACGACAGCATTTATTACAATGGTATAACTTCGGATTTACAACAATTACAAGGAATCTTTCACGGAATTTTATCTGATGGAGAACTCAATGATGCAGAAATTTTTAAACTTCACGAATGGCTTTCAGAAAATGAGCATCTGAATTCCTATTATCCTTATGATGAAATACGAAGTCTTGTTCTTTCGGTGGTTTCTGATAAGAAGATTGATGAAGACGAGAGATTAATACTGATGGCATTTATCAAGCAATTCGTTGAACTTAGCAATACTGATGTGAAAGCATCAATTGATAAAGCAACTGCCGATATAAATATTTCCGGAATATGCGCAGTTGACCCTGAGATTATTTTTGAAAACAAAACATTCTGTGTCACAGGAATTCTCAGCAGAGGAACCAGAACTGAACTTCAGAATGCCATTAGAGATAAAGGAGGCATTCCTGTAAATTCTATTTCAAAGAAAACAGATTATCTGATTATTGGCGATACCAGCAATGCTTGCTGGAGCTATGCCTGCTATGGTAGAAAAGTAGAAAAAGCATTGGACTTGAGAAAGTCAGGACATACCATTGTGTTGGTTCACGAATTTGATGTGTTTGACGCCATTTAAACTTAGGTGCATATGACTTTTTTTATCATCCTGGTAATTTTATTTTTTATTATTGCCATAAGCAAAAACCAAAAGAAAACACCTAAAAACAAAGTAACTTTTAAGAATTCAGTTCCAAATCCGGTAAAAGTACAGCCTCAAAAAAAGTATAGCGAAAAAGGAAGCGAGGTTACCCCAACCCAACCTAAAAATCAGACAAATTCTGTAGAATCTAAAATGAAAGATGATTCAATTATTGATGTATCTGATTTGATGAGCACTTTGATAAGTAATATAAAGATTACACCAGAGTATCAATCTCCGTCTTCGTCATCATCTTATTCTTCTGTTCCTTATTGGCCTCATCAATATGTCTACTCTTATGATGAAATTAACTACGCAACACAAGAGCAGCGAAATTTTTATGACAAATTCAGAGAGGAATTTTTAAAGGGGAATATCCTTTCTCTCAATGGAAATACAAACTATGCTTTTATTCTACTTTTTGATTTATTAAACGATTTTGAAGTTCATAAGGATTATAAAAAAATCGAACATCAATTAGAGATGTTGGGAAATACTTTTCCGCGAACAAAATCATATGGTATGTCATTTCTGCTACAAAAGCTTGAAGAATATAATATGGATGACGAAACAGAACATTTCAGAGAAAAAAATCAGCAATATGATTATGATTACTGGAAGCTTGGCAAAAAATATAAGAAAAAGCTTAATCTTTCAGCTGAACAAGAAGAAATCCTAAACAGAATTTGGCTTCAAACTAATGTCTTTAATAGTGCTGAATTCTGTAAAACTGAAATCCTGAAACAGTTTTTGAGAGCTGTGGAATTTCTTCAGAGCAATTATGTTTCTAGTGATAATTCATTCGTCAACCTGCTGGATGAATTGTCTGATTTGATTGTGAGAAAATGTTACAGGTACAGAAAAGGCAGTCAGAATTATAAATATACTTTCGATTCGGTAAAAGGTGAAATTTACGGACACATTCTGAAATTAAGTGAAAACAATGTCAGAGAGGTCTACTCAAATAAGAGGAAACTGACAGCAGAGTTTAATTATAATTCACCTGAAATTTTTACACCGTACTATGAAAAAGCGATTTCAAAATTAGATGTATTCTTCATTGATGACAGGAAGAATATTCTTACTCCTGATACTGAAACAGAAAAGTTATTGAACGAAAGCAATACCACCCGCTGGAAATCTAAATTTGAAACAATAACGCAAACTTATACGGATATAACCGACTTTGAAAATCAAATTATCAGACTAGCCGGTGAAAACATAAAAAATCCTTCGGTAGAAAATATTTTTTATGAAGCTTCCAAGTTTATGGCGAAACTGGACAAGCAAAGTTCTCTTAAGCTTTATGTTTATTACATAGATTCCGATTTGAAATCATCAAAGTTTGATAACAAGCAGATGAATAAGACCATTCAGAAAAGTCTTTTTAAAACTGATGAACAATTGAGAGATTTTGAAGAGATTCTGAATGATTTTATTAAAGACAGGCAACTGGAAAATGCTTTGAAAAGAATAGCTTCTGTATATGAGCCGAAACGAAAGAAAATTGTTATTGACAGAAACTCAATACAAGAGGTTCAAAAACAGCATTCCGGAACGGTCAATCTTCTGAATGAATATCTTCAGGACGAATTGGAGGATGAGGTAAAAACATCGGATTCAATAGAAGAAAATGAAACCGAAGTAGTTCAGATTCTTATAACCACCGATAATAATACAGAACCCGCCATATCAAGATTTAATTCAGATTTACGCCTTTCAGAACTTCAGAAAGAGGTATTAGAAATCTTTGAAAAAAACAGCTTCAGTATTTCCCGAAATGAATTGGAAGAAGTATTGAAAAGCAAAAACCAAATGATGAACTCGGTTATTGATTCAATTAATGAATCCTGTTATGAAGCACTGGATGATGTATTGATTGAAGAAGAAGACGACTATTTTACCATATCACCAGATTATTACAAAAAACTATTAAACAATGATTGATAATATTAAACCAAAAGAAGCTACCTCCATTATTAACTCTCTTGTGGGAGGCGTTGTCCCAAAAATCGGAGTGCAGCATATAACAGTAGGAAGAACAGAGGAAATAGAAGCCTTTATTATGGCACTGAATGATGTGAAGAACGGACACAGCATTGCAAAATTCTGGATTGGAGACTTCGGAAGCGGTAAGTCATTTATGCTTCATCTGCTTAATACTGTAGCCCTAAAACAAAAATTTGTGGTTGCAAATGCAGATTTTACTCCGGATAACCGCCTTTATTCCAATGACGGAAAAAGCGTTTTATTATATTCGGCAATTATGGATAACATTGCTATCCAGACCAAGCCGGAAGGAGGTTCTTTGCAGACTTTATTAGAAAAATGGATAGAGCAGGTTATTTCAAAAACGGCGCAGGAAAACAATATTTCATTGGTTGATATCCGTAATGAAGAATATCTTGGACTCATTCAAAACACCATAATGAAAACCATCAACGAAATCACAGAAGTAGGTGGTTTTGACTTTGGTTCAGTCATCGTGAAATATTACGAAGGCTATATCAAAAATGATGAACTTTTAAGAAGGAATGCATTAAAGTGGCTGAAGGGAGAATATAAAACAAAGACCGAAGCAAGGCAGGATTTGGGTGTGCGTGAGATTATCAATGACCAGAATTTTTATGATATGCTCAAAAATTTCTGCAAGCTGTTTGTAAGTATGGGATATAGCGGATTTATGATAAATCTTGACGAAGCTATCAACCTTTACAAAATTTCAACCTCCGTAATGCGTGAGAAAAACTATGAAAAAATTCTTACGATTTACAACGACTGTTTTCAGGGAAAGGTGTCTAATCTATTTATCAATTTTGCTGGTACAAGAGAATTTCTTGAAAACGAAAGAAGAGGTTTGTTTAGCTACCAGGCATTAAAATCCAGATTGCAGACCAACAAATTTGAAACGTTGGAAATGCGCGACTTTGCACAGCCTGTCATCAAACTTACGCCTTTGGACCATAACGAAATATTTGTTCTTTTAAAAAAATTGAAATTAATCTTTGATTTCAATTATAAAACTGAAATCAATATTTCTGATGAGGAGATTTCTGCTTTTATGGAAGAAATGTTTAATAAGCCAGGTGCATCAGAATTCCTGACACCCAGAGAAGTTATTCGTGATTTCTTGAATATTCTCAATATCATTCGTCAAAACCCGAATGTTGACAAAAAGCAGTTGTTTGGTGACATTGAAATTGAAGACGAGCGGCCAAATGACTTGAATATCCTGGATAGTATTGAAGAACTATGACGGCGTTCAATCTGCTTTCTGAACCCATCAGGAAATACATCAGGGACAAAGGCTGGGAAAGTTTACGACCGATTCAGGAAGCAGCTATCCAAAGAATATTATCAACTGAGAATAATTATGTGTTAATTTCCAGAACAGCTTCCGGAAAAACAGAAGCTGCTTTTCTACCCATTTTATCAAGAACAGATTTTAGAGAAGAGGGTGTGAGAGTGCTTTACATTTCTCCATTGATTGCTTTGCTTAATGACCAGTCCCGTCGTGTTGAAGAATTGTGTGAATATTTGGACATCAGTGTAACCAAATGGCACGGTGAGGCGAGCAAAAGTCAGAAAGATAAATTGCTGAAAAATCCGAACGGAATCGTCTTGATTACACCGGAATCCTTAGAAGCAATGTTTGTAAATAAACCCTATAACGTAAAACATTTGTTTGCGTCATTAGAATATGTAGTAATTGACGAAATTCACTCTTTTTTAGGTTCCGACAGAGGAATTCAATTGCAATCTATTTTATCGCGGTTACAAAAAATAAATAAAACCAGATTCAAAACGATAGCACTTTCTGCAACCGTTAGTGATTCTAATCAATATTTAGAACTGAAAAGTTTTCTGGGAGACGTTGAGAGCACAAAAATCATACGGGATACAAACCCCAAACCTATCAATGCCGTCTTCAGATATTTTGAAGGAAGCGGTGCAGAACAGCCTCTTGAATTATTAAAAGATTTATATATCCAGACAAGAAATAGCAAATCATTGATTTTCCCAAATGCCAGGGGAAGAGTTGAGGAAGTTGCCGTAAAACTGAGAAAGATTTCTGATAAAGTCGGAGGACATCAGAACTACTTTTCTCATCATTCTTCCGTAGATAAGGAAGTCCGGGAATATGTGGAATTCTTTGCAAAGAATAACACGTATGAAAACTTTAGTATCGCCTGCACTTCTACATTGGAATTGGGAATTGATATTGGAAGTGTAGACCAGGTTGTTCAGATTGATGCTACACACAGCATCGCTTCATTAATACAGAGAGTAGGAAGAAGTGGACGAAGAGATGACAAAGCAAGTAATTTGTTTTTGTATGCTACTAATCGTTGGACATTATTACAATCAGTTGCCTGTTGGCTTTTATATGATGAAAAGTATATTGAGCCGGTTTCTTTGAATGAAAAGCCTTATGCCATTTTACTTCACCAGATACTTTCCATCGTAAAAGGCAGTTCGGGAATGTCAAAAGAAAATTTGCTTAGTGAATTACATCATAACTGTGCTTTCAAAAATATACCCAAAAATGAAATAGAAGAAATCATTGCATTCTTGGTTGAAAAAGACCTTCTTGAACAACTTGGTCCAGAATTGATTTTAGGAATTGAAGGAGAGAAAATTGTTAATAACAGAGAGTTTTACAGTGTATTTCAAACCGAAGATTTATTCAAAGTATCTCATAAAGGAAATAAGGTAGGAGAAATCCCACTCACCCTACAGATTAGAGAAGATGAAAATATTTATTTATCTGCAAGAATCTGGAAAATCATAGCAATTGACTTAAAATCAAGGAAAATTGAAGTAGCCCCTGCAAAAGACGGTAAGAAACCAATCTTTGAGGGCAACGGAGCCAGTATTGCAGACAAAATCAGAGAAAAAATGCTGGAAGTACTGGTTTCTAAAAAAGAATATGATTTTCTTGATGAACCAAGTCAGGATGTTATATTGGAAATGCAGAAAGAATTTTCAGTCTTTGATTTTTCAGATATTGTCAAAGAACGACCATTACTTTCAACCAATAAAAATCTTATATTTTACTCTTTTACAGGCACAAAAATAAACAGAACGCTTAAACTTATTTTTGAGACTTTAGGAATTCAAAATATTTTCTCCGATTTGGATTCTTCTTTTGAGATAAAAACTTCTCAGGAAGAATTTATCTTAAAAATAAATGGCTTAGAATCGTCTAATATTAATTTTAATTTCATTTTAGAAAATCTTTTGGAGAATACTCCTGAGATTCTGGATTTTTCGAAATACGGTAAGTTCTTACCACTGAAATTTCAAATTGAAATATTGAAGAATTCTTACTACGATTTTTATAAATGTAAAGAGTTTTTAAAGCATTTAGAACTGATAACCAATTGAGAATTAAATTATAAAAAACTAAAACTATGAGTTTCAAATTAATTGCGATAAGACCATTAGAAGGTTGCAATGAAAAATTTCGGAAAAATCTTATTCCCAATCAGATCTATAAATTTTATAATGAATATGAATTTTTAGATGAAAATGATAAGGAAATTAAATGTACAGAAAATTTTGTAGAAGTTTCCAAAGTTGTAAAGAAGGAAAATAATGTTCCAGAAAGTTTCTATTATCAAGGAAATACTAAAATAAATATATCGGCTATTGTTGGCAAAAATGGAAGTGGTAAAAGTAGTTTGATAGAACTTATTTATGTAGCTTTTTATAACCTATCTGTCAAGGCAAAATTAATAAATGATATTGAAGTAGATGATAAAAAGAATCGTAGATTAAGAAAACAAATAAGACATTTGGAGGGTGTAATTACAGGTTTACAATATGATTTAGGTGAAAACCAAATTTCACGATTGACAGATGAGGAGATTGATGAAAAAGAAGCATATATAGAATTTTATACATTGCTTAAAAATGAACAAGAAAAGAATATTAGAAATACAATAATTAAGAGGGAGATTGTTGAAAATATAAAACTTAATATCTATTTTGTAAAGAAAAATGAAAATAATAGTGATGAAAAAGTAGTTAAAATTAGTTTTAATGATAATAGAATTTATTTTTTTGAGAGTAAAATAAATGAATCTTTTAAAAAGGAAACAGAAGTAAAAGAGATTACTCAAAATTCATCATTAAACGAGTTATTTTATAATATAATTGTAAACTACTCATTTTATGGATTAAACTCTGTCGACATAGATGATTGGATTGAGACTATATTCCATAAAAATGATGGTTATCAAACACCTATTGTTTTGAATCCAATGAGAACGGAGGGTAATATTGATATAAATACTGAAAATTCATTAACGAAACAACGCTTTCTATATAACTTAACTAAAAATTCTGATTTATTACAAGTTACTCCAACCAATAAAATAGATAAAGTAATTCTAAAACTTAAAAAGTATAATAAGAAGGATTTTCTTGTTTCTTTAGGTAATGAAAGCAATACAAATCCAGCTTATTTATTTGAAAAAATTATACTCAAAAATTTCTATAGTTATTCAGAAAGTGAAATATTTATAAAAAATAATGAATTGAATTTCAGATTAATGAGATATATTCTGGAAAAATTAATAAAGATAAGAGAAACTTACGAAATTTATAATGACTGTAGTGCATTCTATGATGAGAACTTTTCTACTTATAGATTTGCAAAAGATTACAATCAGTTTTTTGAAATGTTAAGAGAGGATAATAGTCATATTACATACAAAGTCAAGCAGGCACTTAATTTTCTATTTTTTAACAATTTAACAATTTCAGAATTTGAGAATAATATCTATCAGAAATTTTCAAGTACTTCAGAAGGAAGATTTACAATTGATGAAATTTCTTGTGGTATAAAAAACAAAAGTAAATTAGATAGATTTTACAAAGCAAAAAAATCTAACGAAGATATTTTTCATTTACCACCATCAATTTTTGAAATTGATTATGTATTCGAAAATGGAAGTTTATTCTCATATCTCAGCTCAGGGGAAAAACAATTTATATACAGTGTCAATTCAATCCTGTATCACTTAACCAACCTGAATTCTACTTATGAAAATGAAACAATTAATAAATATAAATTTTTAAATTTAATTTTAGATGAAATCGAGCTGTACTCACATCCCGAAATGCAAAAGAAATTTGTAAATAGTTTGTTGGAAGGAATTAGCAAACTTTCAATCAATAACATTCAAGGCTTAAATATACTTTTTATAACCCACTCGCCATTTATTTTGTCAGATATTCCAAAGCAAAATGTATTATTTTTAGATAATGGAAAGCCTCAGGACTTTAATCGTAAAAATACTTTTGGAGCTAACATTATAGATTTACTGACTGATAGTTTTTTCTTCAGTGAGGAAGAAGCAAACAAAATCTTATTGGGTGACTTTGCCAAAAAAAAGATTAATGGAATAATTGAGATTATTAAAAATAAAGAAAGTCATAAAAAAAATGAAGCTAAAGAAGTCCTTGGTCTGATTGATGAGCCATTACTCAAGACAAAAATTAGTGAGATGTATTATGAGGCTTTCGATGAAGAGAAGCTCAAAGAACAAGAGTTAAAAGATTTACTAAGATTAGCAAAAAAACATAATATAAAGATTTCTAATGATTAAATTAAAAGAAATTCCAAATTCTGTCCTTGATTGGTATTATTATAAAATGAAAGACAGGATAGACCTTTCTTCTCTATCCGAAAAATCCAGAAAATTTCTTTCTGATGAAACTGTTAAATCATTATTGATTGAAAAACCAATAATTTTATTAGATATACATAATGCTGCGACCTGTGAATTACGTGATAAAGCTATAATTGGAAATATTTTTGATTATGACTCCTATATTTCGAAATCTAAGTCCACATCATATGAAATTTCAAAAAAAATAGGAATTAATACCTGCACTTATTGCAATAGAAATTACACCTTAACGGTTGTTTATAAAGATAAAGATACCGGTAAAGAGAATGATTTTACACGTATTACAAGACCTCAATTTGATCATTTTTTCTCTCAAAATGATTATCCTTTATTAGCTCTTTCGATTTATAATTTAATACCATCGTGTAACATTTGTAACAGTACAATAAAAGGTAGTAAACCATTAACCTTAGAATTAAATATTCATCCTTACATCGAAGAGGAAGATTTTAATCTAACAAATTTTAAATTTTCTTTCGAATACGATACCTTATCTGGGCTTTCGGTAAAAACTATTTGTGAAAAAGAATCAAAAATTGAAAAAACATTAGATTTTTTTAAAATTGAAGATATTTACAATGCTCATTCAAATTATGAATTAAAGGATTTATATGATTTACGATTAAAATACTCAGATACCTTTTTAGAAATTGTTGAAAAAAATTTTGGTGGCATAATGTCTAAAGAAGAAGCCCATAGAATGATTTTCGGAGTAGAGATAAACGAAGAAGATCATCATAAGCGTCCTTTTTCCAAGTTTAAGAAAGATATTATTGAGGAATTACTTAGGATTAGATAATCATTTTAAATATAAAATCACTTCAGGGTTTCAAAGAGACGATAAATAAAAACAGAAACCAAAGATAATTAGCTTCCCGGTCCAAAAGCCAAATTCTGTCAAGGTCAAGTCCTCCGGATTTTCAGAAAAACTTTTCCCGTATAAAATCTACGCAAAAACTTTTTCCGAAAAATCTTGACAGAATGCCACGCTCATTTTCAAAAGGCTTTCTTTTTTTCTTTTTTTTAATTTTTTTTTCTTCGTTTTCTTTTAGAAATATTTCAACTGAGAAATTTCAGGCCAAAGAGAAGGACTAAATTCTTGGTTTGAATTCTAAAAAACCTGTTCAAATTTTGGACTTTTTACTTGCAGATTTGAGCAGAAATTTTTAGCTTTACTACGTAAAATTTAAATTAGGATTTTACCACTTTTTTGCCAATGTCCTATTTAGGGCCATTCATAAAGATGCTACAGCAAATGCTTATCAATAAAGCGATGAGGAAAGGGTACAAAAACCCTCTTTCTCCGCCAAATTTTAGAAAGCCTGCAATTTTAAATTGCAGGCTTTTCTCTTGGTATGCTGACTAATTTTCCAGCCCAAACTCGGATTGGTGTATCACAGAGGATCACGCACAAAAGCTG
>Ga0308160_10004105_pt1 | contig 15785 bp, 12 predicted proteins | sample PhyFR1_FD_201036 | JGI IMG/M metagenome (GOLD analysis project Ga0308160, IMG submission 201036) | Phyllosphere microbial communities from UC Gill Tract Community Farm, Albany, California, United States - DLSLF.R1 | ecosystem: Host-associated > Plants > Phyllosphere > Unclassified | place: USA...
GGTTCGTGACCGTCTCGGCCGCCGACGTCGACGGCCTCACCCGCGCATCGGCCTCCATCCTGCAGGCAGCGCAGCCGGCCCGGGTCACGCTCGCTGCGATGTACTTCCAACAGGCCGCGGCGTTCATGTTGACCGCACTCCCGACTCCGGTGGGCAAGCGATGAGCCGGCGTCGATCCGGATCTGTGTCGCGTCTGAGCGCATGGCGCGATGCAATCGCCGAGGATGCGCTTCCGGCGAGTTCGATGCCTGCCGGCGGCTGGAAAGCAACGCACAACCTCCGCGCGCGGCCGGGCGTCGTCGCGCCGGTCCACCGCGCCTCCTCACGCACCCTCGGTGCCGCGCTGCCCTTCCTTGCCGAGAGCGGCGAACCGATGGCCGGCGCATACATCGGCCCAAACCTGCTGTCGCGATCCACGTTCTGCTTCGACCCGTGGGAGGCCTACGCCGCAGGCGTCGTTCGCTCGCATTCAATGGCGATCTTCGGGGTGAAGGGCAGCGGTAAGTCCGTGCTCGCGAAAGCCCTCAGCACGCGCCTGTGTCGGCTAGGCCGGAAGGTCGCGGTGCCGCACGATCCAAACGGCGAGTGGACGCGCGTCGCCGCCTACGTCGGAGGTGTGACGATGCGCCTGGGCCCTGGTCAGGCCGCGCGAATCAACCCACTCGATCCGGGACCCCGCCGCGCTGACGTGAGCGATGCCGATTGGACGCAGGAAGTCCTGCAGTTCCAGCGGGCCAAGGTCCGCGCCATGGTCGCCATCCTCCGGAACACGACGGAGCTCAGTGAGATCGAGCACACGGCTATCGATCTCGCGCTCGAGCAGGTGCATCGGTCGAACTCGACCGCGCTGGTGCCGATGGTGTGGGAAGCGCTGCGGCACCCTGACTCCCACATCGCCGAGGAGATCGGTGCGGGCGGCCAGATGCTCGCCCACACCCTTCGTCGAGTCACGGTCGGCGATCTCGCCGACCTCATGGACCGCCCGTCGACGGTGGCTTTCGACGCGAACACACCGATGCTGACGGTCGACACCTCAGAGCTCCTGCGCGCGAGTGCGGAGACGAAAGCGCTTCTCCGCCTGGCGACGACCGACTGGATCGAACGAGGCACCCCAGCCGGTCCTGGCCAGGCGCGGCTGATCGTGCACGAGGAGGCAGCCGTCGCACTGCTCAACGAGGTCGCCGGCGGCGGCAATCTCATCGGACGAGTGAGCGACGAGAAGACCGCTCGTCACAAGAGGCGGTCGAACTGCTACCTCATCCACCGCATCAACGACTTCGACGCGCTTGGCGATCGCGGGTCCGCCTTGCACGCTCAAGCTCTAGGCCTCCTGGCGGACTGTGACACCCGCGTCAACTACGCGCAGCACACGGGAGAGCTCGAGCGCAGTTCGCAGGTCCTCGGATGGAACCGGACGCAGACCGAGCTTGTCCGCAAACTCCGCCGTGGCGAAGGCTTCTGGCAGATCGGGCCGGAGCGCGTAGCCAAGGTGCGCAACGACTGCACACCTGGCGAACTGGCTGTCTTCCGCACCGACGGACCCGGAGCAGCACCCCGATGACCGATCGACTCGTGCTCGTTCTCCTTGGCATCATCGCCATCGCGGCGACCGCAATCGGCATCGCGGGCGCCGTGGTGATGGTCTTCGTGCTGCTGGCCTGCGGAGAGATGCCGGCTGGACTCGGTCCGTTCGCCGCGGCTGGACTACTGGTCGCCAGCGGTTCGCTTCCCGCAACACCGGGTGGGGCCTGCATCGTCTCCACGGATGGCGCCCGTTGGACGGTCATCGGCATAGCGGTCCTGCTCACGATCATCGCCTCCCTGTGTCTTGCCGGATGGTTGTCGTTCCGCGAATCCGACCGCTGGTTCCGATCACAGCTCCTGCGGCGCAACGGCTTGGCAGGACGCAGCGAGGTGCGGCGGCAAGTCTCCGAGCGAGCACTCCGACGCCGGGCAGGAACCCTTCGTCCGACGCTCGCGGATCCCACGGCCGATGATGTCGGCTGGCGGATCGGCACCTCCCGCGGCCTCGACGTCTACGTCTCGATCGAAGACTCCCTCCTTCTCGACGGTCCGCCCCGCTCCGGCAAAGGCTGGCGAGTCATCATCTCCGCGATCCTCGACTGGAACGGCCCGCTGGTCACGACCTCCACCCGCAACGACAACCTCGCCGCGACGATGGCACACCGCGCGCTACGCGGAACCGTCACGGTCTTCGACCCGCAGCAGCTCTCAGGCGTCCGCTCCGCCCTCCGGATCTCACCGGTGACCGGCTGCGCTGACCCACTCGTCGCCGAGCAACGAGCCCGGACGATCATCGCCGGCAGCGCACTCGGACGCTCCTCCACCAACCAGGAGTGGGCCGGCGCCTCAGGGACACTGCTGGCCGCTCTGCTGCACGCGGCAGCGCTCAGTGGCGGCGGCACAACAGCCCTTCGGGACTGGGGCATGAGTCCGGTGCTGGCGGGGCGTGCCGTTGATGTGCTCGCTGACTCGGGTGCACCTGGATGGTCCATGGGTCTCGCGGATGTGATCGAGGGGGATGCGAAGCTGCTGGGATCGAAGTGGTTCGGCGTCGCCGAGGCACTGCGTCCGCTCGCGATCCCATCCGTGTTCGACGCGATGAACCCTGGACACGACGAGGCGCTCGATGCCGATGAGTTTCTCGCGGGCTCAAACACGATCTATCTGATCGGCACCGGGACCGGTGCGGGAGCGGTCGGTGGATTCCTCGGCGCAGTACTGGACGACATCGTCGAGACCGCTCGCCGCAAAGCGCTGGCCTCCCCCGGGAACCGGCTCGATCCACCACTTGGGCTCATCCTCGACGAGATCGCAAACATGTTCGCCTGGCCGCAGCTGCCGACAATCCTCTCGGATGGTGGCGGTATCGGGATCTCGACGATGGTCGTGCTCCAGTCGCTGTCGCAGGCGAAGTCCGCCTGGTCGGAGAGCGAGGCTGACACGATCTGGAACTCCGCCATCGCCAAGCTCATGCTCGGCGGGTCGTCCAACATCAAACACCTGCAGGACGTGTCGAGCATGCTCGGCCAGCGTCAGGTGAACCGTGGGTCCGTCAGCCGCAGCGAGACGGGTACGACCCGCTCCGAGCAGCGACAGCTCGAGCCGGTACTGACGGTCGATGAACTCCGCCGACTCCCTGAAGGCATGGGCCTCCTGAGCTACCGCAATCGACGGGGTGTCCTCCTCGACGTCGAGGGATGGACCACACGACGCGACGCTCGCGAGATCGTCGCGGGTAAGCGATTGACGGAGGCTGCCCAGCGGCAGGTCTTCACCGAACAGTCCGAAGCCCGGAGGAAGACGCATGGCTGAGACTGGCGGATGGCGTCAGGCCGCAGAGCGTGAGTTCCGGGCTCCGTTCGCACTGGACAACGCGGACGAGGTCGGCGATGGATTCGACACCTGGCCGGCACTCCCCGAGCCCGAGTACTTCGGCGTCATCAACTGGCGATCCCTGCCGGAAGAACGCGAGCCAGAGGTCTGGCGGCTGCTCGCGGAATGGGTCTCTTGGCTCTGCACCCGGTACACGATCCCGGCCCGGCTCATCCCGGACTGCTGGTACCTCCACGACAGCATTGTGGAGGAACTCTCAGCGCTCTTCAGTAGCTGGGAGGTGTCGTTCGAAGAAGCTGACAGCGGCGGGCACGGTCCTCTCGGCTGGCACGAGCGATTCGAGTACTTCCGCTCCCGCCTTCGCCATTACAAGCCCGAGGGCTGCTCGAACGGGCACCTAGAAACGGCGAGCCGGACCATGCCGGACGGACCTGAGCTCCGCGAGCGCATCGCCGGCGCCGACCGAGACGGCACGGTGCCCTGATGCTCGTCGCGGCTCCCAAGACCCTCGACTACCAGGCCGAGGCGAAGGCGTTCTTCAAGGGACTGAAGACGGCGAGCCCCGAGCGTCTGCAAGCACTGCTGAATGAAGGCGCTTATGACGCCAAGCTCAGCTTCGTGTTGTGGGAATCTCGCGACTGGATCGCCCGCGAGCACATCCGCGAAGCGCGTGGGCTCGGTTACAGAAGGGAGAAGGCCCTTGCGAAACAGCGCACTCTGTCGTTGCTCGGCCTCTACCGCGAGGACGCGAAGCGGAACTACGTGCCGCTACCGACGCGGGTACTCCTTCCACCGCCCCGCCTCCACGAGACAACGCCTGCAGAACAACGACTCGCGGAGCAGCGCGCCAAGAGCTTCTTCTCCGCGCTGAGTCGGGCGAGCCCTGGCCGGCTTGAGGCGCTCTACCAGGAGCGACGTGGTGGAGAACAACTGTGGAGGCTCCTCCATCCGGAACCAGGCCGTCCGACGGCCGAGGAGCGCAAGAAGATCTTCGAATCGCGTTCACGTATCGATCCTGCAATGAGCCCCACGCCGACGACCGGACCCTACAAGCGTGGGAAGGTCACCCCAGTCGGGATGACGCGCGCACGCGCACTCCAGCTGGCCGTCGAGGCGGAACGGCGCCGAGAGGCCGAGCAATTCGCTCGCCGCGCCAGCAGGGGTCGAAACGGTCCGGCGATGAGCTGACGCGATCCACATGGGTCGTAGCCCAGAAGTTATCCACAGTCAGACACCTGTCGCCCCGCGGTCGGTGGCGCTGTCCCTACGTTCAAAGCAACGACGGACAGGACACCGAATGACTCGCTTCACCCGCATGATGCTCACCACCTTCGACGACACCGGGCTGCCATCCGAGGCAGCGGCCGAGTGGCAGTGGATCAATCTGGACCACGTCGAGCGAATCCACGAACACGTCCACGAGGAGCCCGTGCGCGAGGCTCCCGGTCGCCCTGGTCAACCTCGATATCTCGCGTTCCTCGTGCTGACGTTCTGCAGCGGCGCACTCCTCGCGCTCCCGGCTGGCAGATACGACTCGGACGATGCTGCTCTCGACGGCTTGATCCACGTTCGGCAAACGCAGCTCGGTGCCGGCTGACGCGTTCACCGCCTTCGAGCACAGCGGCTCATCCGGTCAATCCGTCATGACGTATTGAAGGACGGCAGCCCACCACACCATCAGCCCTTCCCACAAACCATACGAATGGACGTCAATACATGCCTCACAAAGAAGCCATCGGCTCCCGCAAGGGCGGTGTCGGCAAGACAACGGTCGTCCTTGGTCGAGCAGACGCCCTCGCCCAAGAGGGGCGAAAGGTCCTCGTCATCGACCTGGACCCGCAGTCCGATGCGACAACCGTTCTCGGGAGACGCGGTGAGTACACCGTCTTCGATGTCCTCTACGCGGGTGACGCAGGAACGCTCGGTGAAGCGGCGGCTCCGACCGATTGGAAGAACGTCGACCTCATCGCCGGATCCCCGGATCTCGCGCGGATTGAGTCGGAATCGCTCCTGACGCCGGAGTTGCGGCTCAAGACGTCCGCCTGGGGAAGCGCGCAACTCGACGCCTACGACGACGTCCTGATAGACACGCCACCGGCGCTCGGACGACTCACGCTCAACGCGCTGCTCTGGGCGGACAGCACCATCGTCGTCACCGACCCAACCGCTTTCGGCCTCACCGGCGTCGGACAGTACCTCGAGACAGTGGCGAAGGTTCGGGCGCTCCCCCACCTGAACCCCTCCCTGCGGTTCGCCGGCATCGTCGTCAACCGAGTCACACCCCGACTGACCGCAGAGCACCGATACCGCCTGGAAGAGCTCGAGGCCACCTACGGCGAAGTCCTGCTCCGCCCGTTCCTGCCAGAACGCACGGCTATGCAAGATGCGGAGAGCCGTCGTCGGCCGCTCAGCTCGTTGACGACTCCCGGTGCACTGGTGCTGACCGAGCGATTCGCTGCGCTCACAGAGGCGTTGCATGGAGTGGCAGCATGAGCGCGGATGACCGTCGCCCCGCACTGAGGAAGGCGCCGACGGTCGATGACCTCACAGCGCTGACCTCGCCCGCCGGTCGGCCCGGCGGCATGACGGATGATCTCGCCTCCCGCCGCTTGGGACCGGGTAGGCCGCGCAATCGCCGCCGGATGGAGCCGTTCTCCTCGAAGATCGAGATCTCGCTCCGGGATGACCTCGACCGCTACCTCGCGATCCACGACATCAGCATCGTCGACTTCCTCGACGAGGCGATTCGCGACCGCCTCAACCGCAATCCGTCATGACAGACGGAAAGACGCACAGACGGGCAGACGGCTATCTCGCTGACTGTCCTGATCGACAGACAGACAGCACATGCTGATCGCGTACCTCGATGAGTCCTACACGCGCGACTACTACTACATCGCTGCCGTGGTCATCGATGCGCAGAACGAGGATCGGCTCCGAGAGGCGATCGTGCGCGCGGCGGGCATTGCCGAGGCGTTCGGTCTCCCCCGTGACGTCGAACTGCACGCACACGAGATGACGGCAGGCAAAGGCGCCTGGTCGCCTCTCCGCGGTCGCCACCGAGCGGTCGCGACCATCTACCGTCGAGCACTCGAACTGCTGGTTGAGGTTCCTGTCGAGGTCTTCGTCCGGGGACTCGACGTTGCAAAGTTGCACGCGCGGTACCGGTATCCGCGCCGGCCGCACGAGGTCGTCCTGCAGCACATCCTCGAAGAGCTCAGCGAGCATGCTGTTGCCCGAGACACATGGCTGACCGTCATCGCCGATGAACTGCCCGACCAGGCCGCCCTGCACGCACTCGTGCGCCGATTCCGCGACATCGGGACGCCAGGCTATGCCTCATCGACGCTCACCGGCATCGAACTGCCGCTGAGCTTCCGAGCGTCGCTAGGCACTCCTGGCATCCAGGCAGCAGACCTCATCGCCTACCTGTACCACCGGCTGGACGGACACCCGGAAGGGGATGCACGCGCACGCCGGTCCGCGGAGCGCTTGTGGGCGGCGATCGAGCCGGCAGTCGTCCACGTCTGGGTCTGGCGCCCTTAAGCACGAAAGCCCCGCGAGGCGGGGCATCCGGCGAACAACGTTCTGGTGACCAGCCCGTCGTGACTTTCAGCCTACATCAGGATTTGGGCGGCGAGGAGAGGCGTCACTCTATTCAACCGACCAAGTCGTTGGCGAGGCCGACAGCGCCGGACACAAGCCCAAACACTTCAATCCCCGCGCCCACAGCCAATGGAACAAGCTTTGACTGGCGCGACCGCGTCCACCTATATCCGCCCACAGCAACGACCGCGCACCCGGCCAGAGCCACACCAACAAGCCACCAGGGCTGTGCTGTCAGCATCACGACGACCACACTGAGAACCCCAACCGCGCAGGCGATTACTGAAATAAGCGTCCTCGTCAGCTTGAGTTTTGACCAGGACAGCTCCTCCGCCAAGGCTTCTCTGTCTCGATCACTCCGCGTCGAAGCCTGCTGCGCCAGCTGCGCAATGTGTCGCTGATCCTCCTCGGCAGCTCGAGCCCTATCTGCCGTTCGTTCGGCTTCCGCGCGAGCATCGTTGGCGTCGGCCACTCGCCCTTCAGTTATGCGTTGGCTGCGCTGAGCCCGCGCCGCGAGGACGTCGGAGGCCAAAGACACCCCACTCCGTGCATGACCGTTGGAATCCAGCGCCGAAGAGAGGCTGAGTTGCGCATACCGCACGTCCATCTCAGAACCTCCCTGATCAGGACCCAACTGACGAGCAAGGTCCATCGCCACATCACTGGGGAATCGTGCCGGAAGCAACCACATTGCTTCTTCAATCAGCTGGTGCGCGGCTGCCTCGGCAAGTTCAACAACTGCGGCCGGCTCAATGGTCATCGATAACAGGGTGTTCCACTGCGCGAGCGACAAGGTCAACGGCACGCCATCTTGGGATTGGAGTGCCTTGTAGGCGGGCGCGAGATGGCGATCGGAAGTAATGATCCAACCACCAGGCCATTGAGAGGCTTGTTGACGGCGCCGTCTGCGCCAGACGACAGCCATTGAATCCGCATCGCGTTGCTTCACCGTCGCGGATCTGAAGGAGCCAGCCAGCTCCGTGTCGAGAGCTGTTCTGCAACGGGCGACGCGTTCCTGGTCGATCTCGTTGCCGTGCGGGCGCACCTCCACACCAAGATCAGCCAGCCGCTGCTCGAGCCCATGCGCAGCATCGATCAACTCCTCCAACGACCGATACTGCTGGCTCCGCAACAATTCGATGCAGTAGCTCGGCAGTTGGTCGGACACCAGTGACGCGTACCACTCTTCTCGAATGCCCTCTTCGACCGCCTTCGCGAAATCGCGCTTGATCCTCGGAACTTCGCGCTCGATCAGGTTGATAAGTTCTTCCAGGGAGTGATCACACACGATTACTTCCCACCCTGCCGCTACGGCGGCGCTGATCGAAGTCGTCGCATCCTTCTGAACGCGCAGAGGCCCGATCAGGTCGACGAGCACAGGCGTATCAACGAGCGCTCGCTGACCCTCCGGCGAGCCAATCCGCGCCAGAGCTGCAGCGCCGTCGCGCCCAGCCACGTATGAGTGAAGAACGCAACCTGTAGTGATGTGAGAAACGAGTTCGCTTCCGAAGGGCTCCAGCGGGTCAAACGCCGCCATTGCAGAGGTCTTCAAGAAGTCCACGGTGACGGGATCGATCCGAGGATCGTCCAAGACTGCGAAGACCCTTAGCTGATCAATACGCCTCGGAGTGAGCCGTCGGCCGACGATCTCATCAACGTTTCCCAAGTAGGCGTCCTGCGATGATTGGATTCCCTGAATCAGGGCATGGGTCAATCGCTCTAACCATGCGTCGGCTGTGGCATCGGATACTGAAATCCCAAGCCCAGCCTCGGCGCGCGCGACGAGGCTGCGCCGCGTGCGATCGCGTAAGGCATCAACCCACCCCGCCTGGGCGTCAACGTCATCCACGCCTCGCGTGGTGAGCGTCCACACCGCGCTGGCATCAGAGACACCGGACTTGGACATGAGTCCAAGTTCTCCGCCCAATCGAAGAGCGTTTTCTACCGACGGTAAGTCCGTCGATGCACCGGGCCAGATACTGTTGACCATCCCGAGGACTTCGGATGCTGTCTTGTCACCCTGCCGAAGCGCCTGAGAGGCGGCTGCGAGAATGAGGTCGGCTTTCGTGGCTGCTCGCTCAGTACTTACTAGCTGGTGCACTGCGCCTAAGAATGCCGACCCGTCAGTATTGAGCTCGTCCGTCGAATCCCGCAAGGATTCACCGGCTACCTGGGCGTCCGGCGTCATGCCGCCGCCATCGCGATCAGCTTCAGCTTGGTATTCATGTATCCCCCTCGATGACGAGCCTCGGCGCCCCGAACAGAGTTTCCCCCGAACACCTCAAGATCTCCGCATCACTGCCTCAGGATTTGCTCAGTGATTCACGGATCGGCATCAGCGATTGGTGTCGTACTGCGTCGATGCGCGTTGCAGTGAAACCGGCCGAATACTCATCCGACCCGCCGATGCCCAAAAGGCAGGCTGTTCGCGCAACACTCTCGTCCCTCGGCTTGCTTCGACTGAATTTGCAGCAGGTCCCACGCTGCGGTGCCCGTAACAGAAACACCGCGAGCACCCGAGCGGCGAGTTGTTCCTTCCACAAGCAGATAGTGGGTCTGGAAGACGCCTGAACCTATTTGCTCCTGGGCGTCGTGGAAGAAGACGACGTTTGAGACCGGGCCGGTGCCATCGTCAAGGGATACGAAGACGACGCGCTTACCGCCTCGCATCGGTGGCGTGTTCGTTGCTCGGCGGACGCCGGCGATGAGGACCTCGGTTCCACCGGGCAGGTCCACGAGATCGCGCGCCGGCGTGACGCCCAGCTTTCGGAAGAGCGGGTAGAACCGTTCCATCTGGTGGCGGTTCACGGCCAGGCGCATCTCTTGCAGCTCGAGGTCGGTCTGGGTGCGACCGCGCAGCTCGAGCGAGGTGATCGTGCTGCGCTCGGGGACGGGCAGGTCGAGTTCGAACGCGAGCTGTTCGTCGGCTATGAGCTGGGCGCTCGTGGTCACTCCGGCGAGGTGGGCGAGGAGTTCGTGGCGACGTCTCGGGATGTAGTCGATGAACGCGTCGAGTGCGCCGACGCGTGCCAGCGCCTCGAAGGTGCGGCGGCGCGGACGGACCCGGTCACGGAAGTCCTGAAGCGATGAGAATGGCTGGTGCCGCGCGATGCGGGCTCGTTCCTTCTCGGTGCTTCCCTTCATCTCGACGAGCGACATTCGCACGCCGAGTCGGCCGTCGGGCGCGATCTCGACGACGTACTCCAGCCCCGAGCGCTGCACGTCGATCGGGAGGACCGGCACGTCGAGGTGGCGGGCTTCGGCGAGGATGAGGTTCTTCGGCCACATCCCCGGGTCATGAGTGAGGAGCCCGGCCATGAACTCGGCCGGGTGATGCCGCTTCAACCAGGCCGACTGGAACGTCGGCAGCGCGAAGGCCGCTCCATGCGCCTTCGCGAACCCGAACGAGCCGAAGCCGGCGAGGAGCGTCCAGGCCTTGTCGATCACCGCAGGCCGGAACCCGCGTGCCATCGCACGGTCCCGCACGAACGCCTCGATGCCCGCGAGGCGTCCGCGGTCCGCAAGCTGTCGGCGGATGACGTCAGCGGGTCCGAGACCGCAGCCGGTGAGTTCGTCGATGATCCGCATGACCTGCTCGTGGAACACGACCACGCCGCGCGTCTCTCGGAGAATGGGCCGCAGTCTCGGGTCGATGTAGTCGGGCATCGTCTCACCGTGCCGAACCTGGAGGTATTGCAGCGGCATGTTGTTCTGCATCGGTCCGGGACGGAAGAGCGAGATCTCCACGGTGAGGTCGTTGAAGACCTCCGGCTGCAGCTTGCCGACCAGTTCCATCTGCCCCGGCGACTCGAGCTGGAAGACACCGAGCGTGCGCGTGGAACGCAGGAGTTCATACGTGGGTTCATCGTCGAGCGGCAGGGCATCGAGTTCGATGGTCTCGCCGGTCAGCCGTTCGTGCTCGCTGACAGCGTGGGCCATGGCCGACTGCATCCGCACGCCGAGGATGTCGAGCTTGATGAGGCCCATGTTGTCCATGTCGTGCTTGTCGTACTGCGACATCGGAAGGCCCCATGCCCGACAGCTGCGTCGGCGTGCGGTTGAGCAGGGACGTATCGGACAGAATGACACCGCAGGGGTGGACGCTGATGTGGCGCGGTAGACGATCGAGACGCTCGGTGACGTCCACGACCAGGTCGAGTTCGCGGGACTCGCGAACCGCGTCGGCGAGGTCGGCCAGCTCTGGCTTGTCGCGGAGGGCGTCGCGGAACTCGCGGGCGTTGAACCGCCACATCTGCTTGGCGATCATGTCGATCATCGACTCGTCCATACCAAGAGCGAGACCCGCGTCGCGGACGGCTCCACGCGAGCGGTAGGCGTTGATCATCGACATGAGCGTGACGCGGTCTGACCCGAAGCGAGCGAACACCTCGCAGTAGACGTCGTGTCGGCGGGCGGACTCGACGTCGAGGTCGATGTCGGGCAGGTTGGTGCGTTCGGGCGAGAGGAAGCGTTCGAAGATGAGCCCGTTGCTGATGGGCTCGACCGACGACGTGTGAAGGGCGTAGTTGAGGACGGACCCGACGCCCGACCCACGTGCCTGAATCCGAATCCCCATCTCGCGGATGATGTCGGCGACCTTGGCGACCGTCAGGAAGTAGGACGGCATGCCGAGCTGCTCCACGATCCGCATTTCGTGTTCGAGCGCCCGGTGCGCGTCTTCCAGTGAAGGCATCCCCGGGCGCGTGTACCGTTCATCGACGCCAGCACGCGCCCGCTCCCAGAGCGCCTGATGAGGATCTCCGCTGATACCAATCACCGAGGCCTCCGGCATACGCGGCTGCTTCCAGCCGACGTCGGACACGGGGTCGAGGGCGCACCGTTCGGCGAGGCGCTCAGTCTCGGTCAGTAGTCGTTGCACCGCCCCGTCATCGTGTGTACCGGCGCCGACGATCATCCTGGCGATCTGACGCATCTGTTTTGCGGGCTTCAACCAGGCCTGTCCGTTCACCTGCAGCTCGTTCACGTCGTCGAGCTCTGCCAGCGGACGCAAGAATCTCGCGGCGTCCGCCAAGTCTGCGGTGGCGGCCTCGTCCGGAAGCCCGTATCGAACGGCGTTGGTGAGCACCGCAGGGATGCCGGCGGACTCCGCGAGGCTGAGCATCCGAGTCGCGGCCACGACATTGCCCCGCACCCCTTGATCGGTGAGATGACAGACGACCTCGATCACAAGATGACGCGCTGGTAGCCATTCCCGCCACCGATCGAGAGCCGCACCGGCGCCGGCGTGATCCCGGTGCTCGATCGCTTGCCCGACATCCGACTCAGGGCCGAGCATTACCGTCAGCGCGGGATCGTCGGCGAGGATCGCGGCGAGTTCATCGCGAAGGATCGCCGGTTTCTCGCGGCGACCATGCGCCGCGCTGACCGTCCGACACAGTTGAGCGAACCCAGCTCCACGATTCTGACCATGCGCGAGCAGGACGATTCGGCCGATCGGTTCCTGATGTTCATCGAGGACGGCGAGGTCGGCCCCAAGCCCCGGCGAGATGCCCGCAGCCAGGCACGCTCCGACGTGTTTCGGTCCTCCGTAGAGCCCGTCGCGGTCGGTCAGGGCGAGGAACGATGCCCCATCTTCCGCTGCAAGACCGGCCAACGCGGCGCTCGACGTGACGCCATAGTGTGCGGAGAGATGGGAGGCGACGTGGAGGTGGGAGAAGCTCACGTCCAAGCGACCGCGAGGGTCCATCTGCCGGTGGTGTCACGGCGGAGGTCGTAGCGGGTGGGCTCCTCGTCGCCTCGCGCAGCGTCGACCCGCCACGTCTCGATATCGATGCGGGCTGGCGACGAGTCGCCTGTCCACCAGGCTTGGCGGGAGAACAGCGCTTGCGGCTGGCCGATAATCCGATGTTCGAACCGTTTCCACACGAACGCCAGCGGATCACCGTCCGCCGCGAGATCAACATCCACTGCTTCGTCAACGATCGTCGCCATGCCGCACCTCCGAGATTCGAACACGTGTTCGATGAAGCGAGTGTACGTTGTCCCGGCGACAGGGATGTCCCACGACACCGGTGGCAGCTCTGCAGCGGGACACCGGTAACAATCGATGTGACGGGATAGGTTCGTTCCATGTGGCAATCTGACGCGTCCGACTTCTTGGTAGTGCAGGATGCGGAGCTTGCGTTGTTGTCTTCGACGGTGCGAAACGATGCGGAGCAAGTCTCAGCCTTTCTCGCCAACGACTTCGCCGAGATCGGTCGCTCAGGTCGCCGCTGGACCTACGACGAGATGGTTGCGGCGCTGCGGGACGAGGGGCCTCGCGCCGCTCCTGCGACGTCGGAGTGGCTGTTCAATCGGCTTTCCCCACAACTGGTCCTCGTCACCTATCGAATTCATGGCACCGATCACGACAGTCGACACTCGTCGCTGTGGGATCTTGCCGGCCCGGTGTTGCGGTTTCACCAAGGCACGATCATTCCCAGCAGCTAATCGACGGCGGCCAACGAACGACAACACAGGCCGGTGCCCGAGTGGAGCGGATCGCTACGGGAAAGAGGATGCAGGGTGGAACGACCCCTTCTCCAAGATCTCCCGCTCCGTGATACCCGGAGCCCTCAGATGCTCGCTCCGGCGATGGCCCCTCTGCAGGCCGCGCGCTCAAGATCGACCCGCGCCGCGTGTCGTGTGGCATTCACGGTCGGTTCCGAAGCACCGAGCGCAAGCAACTCGGCTATCTGCTCACGGAGGTCGAAGACCCTCGGCGGGAGCACCAGGGTGTTCTGGAGCTTTCCGCGAGTGAGACCGACGTAGACGGCCGCACCGTTCACTGCACCCGACGTGTAGCTGACGTCCGCGGTCTCACCCTGGGCACCATGCGCGGTGGATGCGTAGGCCAGATGAACGTGTTCAGCGATGTAGCTCGCGGGCACGTTCCGCACACGGCTTGAGTCCGAAACAGATTCGAGGGACGCCTGCCCGCCGGCGATACCGCGGAGACGCCAGAGCTGACGATTGCTCACGCCCAGGTTCTTCTCGTTGGCTCGGCTCTGGACGAGGTCCCCCTCATAGATGGGTTGCGAGTCCTGCGCGAACAGCACGGAACGTGGCTGCAGCTCGCCTCGCGAGAGTCGGAGTCGCTGGATCGTGTCATTGATGCGCTGCGCCTCCTCGTTCGTCGCCGTCACCAACGAAACACGTAGCCCTGCCGCGTTGTCTGCGAGATACCGTTCGGCGAGGTAGTCCGTCGGATCCTGACCAGGCTCCAGCTCGACGACATGGCCGCGGACGATGAGACGATCTGCCACGGCAAGGCGATCATCTTCGCTCCGTGCATCGCGCAGGGCAATCATGAGCTGCGCGTACTCGCGGTCGATCGCTCCGTCTGGCTTGCGGAAGCGGTGCACGTCCTCGAGATCGACGCGTGCTGTCGCGGCCTCGGTCGCCAACAGCATCGCTCCCGAGTGTCCAACTGGGCGCAACTGCATCGGGTCGCCGACGAAGGCCAGGTCGATGCCGGTTTGCTCTGCAGTGATGCAGAGCGCGCGTGCGGCCTCGAGGTCGAGCATGCCGGCTTCGTCGACAATGACGCGGTCGTTGCGGCGGAGTTGGTAGCGGCGAGCGATCGGGTTCGCTGGACGTTCCCATGTCCAGACATCGCGGCCGGCGTCATCTGTATCCCAAGTCCAACCGTGGGCTCGGAGCATCTCGTGCACGCTCGTTGCATCTGCGCCCGTCTCGGCACCAGCCACCTGTGCGGCCTTTCGCGTCGGTGCAAGCAGGAGCGGGCGACGGCCGTTGCGGCGGAGCAGGTCGCAAGCGACGCGAAGCATGGTCGTCTTGCCTGTACCTGCTGGGCCGGTCACGGTGACGAGCCGATCGCTGCCCGCCAACAGTGCGGCGGCGGCTCGTTGCCCTTCATCGAGCGAGCGACCGTTTGGAAGGGACGCAAGCTCGGCACGTGAGACCCCCTCTGCGGTCATAGACCGTCCGGGGGACGCGAGTTCGATCATGCGGCGCTCGACGTCCCGTTTGAGCGTCGCGGTGTGATTCGACAGGTAGCCCTTCACCTGTGGCGGCACTTCGTCTGCGCCGAGCAGGTCCGTGCAGTCTTCGTCGATGGCGCGCTGAGTCGCCTGCTCGATCAGTGGCTCGAGCAGGGATCGTTCAGCGACGACGCCCGTTGTGGCGAGCGCTCGGAGCACTCCGGCGCGGACGTCGAATCGGCTGAATCGTCCTCCGCTCGGCGTCGAGCGTTGGTCAGCATCGGCGACCGCCCGTCGCGCAAGCAGATCGACGTCGAGGTCGTCGAGGTTGCTCACTACCGGTGCCGCTGGCGCTCGCTTCTCGGCAAGTTTCGGGTCGAGTTCGATGATCTCGTCCCGGACCAGGTTCAGCCAGTCAGCTTCGTCGATCGCGACAGGTTTCGCAGGGCGCTCGTGCGCGTAGGCCCATTGGTCGATCGCGGTCAGGTCCTGCGGCGTGGGTTCAGCGCCGGGGTGTTCGAGCCGCCACTCGTCGAGCCGGTTGGCGCGGTTCCGTTCGATCTGACGCGACCGCTTCGACAACGGCCGCACGATGTGAGCGAGCTGTTCGATCTCGCCGTCGTCGCCGATGCTGAAACCCCTCCTGGCGAGGGCGGCGATCCACTCCGGGTCTGTCCTTGCGGCGAGGTCGCCCTCAGCGTTGATGACGGTCTGGAAGCGGAGTGCCACGCGGGAGTCGATGTTGCTCCAACGCCCGTCCTCTCCGAGCACCTTGGTGTTGAGCCACAGGTGCCGGTGCTGGTGGGGATCGAGCGCACGCGAGCGGGCGTGGCGGAGCTCCACGATCTCGATGCGAGTCAGCGGCATGCGACGGTGGCC
>Ga0308160_10004106_pt1 | contig 15782 bp, 14 predicted proteins | sample PhyFR1_FD_201036 | JGI IMG/M metagenome (GOLD analysis project Ga0308160, IMG submission 201036) | Phyllosphere microbial communities from UC Gill Tract Community Farm, Albany, California, United States - DLSLF.R1 | ecosystem: Host-associated > Plants > Phyllosphere > Unclassified | place: USA...
ACAAGAAGTTCTGGGACGGCCTGCCGCGCGATATCCGCTCGCAGCTGGAACAGGCGCTGCGCGAAGCCACGACCTACGAAAAAGCCATAGCCCAGCGTGATAACGACCGCGCGCTCGACACGATCCGCAAGACCGGCAAGACCACCGTCTACACCCTTACGCCGGAACAGCAGGCTGCCTGGCGCCGTGCGCTGCTACCGGTCCAGAAGCAGATGGAAGTGCGCATCGGGCCGGAGCTGATTGAATCGATCAACCGGACCACGGCCAAGAACCGTTGATTCTGCACCATTTATACGCATTCTCCATAAGGATTGACGATCTGGCTTGACACTTTCGATCGTCAAATTTCTTGTCAGCAATGAAATGCCTGCTGAGCCCACTTTCTGTTGTTTTTAAGTTGGTTATAGCTGAAATATATTCCGTGAATGTATATAGAAATGTATTTCTTTCTTATGCGGATGCGTTATGATGGAGCACCTTCAGCACTACATTGGTGCGTAAGGAGTACTACCGGATACATGTTGGGGAGAGGTAAAAAAAATCGGTAATGACGGTACCACAAGTACATCGTATTCATTTACCGGAAAAAAGTTTGGAGGAGACACACGTTTTACATGATGCTGCCGGCACGACCGAGCGGCCGGGAACGTGAACCAGATTGAAGCGCACCCCAGGGTGCGCTTTTTTTTCGCCTGCGCCCCCTGGTAGCAGCCCCCGGACCTTGCCGCGGCGGCGCCGGGGTTTTACACTGTACTGATGAACACACAACAGGGCAGCGAGATCTTCAGCGCCATCACGGCCGCGCCGTTCGGGGCCATCGGTATCCGCACCGAACAGGACAGTTTGCGCGAGCTGGTCTACCTGCCGCCGCACTACCAGGAAAAGGCGCCGCTCGATGCGGTGGCCGAACAGGCTGCCGTGCAAGTCACGCGCTATTTCTCGGATCCCGAATACCGCTTCGATCTGCCGCTGCATGGGGCCGGCACCGATTTCCAGCGCCGGGTCTGGGGCATGATCCGCGCCATCCCGCGCGGCAGCGTGCGTACCTACGGCCAGCTCGCCAAGCTGCTGGAATCGCATCCGCGCGCGGTCGGCCAGGCCTGCGGCGCCAACTGGTTCCCGCTGGTAATTCCCTGCCACCGTGTGACCGCGGCCGGCGGCCTGGGCGGCTTTGCCAATCACGACGACGAACACGGTTTCCACCTCGCAGTGAAGCGCTGGCTGCTGCGCCACGAAGGCGCACTCGCCACCGACATGCCATGGCAGCAACAGCCGATTTTCCCCTGATCGACGCCTTCTGCGACGCGCTCTGGCTCGAGCACGGGCTGTCGAAGAATTCGCTGGATGCCTACCGGCGCGACCTGCGCCTGTTCGCGCGCTGGCTGCAGGTCAAGCGTCCCGAGCGCGCCGACCTGCACGCGGTGCAGCCGCAGGACATCGCCGCCTATTTCGCCGACCGCCACGAAGAATCGAAGCCGAGTTCGGCCAACCGCCGCCTGTCGGTGCTCAAGCGCTTTTATCAATTGGCGCTGCGCGAACGCCGTATCGCGAGCGACCCCTGCCTGAAGATGGCGTCTGCTAAGCAGCCGGCGCGCTTCGTGCACACCCTGAGCGAAGCCCAGGTCGAGGCGCTGTTGAACGCGCCCGACGTGACGACGCCGCTGGGCCTGCGTGAACGCACCATGCTCGAACTGATGTATGCGAGCGGCTTGCGCGTGTCGGAACTGGTGACGCTGAAAGTGGTCGAGCTGAGCCTGAACGACGGCGTGCTGCGCATTACCGGCAAGGGCAGCAAGACCCGGCTGGTGCCTTTCGGCGAGCAGGCGCGCCACTGGCTGGAACGCTACCTGAAGGAGGCGCGCGGCCAGATCCTGGACGGCCAGGTCGACGACGCCCTGTTCGTCACCGGCCGCGGCGGCGCCATGACGCGCCAGATGTTCTGGGTCGTCATCAAGAAGCATGCGGCGAAGGCCGGCATCACCGCGCCGCTGTCGCCGCACACGCTGCGCCACGCCTTTGCAACGCACCTGCTGAACCACGGTGCCGACTTGCGTGTCGTACAACTGCTGCTGGGCCATTCCGACATATCGACCACGCAGATCTACACCCACGTGGCGCGCGAGCGCCTGAAACACTTGCACGCGCAACACCATCCGCGCGGATAACAATTCTCAAAGCCCGGTCACCTGCGTCGTCCATAATGGCTGGGTAGGAGTTTTCCCAACCGGGTTCCACTGACAGGCTCGAGGTGACTATGGCAAAGACAAATTTCCAGTACGAGAAACGACAGCGGGAGTTGGAAAAGAAGCGCAAGGCGGATGAAAAGGCGAAGCGCAAGCTGGAGGCCAAGCTGCATAAGCCGCCTGGGGAAGCGGCGGCGATGGAAGGGCAGGTCGAACAGGAGCCGGTGGGGCAGGGGGCGCGGGATCCGGCTTGATGGTGCTAGCGTTCTTGATGCGTTAGCGATAAAGCGTCGTTCCCGCCTTCGCGGGAACGACGTTCTTACGTCAACATAGAAGCTTAAGCAGTTTGCTGTTCACCGGCCGCAGCACTCTCTTCCGCGGCAGCATGTTCCTCATTCCGCCGGAACCACCGCACCGCCCGCTTGCCCAGCGCATCCAGGTAGGTATAAGCCACCGGCACCACCACCAGCGTCAGCAGGGTCGACGTGATCACGCCGCCGATCACCGCCCGCCCCATCGGCGCCTGCGTCTCGCCGCCTTCGCCCATGCCGATCGCCATCGGCAGCATTCCGAAGATCATCGCCAGCGTCGTCATCAGGATCGGGCGCAGGCGCACCTGGCCGGCTTCCATCAGGGCGGCAAACTGCGACTTGCCTTCCTTCTGGCCATGGTTGGCAAAGTCCACCAGCAGGATCGCGTTCTTGGTCACCAGGCCCATCAGCATCACCACCCCGATCACCGAGAAGATGTTGAGCGTGGTCTTGGTCACCAGCAGCGCCACCAGCACGCCGATGAGCGAGAGCGGCAGCGACACCATGATCGCGATCGGCTGCAGGAAGCTGCCGAACTGCGAGGCCAGCACCAGGTAGATGAAGATGACCGCGATGCCGAGCGCCACGCCGAAGCCGGCCATGGTCTCGTCCATCTGCTCGGCGCGGCCGCCGACGTCGAAGCGCACGCCGTCCGGCATGTCGATCGACTTCATGGCCTGGCGCACCTCGCTCATCACATCGCCCAGCGGACGGCCATCCAGGCCCGCATAGATCGCCACGCGGCGCTGCAGGGCCTGGCGCTTGAGCACCTGCGGACTGGTCGAGGGCACGAACTCCACCACCTGGCGCAGCGGCACCATGATCGGGTTGCCGGCCGCGTCCAGGCGGCTCGAGGCCACCGCCAGGTCGCCCAGGTCGGCCACTTTTTCGCGGCCGGTCTTCGGCAGTTGCACGTTGACTTCGTAGTTCTGGCCGTCCGGAGCCAGCCAGCGGTTGGTCTGGTCGCCGGCGACGAAGGGCCGCAGCGAGGCGCCGATCTGCTGCACCGACAGCCCGAGGTCGCGCGCCAGTTCGTGGTTGATTTTCACCAGCGTGGCCGGGTTCGCGCCTTCCTGGCTGTACTCGATGTCGGCCACGCCCTTGATCGCGGCCATCTTGTCCATCAGGCGGTGCGCCACGAAGTCCAGCTTGGTGTCGTCGTTGCCGAGGATGGCGATGAAGATCGGACGGTCGCCCACGGTGAGGGTGACGCCGGCGATCGAAGACAGGCGGTCGCGGATCACCTGTTCCAGTTCCTGCTGCGAGCGGCGGTGCGTCTTGTGGACGTCGGTCAGCTTCAGGTTGACCTGCGAGTAATTGCGGCCTTCCCAGGAACCGACGATGGTCGACATGCTGTCGATTTCCTTGAACTCGCCGAGCGCGGCCTCGATCTGGCGCACCTTGGCATCGGAGTAGTCGAGACTGGAGCCGACCGGGGTCTTGAAGCGCAGCTGGATGAAGCCGTTGTCGACCTGGGGCGTGAACTCGCCGCCGATCTTCGGCACCAGCAGCAGGCTGCCGGCAAACAGGGCGAAGGCGAGCAGCAGGGTCGACTTGCGCCAGGCCAGCGCGAAGCCGAGCACCCGGGCGTAGAAGCCGTGCACGCGGTCGATGCCGCGGTCGATGCGCGCCATCAGGCGGCCCAGCCAGGGCACATATTTAAAACGGTCCTTGACAGGGTCCGGCCACACCGAAGACAGCATCGGGTCCAGCGTGAAGCTGACGAACAGCGACACCAGCACCGCCACCGCCACCGTGATCCCGAACTGCAGGAAGAAGCGGCCGATGATGCCCTGCATGAAGGCGATCGGCACGAACACGGCGACGATGGCGAAGGTGGTGGCCATCACCGCCAGGCCGATCTCGTTGGTGCCGTCCTCGGCGGCCTGCATGTGGCGCTTGCCCATGCCGAGGTGGCGCACGATGTTCTCGCGCACCACGATGGCGTCGTCGATCAGCAGGCCGATCGACAGCGACAGCGCCATCAGGGTCAGGAAGTTCAGCGTGAAGCCGAAGTACTTCATCGCGATGAAGCTGGCCAGCACCGAGATCGGCAGGGTCAGGCCGGTGATGATGGTGCTGCGCCAGGAGTGCAGGAACAGGAACACGATCACCATGGTCAGGATCGCGCCTTCGATGATGGTGTCCTTGACGTTGTCGAGCTGGCCCTGCACGGTCCTGGCCTGGTCGTCGAGGATGGTAAACCGGATATCCTTGGGCAGGCTGTCCTTCATCGCCTCGATCGCCGCCCGCACGCCAGTGCCCACCGCAACCGTGTTGGCGTCCTGGACCTTGGCAATTTCCAGCGAGATGGCGCGTTCGCCGTTCACGCGCGAGATCGATTCCTCCTCCGCGGCGCCATCCGCGATCTGCGCCACCTGTTCCAGGTAGACCGGGCCGCTGGCGCGCTGGGCCACGATGATGCGGTTGAAGTCGCGCGCTTCCTTCATCTTGCCCTCGATGCGCACCAGGTTCTCGCGTTCGCCGCGGCTGAGGCGGCCGGCCGGCAGGTTGGCGTTGGTGGCGCTGATCGCGGCCATGACTTCGTCGATGCCGACGTTCAGGCTGCGCAGCCGGTCCGGGCGGATGTCGACCAGGACCTGCCGGTTCTGCTTGCCGTTGACGCGGACCTGGCCGACGCCGGCCACCGCCTGCAGGCGCTTGACGATGACCTGGTCGGTCAGCATGGTCAGGTCGCGCAGGCTGCGCTCGTGCGAGCTCAAGGAAAGCTGGAGCACTGGCTGCGCATTGTCGCCTTCCTGGCGGTAGACCACCGGCTCCTTGACTTCGCGCGGGAAGCCGCCGCGCACGGTGCTGATGCGGTCGCGCAGTTCCTGGACGGCGCGGTCCATGTTGACCGTCAGCTGGAATTCGACGCCGACCCCGGAACGGCCCTCGAAGGAAGAGCTGCGGATCGCCTTGATGCCGCCGACGGTATTCGCCGCTTCCTCGATCGGGCGGGTGACGTCATTCTCGACCTGCTCGGGCGAGGCGCCCGGATACTGGGTCTCGATGAACACGGCCGGGATCTCGACGTTGGGCATGCTCTCCACGCCCAGGCCGCGGTAGGAGAACAGGCCGAGCACCATCAGGCCGACCATCACCATGGTCGCGAACACCGGGTGCTTGATGCTGACGCGGGTCATCCACATGGGGTCAGCCTTTCTTCGCGGTGGAATCGGCGGGCAGCTTGACGCGGTGGCCCGGCTTGACGCCGTCCAGCGGCAGCGCCAGCACGATGGTGCCGGCCTGGATGCCGTCCAGCGCCTCGACCAGGCCCTCGTCCGGGTTGCGCAGGCCGAGTTTCACCGGCTGCGCGACGACCTTGCCGCCGTCGATGCGGTAGACCACGTCCTGCTCTTTTTCCTTGCGCACCGCGCTCAAAGGCAGCAGCGCGCGCGCTTCCGATTTCTCGGTCGTCACCGCGCCTTTGGCAAACATGCCGGCGCGCAGCAGCCCGCCCGGATTGTCGACGCCGATATACACCAGCATCGCGCGCGAGCCGGCTTCGGTGGATGGATTGATGCGCACCACCTTGCCGGCAAACGCGCGTTCGCCGAAACCGTCGACGCGGAACTGCGCCTCCTGGCCGACTTTCACACGCGGGATGTCGGACGCCGGCACCTGCGCGTCCAGGGTCAGGCGCTGCAGGTCGACGATGGAAAACACCGGGCTGTCCGGTGCCAGCTTTTCGCCGGCCTGCACGTGGCGCTTGCTGACCACGCCCGACAGCGGGGCGCGGATGACGGTGTCGGCCAGCGCGATGCGGGTCAGGTCGAGCTGGGCGCGTGCCGCGTCGACCGCGGCCTGGGCCAGGTCGACCGCGTTGGACGTCGTGTCGTAGGCGCTCTGGGCGATGTACTTCTGCTGCAGCAGGGCTGCGCTGTTGGCCTGGTTCTTTTTCGCCAGCGCCAGGCGCGCGTTGGCGTCGGCGAGCAGCGCCTGCTGCTGGGCCACGCGGGCGCGCGCCTCGGCGTCATCCATGCGTGCGATGACCTGGCCGGCGCTCACTTTCATCCCTTCCTGCACGGTGGTGGCCAGCACCACGCCCGACACCTTCGATTTGACGGTCGCCTGGGCCAGCGGGATCAGGGACCCGGACAGCGGCAGGGTGACGGCCAGCGGGCGCGCCTCGACCACGGCGATGTCGCGCTTCGACAGTTCGTGCACCGGGTCCTTCTCGGCCCTGGCGGCGGCGCCGGGCGCGGGCTTGGCCGGTGCCGCGTCGCGGTGGGTCCAGGCGTAGCCGCCCGCGGCGGCAACCAGGATCAGGACGGCCAGGGCGATGGCACCGGCGCGGCGGCGTTTGCGGGGCACTTTCGTTTCGGCCGGCTCGGCCGGCGACAGGGGAAGGGTCTCGATCTTCATGGCCTTGTTCTTGTTGGCGTTGGAAGGTGAGCGCAGGTGTTCCGTCGGACGGGATGGAGCTACATGCGCATGAACGCATGGTAGGGACGGGGATGACGAACGGCTATCGGAATGCGATGAGCGGTGAAAAAATGACGCTGAATGGTGAAAAAGGAGGAGTGGGCGTTGCCAGCTCAGCCATCCCCTTCCGGCTCGCCTTCCATCCGTTCGAACAGTTTCAGCCTGGCCAGCACCTGCCCGTGATCGGACGCCTCCGGCAAGCCCAGGTCCAGGTGATCGTTCAGGTAGACCACGTCTGCGATCTCCCCCAGCGCCCCCGGCAGCCCGGCATTGAACTCGCTCGATACCAATATATGGTCGATGGTCGTGTACTGGCCCTCGTGCAGGTTCGAAAAGCCGACGTGGCGCACGCGGTCCTGGCGCCGCCGCAGGCCGCAGGCGTCGTACAGGCGGTCGCCGGGCGGGCCGCCGATGCCGAGCACGATGCCGGTGGTGACGGCATCGGCGACGTCGTTGAAGTCGCCCAGCACGATGCGCGGCCGATGGTGTTCGCGGCCGAGGCGCGACAGGATCACGCGCAAGGCGGCGGCTTCGGTGCCGCGCCGGATCAGGGAACGCAGCGAGGCCATTGCAAACAGCTGCGGATCGTCGCCGGTGTCGCCGGTGCGGTAGTCGGGGCGGCGCGATTTCAGGTGCACCACCAGCACATCGGCCACCAGCCCGGGGGCAAGCTCGATCTGCGCGTGCAGGGGCGGGCGGGTGAAGCGTTCCGGGTCGCGGTTCCCGGGCGGCATCGCGATCCCGGGCGGGAACCAGGGCAGCGGCTCCGGCGCCGCCGCCAGCGGCAGGCGCGAGACCAGGGCCACGCTCGGCGTCAGCTTGTCGGCGCCGGGATCGGGATCGAAGCCGATATGCAGGGCCTCGCGGTAGCGCCGCGTGCGCGACAATACCTCGGCCAGCGTCGCCTGCGAAAACACCTCCTGGAAGCCGATCACGTCGGCATTCAGCGTGTCGAGCTGGCGCGCGGTCCACTCGATCTTCGCTTCGGCCTCCTCCGGCGTGTAGGGCTCCAGGTTGTCGTAGAGCCTGGCACCCGCCGGGGCCAGGTTATAGACATTGAAGGTGGCAAAGCGAATTTCTTGCTGCATAATAAGCAACTCCTCCGTTTGCTTTTAGCGTAACACGCATGGCCAAGAAAGAGCACATCTCCGAAACCCCCGCGACCCAGTTCCTGCGCAAGCAGGGCGTGGCGTTCACGGAGCACCCCTACGACTATGAAGAACACGGCGGCACGTCGGTGTCCTCGCGCGAACTGGGCGTACCCGAACACGACGTGGTCAAGACCCTGGTGATGCAGGACGAAGCCGCCCGCCCGCTGATCGTGCTGATGCATGGCGACTGCAAGGTCTCGACCAAGAACCTGGCGCGCGCGATTCCCTGCAAGTCGGTCGAGCCGTGCAAGCCCGAGGTAGCGCAGCGCCATTCAGGCTACCTGGTGGGCGGCACCTCGCCGTTCGGCATCCGCAAGGCGATGCCGGTGTACGTCGAGGAATCGATCCTGGAACTCGACAAGATCTATATCAACGGCGGCCGGCGCGGTTTCCTGGTCGGGATCGCGCCGCAGGTGCTGGTCGATGTGCTGAAGGCGCGGCCGGTGCATTGTGCGCTGGCGGAATAATGGACGGGAAAGCGGCTTGCCTCAGGGCATGAGCCATGGTGTATAGTCACGCGCCGGTCCTGCCGGTATGGGTATAAAGAAAGAGACACATGTATACAATCATCTTCACCATCGCAGCCTACCTGATCGGCTCGATTTCCTTCGCCGTCGTGGCGAGCCGCGCCTTCGGCCTGTCCGACCCGCGCACCTACGGCTCGAAAAACCCGGGCGCCACCAACGTGCTGCGCAGCGGCAGCAAGAAAGCCGCGATCGCGACCCTGGTCGGCGACTGCGCCAAGGGCTGGCTGGCGGTGTGGCTGGCGATCCGCTACGGCGAGCAGTTCGGCGTCGAAGACGGCGGCGTGGCGCTGGTCGCGATTGCCGTGTTCCTGGGCCACCTGTGGCCGGTATTCTTCCGCTTCGTCGGCGGCAAGGGCGTCGCCACCGCACTGGGCGTGCTGCTCGGCCTGAACCCCTGGCTCGGCCTGGCGACCCTGGTGACCTGGCTGGTGGTGGCCTATGCCTTCCGCTACTCCTCGCTGGCGGCGCTGGTGGCAGCCGTGTTCGCCCCGTTCTACTACGGCCTGCTGTTCGGCGCCGACGAAAAACTGTTCGCCGTGATCGTCATGTGCGCGCTGCTGCTGTGGCGCCACAGCGGCAACATCTCGAACCTGATCGCCGGCAAGGAATCGCGCATCGGCAGCAAATCCGTCGCGGCCAAAGCCACCGCCAAAAAGAAATAGCCTTCCGAATTTCCTCAAATTGTGCTCCGATCCGATGGGTGCCGTGCCCGCAGGCACGCGTTTTCGGCATTTCGGCAGGCGCGCTGACGGCTTTCCGACATTGTGTCAAGATAGGCAATCGTACATGTAATAAATCAGGAAGGTGGTGAGTCGTGAGTCAGCAGATGAGAATCGATTTTGTATCGGATGTGTCGTGCCCATGGTGTGTGATCGGCCTGAAGTCGCTGGAGAAGGCGCTGGCGAACCTGCAGGACGAACTCGAGGTCGACATGCATTTCCAGCCCTTCGAGCTCAACCCGGGCATGGGGCCGGACGGCCAGGACATCTTCGAACACATCTCGGAAAAATACGGGTCGACCCAGGAGCAGCAGGACAAGTCGCGCGAGATGATCCGCGAGCGCGGCGCCAACCTCGGTTTCACGTTCGACATGAGCGCGCGCGGCCGCATCTATAACACCTTCGACGCGCACCGCCTGCTGCACTGGGCCGAAACCCAGCCGGCCGGCCAGAAGGTGCTCAAGGAAAAGCTGTTCGAAGCCTATTTCACGAAGGGCGAGAACCCGGGCTCGCATGAGGTGCTGCTGCGGGTGGCGGGCGAGGTCGGCCTGGACCAGGATGCCGCGCGCCAGGTGCTGGAATCGAATACCTACGCCGACGAGGTGCGCCAGGCCGAATACTACTGGCAGCGCGCCGGTATCCGCTCGGTGCCGGCGATCGTCGTCAACGAACGCCACCTGATCTCGGGCGGGCAGCCACCCGAAGTGTTCGAGCAGGCACTGCGTAAAATCGCGCGCGAGGAGGCGATGGCCTGATCAGGCCAGCTCAGCTCAGGTCCAGCACAATGGGTTGATGGTCCGAGACCGAGGTCTCGGACTGCACGTTCACTTCGTTCACCCGCGCCGCAAGGTCTTCGGTGACGAAAAAATAATCGTAGCAATCCGGCCTCTCCGGCCACGGGAACCCGTGCAGGCCGGCGGTCGGGGCACGCGCCATGTCGCCGTGGCGGACGCGCCAGGCATCCAGCAGGCGCAGCGCATCCGGTTCGGCCGGTGCCACCAGTTCCTGGTAATCCTCCGAGTCCGGCGCAAAATTGAAGTCGCCGCAAAAGACCGCGCTGCCCGGCCGGAAGCCGAGCTGGAAGGGCGCATCGAGCGCGGTTTCGGGCTGGTAGACGCGGGCGCGGGCGCAGGCCTCGCCGTGCAGTTCGCGCAGGCGGCGCACCTGGGCGCGGCGCTGCAGCGGCGAATAATATTCCAGGTGCGTGGTCAGCACGCGCAGCTTGCCGCCGGGCGCTTCCAACACGGTTTCGATCATCCCGCGCGGCATGCCGGATGGATGCTCGGGATCGGCCGGCCATGGCAGCATGTGGCGCTGGGCCTGGGTGATGCGGTACTTCGAGAGCAGGATGTTGCCGAACTGGCGCGGCAGGTTGTTCTTGTAGATCTCGCTCGGCGCCTGGTCGATCATGTGGTAGCCGCCGAAGGCGCCGGCCAGCTGCTTGAACTGGCTGGCGGTGGCGCTGCCTTCGAGCTCGGGATGATTGGCTGCCACTTCTTGCAGGCAGATGACGTCGGGATTCAGCTTGCGCAGTACATCGATGACAGCGTGGATGCGGATGCGCCCGTCCTTCCCACAGCCCCAGTGAATGTTCCAGCTTACTACGCGCATGCAGCACCTCCGTAAAACTCAACTGCCCGATATTGCCATCCTTTGGCTATGGGCGGTCACACGGTAGGATCGATGTCAGCGTAGCAAGTTCAATCCCGGCAAGCTGCTGCCGGGATGGTTTTACGCGGGCTGGATCTCGTCCAGCGGCCAGCGCGGACGCACGTTGAAGCCGTAATCGCGCTGGGCCGCATCCGGGTTGATCTGCAGGCGCAGCGCCCCGGCAAACGCGATCATCGCGCCATTGTCGGTGCAGAATTCCAGCTCCGGGTAATAGACCTTGAACTTTTTCTTTGCCGCCGCGGCATTCAGCGATGCGCGCAGCTGGCGGTTGGCGCCGACGCCGCCGGCGATCACCAGCCGCTTCAGGCCGGTGTGCTTGAGCGCCGACACGCACTTTGCGGTAAGCACGTCGACGATGGCATCGACGAAGCCGCGCGCGATATTCGCCTTGTCCTGCTCGCAGATGTTGGCCATGCCGCCTTCGCGGTTCTTGACCACGGTCAGCACGGCGGTCTTCAGGCCCGAGAAGCTGAAATTGAAATCCTTCGAATGCAGCATCGGGCGCGGCAGTTTATACGCGTCCGGATCGCCGAATTCGGCCAGGCGCGAGATGGCCGGCCCGCCCGGATAGCCGAGGCCGAGCAGCTTGGCGGACTTGTCGAAGGCCTCGCCGGCGGCATCGTCGAGGGTTTCGCCCAATAGCGTGTAGCGGCCGACGCCGTCGACCCGCATCAATTGTGTGTGGCCGCCCGAGACCAGCAGCGCGATGAAGGGGAATTCGGGCCGCTCGCTGGCCAGCAGCGGCGACAGCAGGTGGCCTTCCAGGTGGTGCACGCCGAGCACCGGTTTGTCCAGCGCCAGCCCCAGGCTGCAGGCGACCGAGGAGCCGACCAGCAGCGCACCGGCCAGGCCCGGGCCCTGGGTGTAGGCGATCGCATCGATGTCCTGCTTGGCGACGCCGGCTTTATCAAGGGCCTGTTCCAGCAGCGGCAGCGCGCGCCGGATGTGGTCGCGCGAGGCCAGTTCGGGCACCACGCCGCCGTACTCCTCGTGCATCGCAACCTGCGAATGCAGGGCATGGGACAGCAGGCCGCGCTCGGTGTCGTACAGAGCCAGGCCGGTTTCATCGCAGGAGGATTCGACGCCGAGGACAATCATGGGGAGATAAAAAAGAATGGTGGACGTAATGCGTAATCCGCCATTGTAACGTAGGGTGGATCAAGGACGCTGCAGCAGTTCCTTGTGCGCGCTGCGCAGCATCGCCTCGGTATCCTCCCAACCGATGCAGCCGTCAGTGACCGAGCAGCCATACTTCAGCTGCGCCAGGTCCGACGGAATCGGCTGGTTGCCGCTGACGATATTCGACTCGATCATCACGCCCACCAGCGAGCGGTTGCCATGGCGGATCTGCTGGATCACGTCCGACATCACCAGTGGCTGCAGCTCCGGCTTCTTGTAGCTGTTGGCATGCGAGCAGTCGACCACCAGGTTGGCCGGCAGCTTGGCCTTGGTCAGCGCCTGTTCGGCGATCGTCACCGACACCGAATCGTAGTTCGGACGCCCGCCGCCGCCGCGCAGCACCACGTGGCCGTAGGCGTTGCCGGCGGTACGCACGATCGACACCGTGCCCTGGTCGTTGATGCCCAAAAAGGCGTGCGGGCTGGACGAGGACAGCACGGCATTGATCGCGATCTCGACGTCGCCGTCGGTGCCGTTCTTGAAGCCGACCGGGGTGGAGAGACCCGACGACATCTCGCGGTGCGTCTGCGATTCGGTGGTGCGCGCGCCGATGGCGGTCCAGGCAATCAGATCGCCCAGGTATTGCGGCGAAATCGGATCGAGCGCCTCGGTGGCGGTCGGCAGGCCCAGTTCGCAGACGTCCAGCAGGAACTGGCGCGCGCGTTCCATGCCGACGTCGACGCGGAAGGAATCGTCCATGAATGGATCGTTGATATAACCCTTCCAGCCGGTGGTGGTGCGCGGCTTTTCGAAATAGACGCGCATCACCAGCACCATCGTATCCGCGACTTCGGCCTGCAGCGCCTTCAGGCGGCGCGCATAGTCCAGGCCGGCGACCGGATCGTGGATCGAGCAGGGGCCGACGACCACGAACAGGCGTTTATCCTTGCGGTCGAGGATGTTGCGCAGGGTCTCGCGGCCTTTCATCACGGTCGTGAAAGCCTTGTCGGTCAGCGGCAGTTTCTTGTGCAGCTCGACTGGCGACGGCATCGTCGCGAACGAGGTGACATTGGTATTTTCGATATCGGGCGTGATCAGCATGGCATGACATTCTTTCCTGAGGGATTGACCAGTCTAGCCGGAAATCGCCGGCCATGCAGCCGCCCGGGTAAAAATACCGCAGGATATTTGCCCATAAGCAATGTCGAGCCGGCCCACCCGCCGCTGCCGGCGATGGTATTCTTCTGTCCATGGAAACGAATCATCAAACGACACCCGACGCGCAGCTGGAGCCGCATGTGCAACCATTTGCGGCAGCCCGCTTCATCAAGGAAATCGGCCGCGGCGTGAAAGGCGCGCGCAGCATGTCGCGCGACGACGCCCGGCTGCTGTACGGCGCCATGCTGGACGGGCGCGTGTCCGACCTGGAACTGGGCGGCATCCTGCTGGCGATGCGCATCAAGGGCGAATCGGTCGAGGAGATCGCCGGCTTCATGGACGCCGCCGAAGCCTCGTTCGCGCCGCTGCCGGCACCGCCGGGCGAGTTCGCCCCGGTGCTGATCCCGAGCTACAACGGCGCCCGCAAGCTGGCCAACCTGACCCCGCTGCTGGCGCTGCTGCTGGCGCGCGAAGGCGTGCCGGTGCTGGTGCACGGCGTCCAGCAGGATCCGGGCCGCGTCACCACCTTCGAAATCTTCGCCGAACTGGGCATCGGCCCGACCGGTTCCACGGCCGACATGCTGGATGCCTTCGCGGCCAATAAACCCTGCTTCATGCCGATCGAGCGCCTGGCGCCGCAACTGGCGCACCAGCTGTCGCTGCGCCGCATCCTCGGCGTGCGCAATTCGACGCACACCCTGGTGAAAATCCTGCAGCCCTTCGAGGGCCCGGCGCTGCGCCTGGTCTCGTACACGCACCCGGAATACCTGGCCATGCTGACCGAATATTTCGGCACGGCCGCCCCGCACGCCAGAGGCGACGCCTTCCTGATGCGCGGCACCGAAGGCGAAACCGTCGCCAACGCCAACCGCGCCCAGCAGATCGACTGGTTCCACGGCGGCGAGCAGCGCCTGATCGTCGAGCGCGACGCCCCGGCCGACACCCTGGCCCCGGCCCCAGAGGGCCGCGATGCCGCCGCCACCGCCGACTGGATCGTGCGCGCACTGCGCGGCGAACAGCCGGTGCCGCCGCCGATTGCGGCGCAGGTGGCGCATTGCGTGGAAGTCGCGAGGTCGCTGCGCGCATAGACACCCTGCGTATACAATGACGGGTTTTGTGCAGCAGGAACCCAGCAGGATGGCAAAACAATACGATGTCGCCGTGATCGGCGCCGGCGCCGCCGGCATGATGTGCGCCGCCACCGCGGCAAACCGCGGCAAGCGCGTGGTCCTGATCGACCACGCAGCCAAGCTGGCCGAAAAGATCCGCATCTCCGGCGGCGGCCGCTGCAACTTCACCAACATCAACGCCGGCCCGCAGAACTTCCTGTCCGAGAACCCGCACTTCTGCCGCAGCGCGCTGTCGCGTTATACAGCGCAGGACTTCCTCGCGCTGGTCAAAAAGCACCGCATCGCCTGGCACGAAAAGCACCGCGGCCAGCTGTTCTGCGACGACTCGGCCGAACAGATCATCCGCATGCTGAAGGCCGAATGCGACGCCGGCAGCGTCAGCTGGCGCATGCCGTGCAAGGTGACCGGCATCGACAAGGACGGCGAACTGTTCCGCATCGCCACCGACGGCGAACCCATCTTCGCAAGCAATGTCGTGGTCGCCACCGGCGGCCTGTCGATCCCGAAGATCGGCGCTACCGACCTCGGCTACCGTATCGCCAAACAATTCGACCTCAAGATGATCGAGACCCGCCCCGGCCTGGTGCCGCTGACCTTCGACGGCCCCAGCTGGCAACCCTTCGTGCCGCTGGCCGGCATCGCCCTCGAAGTCGAGGTGGAAACAGGTTCCAGGAAAGGGAAGGGCAGCAAATATGGCCACTTCCGCGAAGACCTGCTGTTCACCCACCGCGGCCTGTCCGGCCCGGCCATCCTGCAAATCTCGAGCTACTGGCAACCCGGCACGCCGATCGTGCTGAACCTGCTGCCGGAACTGGATGTGGCTGAGGAATTGATCTCATCCAAGACGACGCTCAAGAAACAGCTGGGCAATATCCTGTCGCAATGGTTGCCTGCGCGCCTTGCCGAAGGTTTATTAATAGCGAACGGTTTTGCTCCGGATGCGCGCCTGGCCGACATGGCCGACGCGAAATTGCGCAAGCTTGGGGACGCGATCAACCGCTGGGCCATCGTGCCGACTGGCTCGGAGGGGTATCGCAAGGCCGAGGTGACGCTGGGCGGCGTCGATACGCGCGAACTGTCGCAGCAAACCATGATGGCGAACAAGGTGCCTGGCCTGTACTTCGTCGGCGAAACGGTGGACGTCACCGGCTGGCTCGGCGGCTACAACTTCCAGTGGGCATGGGCTTCCGGCGTCGCGGCCGGCGGTAGCATCGAGTAACTTGACGGCCGGTGTAATGCTTGTAGCAATTCAGTCACGCCGGCCAAAAACCTTTTACAGAACTTGAAAAGCTGTTAGAATCTTGTTCTTCCCTAAATCCAACGGTTTCATTTTTACATGACCACTATCCGCCTTAAAGAAAACGAGCCGTTCGAAGTCGCTATGC
>Ga0308160_10004107_pt1 | contig 15781 bp, 13 predicted proteins | sample PhyFR1_FD_201036 | JGI IMG/M metagenome (GOLD analysis project Ga0308160, IMG submission 201036) | Phyllosphere microbial communities from UC Gill Tract Community Farm, Albany, California, United States - DLSLF.R1 | ecosystem: Host-associated > Plants > Phyllosphere > Unclassified | place: USA...
CGGGGTGCTGCTGTCTTCGAAGACGATGGCGCGCGGACTGTCTTCGTCCTCGCGCACGAGTTGAAAGGTAAAGCTCAAGATCGTTCCTGCTGGTGTTCGTTGCTGGGGTCGGGGCGATGCTACCACGCTCACCGCGTTGCTGCAGTGACCCGATGTCCGGCGGACGTTCCCGAATCAGTTTGCCGTACCCTGCCGGCATTCGGTGGCGTAGGCGATCTTGTACGGTTTGTCAAAACAGCGCTGCAGGCCGTCGACCACATCGATATTCATGGGCCAGCGCATCTTGAGTGTCGTGCCGTCAGCCGTGGGCAGTTCGATAAAGCCATCCACCAGGGCTGGCACATCCTCGCCGGTCATCGGCGGTACGGCGGCCAGCTTCCGGTGTGCATCGTTCAGGGCGGTCCTGTCCTTGCGCAGGAAGGCGATCGATGCGTCTACATAGAAATTCCATCCCGAAGGATCATCTTCCACCGGCACGCGCGAATGTTCCATCAATGCTGCGGCAGGTCCGGACTGGCCGGCAATGGCACGCATCTGCCCTTCGTGCCAGTACAGCATGCTGGATTTGTTGCCGTGGGTCTGGCGATAGTCACGCAGCAAATCGGCCGCCACGAGCTCGCAGCCCGGCGTATCGCCGAGCGGGCGCCACCCACCACGCGTGTCCTGGTCGAACTTTGCTTCATCCAGGGCGAGCAGGCGGCTGCGATCATGACTGCATGATGTGCTCGTTGCATTTGTGGAGGGTGTGGCTGCTGCGGTGGCAGATAAAAACAGGAACGTGCACGCCAGGGCAAGGGTCGGAATCGGTGAGGACATGTGCAGGAGTGGCTAGTCAGCAACGTGCCAGATTAACAAATAGCAGCAAGCGAATAAGCGCGGATTCTCACTATCCTCGATGCGGAAACGCTTCCATGAAACGGACTGCGAGGAGCTTCCAAACCATCAGTAATGATAACGACAAGAGACGACGACCAGTTCCGCGTCATTCACCATGTCGACATCGAAACGAGAGATGGCTGTCAATCAGGTCAGTCGCTGCTCCAGCAGCTCGATCCAGTGCGTCACGGGCGTCCCGGTCCCTGCCTGCAAATGCGCGATGCACCCGATATTGGCCGACACGATGTGGTCAGCCCCCGTCGCGGCCAGGCTGGCCAGCTTGCGCTCGCGCAGCGCGAGCGAGATGGCCGGCTGCAGCACCGAATAGGTGCCGGCCGAGCCGCAGCACAGGTGGTTGTCGGCGCACAGCACCACGTCCACGCCGGCCGCCTGCAGCACGCCTTCGACCTTGCCCCGGATTTGCTGGCCATGCTGCAGCGTGCACGGCGGGTGGTATGCCACGGGCGGGCCGCCCTTTCCTTTTGCCAGTGCGGCGATCCGGTCCTGGAATGGCGCCAGGACTTCCGACAGGTCGCGCGTGATCGCGCTGATTTGTTCGGCCTTGGCGGCGTACGCCGGATCGTGCGCCAGCAGGTGACCGTATTCCCTGACGGTGACGCCGCAGCCCGACGCGGTCATGACGATCGCCTCGACCGCGCCGTTTTCAACGCTGGGCCACCAGGCGTCGATATTGCGGCGCATGTCGTCCAGCCCGCCGTCCTGGTCGTTCATGTGATAGCGCAGCGCGCCGCAGCAGCCGGCCTTGGGTGCCACGGTCAGCTGCACGCCCAGCGCATCGAGCACGCGCGCCGCGGCGGCATTGATGTTTGGCGCCATCCCGGGCTGCACGCAGCCATCGAGCACCAGCATCTTGCGCGGGTGGATGCGCGTCGGCCAGCGGCCGGCGGCGCGCACGGGCGGCAACTTGGCCTGCAGCTTCTCCGGCAACAGGGGCCGCAGCAGGCGCCCTGCCCTGAATGCGGGCGTGGCCAGTCCCGCATGCGGCAGGCAGGCCTTGAGCGTCGTGCGCGTGAGCCGCTCGCCCAGGGGCCGCGCCACGCGCTCGTCGACCAGCTTGCGGCCGATGTCGAGCAGGCGCCCGTACTTCACGCCCGACGGGCACGTGGTTTCGCAGTTCAGGCACGTCAGGCAGCGGTCCAGGTGCAGCTGCGTCTTGCGGGTCGGCTCGGCGCCTTCGAGCACGTTCTTGATCAGGTAGATGCGCCCGCGCGGGCCATCGAGTTCGTCGCCCAGCAACTGGTAGGTCGGGCAGGTGGCGGTGCAAAAGCCGCAGTGCACGCAGGATCGCAGGATCGCCTCGGCCTCGCTGCCCTCGCGCGTGCCCTTGATGAAATCGGCCAACGTGGTTTGCATGTCTTGTGCGCCTTATGGGTACATGCGACCGGGATTGAAGATATGCGCGGGATCGAATGCGTCTTTCATGCGCGCGTGGATACGCGCCAGCGCCGGCGCGAGCGGCTGGAACACGCCGGCCGACTTGTCGCCGCCCCGGAACAGCGTCGCATGGCCGCCGCAGGCCTGCGCGGTGCGCCGGATCGCCTGCGCCGTACCTGCGTCGCCATCCGCGCGCAACCAGCGCTGGGCGCCGCCCCATTCGATCATCTGTGCGCCGCCCAGCACCAGCGCGCCCGTGGTGGACGGCACCGACAGGCGCCACAGCGCGCTGTCGCCGTCGCCGTCGCCGTCAAAGAACGCCGTGCGTTGTTCGCGCACGGCGTGCCAGAACGCATCGGGCTCCGGCATCACCTCGCCACCAAGGCCCCGCACGGCGGCATCGACCGCTGCCTCGGCGCCCGACAGCCGCAGCGCCAGCACGCCATCGACCCAGGCGCTGGCCGAGATGGGCAAGGGCTGGCCGCCCCACGTGTTCAGGGACCGCAGCGCGTCGATCTCGTTCAACGCAAACCGCAGCGTCGTTTCGGCAAAGGGCCGTGGCAGTACCTTGACCGACACCTCCAGCAGCACGCCCAGCGTGCCGAGCGAGCCGGCCAGCATGCGCGAGACGTCGTAGCCGGCCACGTTCTTCATGACGCGCCCGCCGAAGCCCAGCACGTCGCCGCGGCCATCGAGCAGCGTCGCGCCCAGCACGAAGTCGCGCGCGGCGCCGCTCGTCGCGCGGCGCGGGCCGCACAAGCCGCCCGCAATCACGCCGCCCAGTGTGGCGTGCGGACCGAAATGCGGCGGCTCGAACGCCAGCATCTGGTTGCGTTCGGCCAGGGCGGCCTCGATCTCGGCCAGCGGCGTGCCGCAGCGCGCCGTGATCACCAGCTCAGTCGGCTCGTAGTCGACGATGCCCGCATGGGCGCGCGTGTCGAGGACGGCGCCAGCCAACATGCCGCCATACCAGTCCTTGGTGCCGCCGCCACGGATGCACAGCGCCTGCCCGCTGGCGGTGGCCGCCCTGACCTGCTGCTGGAAGTGGTCGACGGTGTTCATCAGAAGCGCGGCAATTCGGGAAATGGCACCTGCCCGTGGTGCACGTGCAGCTTGCCGAATTCGGCGCAGCGGTGCGGCGTGGGGATGGCCTTGTCGGGATTGAGCAGCGCGCACGGATCGAACGCGTGCTTGACGGCGAAGAAGGCGTCGAGCTCCTTGCGCCCGAACTGCACGCACATCGACCCGATTTTTTCCATGCCCACGCCATGCTCGCCCGTGATGGTGCCGCCCACCTCGACGCACAGCGCCAGGATGGCCGCGCCGAACGCCTCGGCGCGATCGAATTCGCCGGGCACGCTGGCGTCGAACAGGATCAGCGGATGCATATTGCCGTCGCCCGCATGGAACACGTTCGAGCAGCGCAGGCCATACGTGACTTCCATCGCCGCGATCCCGGCCAGCACGCGCGCGAGCTGCTTGCGCGGGATCGTGCCGTCCATGCAGTAGTAATCGGGCGAGATGCGTCCTGCCGCTGGAAACGCATTCTTGCGGCCCGACCAGAAGCGCCCGCGCTCCGCTTCGCTCTGCGAGACGGTAATCGCGGTGGCGCCCGCGCGCGCCAGCACTGCGCTCATGCGGCTGATTTCTTCGGCCACTTCGAGCGCGGTGCCATCGGCTTCGCACAGCAGGATCGCGGCGGCGTCCAAGTCGTAGCCGGCCTTGACGAACGGCTCGACCATCCGCACCGAGGTGCGGTCCATCATCTCGAGGCCGGCCGGGATGATGCCGGCCGCAATGACGTCGGCCACCGCATTGCCGGCCGTGACCACGTCGGCAAACGAGGCCATGATGACCTGCGCCAGCGCCGGCTTGGGCACCAGTTTTACCGTCACCTCGACAACAATGCCGAGCATGCCTTCCGAGCCGATGAACACGGCCAGCAGATCCAGGCCCGGCGCATCGAGCGCGCCCCCGCCCAGCTCGACGATATCGCCCTCGATCGTGGCCACGCGCACGCGCAGCACGTTGTGGATCGTCAGGCCGTATTTGAGGCAATGCACGCCGCCCGCGTTTTCGGCCACGTTGCCGCCGATCGTGCAGGCGATCTGCGACGACGGGTCGGGCGCGTAATACAGGCCGTGGCTGGCGGCGGCTTCGGAAATCGCCAGGTTGCGCACGCCCGGTTGCACGACGGCGGTACGCGCCAAATGGTCGACCCGCTTGATGGCGTTCATGCGCGCGGTCGAGAGCACAACACCATCGTGGATCGGCAGCGCGCCGCCTGACAGGCCGGTGCCGGCGCCACGCGGGACGACCGGCACGTTCAGTGCGCGGCACACATCCAGGATCGCCAGCACCTGCGCTTCATCGGTCGGCAGCGTCACGATCATGGGCAACTGGCGGTAGGCGGCCAGGCCATCGCATTCGTAGGGCCGCGTGTCTTCGGGCGCAAACAGGACGCATGCGGCGGGCACACGCGCCAAGAGCGCGGCGACGACCTGCGCACGTCGGTCAGGCAAGGCTGGGTTGAACGAAGACATGGGTCGATTGTAAGCAAATCGACAGGTTTTGTCGTATCCTCGTGCCATCGTATTTTCACCCTACTGCATAAGAGAACATCATGGGCAACCGCCTCTCCAAAATAGCAACCCGCACCGGCGACGATGGCAGCACGGGCCTCGGCGACGGCAGCCGCACCGGCAAGGACAGCGCGCGCATCCACGCGCTGGGCGAAGTCGACGAACTCAATTCCTTTGTCGGCCTGCTGCTGTGCGAAGACATGCCGCCGGATCTGCGCGACGAGCTCGTGGGCATCCAGCACGACCTGTTCGACCTGGGCGGTGAGCTGTGCATCCCGGGCTACCAGATGATCAAGGAAGAACACGTGCTGCGCCTGGACACCATGCTCGAGAAATACAACGCCGACCTGCCGGTGCTGAAGGAATTCATCCTGCCGGCCGGTTCGCGCGCGGCGTCCACGGCGCACCTGTGCCGCACGGTGTGCCGGCGCGCCGAACGCGCGATCGTCGCGCTGTCGAAGGCAGAAGAGATCCACGCGCACCCGCGCCAGTACGTCAATCGCCTGTCCGACCTGATGTTCGTGCTGGCGCGCGTACTGAACCGCTTTGCGGGTGGCAGTGACGTGCTGTGGAACCACGAGCGCAAGGCCAAGTAAGTCATGGACGACTTCATCGGCGTCTACGACGACGCGCTCACCGCGCAGCAGTGCGACGCGCTCATGGAGCGCTTCGACACCAGCGACAAGGTGGTGCGCGGGCAGACAGGCAACGGCGTCGATGTCGTCAAGAAGGACAGCTACGACATCACGATCAACCAGCACCCCGAGTGGGCCGATGCCACGGGCCTCCTGGTGGACACGATGGCGCGTCACCTGGCTGACTATGCCGAACGCTACCGGATGCTGCTGATGGGGTCACTCTCGCCCACGCTCGAGCATCCCGTGACCGGCGTGCCAACGGTTCTTTCGATGGCCAACTTCGACGAACTGGGGCGGCCCAACATCGATGAGTTGCTGCGCGTGCTGTACCGGCCCGGCACGATCAACCTGCAAAAATACCTGCGCGGTAGCGGCGGCTATCACCACTGGCATTCCGAGATCTATCCGCAGAATGCAAGCTGCGAATCGCTTCATCGGGTGCTGCTGTGGATGGTCTACCTGAACGATGTGGCCGAGGGCGGCGAGACCGAATTCCTGTACCAGGGCCGCAAGATCGCCCCCAAACAAGGCCGCCTGGTGATTGCACCGGCGGGCTTCACGCACACGCACCGGGGTAATGTGGCGGTCAGTGGCGACAAGTACATCGCGACCTCATGGCTCCTGTACCAGCGCGCGGAAGCACTGTTTGGCAAGGCCGGATGATTCTTTCAGTAGTACAATCACATTTACCGCTTAGCGATTTTTCGTAATTTTATGTCATCGTTAACATCGTAACATCCCGAAATTAGATGCAATTCTGCTATTTGATGTCAGATTTATCCCACAGGGCATCCAAATAATTACTCTTTTTGCTGCTTTGATGATTAATATAATGATTAGCGGAAACATTTCGTCCCGCCCATCACTTTCTTAATCATGAGCACGCAAACTACCTTCGCCTCTACCGTCAACTCGTTCTACCTGGCTTTCTATGGTCGCCCAGCAGATCCTGCAGGTCTGGCGTTCTGGACCAAGCAACTTGCCGACAACAATGGCAACCTCTCTGCTATCACGCAGGCATTTGCTACTTCGGAAGAGGCGCAGGTTCGCTACGGCAGCGATACCGTCAACGAACGGATCAGCGAGATCTACCAGGCGCTGTTCAACCGCGCGCCGGACTCGGTCGGCCTGGCGTACTGGTCGAATGTGGTGAGTCAGGGTCATGCCTCGGTGGCTGACGTGGCCGTCGCCATCATGGGCGGTGCCCAGGGCATCGACAAGGCGCTGACCACTCTGCGCCAAACGGCGGTCGACGCCTTCACCGCCCAGGTGGAAGCATCGGGCAGCCAGTACAGCGGTTACGCGTCCGTCGAAGCAGCCCGCATCCTGGTGCGCGCCGTGACAGTCGACACGGCCACCGGCGACATCGACACGCTGGTCAAGGCTGCGGTATCGTTTGCCGACACCGCCACCAAGACCCCGCAAGTGGTGGACGCGATCGCTACCGGCACCACCCTGCTTGCCCTGTTCGACACGACGCGCGGCAAGGGCGACCCGGTCGCACTGGCCCAGACGCTGGCCGACACCGCCAAGGCAGCAGCCGGCAACCCGGTCACGCTCGAGTCGCTGCTGCGCGGCGGCGGCATGGACCAGGTGCTCAAGGTCATGCCGGCCAGTGCATCGCTCAAGGACGTCGTCGCCGCCCTGGCCAAAGGCGGTCTGCCGGCGGCGATCGACGTCGTGTATCCGCCGACGCCGGTCGTGACTGCCCCGGCGCCGACGTTCAACCTGAAACTGGCATTCGAACACGTCACCCAGGACGATTTCGACCAGACGGACGACAACGTCACCAACCAGAGCGCTGCCGACGTCACCTTCAGCTACACGGGCCGCGACCTGCGCGCGGGCCAGCACTTTGAATACTCGCTCGACGGCAAGAACTGGATCGATACCAACATCGACGTCGATGCGGACACCAATACCGTGGTCCTCAAGCAGGTGCAGTTGGGTTACCAATTCCCGACCCTGACGATGCCTGGCAGCGACAGCGCGATGTTCATGATGGCGCCACCACCTGAACAGGTCACCACCATTGCGCTGCGCGCCGTCGACACCAACGGCACAACCACCACGCCCGTCACACAGACCATCGTTTTTGACGGCTACACGCTGGCGCCCTACGTCACGCTCGCCAAGGACAGCTATCACGGCGAACTCGGCGGCAACAACGATCTGGTGACGAACGATGGCACGCTGAATCTCGAGTACGTCGAAGCAGGCGCCACGGTCGAGTACCATGTGCAGCAACAGGTTGGCCGCGTCAATGCCAACGACGCGTCGGCGCCCGATGTCTGGACCGCTCAACCAGCCCTGCACGAAGGCCTGAATGTCGTCGAGATGCGCGTCACGGACTTGGCCGGCAATCGCAACTACCAGCAAATCACCTTCACGCTCGACACCCAGACGCCGGACACCCCCGCCATCGCGCTGCACAATGGGCCAAGCAATGGGTCGACCACGTCCGGCGTGATCGACATCACTGGCCTCGAGCAGAATACCGACACGGCCTGGGAATACAGCACCGACAAAGGCAAGACCTGGACCTATGGCGACACCAATGACGGCAGCGGCGCGGACACGCTCGAACTGACCGGGGTTGGCGAGCAACTGGTGCAAGTGCGCCAGTACGATATGGCCGGTAATATTAGCAAGGCAACAGTCGCACTCAGTGTCACGCTCGACGCTGGTCCGACGCTGGAAGTGTCGTTCACCGAAACAGGCATCTCGCTTACGAGCAGCATTGATGGCGATATTTTCATGGTCACGAATGGAAGCGGCCCTGGCGTTCGGTCGACCGAATCAGACGGCAGGGCAATTGCTGGCACGGTTCAGGTCGGCGCACAATTCTATGTGTCCAGCGGCACGTTCATTGTCGACGGCGTGAAAGGCCAGGCACTCGATAAAGACAACAGTGTCTATACCCTCGGCACGAATGGAAACAACCTCATTGAAGATGCCCACAGGGCGTGGGGCTTCGACGGCGAAGATAGTCTGACCGGCACCAACGGCGACGACATGCTGTATGGTGGCGCGGGCGTCGACAGCCTGACAGGCGGCGCTGGCAACGACGTGCTGCATGGCGGCGCCGGCAACGACACCATTATTGGTGGCTTGAACGGCGACCAGATCCTGGTATCGGAAGGCATGGACCGGCTGATCTACAACAGTGCCGCCGAGTCAAACCTGTCGAAGCTCATTGCAGGCAGCCAGTCAGCGTCCTCCATCGATGTCGTCTACATCGAGACCAATGCGGCGGTACTGTTCGACTTCGTCCAAGATGTGGAGCATGTCGTTAATTCGACAGAGTACATTGGTAGTTCGGCTGACCTTGCGAGCCAGTATGACAAGCTCACCCTGGCCTACAACGCTGCTGCAATCGAGCCCACCGATGCAGTCATTTTCAACATCGATCACTTCAAGCTGCTGGTGGTAAACAACGGTGATGACGTGATCAACAGCGAAGATTTCGCCATCGCCATCATCGGCTCTGGCGAGGCTAGCCTCGACGGCGCGGGCAACGTCTACTTCGGCAACCTCGTATAAGCTGCCTGGCGCACGCCGGTAAAGCAAGCAAGCACAAGCCCGCTCTCTCACGACAGCGGGCTTGTGTCGTCATGGCAGCCGCAAGACCCGGTTTTCACCATAGACCGCCAGCATCCTGGCTGCCGCCATGCCGACTGGCGTGAGCGCAGCGATGCCAGGCGCCGTATATCTGTGCACACGCACCGCCAAATCCTGAAAAAGCTCCACGCTTGCCTGCGACTGTCAGTTAGCATGCAGCGTGCCCCCATTCGACAATCGTGACGACGCCATGAACCTTTTCGGCGTGGCGGGGTATCTACCGTAGAAGAACGAGAGGACGTGCGTGGAACGACGATTTGACGCCAGGCCGGCCGCGGCGCGCACCGAGCACGACGAAGCTGAACTCATCGAGCGTGTCGCGACGGGCGACCGGCGCGCCTTCGAGACGCTGTACCGGGCCTACCACCCACGGCTGGCGCGCTTCCTGCAGCGCATGACGCGCAGTGCGCCGCTGATCGAGGAAATCGTCAACGACACGCTGCTGGTGGTCTGGCGCAAGGCGGCAACCTTCAATGGCAGCAGCAAGGTCTCGACGTGGATCTTTGCCGTCGCCTACCGGCGTGCCTGCAAAAGCCTGCAGGCGCTGGACGAGCCGGTCGACGCCGGCAGCGATGAACGCGAAGGCATCGAGGCCGACCGGCCCGACTGGCATCTGGCACAGGTGCAGCTGACCGGTGCGGTCCACGCTGCACTGGCCCAATTGCCGCTGGCGCAGCGCACCGCGTTCCAGCTGACTTTTTATCATGACATGAGTTACACAGAGATTGCCGAGATCATGGAGTGCCCAGTGAATACCATCAAAACCCGCCTGTTCCATGCCCGCAAGCGCCTGGCCGTGCTGCTGGAAGGCCAGATCGAGGTGCGGTCATGACCCGCGAGTCTGATCGCGAGGCGGCGCATCGCGAGGCGCAGGACCTGCTGCCCTGGCTGGCCAACGGTCGCCTCGACGGTGCGGAGCTGCAGCGGGTCCAGGCGCACCTGGCTACCTGCGCCACATGCCGGGCCGATCTCGATACGCTGTACACACTGCAGGATGTCGGCGACCTGCCGGCACCAGGCCTGGACGTGGACAAGGCGTTCGCGCGCCTGCTGCCGCAGCTCGATGCGGTGGCGCCGGCGGATGCGGCGCCCGTTATCCCCGGCTGGCGCACGCGCCTTGCCGCCAATGACGGGCGCTGGCTGCGCGCCGCCGTGGGCCTGCAGTTCTGCGCCATCGTCGTGCTGGGCGCATTGCTGGTGCGCCCGTCCGGCGACACGCAGATGGCGGCGCAGGTGGCGGTACAGGACGACGCGTACCGCGTGCTCGGCGCCGAGACCGGCGCGGATGGCATCGTGGCCGTGACCTTCAAGCCGGACACGCCCGAACATGAACTGCGCCGCATCGTGACAGCCAGCGGCGCGCACATCGTCGGCGGCCCGACGGTCACAGGTGCGTGGATGCTGGGCAGCGCGCAAGCGCCGGCCGATGTCGCGGCGCGCCTGCGCACCGAATCGGCCGTCACGCTGGCCGAGCCGCTCGGCGTCCAGGCCGGCCCATGAACCGCCTGCTCGCCTGGGCGACCCTGATCGCCGCCCTGCTCGGCCTGGCCGGCGTGCCGGTACACGCACAGGACCATGCACAGGACCACGCACAGGACCACGCCGACCCATTGGCGCAGGCCGCGCGCCGTCAGGTGCTGGTGATGCTGCGCCTGCCGGCCCAGCACTTTCGCCCCGATGCATCGTATGGCGGCGGCTACCTCAAGGATGGCGGCAGCGCCGCACGCCGCCGCGTGGCGGGCGACATCGCCGCCGCGCATGGCTTGCGGCTGCTCGACAGCTGGCCGATGCCGGCCATCGGCGTCGACTGCTTCGTGATGGAAGAATCCGATGACGCCCCGATCGGGCGCGTGGTGGCCGCGCTGTCGCACGATGCGCGCGTGGCATGGGCCCAGCCGCTGGCCGACTATCAGGCACAGGATGGTGGCGATCCACTGTACCCGCTGCAGCCGGCCGGCCACGACTGGCACTTGACTGACCTGCACCGCGTCAGCACGGGACGCAACGTGAGCGTCGCCGTGATCGACAGCGGTGTGGATGCCGACCACCCCGACCTGGCCGGGCGCATCAAGGTGCGCCGCAACTTCGTCGACGACAGCGGCGATGTCGCCGAAGTCCATGGCACGGCGGTCGCGGGCATCATCGGCGCGCTGGCCGGCAATGGCGCAGGCATTGCCGGCGTGGCGCCGGGCGTCAAACTGATGGCCCTGCGCGCCTGCTGGGAAACCGGTGCGCGGCCCGCGCGCTGCAACAGCCTCACGCTCGGCAAGGCAATCAACTATGCGCTTGAAAACGGCGTCCGGATCATCAACCTGAGCCTGGCCGGGCCAGCCGACCGCCTGCTGCAAGCATTGCTGCAGGCAGCGCTCGCGCGCGGCGTCATCGTGGTGGCAGCGGCCGACCCGCGCCTGCCCGACGGCGGCTTCCCGGCTGCGCTGCCGGGCGTGATCGGGGTCGCGCGGCCAGGCGACCAGCACCCGGCGCCGTCAATGCTGGTGTACGCGCCCGGGACCGACATTCCAACCTGCGCGCCCGGCAAGCGTTGGCACATGGTGTCCGGCTCGTCGTACGCGGCGGCGCACGTGGCTGGCCTCGCGGCACTGCTGGCCGAGCGCCAGCCGGGCACGGTTGCACAGACGCTGCGACGCCAGCCGGACGGCGCCGTGGCAGCGCGGGCGGGTGGTAACATTGACGCATGTGCCGCCCTGTCACGGGCAGCTGATACCTGCGTCTGCCTATGCCCTTCCACCGTCGCCACGGCGCCATCCTCCTTGCGCTTGCGCTGACCCTGCCGCTGTACAAGGACGCACGGGCCCAGACCAGTGGCGATCTCACACTGGTTTCGGAATATGCCGGCCGCGGCGTCGCGCTGTACACGCGCCCCGCGCTCCAGTTGCGGCTCGAGCACGACACCGCCGCAGGCTGGTACGGCGGCGCCTTCGCGGCGCCCGTCACGCTGGACAACCGCACGCAGGGCCAGCTGACTGCCTATGCCGGCAGGGCCCGCAGGCTGACGTCGACGCTGTCATGGGACGCGGGCGTCACGCGCAACACCTATCTGCGGGATGGCCGTCGGAATTACCACGAGTTCTATGCCGGCGTGGCACTGCAACGCGCCAGCGTACGCGTGTTCTACTCCCCTACCTACTATGGCGAAGGGCGCAGCGTCTACCTCGACCTGAGCGGCGCCTACCCCCTCACCGACACAGTGCGCCTGGCCGCCCACGTCGGCGTGCTGCATCCGTTTGCCTATGACGGCGTTGCGGCCAGGGACAGCGCCGACGTGCGCATTGCACTCGTGACCGACGTTGGTGACGTCACGCTGCAGGCCGGATGGCAGGCACGCTGGCGAACTTACCTGCCTGACTTCCCGAAGCCACGTGCGTTCACGGCCAGTGCCAGCTACCATTTCTGACCTCTCGCCGCGTACCCGTATCGGGTTGAAAAATTTGTTGATCTTCTTTGAACCCTGGCCACGCACCAGGGTATTAACGGTTCAGAACACCAGCGCATCGGGCGCCACGTTCCGACAACGGAGAACAGCATGAAAAATTGGATGGCGGCTTGCAGCATGGGCCTGTTGATGACTGCGCACGCTGCGTACGCAGCAGATTCGGCCGGCTGCGAGAGCGGCGGCTTCACGGTACTGGGCAAACGCGGCGCACAGACGGTGTCGGTTGCGCCGGGCGCCGTGACATCGGTGTTTCGGGTTCAGGGCCGCTACGTCCAGTTCGATGTCGATGCCGCCTCGTTCGGCGTGCTCAATTACACGCTGACCGGCGCCGCCAACAAGGAAGACATCACGGGCGGCAAGGCAACGCCGGTCTTCGACAGCAAGATGCCCGATCACCGGGGCCTGGTCCTGAACGGCGCCGTCAGCGTCGAATTGAGCAGTTCAGCCGATATCGTGCTGACCCGCAGCGGGCCGGGCGTCACGATGAAGATCCAGGCCAAGGATTGCGCCACCGGCGGCCTGTTCCAGATGGAAGTCGAGCGCAGCGACGAAACCAAGACCGTCTTCACGCACAAGCTGGCGCAAAGCGCCTTCTACTTCGACAACCGCAATTTCCGCAACCGCGAAGGCGATACGGTGCCATTCAAGGACACCACGCTGACCGTCACGCCGCGCATCAATTTCGGCAACGACTACGCGGCGAAATTCGTCGGCCGCGACAGCCCGCAGTTCGCCGACCGCATCGCCGAACCGCTGTGCACCAACAATATCGTCACCCGCACCGGTGGCGTGGCCAGGGTCCAGCATTGCGGCGGCGTGTCGCAATGGTCGGTCGCCAGCGGCGGACGCATGGGTCAGGTGATGGGCGAGGATGCCGTCGAAGTGGCGCCACCAGCCACCGCCTGCACCCACAAGTGCCAGGCGCAGAACCGCACCCGTGGCGGCGCTGTCGTGCTGGGCGCGCCGTTCCCGGTGGCCGAAGCCGACCGCCTCAAGGCGCGCCTGGCGCAATAACCGTCAGACAGACGGGATAAAAAAAGGGCTGGCGTGAAGCGCCAGCCCTTTTTTGCATCAAGCCGCGCAAGAATCGCGTCAGCCGTTGTTCACCACCAGGCGCGGTTCACCGGACGCCGACAGGCGCGCGCGGATCGATGCCGCGATGCCCTTGGCGTCCAGGCCCACCGACGACAGCAGCGCCACCGGATCGCCCTGGTCGATGAAGGTATCCGGCAAGCCCAGATTGAGCACCGGCTTGGCGATGCCGGCAGCGGCCAGCGCTTCCATCACGGCCGCGCCCGCGCCGCCCATGATGCAGCCCTCTTCCACCGTCACGATCAGGTCGTGCTCCTGTGCCAGGCGCTTGACCAGGTCGACGTCCAGCGGCTTCACGAAGCGCATGTTCGCGACCGTCGCATCGAGTTCGTCGCCGGCCAGGATGCTGTGCGAGACCATCGAGCCGAATGCCAGGATGGCGATGTTCTTGCCGCTGCGGCGCACTTCGCCCTTGCCGATTTCAATTGAACTCAGTTTTTCCTCGATTGGCGTGCCGACACCGGCGCCGCGCGGATAGCGCACGGCCGCAGGGCCCGGATAGTGGTAAGCCGTCGTGAGCATCTGGCGGCATTCGTTTTCATCCGACGCGGCCATGACAACCATGTTCGGGATGCAGCGCAGGTAGGCCAGGTCGTAGTTGCCGGCGTGGGTCGCGCCATCGGCGCCGACCAGGCCCGCGCGGTCCAGCGCGAAGGTCACGTCGAGGTTCTGCAGCGCCACGTCATGGATCAGCTGGTCGTAGCCGCGCTGCAGGAACGTCGAGTAGATCGCCAATACAGGTTTTACCCCTTCAGTGGCCATGCCGGCCGCGAACGTCACCGAATGCTGCTCGGCGATGCCGACGTCGAAGTAGCGCTGCGGATATTCCTGGTGGAAGCGGACCATGCCCGAGCCTTCGCGCATCGCGGGCGTGATGCCGACCAGGCGCTGATCGGCCGCTGCCATGTCGCACAGCCAGTTGCCGAAAACTTCGGTGTAGGTGATCTTGCCCGGCGCGGTGGCCGGCTTGATGCCTTCGAGGTGATTGAACTTGCCGGTGCCGTGGTACAGGATCGGCTCGGCCTCGGCCAGCTTGTAGCCCTGGCCCTTCTTGGTCACCACGTGCAGGAACTGCGGGCCCTTGAGCTTCTTGATGTTTTCCAGCGTCGGGATCAGGGATTCGAGGTCATGGCCGTCGATCGGGCCGATGTAATTGAAGCCGAATTCCTCGAACATCGTGGCCGGAACCACCATGCCCTTCGCATGTTCTTCAAGCTTGCGCGCCAGGTCGAGCACGGGCGCCGGCAGCACGCTCTTGCCCACGTTCTTGGCGGCGGCGTAGAACTGGCCCGACAGCAGGCGCGCCAGGTAGCGATTGAGCGCGCCGACCGGCGGCGAGATCGACATGTCGTTGTCGTTCAGGATGACCAGAAGGTTCACGTCGTCTTCGACGCCCGCATTGTTCAGCGCCTCGAACGCCATGCCGGCGGTCATGGAGCCATCGCCGATGACGGCGATCGCGTGGCGGTCTTCACCCTTGATCTTGGCGGCGGCGGCCATGCCGAGCGCGGCCGAGATCGAGGTCGACGAGTGGGCGGTGCCGAACGTGTCGTACTCGCTTTCGTCGCGCTTCGGGAAGCCCGACAGGCCATTCAACTGGCGCAGCGACGGCATGCGGCCGCGGCGGCCCGTGAGGATCTTGTGCGAATAGGTCTGGTGGCCGACGTCCCAGACGATGCGGTCGCGCGGCGTGTCGTACACATAGTGCAGCGCGATGGTCAGTTCGACCGTGCCCAGGTTGGACGACAGGTGGCCGCCTGTTTTCGAGACCGACTCGAGCAGGAACTGGCGCAGCTCCTTGGCCAGTGGCGTGAGCTGGGTGCGCGGCAGCTTGCGCAGGTCGGACGGGTCGTTGATATTGTCTAGCAGGTTCATTTAGGCCTTCCGCTGCACGATCAGGTCTGCCAGTTCACGCAGCCGCTGTGCTTGTTCTCCGAATGGCGCCAGCGCGTCATGCGCGTCACGCCGCAATTGCTCTGCCAGGTCGCGCGAAGGCGCCAGGCCGAGGATCGACACATAGGTCGGCTTGTTGTCGGCCGCATCCTTGCCGGCGGTCTTGCCCAGCGTGGCCGAGTCGGCGGTCGCATCAAGTACATCGTCGACCACCTGGAACGCCAGGCCAA